>Ga0256840_1004513_pt1 | contig 10394 bp, 12 predicted proteins | sample 355202metaG_FD_185969 | JGI IMG/M metagenome (GOLD analysis project Ga0256840, IMG submission 185969) | Hydrothermal vent microbial communities from Mid Atlantic Ridge, Atlantic Ocean - 355-202 | ecosystem: Environmental > Aquatic > Marine > Hydrothermal vents | place: Atlantic Ocean: Mid...
TCTGTGGATGCCGTTTTCGACTTTAAGGTATCCGTATGCGTTTTCACCCTTTATGATGAAGCTGACATCTTTTATACCTGCCTCTTCGCCCGGCTGGTAATCTAGCACCTCCACTTTGAAGCCGTGGCGCTCCGCCCATCTTAGGTACATGCGGTAAAGTATGCTCGCCCAATCCTGGCTCTCCGTTCCTCCCGCACCCGGATGGATGGAGACTATGGCGTTGTTGGCATCGTGCGGGCCGCTGAGCATAACTTCTATCTCTACCTTGTTGACCCTCTCTTCTATCTCCGGAGCCTCCGAAAAGAGCTGTTCGAGCGTCTCTTCATCTTTCTCTTCGGTAGCCATCTCGAAAAGGTCGATAGCGTCGTTCACCGCACTTTCGGCCTCTTCGTAGCGCTTCAGCAGCCTCTCCAGGCGGTTCTTCTCTTTCTGGATCTCACCTGCACGCTTCGCGTCGCTCCAGAAGTCCTCCCTCATCTCCATTTCGGAGATTTCAGCAAGCCTCTTTTTCACCTCGTCCGGCTTTACAATGTTTTTGATATTCTCTATCTTCGTTTTTAGCTTCTTCATAAGCTCTGAAAACTCGTAACTGTCCACCTTTTCACCTCTTTGCTATAATTGCGTAATTATACACTAAAGGTTGCTTGTGAAGATCGTTCGTTCGGTTGAAGAGTTTAAAAGTGCGCGCGATGCGCTCAAAGGTAGTGTAGGTTTCGTTCCTACCATGGGGGCGCTTCACAGGGGCCACCTGGAGCTTATAAAGAGGTCGAAAAGTGAAAACGATCATACAATCGTCTCGATATTCGTCAACCCTACTCAGTTTCTGCCCGGAGAAGATCTGGACTCCTATCCGAGGCGCGAAGAGGCGGACAGAAAGATATGCGAAGTGGCGGGGGTGGAGCTGCTCTTTATGCCTGAAATATCGGAGATTTATGGAAAAGATGAGGTGAAGTTGAAAGCTCCGGAGTATCTTGGCTATATTTTGGAGGGTCACAGGCGACCGGGTCACTTTGACGGCGTTTTGCAGGTAGTGATGAAGCTTTTGGCTCTTGCTCGGCCAGAGAGAGCCTATTTCGGAAAGAAAGATGCACAGCAGCTCGTGTTAATCAAAAAGATGGTGAAAGATCTCTTTTTGCCGCTTGAGGTTGTTCCGGTAGATACGGTAAGAGAAGATGACGGCTTGGCTCTAAGCAGCAGAAATGTCTACCTAAGCGAAGAGGAGCGGAAAAGAGCCCTTCTGATTTCAAAATCTCTCAAAAGAGCTTCGAGGCTCGTTATCTCTGGAGAGCTCGATAGTGTTAGGATAAAGGAGAGTATGCTCGAGATGATGAGAGAGATAGATGTGGAGTATGTGGAGATCGTAGATAGAGATTTTCGGCCTTTGAAGCGGGTGAAGATCCAAGAAACGATTATCTTGGTAGCCGCAAGAGTCGGAAAAACGCGCCTTATAGACAATATCTGGATCTAATTCAACGATGGGTCCGGTTTAAGCTCCCCCTGCTCTATCATTATATCTATAACGTTTTTGAAGACGGGTACTGCGGACATGGAGGCGAAGTAGTGGTACCTCTTTTTCGGCTCCCTTATGAGTACTCCTATGGTGTAGCGGTGCTTTTTATCGTTCGCAAATCCTATGAAGGAGCTGTTGTAGAGCCTGGCGTAGCCCCCTTTTTTGGCGGCGATGTGTGCCGTACCGGTTTTGCCTCCTACTCGAATCCCGGGAGTTTTTGCTTTGGTTCCCGTTCCCTTTTTTACAACCTTTTCGAGAATATTCATCATCTTCGCCGCCGTTGCCTGCGGTATGACCTGTCTCGGTTCACTGTTTTGGGCAACGGGATACTTTTTGCCGAAGGGGTCTACTATTTCGGAGACGATTTTCGGTTCTACAAGCCTTCCTCTGTTGTTGAAGACGTTGTAGGCGCGTACAAGTTGCATGAGAGTGGCTCTCATGCCGTAACCGTAGGCTACCGTCGCTTTGTAGATTTCGCTCTGCATCTTCGTTACATGCGGCATGACTCCCACATGCTCGTAGGGGAGGTCTATGCCTGTTTTTTGCAAGAATCCGAACTCTCTCAAACCTTCTGAAAAATCGACTGCGTCAAGTCTCTGGGCAAGCTGGGCTATGCCTATGTTGGATGAGTAGACAATGACGTTTTCGGCGCTCATCCACTCCTCTTTATGCTCATCCGTTATAACCTTACGCCCCAGCTTGTAGCGTCCTCCGTATGTCCTTACGATATCGAAAGGGTTCACCTTTCTCTCTTTGAGCAAAAGAGCGAAGGTTATCGGCTTCATGACCGAGCCTGGTTCATAGGTGTACTCTATGGCGGAGACGTTCAGAGAGTCGTAGTCCCTTCTTCTGATGTTGGCGGGGTCGTATCGGTTGGAGGTAGCCAGAGAGAGAATCTTTCCCGTTTCAGCTTCCATTATGCAGACTATCGCCTCTTTCGCATCCAGCTCCTCTTTCGCTCTATCGAGCATCGCTTCGATCGCTTTTTGCAGCCCTATGGGTATGTTGAGCTTGAGATTCATGCCGTCTATAGCCGGTTTCACGAAGCTTTCGCCATTTAGAATTATCGTGTTGCCTATGTCTCTTTCACCCTTTACGATCCCCGTTTGCAGAGGTGCCAGCTCTTTTTTGTAATACTTCTCGAGCCCCTTGACCCCTTCTGGGAGCGTAAAGCCTTCATCTTCCCTTTTTCTTATGAAGCCGACTACAGGCGTCAGAATATCTTTGTAGGCGAAGATTCTTGATTCACCGCTCTCCGTGAGGCTTAGCCCATACTTTATGATGCGTCCTCTCTCGTCTTTGTAGGGCACGAAGACCTTCAGAAGCCTCAGTTTCCTTGCGAGCTCTTTGAGGTACTTGGCCCTGTTGGCGTCGATGGAGTAGGAGAGGACTACGTTGCCTTTCGTTTCAAGCCTCTTTCTGACACTCTTTTCGGGTATGCCGCTGTAGATACTGAAGAGTTTCACGAAGAGCTCTCTTTTGTCGGGGTCGATGTTGCGGGTATTTACCATCGCTTTGTAGAGTTTTTGGCTAAATACCAGCCTGAAGCCGTCTCTGCTTACGATCTGCCCGTGAAGGGCTCTGTTTGTTTCGCTTATGACGAGTTTTGGTATCTGCCTTTTTGACAGTGCGGTATGCAGAATGGAGCCAAGGAAGGTAAGGACGCCGAGCCCAAGGAGTATGAGTATAAGAAGGAGCTTGGTCTTTTTCCCTATACGCTCGTCGATTTCACTGGAGGAGTGCAGCAGAGGGGACACGGTTTGGGGCTATATTTGCGTTCGTAGAATCTCTTTGTATGCGTTGATCGCTTTGTTTCTTACTTCAAGCATCAACTTCATACTCATTTCGGCTTTGTTTATGGCTAGAGCGGCTTGGTGGAGGTCTTTTACCTGGCCCGTCGCGATCTCGCTCATCGCCTCTTCGCCCTTTTTCTGCAGTTCGTTAACTTCATTCAGAGACTCTTTCAACACTTTGCCAAAATCTGCTCCCTCTCCCTTTTCGGCACTATTTCTCTTTTTGAGAATATCACCGGTAGCGAGTTGGTTGACTCCCTGAATATTTTTATCCATGCTAAAGATTCCTGCCTCTTGTTTTACAAAGTTTCATCTATTTTTTTACGCCTTCATCAGCTCAATGGCTCCGTTAGCCATCGCTTTTACGTTTTGAAACGCCGCCACGTTTGCCTGGTAGGCGCGCGTCGCTTCTATAAGATCGGCCATTTCGACGACCGGGTTTATGTTAGGGTAAGCCACATACCCTTCCGCGTTAGCGTCCGGGTGAGACGGGTCGTACTTCATCTTCGGTTCCGTGTCGTCTCTGACCACCTTGTCCACCACCACTCCCATGAGCGGCGGAAGAGCCTTTTTACCCTCCAATCCCTCCGAAAGCGGGTCGGAGTAGGGGAGAGCGTCCGTATCTTCCTCTATTTTACTGTTTAAAACTTTATCGAAATTGAAAGCTTTGAAGACCACCTCCCGTCTTCGGTATGGGCCTCCCTCTTCGGTTCTGGTCGTGTTGGCGTTTGCTATGTTGGAGCTTATGACGTTTACCCTGAAACGTTGTGCCGAAAGGCCGTAACCGTTAATGTCGAAACTGCTTAGAAAACTCATGAAAACTCCTTAAACTTTCGCCGATGCGTCCAAAACGGCACGGAAAATAGCGCCGTTTTTCTTCATAGCCGCAATGACCGCATTGTACATCGTCATATTTTTGGCCATCTCCGTAGTCTCCACGTCGAGGTCGACCGTGTTGCCGTCGTTTCTGGCCATATGGCCGTCCCTGAAGAAGATTTCGGCCTTCATGGAGGAGCTCTCGGCCATACCCTGCAGATGTTTTTCGTCTGTCGTCGCCATTTTCAGCTTCAACTCTCTTTCGTTGAAGATTTTCGCCTTTTGGGCGGCCAGGCTCTTTTCGAAAGAGATATCCCTGGAGCGGTAGAAGGGTGTGTCTACGTTTGCTATGTTGGAACTTATGAGATCTTGTCTGGTGGCTCTGTAGTCGAGAGCTTTGGCCATCAACTCTTTTACGGGGCTTATCTGCATTCTACTCTCCTGAGAGGGACTTTCGGTTGGTGCAATATTACAAGCAAAAACCGTTCCTTGATGCTTACATATCTGGATCTATCACGACAAGCTTGTTCTCTGCCGGCTCTGCATCGTCGAGCCAGTTCAGATTGTTGGCCCTTATGACCTTTTCAAGCTCCTCTATATACTCGAACCCTCTTTCGGAGTATCGTTCGAGGGTAAAGAGCATATACTCCCCTTTAAGAGGCTCGTTGTGGGCCCTTAGCTGCGCTCGCAGCTCCCTGAACTCTCTGTATGCGGGGTGGGTGTTGAGGTTCAGCATGTATGAGCGTATGGAGTCGAGAGGGGATTTGAAGGTTGCAAGGCCGTAATTTCCCAAGTGTGACCTCTGCTCTTTCGGTTTCATAGCACCGTCACTGAAGCTCCACTGCCCGAATAGGGCGTTGCCTTCTACGGCGAAACGGGAAGTTCCCCAGCCGCTCTCAACGGCTCCTTGGGCTACGACGATGGTGGGCGGAACTATGTCGACTCTTTTCACAAGCTCTTCAAGGTCGCTCTTTGTCAAGATGCCATCTTCGCTCTTGAGGACTCTGTATTTAAGTGCCAGTTCTCTTAGCCACTCGCTCTCTTTTCGTGAAATAGGACCGGTCGAGAGCTCTTTCAGGATTGCAAGAAGCTTTTTTCTCTCCTTCGCTATCTCCTCGTTCGCTATGAGAGCACCGGAGGCCATGAGACGCAGAAAGATACTCTTTTTGGTCTCTACGGGTATCTTGTCGGCCTGCTCTTGCCACCTTTTCGATACTCTGGTAATGACTACTCTGGGTACCCTTTTCATCCCTTTGGAAAATCTCTCTTTCGTATAGCCAAGGTTGTCCAGTATCTGCATGGTTTGAGTGTAGGAGTTTACGCTAAAACGCAGAAAGTTTGGTTTTTCCACCTCTTTACGCTCCTTTTTGTCATGGGAGACGCAACCGGTCAAAAGAAGTAAAAAGGTGAGCAGAATCGTGTAGCCGTATCGCATATTTATCTATGTTAACCTTCCAAAAATCTCACTGCGACATATCTCATAGTCTGATATAATATCGAAATAGTTTATTCAAGACAAAGTCAAAGAGAGCAGATGATAGACCGACCCCTTTTTCTTGCCGTTACCGCCCTCATAGTCATCGGCATGGTTTTCAGCTACTCTCTTTCCGCCTATACCGTTCTTCTTTTCAATACTCAGCCCTACCACTTCTTTATACGCCAATTCATAGCGGGTATGGCCGGGATAGTAATAATGTGGTTTTTGGCACGCCAGGACCCGGACAAGATAGTCATCCCTGCAGGATTTACGCTACTGATGCTATCTATGCTTTTGATGGTCGCACTCCCGTTTTTGCCCGAGCAGTTGGCCAAAGAGGTTGGAGGTGCTAAACGGTGGATACGACTGGGCCCGATCTCATTGGCCCCTGTGGAGTTTTTCAAAATAGGGTTCGTCTTCTTTTTAGCGTGGAGCTTTTCGAGAAAGGTGCTTCCTCTTCATGCGGAGCGGGAAAAGGAGCATCGATACACCCTTAAAGAGGAGCTTAAAATGCTCCTCCCGTACATTATATTTTTCGTCGTTATTATGTTTATTATCGCTATCTTTCAGAACGATCTCGGTCAGGTCGTGGTTCTGGCGGCGACCCTTCTTGTTATGATGATCTTTGCCGGAAGCAGTCTTAAGTTTTTCGCATTCTCCATACTTATGGCTTTGGTCGCTATTGCAGGTTTCATAGCTACCTCTCCGCACCGTATCGAGCGTTTCAAAGGGTGGTGGTTCATGCTTCAAAACCTTCTGGCGAAACTCTTTCCCCAGTGGGCCGCCAAAGTTCCAAAAGTGGACCTGGCCGAAGAGCCGTATCAGATAAGCAACTCTTTGCATGCCATCCACCACGGAGGGCTTTTCGGTACAGGTCTTGGCAACGGAGTCCTGAAGCTCGGTTTTTTGAGTGAAGTTCATACGGACTTCGTGCTGGCGGGTATGGCAGAAGAGATAGGAGTGGTCGGTGTGTCGATGGTGATCGCTCTTATGATTTTCGTAATTTTCAGACTGCTTAAAATTGCAGGACGCAGTGAAAAGCCGGTATATTACCTATACTGCGTCGGTCTTGCTATGGTCATAGGGGTGACCTTTCTTATAAACGCACTGGGAATAAGCGGGGTTATACCGCTGAAAGGGATAGCCGTCCCGTTTCTAAGTTACGGCGGATCGCAGATATTGGCGCTCTCTATAGGGATGGGGCTTGCTCTTTCTATGAGCAAAAAGGCAAAACTTTGAAAAGAGGAGATTAGGTGAAAAGAGAGAGGGTTCAAAAGCTGGAGGAGATGTATAGACTTCAAGAGAGGCTCAACGACGACACCAACGGTCCTAATTGGCGTGATGGAGTCACGAAGCTGGGCAAGGTCGTGAACTGGAAGAGATGTATGGTGATGGAGAGTGCGGAGCTTATAGACAGCTTCAGCTGGAAACACTGGAAAAACGTTGCGGGCGGCATAGACATAGAGAATATTCGTATAGAGATGGTCGATATATGGCACTTTGTCATGAGTTATATTTTACGCTTTCATGCTCCGGAAGAGGCGGCAGAGATCTCTTTGGAGGCTATGAGAGAGAGTGCCGTGAAGCTGCCTGCAGTGTGGAGTGAGTCGGACAACGCACGCATAGAGGAGCTTTTGGCGCCTTTTGAAGATTTTATGGCTATCGCTTTAATCAAGAGTGACGATGAAGTCTATAGGCTTGAGCTTCTGGAGAAGTTTTGGGAGTGCGTCGATGCGGTAGGTATGAGTTTCGATGAGCTCTATCGCCTCTATATCGGCAAAAATGCCCTCAACCAGTTCAGGCAGACGCACGGCTACAAAGAGGGTACATATATAAAGGTGTGGAACGGGAGAGAAGATAATGCGGTGATGCAGGAGGTTTTGGCCAAAACTCCGGACATCACTTACGAAAAGCTTCTTGAGATGCTGGAGGGGGAGTATGAGAGGGTTAGTGGGTGAGAAGGTTAGTGGGTTCAAGGTTTAAGGTTCAAGGTGTTAGGTGTTAGGTAAGGGGGTAAGATGGAAAAGTGTCGTCGTTCCGTGCTTCTGACCGGTGGCGGGACCGGCGGGCACCTTGCGATAGTGCGCTCCGTCAAAGAGGAGCTTCTTAAGATGGGGGTGGAGCCGTACTACATCGGTTCTACAAGCGGGCAGGATAGGGTCTGGTTCGAAGATGAAGAGGGTTTTGCAAAGAAGCTTTTTCTCTCCTCCCGTGGTGTCGTGGACAAAAGGGGCTTTTCCAAAGCTGCCTCTCTTTTTCGGGCGGTGCGCTCATCTTTGGAAGCTGCAAGGTTTATGAAAAAAGAGAGGGTGGAGGCGGTTTTGAGTGTGGGCGGCTTTTCTGCCGCACCCGCCTCTTTTGCCTCCGTGATACGTGGAATCCCTCTCTATATACATGAGCAAAACGCGGTAAGCGGCAGGCTCAACAAACTTTTGAAACCCTTTGCCGAACGCTTCTTCAGCTCATACGAAGAGGAGTATGTGGACTACCCCGTAAGAGAGTGCTTCTTTGAAAGTGCCCGTACCAGAACGGAGGTAAAAAGGGTGATATTTTTGGGAGGAAGCCAGGGGTCAAGCGCGATAAACGATTTCGCTCTTTCGGTTGCGACCGGGCTCGGCGAGCACGGGATCAAGATAGTGCATCAGTGCGGCGGTAAAGAGTATGGCAGAGTGAAGATGGCTTACGATAAGCTGGGGGTCGAAGCGGACCTTTTTGCATTCGACAAGAGGCTGCATGAAAAGATCGCTTCAGCCGATTTGGCTATCAGTAGAGCGGGTGCCAGTACCTTGTGGGAGCTTGCCGCAAACCGCATACCTACACTCTTTGTTCCATACCCGTATGCCGCAGGAGACCATCAGTATAAAAACGCTATGTTTCTTGCGCAAAAAGGGGGCGCTTGGGTTCAAAGAGAGAGCTCTTTGAGGCCCAAAACCCTTTGGGATATAGTAAATAGCGATATAGAAAAGGTCTCTTTGAACCTTGAAGGAGCCGTTAAGCCGGGCGGTGCCAAAAGGGTGGCCGAAGCGCTTTTAAGCAGCTAAACTTATCAAGTAAAGCGAGCCAAAAAGTATAGGCTGGTGCAGCATATACGCAAGTAGAGCGTGTTTGCCTAAAAAGGAGATATTTTGAGTCACCCTGTTTTTGGGGATATTGATGATGAAAGCTTTAGCGTATCCAAGATATATCCCAATCAAAACTACCCCAAACCATGGAGTAAGCGGTACAAGATCTTCCGTGCGCACAGGTAAAAAGAGCGGCTTGGCGAGCATATTGTAGAGCCAGTGCATATTTATCAGATCCAAAAGAGTAAGAGCTATGATCAAAACCCCGGTAACAAGCGCAATTTTTGGAAACTTTACAAACGGCAGAGCCAAGATGGAGGCTACGGCTATAAAGTGCAAGATTCCAAAATATATAAAGCTGTTTGGAAATATAAAGTAACTTGCGACAGATACCGCCAAGGCATTTGCAAGAATAATGAAAAAGCGCTTTAAATCTTTTTGGAGGTTGTAACCTTTTTCATTTACGATGTATAAAGAGATTCCGACACATAAAAGGAAAAGGGTGACAATGACAAAGCGAAAATAGTGCCAGAATTCACCTCTGTATATATCTATCTCTATATAGTGAAAATGGTTTAAATCGAAACAGAGATGGAAAATGACCATCAAGACGACTGCAAAACCTCTTATGAAATCTAAATCGAAATATCTCATGGTTACGCGCTAAGCCTGTTGAAATTCAAACTGCGAAGTTTTGTTAGCATAGTTTTTCGCAAGCCTCTATCATGAACTACGTTGCCTTCTCTCTTTTGTTTTTTCGGTTGTGAAAGTTTACACTAAAATGGTAACTTTTTTCGGATACTTTTTTAGTGACACTTTTTAAAAGCGGAAACGGAACCCTCTTTGTAACCGATATTTACCTTTAATGGTTATAATAGTGTCGTGTGTGAAACAAGAGACCTAAGGAGGGTATCATGACAAAAAACGAATCTGCACAGATGGATGAACTCAAAAAGGAGGTCGAAGCTCTCAAAGCCGACATCGCCAAGTTGACCGAAACGCTTGGAAAGATAGGTGAAGAGAAGCTAAAAAGCTCTGTCGAGGAGATAAAAGAGCAGGTGCTCTCGCAGATACCGAAAGAGCAGCTTGAGCAGTTGGAGAGTGTAAAAGAGAAGAGTGAAGAGGTTCTTGAAACTATAAAGGAACAGCAGCAGAAACACCCTGCCGGTACACTTTTGGTAGCTGCCGGTATAGGCTTTCTCCTTGGCAAGATTCTTGGCGGCAAGAGCTGATGAGCAAAGTTACCGTTTCAGACTTCATAATTGCGCTTCTTGATCTTGTGGAGGCGGAGAGCCGCGCAATACAGGAGAGTACGGAGCTCTTTTTAAAGCGTCAGCGAGAAAGCTTCAAGGAGACCCTTTTTGCAAGCGGCTGGATGGTTGGTTGGATAGTAGCCGCCGTCGCATCCTTGTTGGCCGCCGTCGGGTTTCTTGTCTGGGGCCTCTACAGACTATTTGAACTATACGTTTCCGAAACGGCCGCCCCTTTCATGGCGGGAGGCATACTTCTGCTGAGTGCCGCTCTGTTTGCTTATTTTGCTATGAAACAAAGAGGCGGCGATGGAGAGTAAAAAGAGTGTCGTGGAGGCCAGAGCGCGATTTGAAGCGGTATCGAAAGGGCGCTACTACCCAAAAAAAGTGACTCCCCAAGAGGCGAGAGAGAGGCTTCTTGAAACCGACCCGGGGATCGACATATCTCCGATTTTAAGAGCGAGGAGTGAAGAGGACTTAAAAAGG
>Ga0256840_1004514_pt1 | contig 10394 bp, 11 predicted proteins | sample 355202metaG_FD_185969 | JGI IMG/M metagenome (GOLD analysis project Ga0256840, IMG submission 185969) | Hydrothermal vent microbial communities from Mid Atlantic Ridge, Atlantic Ocean - 355-202 | ecosystem: Environmental > Aquatic > Marine > Hydrothermal vents | place: Atlantic Ocean: Mid...
TGTTGAGTATCTTGTAAATAAAAAAGAGATTGAAGATAAAAAATTTTTCAATAGAGTTTTAAAGGTTTTAAAAAAGATATTTTAAGGGGTAGCTTGAAAATAATTAGTGCTAAGTACATACTTACTTGTAATGAAGAATTTGAAATTTTAGAAAATCATGCAATCTGCTTTGATGAAAAAATCATAGATATAGACACCCTAAACTCTCTTAAACAAAAGTATAAAGAGGCTGAGTTTATAGAGCTTCCCAAAAACTCCGTCATACTCCCAGGACTCATCAATACTCACCTCCATTTGGAGTTTAGTGCAAATAAAACTTCTCTAAATTATGGCAGCTTTCTGCCTTGGCTGAACTCTGTTATAGAAAAAAGAGATGAGTTGCTAAAAAACTCTACTGAGCATATAAAAAGAGCTTTAAAAACCCTTCAAAAGTCTGGAGTTACAACATTTGGAGCAATCAGCAGCTTTGGAGAGGAGATAGAGCTATGCAAAAAGAGCCCTTTGAGAACCTACTTCTTTGTTGAAATCTTAGGTAGCAGACCAGATGCAGTTGATTTACTGTTTGAGGATTTTAAACATAGGCTAAGAGCTTGTGAAGATTTAGAAGATGAGAGGCTAATCCCTGCAATCTCCATCCACTCCCCCTACTCAACTCACCCAATTTTAGCAAAAAATGCACTCGATATTGCAAGAAAATTTGGTTATGTAGTCTCAACTCATTTTATGGAGAGCAAAGCTGAGAGAGAGTGGCTAGATAGTGGAAGTGGGGAGTTTTGTGAATTTTTTAACAACTTCAACCCAAACTCAAAACCCATAAACTCACCACTAGATTTTATAGAACTTTTTAGTGGTTGTAAAACCCTCTTTACTCACTGCACACAAGCAAAAAAGAGTGAGATAGAAAAGATTAAATCTCAAAATGGAAGCATAACTCACTGTGCAGTCTCTAATAGACTCTTAGGGGTTGGAAGATTGAAGATTGAAGAGATTGATGAGTCTATTTTAAATCTTGGAACAGATGGACTTAGCTCAAATATTTCACTAAATTTATGGGATGAGATGAGGATGGCTCTAATGCTTCATAACGATATAGATTTAAACGAACTATCAAAAAAACTTTTAAAAATGGCAACTATCAATGGAGCAAAAGCACTTAATTTAGAAGCTGGTGAAATCTCAAAAGGAAAGTTTGCAGACTTCATAGTTTGTGAGCTAGACTCTAGTGTTGAAAACTTAGCCCAAAATCTTATATTGCAAACAAAGTTCGTTAAAGAGAGTTACATAAAAGGGGAAAGATGTTAATTTTTAGATGGATAGGAAAAGTCATAAGCTACATAAACAACCATTTCAAAGCTATGCTGTTTTTGTTGCTGTTATTTATTATTTTTAATCCTATCGATAAAGAAATAGTAGAAAAACCAAACCTAGCAACCCTAGAGATTAGTGGTGAAATTTTTAATGTCAATAAAATCTTATCTAAGATTGAAGAGATAGAAAAAAATAAAGACATTAAGGGTGTTTTACTTATTGTGGACTCACCAGGCGGGGCTTTGGCTCCCTCTGTTGAGCTTAGCATGGCAATTAAGAGGCTAAATAAAAAGAAGCCTGTGGTTGCATACGCATTTGGGACTATGGCAAGCGGGAGTTACTACGCTTCTATATGGAGTAGTAGGATTGTGGCAAATCCTGGTGCTTTTATAGGCTCTATTGGTGTTTTGTTTCAATCTGCCAACATAAAGCCCCTTACGGACAAAATTGGCATAAAAGAGCAAACTATAGCTGCAGGAGAGTACAAGCAGATGGGAACTTTCACAAGAGAGTGGACCAAAAAAGAGAAAGATGCCCTAAAAGAGCTCATCTATGATGGCTACAATATGTTTGTCAAAGATGTAGCTCTAGCTAGAGGATTAAAAATTGAAGATAGAGACAAGTTTGCCAATGCTAGAGTCTTTTTGGCAAGCAAAGCTTTAAAGGTTGGCTTGATTGATGAGGTATCATCTTTGTATGATGCAAAAAAGGAGTTGATTAGACTAAGTGGTGTCAAAAAACCGCTTTGGCAAAAACCTAGTGAATTTGAGCTAATCTTAGAAGAGTTTAAAGCAACTACAAAATCTATTTTATCTCAAAGTTTGCATGGATATTTAAGATGATCAATTATTTAGTAACTGCTTTCTTATAACGGGATGAAGAAGTGTCTCACCTCTTAATACAAACTTCTTTACTTCATCATACTCATAAACTCTTTCTTCATCATTATCATCACTATTGATTTTATAGCCTGCTTCTAACTCATTTGTAAGCATACTGCTCCTTTGAGCCTCCATATAGGTGCCATATGCTTGAACTCCATATCCTAAAGGAGTAACTCCGTCTCTAACATACCAAGCCTCTCTAGCACCTATAAAGCAGGTGCACTCTGGTACAAAAACAAGTAGTTCAAGCTCATCCTCTTTATACTCTTTTTGTTCATTAACCCAGCGAATCATACAGCTTACATCATTAAAAAAGTAAGTTCTTCCTTTAGGAGTCACAACTTGAGCAGAGTTTCTTAATTTTTTTACAAACATTCCGCATTCTTCGCAGTAAACTTTTTTATCTTTTATAATTTCCTCTAATGGAAGGGGATCTTTTTTAGTATTGCCATCTATATAGTGAATATACTCCGTAGATGTTTGATTTTGCAAATACAAAAAAACAAATACTGCCAACAAAACTAAATATGGCAAAAATTTTTTCATAAAAATACCCCATTTTCTATGTAGTACTTTATAACAAAAAATGAACACAATGCCGTAAATATAGATAAAAATAAGGTATTGTATTTTAATAGTCTTTCATAGTTTTTTTCTATAATCGAGTAAATAAGATAAGGAGAGATTCCAAAAAATACCCCCACAAACAAAAAGCCCCATATGAAATAACCCACATAATTATAGTCCTTTTGCAAAAAACAAAATGGGCATTTATGATTTGGCTCCTCATATACATATGTACCAAAATAGTAAGTGACGCTATAGTACGCTACAAACATAAGTAAAATATTTAATATAAAACTTATGGATATTTTTTTATAGTAATTTGAAACTATAGTTAAAATAAAAAGTGCATAAAATATATATACTATATCAATGGTCGTTAAATCAAATGGTAGATTCTCAACAACAAAAACAACACTACAGCAAAAAACTGGAGTAGTTAATGGAATATTTGTAAAAAAGAGAATTTCTAAACCAAACTCTATACATATCATTATGAATATGACAGTAAAAAGATAGTATTTTTTTTTCAAAAAGATTAATTTTTTTGAAGCCAAATCTAACTTATTGATAATCATCCATACTCCCAACAAAAAGAGTATAAAAATTTTATATAAAAGCAGTGGATTGCCATAGATATTGGAACCTATAACTCCAGTAGCACACATTGCTCCTGGAACTAGAGGAGTTAAATCATCTAATGATTTAACAAAAAAGATAAAAAGTATAATTTTAACTGCTATTGTAAAACTTATAATTGTATTTACAAGATAGTTTTGCCTCTCTAGTGAGTACTGAAATGAATTTGAAGCATCAAAATCCCAATATCGCAATATTCGTAAAACTATAACCTCACTTATGACATTTAAAATCAAGATTACCAATTCTATAAAAAGAAAAACTACTAAACTATCTAGTAGAAAAACACTCATTCAATCTCACCATTTGCTATACTTACATATCTATCTATAAACTCTAAATTATCAAAAATCGTATCATGAGTGGCAACTACTACAACTTTATTTAATTTTTTAAAAGTTTTTAAAATCTCTATAAATTTTAAAGAATTTTCTCTATCCAAATTAGCAGTTGGCTCATCTGCTAAAATTATGGATGGATCATTTACCAAAGCTCTAGCAATTGCGCATCTTTGCTTCTCTCCACCACTCAAATCAACTACATTTTGCTCTTTTTTATGCTCAATATTTGCAAGCTTTAAAGCATTTTTAAGTTTTGAATCAAGCTCACTTTGACTGCTTGAGCACAAAACCAAAGGTGCCACAACATTCTCCTCAACACTTAATCCATCTATAAGGTTAAACGACTGAAAGATAAAACCTACTTTTTCATTTCTAAATTTAGAAGCAAATATATCGGGAAGTTTTGAAATGTTTTCACCATCAACCAAGACTCTGCCTCTACTAGGCTTACTAAAAGCAGCCATTAGTGAAAGAAGTGTACTTTTACCACTCCCACTAACCCCTTTTATTATGACAATCTCTCCATCTTCTATATTTAAATTTATATTTTTTAAAGCCTTAAATTCACTGTCTTTACCCTCATTATAAATTTTATAAAGATTTTCTATAACTATTTTAGACATTATTTCATAGCCTCGCTTACATCTTCTATAGCCAATCTCCAAGATGGAATCAAAATAGATGCTAAATATGGCACAACTGTAAAGATAAAAATAAGAACCAACATTTTTAAATCAAATATGGGAGTAAATACTACTTCTTTTTCAATTTCACCTAAAAATATATTTCTCAATAAAGGAGCATTAAAAACAAAAACATAGGCATAAGAGAGCATTAAAGCAGTAAAATATGCACCAACTGTTACTAAGAAATTTTGAATAAATTTTAGAGAGATTATATCTTTTATAGAAAAACCTATACTTCTTAAGATTGCAATCTCTTTTCTCTTTGAGCCATAAACTGATGAAATCTGATTTTTAAGAAGTATAAAAAAAGATATAAGTGCCACTATATACAAAATCATAAAAATTCCGCCTTTGTAGTAGTATAAATGATCATAATCAGCTTCTATCTCATAATTAGGCAAAACCAAAAAATTTGGAAAAATTCTAGGGATAATAAGTGCTATGTTTTCTATCTCATCACTATTTGGTACTACTATATCCAAATAGGAGTATTCATCCTCTTCCATTTGCAGTATTTGCCTTGCTATATACTCATTTACAAATATAGTATTGTTTGAGATTATAGTAGAGTCTATGACATCTTTTATCTGTAGTGTGAGTTTATTTTTTGGAGGAATTAAAAAATTGAACTCTTTTTCATACTTAAAATCTTTTAAAATTTTATAGATATCTTTTGAAACCACCATAGAAGTATCATTTAAGTCATCATCAACTGCAATTTTAAAAAACCTTCTATCTTGAGCAAAGTTATAATATCCATCTACTTTACCTATAACATCATCAACCCCACTTACTTGAAGTAATGAGTCTATATGATTATCATTTAGTGGATAGTACCTTCCACCTTTAGTATTTTTTACTATGATTTGACCCTCATTTTGAAGAGCTACCAATAGATCTCTTTTTATAGATTCGCTTATAAGCAGAACTGAAGTAACTATAAAGATTATGAAACCAAAAATTATAAAGCTAAAGAGATAATCTCCCTTCTCCTTTAGTAAGAGTTTTACACTAAAATTTAAAAAGTTTTTATTTAGCATAAACAAACTCTCTATACTCTTTTGACTTAAAGTTAAAAGATGGATTAATATACAAGACTTTAGCAGAAATTTTTTTTAAATCATTATCTCTAACCTCGTAATCAAATCTGCTACAAACATAGTATATAAACCCACTACTCATCATAGCAAGCAACATAACAAAGATAGAAAATTTCATACTAAAGCTCCTTCATATCCTCCATTATGTCCTTATCTTCTATGATCTGCAAAAACCCGTAAACTGCAATGCCATAGTGATCCTTTCTAAATGAGTTTGCATCTTTTTCAGAGTAAAACGGAACAAACTCATTGCCCATTGGACCATAAACATTTGAACCAAAAACATAGTGAGCAAACAGTGCCTCAATCTTTTTACCACTAAAGTAATCTGTAACATAAACTTTATCATAGTCTATTTTGTCTCTATTTTTTATGATATATTTAAACATATCCTTCACGCCATCAAAATATATTTTTTTACCACCAAGTTCAAGCATAGCAACCCATTTTGGATATTTATATACAAACATACCACAAATTGGACACTTGTCTTTTTTTGTATATTTTATCTTTCCAAATGATTTTAATTCTTTATTTTTTTTAACAACATCCCACAAGTACTCAGTAACTGCTTGAAGATCTCTATCTCTTCTAACTCTTTTACAAACTCTTTTTAAATCAGCTTTTAAAGAGGCAATGGACTCATAAGCAGTCACATCAACCTTTTGACATTTTTTTTCATAAACTCTTTTTCCAAGCTTATAGGTTTTTTTCTCTTTCGTTGTTTCTAAAAGCTCTATATCTTTTAAAAAATCCTCTTTTGTAGTTTCATAAGCCTCTAGAAAATTAACAATCTTTCCACCATACAGTTTCACAAACTCTTTTGCATCATCAAAGCTTTTAAAAGCATACTTACTATTGTAAGTCATTGTGCCCATCTTGTCGCTTCCAACCACATAGTAAGCTTTCTTAGCATCTATAAACTTCAAACTCTTTACATCAACTACCTTAACATCTCCATCTGGAATTTTACCTTTCAATGAGTCATACAAACAGTGTAGTGAGCAGTACTGCTTGTTTTTGTATATATGGTTAGTTTTATAGTAGCGAGGCAGATACATCGCACAATTTGAGCAGTAGTACTTACTCTTTCCGCTCTGTATAAATTCACCATTTTTCTTATCAACACTTTGAAACATTTTAGCATTGAGCATACATGTAGATAAAAAGATAATTAAAATAATCCTACAGAACATTTTTAACCTCAATGAAATAGTTTAAAATTATCACAACCAGCTTTGAGCCCTAAATCACAACTCTTTTTAAACAACTTTTTTGCCTTTTTTAAATTTTGCACTCCAGCATCTTTCGCATATAAAATTGCCAAATTATTGCAAGCTCTAGCGTACTTTTTATCGCACGCCTTTTTATAAAGTTCTTTAGCTTTTTTTGTATCGGCTGTAGTACCTTGAGCATTTTCATACATATAAGCCAAATTACTACAAGCCATTGGAACTCCAGCACCACAAGCCTTTTTATAAAGTTTAATCGCTTCCTTGTAACTCTTTTTAACTCCGCTTCCGTTTGCGTACATAAAGGCTAAATTACTACATCCAACATTATCATAACTACTGCAAGACATTCTAAAGTAATCTGTTGCCTTTTTTAGTTCATTTTTGGCTTTATAAATCATACCTAGATTATTGCAAGCAGATCCATCATTTTTTAAACATGCTTTATTATATAACTCTATAGCCCTTTTTAAATCTTTTTTTACAACTTTACCTCTCTCATAAATCAATCCCAAATTGTAACAAGCTGAAGTAAAATTTGCATCACAAGACTTTTTATAAAACTTCATTGCTTTTTTTACATCAGTTTTTACTCCTTTTGCACCCATATACAAAACACCAAGATTATAACAAGCTGATGATTTTCCCTCATCACATGCTTTTTGATAGATACTAGCAACTCTCTTATGATCGCCCTTTTTGTGAGCTTCCACACTCTCTTTTATATATCCTGCTTCCAAATTCAATCCCAAAATCACCAATACCAATAAAAATTTCTTCATAATCATTCCTTAAAATCCAGACTCTATCATCATATAACCTTCCATGCAAGAAGCGTTATCACCCATATCACAACTCTTAACAAATATCTCTTTTGCCTTTTTATAGCTCTGCTTAACTCCTCTGCCTGTTGAGTGCATAACCGCCAATTTATAACAGCCCATCGTATCTCCGTTATCACATCTTTCTTTATAAGATGCAAATGCTTCTTTGAACTCTTCAGGTTTTAAATTGGCAAGTTCTTTTACATAAATATCAGTTAACCTAAAACATGCCTGAGTATCCTCTCTATCGCAACCTATTTTATACCATAATTTAGCATTTTGCATATCTTTTTGTGACTCATAGTAGTGAGCTAACTTGTAACATCCTAGCAGTGCTCCTTTTGTGCAAGCCTCTTTGTAGTATTTTTCTACAAGTTTTCCATTTTTATCAACATCTAATGTATATTCATACAAACTAGCAAGATTATAGCAAGCCAACTCAAAATTTTTCTCACAGGATTTTTTGTAGTATTTCTCAGCCTTTTTAAAATCTTTTTTTACTTTTAAAACTCCTCCTGTATCATAACAACTCCCAACTTTATAACAAGCCTTTGCATCACCTAAATCACATGCTTTTTCATACAATTTAAAAGCTTTTTTAAAATCTTGCTTTACTTTTTGCTTATTTTCATATATAAATGCTGACCTAAAACACCCTTTAGAGAGATTTTGGTCACACGCTTTTTCATACAGTTTTTTTGCCTCAACATACTTTTTATCACTATACAACTTATCCGCATCCTTGAGCAGATCTCCAAATAACACCGACGAAACTAAGATTAAAAAAATTACCGCTTTTTTCAAAATAGACTCCTATAAAAATTTATTTTTTAAAATTCCTCTTACTTTATCCATACCCATATAAAACTCTTTCATCAAAATCATACTTAAAAACTTTCCAAACTCAGTTGAGAAGATTTTACCATCTTGCTCTTTAATTGCACCGGCAACTCTCAAAGCAATCAGCTCAAAAAATAGTACTTTCTCTAATGAAACTTTAAAATTTTCATTAAACTCCATTATATCGATCTCTCCGCCAAAAAGCCCCAATAAAAAATGGTATTCTACACTACTTTTTAAATTAAATTTATCTGTACCAGCTATGATAGTACTCATACCCTCTCTAATCAAATCTTTATACTGGTTCATATTGTAAGCATTTATGTGTAATTGATTATTGATATAGGTAAATGCTCCACACCCAAGCCCTATATACTCACTCTCACTTACTGTATATTCATCACTAAGACAACTCTCCTTTTTTGAAAATGACCAAGCATTATTATTTCTGTAGTCTTTTAGCTCATCTTTAATTATGTTATAAAACTCAAACTCTTTTGAAGAAGACACTCTATTAAAACACTCAAAAAAAGATTCACCTATCAATTTGGAATTCATCAAAGGATAGGTAGTAATTTGTTCTACCCCTAGTTTTTTTGCAATTTGCAAATCTTTTTTTAGCATTTTTTGAGTTTGATTTGGTAGATTGAAAATAAGATCCAAACTCAAAATAGGCAAAATTCCAGCAATCTTTGAAATCTTTTCCTGAAGTTCTTCGCATGAGCCATACCTTTCATATCGACCCATAGATTTTAGAGTTTCATTATCAAAAGTTTGCACTCCTATAGAGAGTCTATCTACTACTCCTCTTAACTTTTCCAACTCCTCAACCTTTATGTGATTAGGAGAACTCTCAGTAGATATATGTTTGATTCCAAACAACTCTTTGGCTAATTCCAAAGTCTTTAAAAGCTCATCAACATCTATAAGGGGAGTTCCCCCACCAACATAGAGTGTTTCAAAATTATAACCTCTATTTTTAGCGGCTCTCAACTCATCTCTTAAGATAGAAAAGTACTCTTTGCAACTTCTCTTATCGTACTTAAACTTATGAAATGAACAAAACGAGCAAAATTCATTACAGTATGGTACATGTATATATAAAAAGTATTTCTTATCTCTATCAAAAGAAAATTCAACTGGCACATTATGATAATTCAACTTTAAACTCTTATTCATCCCGCTTCGCATCTTTTTTGTAGCGTGAGTAACTATGCACCTCTTGGCAAAACTTAACACTTAAACCACCTCATATATTTTTTACATCTCGTTTTTTATATGCCAACAATGTAACTAAAATCACAACTACTCCTATATAGTATATAATTGATGGTATAACGATCTCTCCATCACTAGAGGCATAAGAGTGCATACCTGTTAAATAAAAGTTAACCCCAAAGTATGTCATAACTATGGATAAAAAAGCAAACACCGAAGCCGCACTTAAGACATAGATACTATTTAATTTTGGTATAAATCTTAAATGAAGGACAATTGTATAGACAATTATACTAACAAACGCCCAAGTCTCCTTAGGGTCCCATCCCCAATAGCGCCCCCAAGACTCATTTGCCCAAACTCCACCATAAAAGTTTCCTACAGTTAGCATTGCAAGTCCTATTATAAGACTTATCTCATTAATAGCACTAATATATCTGATCTGCTCATTAATTCTATCTCTATTTTTGCTATTTTTCAATATCATTAGAACCAAGCTGACAAACCCAAGCATACAACTCAAACCTAAAAATCCATAACTAGCAGTTATGACTGAAACATGTATGCTAAGCCAATAAGATTTTAAAACAGGAACTAAGTTTGTAACTTGTGGATTTATAAAACTAAGATGGGCTACTAAAAGTACAACTCCAGCAAGCAAAGAGGAGGTTGCTATGGCAAGAGTAGATTTTCTAAAAACTACAATTCCTGCCAAAACGGCTGACCAAGAAATATAAACCAAAGACTCATAGCTATCG
>Ga0256840_1004515_pt1 | contig 10389 bp, 8 predicted proteins | sample 355202metaG_FD_185969 | JGI IMG/M metagenome (GOLD analysis project Ga0256840, IMG submission 185969) | Hydrothermal vent microbial communities from Mid Atlantic Ridge, Atlantic Ocean - 355-202 | ecosystem: Environmental > Aquatic > Marine > Hydrothermal vents | place: Atlantic Ocean: Mid...
GCTGCTTAAATTGTTTAGAGGGCCTTATTTCAAAGACGCTCCCTACGTTCAAGACTTAACTAAAAAACTAAAGTCAGCTGATTTTTATCTTACTCAAAACGAACTATTTAGACTTATCCCCTCAGAGTTAAAACAACACCTGAATAAAATTTGGTCAGAAATCATCTTATCCCTAGAAAGTTGCACTTCCATCCAGGATCTAGGTCAGATTTTGACAAAGCTTATAGAATTTTTAATTTTTTCCCCACAAAGCAAAGAACGCGTTCTGGAAAAAGAATTTTTATTATCTTTAAAACAAGCAATTTTTACCAATTTTACTCAGACCATCTTTGTTTCCGAAGAGTTGTCTAAAAGAGACCTTTTTGCCTTAAGCAAAAAAATACTCGAACGAATAAGAGTTCCTTTTGCAGGCGAACCTTTAAAAGGTTTACAAGTCCTTGGTATGTTGGAGACAAGAGACCTTAGCTTTGAACACCTATTTATTTTAGACGTAAACGAAGGCACTTTACCTGCTTCTAACTTACCAAGCCCTCTCTTGCCTCAAGAAATTCGCGCATGTCTAGGATTAGAACAAAGAAAAGAAGAAAAAATATATGGCTATCACTTCGAACGTTTAATAAACTCTTCTAACAATGTTTTCCTGGCTTATCAACATCGAAATGTAGCTGGTGCAGGTCTGGAAGGTAAAAAAACAAAAAGCAGATTTATTGAAAAACTAATCTGGGAGCTGGAAAAGAAAACAGGCCAAATTTTTAACTTCAAAGTAAGCAAAAATTTTGCAGAGCAGAATATTGAGCTTCAAAAGCCAAATCTTAACTTAAACGTGCCCAAACTAACCTCCCTGGAACCTATCCTAAAAAACGAAGTGATAAAAAAACAAATTCAAACTACCTTAAATGGCTCCCTAACCATTTCCATGTTAAACGACTACCTAAAGTGTCCTCGCTTGTTTTTATTCAAACACGTCTTAAAATGGAAAGCTCAAAGTGACCCGGAAGAAATCTCCTTTGCAACTATTGGCCAAATTATCCACTCTGGATTGGAAAAATTTTTAAAAAAATTTCTCAAACAAGATATTGATAAATCTACACTTAACAGAGACAAACTAGATTTAGAAACCATTCTTATGGACCAAATCAAAAAACTGAAATTATCTCCGGTTAAAAAAGAAATACTTACCCAAACAGTTAAGTTTAGATTAACCAAATTTTTAGACAATTTTCCCCAAACTAAAATCATATCCTTAGAACGTCCCATCAACCTTTCAGTGACAACAAACGGCAAAACATACCTCATAAAAGGTCGCATCGATAGAATAGATCAAAGGAATAACCTCTTCTACATTTTAGATTATAAAACAGGCTACGTGTCCAAGCTAAACATAGACTTAGGTTTTGATGTTCCAGAAGAACTAAACGAAAATAGCTTACGCCTTCTACCAAACAACTTGCCCGATCTACAACTTCCCTTTTATATTTATTCTTATGGACAAGCTGAGCATAAAGATTACGAACAAATAGTTGGCGGGTTTATAGAGCTGGCTAAGAATGGTCAAGAAATGATTTGGCTAAATCTTAATAATAAAAATAAAAAAGACTACGTTGACTTTTTAACCCAAAAGTTTCCTGAGATCTTAAAATACTTACTTAATCATATTTTAAACGGACCTATCTATGGTCCAAACTTAGAGCAACAATGCAGCTTTTGTGAATATCAAAGTGCCTGTTTAAAATATATAAACTAATTATAAAATCAACATGGCATCTCCATAAGAAAAAAAACGGAGTCTATGTTGGATAGCATAGGCATAGGCGGTTTGGATCTTGTCCAAGCCAGCAAAACTGGCAACTAGCATCAGCAAAGAAGATTTGGGCAGGTGAAAGTTGGTAATCAAGCCATCTACTACCTGCCACTTAAATCCTGGATAGATAAAAATATCTGTCCAGCCAGAAAACGCCTCTATTTTGCCTTTTAATTGAAATACTCCCTCTAGGGCTCTAGCTGAAGTAGTGCCAATGGCGATTATTGGCCTGGACTCTGTCTTGGCTCTGTTAATGAGTTGGGCCGTCATCTCTGGAATCTCAAAGTATTCTGCGTGCATTTGATGTTGGCGGATGTCTTTTGCCCTGACCGGAGAAAACGTGCCATAACCTACGTATAAGGTCAGATAGGCAAATTCAAAGCCCATCTCTTCCAGTTTGGTCTTTAATTGCTGGCTAAAGTGCAATCCTGCCGTAGGCGCGGCTACCGATCCCATCTTTTCTGCGGATGCATATACGGTTTGATACCAGCGCTTATCCTCGGGCATAACTGGTCTCTTTAGATAAGGCGGCAAAGGAATTTGCCCGTAATGGATAAATTGTTCCAGCAAACTATCTTTAGCGTAAAGTTCTACCTTACTGCGCCCAAACTCCAAGTTTTGTTTGACGATCAAGTAAAAGTTAGGACCAAAAACTACCTTTTGCCCTGGTTTGGGACGTTTGGACGCCTTAAGCAAACCTTCAGCTTCGGCTACTATCCAATTAGCTTGGACTTGGGGTTGCAAGAGGGGAAGAGGTGAAAGCAATAAAAATTCCACCTCCCCACCCGTAGTTTTTCTCCCCTTTAAACGGGCGGGTAAGACTTTGCTATTATTTCCTATGAGCAAGGCCTTTGGCGGCAAAAACTGACCGATCTGGTTAAAATTGGTTAAAATAAGCTCACTTGTAGCTCGCTTTAAAACCAGCAAGCTGGAGTTATCTCTTTGCTTGGCTGGGGTCTTGGCAATTAGCTCTTGAGGTAAGTCAAAGGAATAGGTATCCAGGTCGTAAAGATTCACTATAGCTTTTTAGCCCTTTCCAATCTAGCAAGCACTCGTTCTTTACCCAACACTTCCATGGTTTCAAACAGTCCTGGACTAAAAGTCCTGCCCGTAATTGCTACGCGCAAAGGCTGGGCAATGAGCTTAAATTTAATTTGGTGTTCTTCCAAGTAACTGGCAAATAAATCTTCCAGAGCTTTTTGCTCAAAATTATCCAGCTTAGCCAATCTATTTTTGATTTGGCTTAAGTGTTGTTTGATTTCTGGAGTCAAAAATTTTTGCACGGCCTTGGGATCGTATTCTAGCTCCTTGGCGTCCTTAAAGAAAAACTCCATCTGTTCAGCCATTTCTTTTAAGGTTTTGGCTCTGGGTTGATAAAGGGGAATAATTTTAGCTAGATAACTATCCTCAACCTGATAACCTTTGAGAAATTCCTTAACCAAAGGAATAAGTTCTTTTACCGGGGTGTTTTTGATGTATTGACCATTTAACCAAGACAACTTTTCCAGATCAAAGACGCTTGCAGACTTGCTAAGTCCTTGGAGCGAAAACTTTTCAATTAATTCGTCCCGACTAAAAATTTCCTGATCTCCCCAGGCCCAGCCAAGACGAGCTAGATAGTTGAGCAAGGCTTGGGGTAAAAATCCCATTTCTTTATAGACCATAACCGAAAGCGCGCCGTGGCGTTTGGACAGTTTTTTCTTATCTGGTCCCAAGATCATAGGCACGTGGACAAATTGGGGTAAGGAAGCTCCCAGGGCTTGATAAATTAAAATTTGTTTTGGGGTGTTATTGAGGTGATCGTCTCCGCGGATTACATAATTTACGTTCATCGTAAGATCATCTACGACTACGGCCAGATTGTAAGTGGGAGTTCCATCCGAGCGACGCAAAATAAAGTCGTCTAGTTCTTGATTGTTAATGGCAATATTTCCCTTTAAGAGGTCCACAAAACAGGTCTCGCCCTCCAACGGAGCCTTCAAGCGAACAACCCTGCCTGAACCTGGTCCCAAATTTTTATCCCGGCACCTTCCATTATACTTAGGCTTTAACCCCTTGGCTCTTGCTTCTTTACGCATTTGCTCTACTTCTTCAGGGGTACATTCGCAATAATAAGCAGCTCCTAGTTCTAGAAGTTTATCAATGTACTTTTGATATAATTCTGTGCGCTGAGATTGAAAAAAAGGTCCTTGGTCATAATCTAACCCCAACCAATCCATAGCCTCCAAAATGGCCTGAGTCATCTCAGGGGTGGAGCGTTCTTTGTCTGTATCTTCTATGCGTAAGATAAATTTGCCTTTGTTTTTTCTGGCCCAAAGCCAATTAAAAAGCGCTGTTCTTGCCCCGCCAATGTGCAAATAGCCAGTAGGACTAGGCGCAAATCTAGTAATAACTTGCACGCCACCAGACCTCCTCTTAAAAATTTAGCCCTTTCCTAAGTAAAAAAAAACAAAAAGTAAAGAATGCCTATCCCTCCCTCTATAACATTTTAAATATTCTATCGGGGAAGAATAAGCCTCTTTTGAACTGAACCAATAAAAATAAGCGCTTAAAACTACACAGAGTTAAGATAACCTAGGCTTCTATTTGCTCCAAAAAATCAGTCAGCTTGGCTATGATTGCTTTTTGCTCTTGGGGCAGACTAGCAGGACCTACCTCTAAGGTAAGGGTTTTGTCGTAATTAGTGGTTGCTAATCTCTGAACAAATTCAAACAAGGGAAGCTCGCCCTGACCGGGAAACAAATGCTCTTTAAATCCGCGCACGTCTGAAAAGTGAATGTTATTGACTACTGTCCAATCTTGAATAACTTCAAAAACTTTTAAGATGTCTCCTCCACTAACCCCTAGGTGACAGACGTCCAAGGTCAACAATACTCCTTTATTTTTGCATTGATTTAAAAGACGGGAAATGGCTGAGGTCGTCATAAAATTTTCTTCTTGAACGGGCAAATTTTCCAAAGAAAGAGGAATAGGACTATCCAAATCCTTAGGAAGGTTCTTGGTTTTGACGAACCACCAGAAGTGGGCAATTTCTTTTAATCTAAAAATGGGCGGATGAAAGGTAATGTTTTGAACGTGAGGGAGCATCTTGGCAATACCAATGGTCTTATCCCAGGCTTCAAGATGCCCACCCCACTTGCTAAAATCCCGAAACGGCGCGTGCAAACTAACAATGGGCAAAATAGAGTCAACTTTAACTAACTCTTTTTTTTGTAAAAATAACCCAGGGTCATTTAAAATTAATTCTAATCCCCCAAAACCACTTTTTTGGGCGATCTCAGCTACTTGAATTAAAGGCAAATTAAATAAACAACCCGTAGAAAAAATTATTTTAAACTTCATCAAAATTAATTAATGTGATCCCTCTTCCAGTAAAGGAGTTGAAAATTTTGCTCCAAGTACTCTTTTAATTGGTTTTCCTTGGCCTTTTCCATGTCTTGAATACGGATGTAAACCTGACGCTGGCCTGAGACTGGCTTATCATAAGAGCTTAAGATACTGATAATTCTAGCCTGATTTTCTTGAAGCACTTGCAAAACTTGTTTTAAACTGCCCGGTTTGTTTTCCAGAGTAAAGCCCATCTGAATGCCGCCCAAATAAGCACCAGTAATGTCTATCAAGACCTTGAAAATGTCCGTATCGGTAATAATGCCGACCACCTGATTTTCTTCGTTGACCACGGGCAAGCTTTCTATTTTGTGTTTAAGCATCTTGATGGCAGCTTGCTCCACGGTTTCTTCTGGAGAGATGGTCTCTGGGTGCGGGGTCATAATTTCTTTTACTTTCAGTTCAGACAAAAGATAGTACAGCTCGTGCACGTCCAGAGTCGTAGCCTTGGAAGGAGAGGCCTCTTTAATATCCCGGTCGGTGACCATTCCAATTAACTTGCCGGCCTCATCTACTACGGGCAGTCTTCTTATGTTTTTGTCCTTTAAAATTTTTGATGCCTTGAGCATAGACGTATCCGGGGTTACCGTAATTACGTTTTTCGTCATCCAATCCTTGATCAGCATTGCAACCTCCTTAAAACAGTTTTTTTTACGTTTATACCTTATGTATGCTCAAGGCAATATTTTTTAATTGTGTTCTGGACCGTGTAAAATGGCCATTATTTTTTGGGTATCTGCAGGTAGGGCATCTTCACCTTTTTGGGCGTATTCCAACTTGGAAAACAGAATAATAGCTAAAAAGGTAAAGATCATCACAAATCCACCAGGATTTTTAAATTGAAGCATTTGAGGCAAGTAACTTTTACCTAAAATCATTATAAAAGATCCGCAGATCCCTGTCAGCAAACCAGCAATGGCGCCGCTTTTGGTCATCTTGGGCCACCAAATTCCCATCACCAGCACCGGAAAAAAGGTAGAGGCAGCAATGGCAAAGGCCAAACCAACCAGCACGGCAATTTGCAAGTTTTCTGCGGCAAAGCCAAGGGGAATGCCCAGCAATCCCACGACAATAGAAGATATGCGGGCAATTTTGACCCTGCTTTGTTCAGGCAGATTTGGATTTAAGATGTTGACCACTAAATCGTGTCCAATGGCGCCTGCACAGGCAATAATTAACCCAGCTACGGTGGATAAGATAGCCGCAAAAGCCCCTGCGACCACGATGCCTAAAAGAATTTGTCCGCCAAAGTAAGAACCTGCAACCGGGACAGCCAGATTTTTGCCGTTTTTGGCCAGCCACACTGTCAAGTGTTTGGGCAATCCAAGACTATCTGCCTGCATAAATACGTACCTGACCACATGCCCTACGTAAGGAGATAAGATGTAAAAGGTACCGATTAAAAGCAAAACGTAAATAACGGTTTTACGAGCAGCCTTGCCGTCTGGAGCCGTATAAAAACGGACCAGAATGTGGGGAAGCCCAGCCGTGCCAAACATTAAGGCCAACAATAAAGAAAAGGTATCCTTAAGATTGGTCAGCCAGTAACCCGGAGCAGTATAATTGGCCCCTACAAAGGTTTTGCCTGTAACGGGTTCTTGGGCCTGCAAAGAGTGCAAGAAGTTGATCACATCGGTATAGGTATAACCCTTAATCACAAACGGGATAAAGGCGAGCAAAAACATTGCTCCAAACAAGATCCAAAATTGAACCAGCTGGTTTATGGTAGTTCCTTTCATTCCACCTATGGAAACGTAACCCGTAATAACCAAGGCTATGACCACGATGGCGGTTTTATACTCCATATTTAAAAGCAAGCCCATAACCTTGCCTGCACCAAGCATTTGAGGAGCCATGTAAAAAAAAGAAATAAAAAGAACGCCTATTACGCTAATTACCCGGGCAAGTTTAGAGTGAAAACGTTCAGAAACAAAGTCTGGAACTGTGTATTTGCCAAATTTGCGCAAAGGAGAGGCCAAAAACAAGAGCAAGGCAATGTAACCTACGAAAAAACCAAAGGCAAAGATAATTCCGTCAAAACCTTTTAAAAAGGCTATACCGGCCACCCCCAAAAAAGAAGCGGCACTCAAGTAATCACTAGAAATGGCCGAGGCATTGATAAAACTGTTTACCTTACGCCCAGCCAGATAATAGTCGGCTGAGGTCTTTTGACTCCTAAACAACCAGGAGGTTATGGCCGTAAACAAAAGCATCAGGCCTATTAAAACTAAAGCAGTGGTCGGAACCTGGTAACCTGTTTCCATTGCTTATTTTCCTCCTTGTTCTTGTTTGAGTTCATCATCCATTTGATTGGCCTTTTTGACGTAATAACCAAAAACGATCCAAGTAAGCGGATAAATGAGCACTGCCACCAAAAAGTAATGTAAAGGTAGAGAAAATATCTTTTGGTTTACGATCCAGTCTTTGCCTAGATAAACAACAAGATACATTAAAATAACTCCTCCTACGTAAGGAATGCCAAATTTTAAGGCAAAGGCGAGCTGTCTTTTCCTGATTTTGTCCATTTCGTCCATAACATACCTCCTTTTTTGAAGTTGATGAGTTCAACTTAAACTAGCAAGTTCTAAAATGTGATCCATCTTATTTAGACCAAAGGTGAAAATAAGACGGTAAAAAGAAAAGATAAAAAGAACTAATCTAATTTAACCTTTTATCCTTTTATATTGACCAGTCGTCCCAATAAAATTTTTACTTGATTGACAGCAGGTATTTATTTTTCGTAGCTAAAAAAATGGACGTCCAATTTCCAGAACGAGTAGTGCTTAAGGAGTGGTTGCTTAAGGGACAACTCTCCAAGATTAAAGAACTTCGACGTAATTTAGTTGGAGAACTACTAGCTCAAGGAGAGGATGGCTATCACGTCAGTTTGAGTCTTTCGACTTTTAACGAAGAATTGATCAAGGCTGTTTTTGCTTATTTTGCCGAGCAAAATCCCTGGCTTGGGCAAACTACTTTTTTAGAATTTGGATCTGGGGCAAGGAGCGAACAAGTTTTAAATTCTGATCAGGACAACGGCTTGCTTTTACCTGATGACTTTGCCCAAGACCCCTTGGAGTTAGAAGAAATTACCAACCAGATCGTAATAACTTTAGATGGTTGTGGACTTGCTTTGTGCACGGGCAAAGTAATGATCTCTGAACCTGAGTGGAGGGGAACTGCCCAAGAATGGCAAAAAAGGATCGTTTACTGGTTGGAAAATCCTCAGGAAAGAGGCGGCTGGCAATCGGGTCTCATTTTAGACTTTAAACCCTTAGCTGGACCTAGCCAAAACGCAATTGGTTTGCGGGAAAAAGTAATCAAGGTGATTAAAAAGCGCCCCATTATCTTTAGGCTCTTAGTTGAAGAAATGTTGCAATACAAAGTACCACTTAGTTTTTGGGGCGGTTTTATCCTCGAAAAAAAAGGCGAAATAAAGGCTCTTAATTTAAAAAAAAGTATCTTGGCGCACATTATCAATGCAGCCCGTTTGCTTTGCCTCAAGTATGACTTTTTGCCAAGCAATACTATTTGCCGACTCAAGTGGCTAACAGAACAAAAACACATTGATTCCAAACTAGGCAAAGACTTAATAGACCTCTGGCAATGGGCCCAATTAAAACGTTTGCAACAGGGGTTTGAACAAAAAAAAGACGTCAATTACCTAAATCCATATCTTTTACCCAAAGACGAACAAAAAATTCTCAAGAAAAGACTGCGCAGCTTAGAAAGTTTTTTGGATCTGGTCTGTGCTAGCGTAAGTTATGGATTATAAGATGTACCTGCAAAAACTTTGTTTTTATCAGTTCGTCTTACAATCTCAAGGCAGAAATTCAATTATTTAAACAAGTTATAACCAAACTTGTTAAGAAAAAACGCAAATTTTTATTTTTTGCAGTTATGTCTTATAAACCAATGCCCAACTAAAACTCTTTTTTGGTGGAAGTTGACAAAGTTTAAAAGAAAATTGACAAAGTTTAAAAGATAAAAAATAAATCTTGAATTATTCAAATAAATTATCGTCTTATCTGTTGATAATAAGCAAAAAATTTTGACTTGTTGGGCTTAAGTTTTTTGGGGTGGACTTATCTGGTTATGCTCAGACTTAATTTACAACCTTATTAAAATAGATTATACCTAGCCCAAAGATAGGATTTAATGAAATTGGTTGCGTGGAGGAAATGAGAGAACCCTAAGGAGTTGACTTTATTTACAGGACTATTTTGGTAGCAAGGTTTTAAGACGTAACAACAAAAAACAAAAATTTACTTTTTTCTTACCAATTTCTTACCAAGTTTGCTTACAACTTATTTAAATAATTGAACGTTTGTTTTACAATTTTAAACCAAACTGGGAAAAACAAAGTTTTTGCAGGTACGTCTTTTAATAAATATTCCTAGAGAAAAGGAGAAGGTTTTATGTTCGTAAGTATAGTTTGGTTGATTTTGGCCTATTTGGTTGGGAGTTTTCCCTTTGGCTTGTTGATTGGACAGGTATTTTGCAGGCGTGATCCCAGGAAGTTTGGCTCTAAAAACATTGGTGCAACCAATGTCTGTAGGGTCTGCGGCCTAAAATATGGCTTGTTGGTTTTGCTTTTGGACGTGTTAAAGGGATTTTTGCCTGTTTACTTAGCCACTTTTTTTTCTGATTCAATCTGTTTTTTGAGTCTAACTGCTCTGGCCTGTTTGCTTGGGCATATGTATTCGGTGTTTTTGTACGGTCAAGGGGGGAAAGGTGTGGCGACTACGCTGGGGATTGGTCTAGCTTTATTCCCCAAACCGATCTTATTGGGCGTATTGGTTTTAATTGGCGCCCTTTGGTGGACAGGGTATATGTCGGTAGGCTCTATTTTGTTCGTTGGTTCGTTACCCTTTTGGCTGTTACTTTTTGACTGGAAGTACGTTTTGCTGGGAATAATTATTGCGATTTTGGTCGTTTATAAACACAAAAGTAATATTTACCGCTTGATTTTGGGAGAAGAAAAGTCCTGGCGCAAGTCCAATTAAAAGACGTAACTGCAAAAAGACAAAAATTCATTCTCTTGTAACAGATTAAAATTATTTGTCTTTTTATTATCAATTTCTCCCAAAAACGCTTTTTACAGGGGTATCTTAAAACAATTTGTTTAAGATGGCCTGAGTAAGTTCAGCCAAACCTAGCTTGGTTCTAGCTGAAACCAAAATGGCCTCAGGGTATTTGGTTTG
>Ga0256840_1004516_pt1 | contig 10387 bp, 13 predicted proteins | sample 355202metaG_FD_185969 | JGI IMG/M metagenome (GOLD analysis project Ga0256840, IMG submission 185969) | Hydrothermal vent microbial communities from Mid Atlantic Ridge, Atlantic Ocean - 355-202 | ecosystem: Environmental > Aquatic > Marine > Hydrothermal vents | place: Atlantic Ocean: Mid...
ACTTGTATGAACTTAAAAGAAAATCATTAGAAAGTTCTATTCCATATCAAAATTTAATTCAAATGTTAATTCACCAATTCACAACTGATAAAATAAGATTGAGCATTTAGAGATAACAAGTACGAGGGGCCAATAATTTACTCTAGCGAGTAAATCACGGCTCACGACAACCGTTAGAATACAGTTCTCAATCAATATTATATTTCAATTTGCCATATTTTTCAAGATATGAATTTTTTATTATATAATTTCACAAACAAAATAGTTAAATCTATTTCTAACTATCTTGACAAGTCATTTAAGATACAATAATATTAATTTAACTAAAAAGTAAGGTAATTATGGATTTTTCAAAAAGTAAAATCAAACATTTAATAATTCATGAAATAGGTAATAAACTTAGAGATGAAAAAATACTCTTATCTGAAACATTACAAACACTTGATGAACATTTAGAAAATACACTTTTAAACTATTTTTTAAAATCATTTTTAATTCAAAAAGATTTTTATTGTTTTAGTCATAATTCAAGTTTAAACTTAAATGAAATATATTCTTATTCTAAGAATATATTTCAGCAAAGCAATGCAACTTCATTTATACAAACTTCCCAAGATATTGCTAAACACTTGTACGAATATTCGCTACATCCAAAAATAGTGAAAGGTGAACTGATAATTGTACAAATAGAAAATATAATTTATGAAAATACAACTATAAATTTAATAGGAATTTTCAAATCAGAAAAAAAAGATTCATTTTTAAAAATTATTAAAGATGATACTAGGATTAATGTTAAAGATGACAAAGGTATCAATATATCCAAATTAGAAAAAGGTTGTTTAATACTAAATAGTAATGAGCATAGTGGCTATAGAATCTTAAATATTGATAACCAAAGTCAAGAGACTGAGTATTGGACTAATAAATTTTTAAATATTAAACCATTAGATAATAATAGTTATAAAACAAAAGAGATTATTAAAATGTGTAAAAACTTTTCTAGTGAAATTTTATCAGAAAAATATGATACTGATACAAAATTTACTTTTAATAATGATTATATTAATTATTTTGAAGATAGTGAATCTTATGATATAAATAGCTTTACAGATTATATATTTAAAGATGAGAGTATTAAAAAAGATTTTTTTGAATATCAAGAGTCAAATAAAGAATCATTCGATTTTAATATTAATGATAGATTTGAATTATCACAGAATGATATTAAAAAAGAAAAAAAGAAAATTAAAAATATTATCAGACTAGATACAAATTTAGAATTAAAAGTTTTATTAAATAAAGAAGACGGAACAAAAAATATAGAAAAAGGCTTTGACGAAGAAAGAGGAATGTCTTTTTATAAGATATATTTTAACGAAGAAATAAAATAAAAGGATAGCTTATGGGTGAAGCGTCAAAAAGTAGTGGAGAACTTGGTGAAAGGTATGTTGAAAAATTTCTTAACTTAATTGGATGGAGTACAGGTCAATCCAATGAATCAATCACTTGTAGCGAATCCGAAAAACATAAAAACCCAAATGCTAAGGGTGGCAGAAAAACTCACGGTATTGATGAACTATACACATATGAATCACCAATGGATTCAAATACACTAATACACTCTGTAATGTCAGTAAAACATACAGATGAAATATACCCAAACTCAGCAAATACAAAATTCAAAGAACATATGTTAGATTTAGCATATGCAATAGAATGTTTTATTGAGTCTAAACTTTTAGCTGATAATAGAGCAAACTATGAAGCAGAAAATGAACAAATAGTTGGTATTTTATTTTGGTTAAGTAGTAAAAGTGATAAAGATTCATCTGTCATTTCAAATATAAAAAATCCTGAATTAAAAGATGATTTGCTATTTGATAGAATTCATGTAGTTGATAATGATAGACTTGAATTTATAACAAAAAGTATTAATTTAATAAAAGAGAAATTTCCTTTGTATAAATTCAGTTTTTACTATATAGATACTCCTAATAATTTATCTGATAGAAAAAAAGAATGTAGTGGTAATATGTTACCTATAGAAATGTTAAACAGTGATATTCAAGTATTCAAACTTGAAAGAGACAAAGAAATTATTCTTGCTATTGTAGTTAAAGATAATTTTGATTCAGAAAGTTTAAAAAGAATTTTCGGTTTAGCTCATAGACTAACAAATAATTTAACCAGTAATATACAAATATTTTTTCCAAAACTTGAACATGAGAGACAAGATAATAAAAATATTATTTCTCGTGTAAAAAATAAATTTAAAGATAAAGAGTTTATTAATACAGCTTATGTTTATGGCTACGATATAGGCTTTAAAGGAACTATAGAAAGTATAGAAACTTCAGAAGAAATTCCAAGTGAAAAAATTGAAGAACAAACTATAGACAATGGAACAACATTACCTTATGGTGAACAACTAAGAAGTTTACTTAGTCATTCAGTTATTAGCCCTAATGAACTAAAAAACATACTTAGAGATAAAGGTATATTTGTATGTGACCCAGTTAAAGAGAATACTATACCTATACTTACATCAATGCTTTTAAGTCCAAATGAATTTGATATTTTAAAAGACAAGCAAAAAACAAAAGAAGATAAAGAAAAAAGACATTCATCTAAATTTAAAACTGAAAAAAAAGTAACAGTAGAAACATTAAAATCAGCATTAAAGAGTTTTGATTTAAATGAGTTAGATAAACAAAAAATCAAAAATTATAAATATAAAATTCCTAAGGTTACTTATGAAGGAAATAAAGAAAAGAATGAATTGACTTTAAATTACGAAATAGAAAGATATCAACGAAATAAGTCATGGGATGAGCAAACAAACTTTTTTAGAGGAAGTGTTATCTTAGATTGTAATGGTGATGAATTGGAAATTATTGCTAAAAATATAGCCACATCTAAAGAAACATTAGAAATCAACCAATCCATTATTAATTATACAAAGTCTAAACTTGTAGAAAATAATATTATTTCAAAAACAGCAAAAGAAGAAAAAATCCTAATGAATGATATGAGTAATAAAGAGGTTCTAAAGTTTATACTATCATTTACAAATAATGATAATTTAACAGATATAGAATTTATAGACATCATAAGTATAGATATTGAGATAGATGACACAATTACTTTACCAGAAACAAGTAAAATAAAATGGATGGAAAGTAAAATAAAAAAACTAAAACTTGACGGTAAAAAGATTGAAGACATTGAAATCATCACCGATGACAAAAATCATGAGTATTTAAAATGTTGGGGAATTATTTGCGAATTTAAATATGATAACTTGAAAGCCAAAGGTTCATCAATAATTGAATTTAAATTTAATACTTCAAATAAAGGTGAATTTTTTATTCAAATTGGAAAATCTAAATTTGATAAAAAGATTTATAAACAAAAAGATATTGACCAAATGATATTGAAAGACATCGACAATATTAAATATACTATACACAAAGAAATTATGGAGAAAAACAATGTCTAATATAATTAAAGCATTTGTAAATATAGTAAATAACTATCAAATTAATATAACTAATGTAACACAAGGTAATAATAGAGCAAATAATATGGGTGAAGGATTAGAAACTTATATTAAAGATATTTTTGCAAATACTACAAATGAAACTAATGAACAACTAAAACTAGAGAAATTATCAAGAATATACTCTTACCAAGGTAATAAAAACAATCCACCAGATTTAATGTTAAGAGATAGTGATGCAATAGAAGTTAAAAAGCTAGAATCAAAAAATAGTGCCATAGCATTAAATAGTTCATATCCAAAAGAAAAACTTTATGCAGATAGTCCAATGATAACAAAAGCTTGTAGAGAGTCTGAAGAGTGGACTATAAAAGATATGCTTTATGCTGTTGGATATGTTAACCAATCTCATTTAAAATCTTTATGGTTAGTGTATGGGGATTGTTTTTGTGCTAATAAAGTAACTTATGAAAGAATCAAAAATACAATTTCAAGTGGAATAACTACAATACCTGATGTGGAATTTACTGATACTAAAGAGTTTGGAAAAGTTAAAAAAGTTGACCCACTAGGTATTACTGATTTAAGAATTAGAGGTATGTGGCATATTGACAATCCAAATAAAACTTTTAATTATATTTATACTTATGATGATACAAAAGATTTTCAATTAATCTGCTTGATGAAAAAAGAAAAATATAATTCTTTACCAAGTGAAGATAAAGAAGCTATTGAAAATTTAGAAAACGAGAATGTATTAGTTCAAAATATAAGAATAAAAAATCCAAATAATCCAGTTCTATTAATAGATGCAAAACTATTAATTTTCAAGATATAGTTATGAATATAATATCTCTATTCTCTGGTGCTGGTGGATTAGACTTAGGTTTTGAAAAAGCAGGTTTTAAAACTATTTGGGCAAATGAATATGATAAAGAAATTTGGGAGACATTTGAAAAAAATTTTCCTAATACCGTTTTAGATAGAAGAAGTATTTCAAAAATATCATCAGATGAAATTCCTGAAACTTTAGGACTTATTGGTGGCCCTCCATGTCAAAGCTGGAGTGAAGCAGGGAAATCAAGAGGAATAGAAGACCATAGAGGACAATTGTTTTTTGAATTTATAAGAGTTTTAAGAGATAAAAAACCTCTATTCTTTTTAGCTGAAAATGTTTCAGGCATGTTAGCCCCAAGACATAAAGACGCACTAGAAAATATAAAAAATCACTTTATTGATAGTGGATATACTCTATCGTTTAAACTCATAAATGCTCATAATTATAAAGTGCCTCAAGATAGAAAAAGAATATTTTTTATTGGATTTAGAAATGATTTGAATATCACTTTTAAATTTCCAAAAGAGTTTGAAAAAAAACGATTTTTAAAAGATGTTATTTCTGATTTAAAAGATAATGTACTTCCAGCTAAAGAAAAAAACTATACAAATGGTGATGATTGTAAAGTAGCAAATCATGAATTTATGACTGGTGGTTTTTCATCTATGTTTATGTCTAGAAATAGGGTTAGAGGTTGGGATGAGCCATCGTTTACAATACAAGCAGGTGGAAGACATGCACCATTACATCCACAAGCACCTAAGATGCGATTTGTAGAGCAAAATAAAAGAATATTTGTTCCACATAGTGAACATCTGTATAGAAGACTTAGTGTTAGAGAGTGCGCTAGAATACAAACATTCCCAGATAGTCATAAATTCTACTATAAAAATGTGACTGCTGGATATAAAATGGTCGGCAATGCTGTACCTCCTAACCTCGCATATTACTTAGCAAAAAAAATAATTGAAGACTTAGCAAGTGTGTATCCTAACAAATCATTGGAACTAACAAGTGCACCTATCGCTAGTAATTCAAATTATAATGAGCGTAGTTATAGTCCTGATGTTCAAGTTGCATCTTGCTAGAGGTGCACTGGTAGTTCAACTCGACCGTTAGCAAAGGATTAAAATGTTCATAGTATCATTAACTTATACAGTTGATTTAGAAAAAATAGATAAAATTTTACCTCTACATGTAGAGTATTTGAAAAATCAATATGAAAAAGGTCATTTTATCGCTTCAGGGCGAAAAATCCCAAGAATAGGTGGTATTATATTTTCGAAGCTTAAAAACTTAAAAAAGCTACAAGAAGTTTTAAATCAAGACCCATTTAAAAAAAACAATTTAGCAACTTATGAAATTCAAGAATTTATAAATCTTAAAGAAGAATAAATTTTGATATAATATATCTTACAAGATAACAAGGGGTAGTTTTTGACTTTTATATATAGGGAACATGCAATCCAAAGAATGTTTGAAAGAGATATCTTTGAAGAAGATGTTGAAGGGACTATAAAAAATGGTGAAATTATCGAAGAGTATCTTGACGATAAGCCATATCCATCATTTTTGGCATTAAAAATTAATATAAAGCCTTTGCATGTTGTTTTTGCAAAAAATCATGAAGATGACGAAACAATAGTCATCACTGCATATTATCCAGATAAAGAAAAATGGAGTGATGATTACAAAAGAAGGATTGAGAAATGAAATGTATGATTTGTAAACATGGTGAAACAAAAAAAGGAACAACGACTGTAACTTTAGAAAAAGATGGTTCAACTATTGTTTTTAAAGAAGTTCCAGCTCATATCTGTGATAATTGTGGAGAAAAATATATTGATGAATCTGTCACAAAAGAACTACTAAATAAAGCAAGAGAAATTGTCAAAAATGGTGTGGAAGTCGATATAAGAAAGTATGAGATAGCAGCATAAATTTGCTAACAAAACAGAGTAGCCAATAAATTACCTAGCGGCAACTTATTGGCTATCTTCAGTCGTTATCCGCTCACTGCGTGACCGGATAACGAGGGCGCGGGTTGAACACCTGCTCCAGATAACATAAGTTACACCCCCGTGAGTGAATCTCTGAGTGAATCTCCACTTTTTAGAAAATTTAGAAGTAGTTTAAGACTACTTGAAATCATCTTTTGAAATAGAGTTTTAAAATATAATCAGGTTTACTATTAAATATAAAACTGATATGATGTAAAATGGCAAAGAAAAATTATAAAAAAATTGTTGATGAGCAATTTATAGTACCATACGATAAAGGTTCTGGAATTATTAAATTTGAGGCTTGGGAATATCAAGATAAAATTGTAAAGTATAATATGTCTTATATCAATAAAAGTATATTTCCAAATGACAATGGCAGAGTTGTAGGATATGATAACAGTCATAATTTTCATTATAAACATTACTTTGGAGAGATAACTGAGATTGATGATTTTATAAATTATCAAGAGTTGGTTCAAAGATTTAGAAATGATATAAAGGAGTTTGTAAAATGATAACTATTCAAAATGGAACGATAGATGATTTTTTTGACTCAGCTATGGAGACAGCAAAACAAATTGATAATAACGAAAAGCTAACTCCAAAACATACTATTTGGATGGAGACAGAGGATTTGTTGAGTATTTTAAAGCCACAAAGAACTAAGCTTATTCAATATCTTAGAAATAAAACGAAAGTTTATTATAGCTCTTTACTTCATGAGTTGAAAAAATCACCTGCGAGTTTAAATAAAGACTTGGATTTACTGTTAAAATATCAGCTTATAGATATACTAAAAGAACCAAATAATGGTCATGGAATAAAAAAAGTCATAAAACCTTTGTATACTAATGAAAGTATAGAATTTAAAGCAGTAGTGTAAGGATATTTATAACAAAACAGACTATCTGTTACACAACCCTTTGGCTCGTTTCGTTTTTTTGTCATGGTTGATTCGGAGCAGGGCGTAGAATTTTGCAGCAGTTTTTAGCTGTTTTTGTACCTCTTTTAGTGGGATTTTTTGTCTGCTGTTTTGGTTGTAGGTTTGCAAAAAGCTCTTTACATGTAAAGGTCTGTTTTTAGGGTTAAAAGCAAGCAGGGCCACTACAATGTCAAAAGAGAATTCTCCTACTCCTCCATCTATAAAGTCAAAGACGGCTATGGAACTACCATCAAAAAGTGTGTTGTCTTTGAAAATATCTCCATGGATGAAGCCTTCTTGTTTGAGATGAAATTTTTGTAAAGAAGAGAGCTTTTTATAGTAGTAAAAATGATATTTTTTGATAAATGTCAGCATAGCATTAATGTCGTACTGTTGGAGAAAAGGAGCAGATTTTGTAAAAGTTTTGCTTACTTTATGCAGTGTAGATAAAAATCTTGCCAATGTCTGTATGTGAAAAAGCTGTATGCTTTTTGGCATCTCTCCTTTGAGTTTTGTGTAGAGATACCACTCTTTATTTTGTACTAAAAAACGAGGTGTGTTCAAGTTACATGTAGCCAAGTGTTTTAGAAGTTCTTTTTCTCTGCAAATTTTTTGGCTTACATCTCTTTCATATTTCTTTAAAATAAATGCAGACGAGCTGTTTTTTAAAATGTAGGTTGTGTCCATAATGCCATTGGTCGTTGGCTCTATGTACGTAAAATTATAGTTTTCAAAAAGAAGATTTACCTCTTTGAGGGATATAGCTGTTTTTACTCCCATCAGGTCTGGCAGGATTGCATAATCTTTGCCCAGTCTAAGTCAAAATGTTTTTCGACATAGGCTTTGTGGTGTGGCACACCGCATTTTGAACAGTCTTGGTGAATTGCCTCGCCGTAAATGCCTTGCCTGCCGTCTTTAGATTCAATTGAACAATAACTAAACTGTGTTTTATTATCCACTTGTTTAAAACCTGCATCACTAAAACGAAAATTTGGGCAAGAACATAAGTAGCAGTTAAGATTTTGCATATCATGACATTTTTTATTTTTAGCATAGAGCGGACAAAACTCTCTCTCTTTTTCTTTCATATTTTCAAAATCAAAGTAATCTATAATCTGCTCTTTTGTGTAGTTTTGTGCTATAAGTTTGTCAATGATTTTTTTATGTGCCACTGCATGTTCTGTGACCCAATCTGCGTAACTCATGTTATTTTCCTTTTATAATTAAGTAGATAAAAAACGGTCCGCCGATGAGGGCGGTAATGATGCCTATAGGCAGTTCGCTTTGTGTTGGAACTGCCCGTGTGAGGGTGTCACAAAAGAGTAAAAAGAATCCGCCAAAGAGTGAAGTTTTGAGAATTCTGTTTTGAATAGTTGTGGGGTACAATTTTGTAACCATATGCGGTACAACAAGTCCGACAAAACCGATAGGACCTGATATGCTTACCAGTATGGCAATACCCAAAGAGCTTACCAATAAAAGGATGAGCGTGATTTTTTTGCTGTTAAGCCCTTGTAATTCTGCACTCTCTTTTGAGACGCCAAGCAGTTGCAACTCGAAACGATAGGCATAGATAATCACTGTTGTAAAAAAACTGACAATTGCCAAAAGAAGAGGATTTTCCCAGCCAATAACAGAGAGCGAGCCCATAGTAAAGCGTAGAAGCATATCGTTTTGGATGGAATTTCCAAGGTAAAAGACGACCATTAAAGCAGAAGAGTAAAACAACGAGAGCGCTATTCCTAAGAGCAGAAGAGAAACCTGCTGAGAACTTTTTAAAAATCGAGAAAGAGTGATGAGTAAAAATATGGTAAAAACGGCACCTAAAAAACCAAAAAGACTCACGGCAGCTATGCCAAACAGAAGTGTTGAGAGTCCGAGTTTTATGGCAATACCCGCACCAAGCGTTGCACCGCTTGAAATACCTAAAGTATAAGGCGTCATTAAAGCATTTCTAAAAAGTGTTTGAAACACAAGTCCGGTTATGCCAAGCAGGCTTCCCGCAAAAAAAGCATAAACAACTCTAGGTAAGCGAATATCATAAAAAATCTGTGCATCTAAGCTACTAAAATCTATAAGATTGTTTACATGTAAACTGACTGCACCGATAAAAGGGGAGAAAAGAGCAACAGTAATGAAAAAGCCCCAAAAGATTTTTTTATTCATAGCAGACATCCAAAGATGAAAATGCAACGCCGTAGAGTTTGCTCAGTGTTGTATCTGTAAAAAAATCATCTTTAAAGTAAAGGGCTTTTTTCTCTTGTAAAAATAAAACATGATTGTCAAGAAAACGGGCAAAATGGATGTCGTGTGTTATAACAACTGTTTGGTGTGTTTGTTTGAGCTTTTTAATATGCTGTGCAATTATTTTTGAGTTTTTCGGGTCAAGATTTGCAGTTGGCTCATCAAAAATAATGATTTCACTTTCTTGAGTGAGTGCCTGTGCCATTAGTGCTAAGGCGGTTTCTCCTGAACTTAAAGAGCTAAGAGTGTGCTTTTTTAAATGTATAATGTTTAAAGACTCCATCTGCTCTTGAGCAATTTGTTTATCATAAAAACTATAATCAAAAAAGTTTTTTTTATGAGAAAATCTTCCTAATAAAACGAACTCTTCGAGAGTTAAAAACTCATCATAAAAATCAAGTTTTGTCGGAATATAGGCAATTTTCTTTGCTTTTTCTTTGCCTGTATATGTTTGTATATCTTTTCCGTCGACAATTATTTTCCCATGATAGGTAATCATATTACAAATGGTCTTTGCAAGTGTGCTTTTTCCTGAACCATTTGCTCCGAGTATGCTTACATGAGAGGGTATGCTAAGTGTCATGTCTTGTAAAATGACTTTCTCGTTATAGTTACATGTAAGGGCGTGCAGCTCAATCATGGCGCATCTCTTGTGCTAGCCGTTTAATGGTTAATGCGACTCTTTGAGAAGGAATATGCAGGTAATCTTCATCAACGACTGATATTTGTCTATTTTTTGCCGCCTTTGTAGGCAGAGCGTACCAAGACTGCAATGCCTTTTTCACATTAACATTAGGTTCGGTAGCATGGGAGTGCAAGATGATGATTTGTTCTGGGTTGAGTGCTATAATGTTTTCATAGCTTAAAACAGGCTGGTT
>Ga0256840_1004517_pt1 | contig 10387 bp, 6 predicted proteins | sample 355202metaG_FD_185969 | JGI IMG/M metagenome (GOLD analysis project Ga0256840, IMG submission 185969) | Hydrothermal vent microbial communities from Mid Atlantic Ridge, Atlantic Ocean - 355-202 | ecosystem: Environmental > Aquatic > Marine > Hydrothermal vents | place: Atlantic Ocean: Mid...
TGTATCTTCTGCTTAAAGTGTGTTGCGGCATGCCCGGAAGAGGATGCGCTTAGGGTCGATATAGTGAAGTGGGCTGTTTTCAGGTCTACTAAAGGTGGATTTGCAAAAAGGATGGGATTTGAAAAGCAGGATTGACCCGGTAGCAAGGCATATGCGCAAAGAGGCTATGGAGGCGGTTAAAGTGCTCGATAGCCTTAAAAACGACTATAAAGAGAGCCCAGAGTCGATGGGGTACTTTTACGATCTATATGAGAGGCTCTACTCAAAACATGAGAATATTCACGGCAAAAAAGCTGTCGTAGGTACGATGTGCATACAGGCTCCATACGAGATCATCTACGCATTAGATGCCGTGCCTCTTAGGTTGTGCAACGGTTTTCATACCGACGAGCAGCAGGGCGGCGAGTTTATGCCGGCAAAGTCCTGTTCTCTTGTCAAGGCTACGCTCGGGATGCTTCAAATGAAGAGCTTTCCCGCTTCCAAGAGGCTTGATCTGATAGTTCATCCCACGACTTGCGACCAAAAGACCAAATCTCTTGCTATGGTCGAAGAGATGGGGTATGACCTTATACATATGGAGTTTCCAAGAGTCAAGGAGAGTGAAGAGAGCAGAGACTATTGGAGAAGGAGTGTTAGAAGCTTTGCAAAGCAGATGCAAAAAAAGTTAGGTAAAAAGTTGACAAGAAGAGGCGTAAAAGAGGCTATCACCAGAGTCGGCAGAGCGCAGATGGCATACCATCGACTCAATAGTTACAGAAAAAATCTTAACGTGCCGATACTTGGAAAAGATATTTTTCTTGTGACAAACGCCTTCTTCTTTGATGATATCGACCGGTGGACCGAAGCGGTTGAGCGTTTGTGCGATGAGGTGCAAGAGCGTGTAGAGAGCGGTTTCAATGCCGCCGGCAAGCGCTCTCCGCGCATACTTTACACAGGCTCGCCTCCTATTTTTCCAAACTTGAAGCTCCCTATGATGATCGAATCTTGCGACGGGGTAATAGTTGCGGACGAAAGCTGCTCGGCAAACAGGCTTTTAAACGATATGGTAAGTGTCGATGAGTGGTTTATGTACGATATGGTAGATGCGGTAGCCGACAGATATCTAAAAGGTTGCACCTGCCCGATATTTACCAGAAACGAAGATAGGAAAAGGCGTCTAAAAGAGCTGATAGATGAGTATTCCGTAGAGGGTGTGGTCTACCAATCTTTTGCGGGATGCCAGGTTTATGAGATGGAGCAGCGAAGTATCGCGGAAGAGATGGAGTCGATCGGAGTTCCGATGTTATATATAGAGTCAGATTACAGTCCTGCTCAAGGAGGGCAGCTTTTAACGAGAGTCGAAGCCTTTATAGAGTCCTTGAAAGCTAGAAGGAGAAAGAGAAGATGAGCTATTTTGCCGGCATAGATATCGGCTCGACCGCTATAAAAATTGCAATCATAAATGCTGAAGGGGAGCTTGTAGGCTCTAAAATTGCAGGTAGCGGCAGTATGTTCTACAAATATGCAAAAGAGAATCTTGAGTTGTTGCTGGATAAAATAGGGATAACCGCCGGCGATATCTCATATATCGTCTCTACCGGGTATGGGCGCAAGCTATTCAAAGAGGCCGATGAGACTATAAGCGAGATTACCGCAAATGCAGTAGGTGCAAAAAAGGCGGCAGAGAGGTTTGGAACTATCAGAACCATTATAAACCTGGGCGGGCAGGATTCAAAAGCGATATCTCTCGATGAAGAGGGCAATGTGGTCAACTTTGCCATGAACGACAGATGTGCTGCCGGAACGGGAAAGTTTCTAGATGTTGCCGCTGCAAAGCTGGAGGTGGATGTGGAGAGCCTTGGGGAGCTGCACTTCAACTCCAAAGGGACTCCGCTTGCCATAAACAGTACCTGTGCGGTATTTGCCGAGTCGGAAATCATCTCTTTGCTCGGAAACGAGCATAAAGTGGAGGATATAGTGGCCGGAATTCATTTCTCTATCGCTAAAAGGGTCGTAAGGCTTGCCAAAAAGGTTGGAATAAAAGAGCTTATCTATTTTGACGGTGGACCGGCTTTGAACAGAGGGCTTGTAGCTGCAATAGAGGAGGAGCTGGGAAGGGAGCTGGTAGTGCCTGAAAATCCTCAAATAACTACCGCACTTGGTGCCTCGGTTATCGCGAAAGAGGCTTTTGAGAGCCTTGAGTGAAAAGCGGATATGGATCTAAGAGAGTGGGATGAAACTCTTTTTTGCTCTTCTCTCTCTTTTGCTATTTGGGGGTTGTTATGCCACAAAGCAGGAGATACTTTTTCCTGAAGATAGAGGGTCGCCTCTGCTTCAGAAGTGGTGGAGAGTGTTCGGCGACAAGGAGCTTGATGCGCTGCTTTCGGATGCCGTAAATAAAAATCTCTCGTTGAAAGCCGAAGCAGAGAGGGTTTTGCGTTTAAGAAAGATTTATGAGCTTAGGGGTAGCGAAAAAGCTCCGAAGCTTGATGCCAGGCTTTTTGCCTCCTACGACAAATCTGAAAAGCTCGCTTCGCAAAAAAGTGCCGGCGGCTCCTTGCGGCTTTCTTATGAAGCGGATATTTTTAAAAAGTTGGAGAGTTTAGAAAAAGCTGGATATAAAGATTTGGAAAATGCATATTTTGGGCTAAGAAGCTTGCAGGTAGTAACGACTGCACAAGTTGCGGAGGCATATTTCAATATTGCTTTTGAAAAAGAGCGACTAAAAAAGCTGAAAGAGTTGCGTGAGCTTGCCAAAAAGAGGTTCGAAGCGATCGAAAAGAGGCTTGAAGTAGGCGAAGAGACCGTAGATTCGCTTGCGATAGCCGCAAATGAACTTGCATCTTGCGACTACCGGATAAGCTCTTCCGAAAAAGAGATCGAAATCAACGAGTTGGTTTTGAAAGAGGCTCTTTCGCTGCACTATAGAGATGATTTTAAAATAGAGGCAAAATTACCGCCTGCTATTCCCTCTTTGCCTTATCTAAATATAGAGTCGCTTGCTTATAGACCTGACCTTATGGCCCAAAAAATGGAGGTGGAGTCGCTTCTATATCGTTACGATGCCGCAATCGCAAATCAATATCCCAATTTAAGCATTGAGGCTCTTTTAAGTTTCGATGCCGAAAGTATAGAGAGCATCTTCACGGGTTGGTATTTTCAGCTTCTTGCCGCAGTTACGGCAACGATTTACGATAACGGGGCAAGACGTATAGAGGCGGAGTCGGCTTACTATGCGGTAAAAGAGGCGCTATTGCGATACAAAAATAAGATTCTTGCGGCTACTTATGAAGTTTTGAAAATTATAAAAGAGATAGATAGACAAAAAGGTGAGCTAAGTTATTACGAAAAGAGAGTTCAAAACGACAAAATCGCTTTGGAAGTCGCTTACGAACGCCTCTTGAGTTCAGAAGGTACTTTACAAAACTTCATAGATGCCAAAAAAAGAGAGATAGAAGATAGAGTTTCCATGCTGGAAGCCAAAAGAGGAGTGATGGTTTCAATAGTCGCATACTTCAAAGCGACGACTCACGGTTGGGAGGTGGAGTGATGGCCAGGGCCTTGAACTATTTTTTTTATCTCTTTGTACTGATCTTTTTTGGATATGCAATTTTCCAATCCTATCAGTGGATGGCTCATAAGCCGAAAACGAAAAAGCTTCACCATATAAAGCGTCACTTGCCTCTTGTTACGGTTTACAGAAGTGAAGCGAGGGATACCCGTTTCAAAAAAGAGGCTTACTTCAGGGTTGTGCCGTATAGAGAACTTGAAATAAAACCGAGAGTCTCCTCGGAAGTTGTGTGGCTAAATCCAAAAGTCTCTACATTTGAAAAGATTGGCAAAGGTGAGTTGATTTTAGCGCTTGAGGAGAGTGATTTTAAGTTGAAGATCGTAGAGCAAGAGGGTGTAGTTGCAAAAGCTGAAACGGATCTTATTCAAGAAGAGAAAAAGGCAAAGCGCGCTTTGAAGGAGTATGAGCTTTTAAATAGAGAACTTCCCGACAAGGAGCGGGACTATTTTTTGAGAATTCCGTTTTTGAAAATGGCCAAAAAGGTGCTTGAGGGCCAAAAGGCGAAGCTTGAAGCGTTGCGTCTTGAGCTAAAAAGGTGTCGTATAGTAGCTCCGTTCGATCTTGTGGTTACTGAAAACTTAACTGCCGTTGGAGATGTCGTCTCCTCTTCAAAAGTGTTGTTAAAGAGCATTAGAGCCGACAGATATCTGCTGGAGGGTATAGTCGATAGAGGGGTTGAGAAGTTTTTGGAGAGTGGAAGTTTTTTGCGACTAAAAGGAGCAGAGCTTCCATTTTTTGCAAAAAGGGTAGATGTAGATCCAAAAAGTTTGACTATGACTCTGCAGTTTTTGGTTAAAAATCCTTCCCCTGACCTTTTGTTGAACGATTTTGTTTCCGCGGAGATTGTCGGCAAGGTGGTGGAGAGTGTTTTGAAAGTGCCCTCATATGCGCTCGTCGAAGGAAAATATTTATGGGTTGTAGAAGATGGACGGCTGCATAAGCAGTTTGTCGAACCTCTATGGGAATATGACGAGTTTTCCTACTTGAAAGCGGAAAAAAAGAGTACCCTTCTGGTCGTTACAAGCGGATTGAAAAATGGAGTGGAGGGCATGAGAGTCAGAGTTGCAAAGGGTGGCGATGCGCTGCAGAAAGGCTCTTGAGTCGTCTATCGGGTGGATGGTGCAAAACCCGATCGTTGCAAATATCTTGATGATGATTCTTATAGCAGGTGGAATCTACCAGCTTTCATATATAAAGCAAGAGGTTTTTCCCGATTACGAGAGAGAGGAAGTTAGGATATCGCTCTCCTATCCGGGAGCATCGGCCGACGAGATGGAGAAAGGGGTGGTGATGCCCATAGAGGAGGCGCTGAACTCAATCGAGGGTATAAAGCGCTTTAAATCCACAGTCAGAGAGTCGAGTGCGAACGTGGATGTGGAAGCCTATAGGGGGTACAACCTTCAGAAACTTAAAAACGATATCGAAAATGCCGTAAATCGCATAAGAATTTTTCCGAAAGATGCCGAAAAACCCAAAATAACGGAAAGAAGTTATGAGCGTACGACCGTATCTTTGGTTCTATACGGCAATATGGACAGGATAACGCTCTACAATTATGCAAAACAGCTCAAATATTCACTGCTTGAGAGTCCGAAAATTTCGAGGGTAGACTTTTATGGGGTCTCTGCTTTGCAGTACGGCGTAATAATAAAAGAGGAGGCATTGAGAAGGTACTCTTTGAGGATTGAGGATGTTGTCTCCGCTATATCCTCAAATGCGGTCGATCTCTCTGCAGGCGCTGTGAAAACTGCACGTGGAGAGATAGTACTCAAGCTCTCCCAAAGAGCCGAAAGTCAAAAAGAGTTTGAAAATATTCCAATAATCCAGACTCCCTCTTTGAAGCCTTTGAGACTAAAGGATATCGCAGTTATCAAGCCTCTTTTCGAAGATGAAGAGTATTTTGCCACATATAACGATCTTCCGGCTATTAGAATATCGGTCAGAAATCCTCAAAACTATTCGCCCATCGAGATATCCAAAATAGTTTCAGAAAAAGTTGAAAGTTTCAACGAGACTCTTCCTGAAAAAGTTGCAGTCGAAACGTTGAGCAGCGGCGCCAAAATATATGAAGATAGGGTGAAGTTGCTTTTGAAAAATGCTGCCATGGGGCTGCTGCTGGTACTTTTGACTCTTTCGCTATTTTTGCAACCAAAGCTTGCCTTTTGGGTTATGATGGGAATACCGGTCTCATTTTTGGGCTCTTTACTTCTTTTCCCCGTAATGGACCTTTCTATCAGTATGATCTCTCTTTTCGCCTTTATATTGGCGCTTGGTATAGTTGTTGACGATGCTATAGTCGTAGGCGAAAATATATTCAGGTACAAAGAGCGTGGCTACACTCCCGTTTGCGCTTCGGCAGTTGGAACAAAAGAGATGGCAGTGCCTGTTACTTTCAGTATTTTGACAAATATAGTCGCTTTTATTCCCATACTATTTATACCGGGAGTGACGGGAAAAATTTTCGAGGCGATACCCTTGGTGGCAACTGCCGTTTTTATAATTTCATGGTTCGAGTCTCTTTTTATACTGCCGGCACATCTTGCAGAGATCAAAAAAGGAAGCGGTTCTCTTTGGCAGAAACGTTTTTCCAAATCGTTCAGAGCATGGGTCAGATTTCGTTTCGGAACATTTTTGGAAACCGTTTTGAAGCATAGGTATGCAACGGTAGTTATATTTTTATCACTGCTTTTTTTGGCGCTCTCCTATTCGTTTAGCGGCAGAATGGGAATGCAGCTCTTTCCGGATACCGAGAGCGATTACGTAAGGGCTTTTGTCAGGCTGCCTCCCGGAACTGAGGTTGAGCGTACGATGGAGGTTGCGCATACTCTTGTTCAGCGTGCAAAAGAGGTTGCTTCCAAAATCGAAAGAGGCGATGAGCTTGTCAGAGGTATCTACGCAAGGGTCGGCAGAGGAGGAGCGCATACGGCAGAAGTCAGAGTCTACCTTGCGGATCCTGATATTAGAGAAGAGATAATGAGCACCTATCAGTTTGGGAAACTTTGGAAAAAAGAGTGCGGTAAAATAGACGGCGTCGAGACACTGCAGTTTTTTTTCAGCGCTTCCGTCGGAGCTCACGGCTCACCTATTGCCGTAGAGCTTAAACATCACGATTTGAATATTTTGAAAAGTGCCGCTGCAAAGGTTGCAAAAGCTCTGCAGAGTTATCCGGGAGTCTATAATATAGACAGCGGCTTTTCAAGCTCGAAAGAGGAGATCTCTTTTACCCTGAAACCCCTTGCATATAGACTTGGATTTACTGCTGCCTCACTCGCAAGAGAGGTCAGGGGCAGATTTTATGCTGCCGAAGCTCAAAGAGTCATCGTGAATGGAGATGAGGTTAAGGTAGTGGTGAAACTTCCTCGAAATGAGCGAAGAAAGATTTCGACTTTGAACTCTCTCTATTTAACTACAAAAGATGGGTTGCAGGTTCCTTTAAGAGAGTTGGTTGACTTTCGCTTTGTCCATACTCCTACGGAAATTGTCAGAAAGAATGGACGAAGAGTTTTGAGTGTAGAGGCGGATATTAGACCCAGAAGCAAAGCCCTTGAGGTTTTGAATGATCTTGAGAGTCAGTTTCTGCCGAGTCTTGAGAAGGAGTTTCCTGGAATTGCTTACAGTTTTGAGGGCAGGGAGACGGAGATGAGAGAGAACATCGCATCCTTAAAGCAGAGCTTTGTAATCTCTATGGTGCTGATTTTTACCCTTTTAGCGATCCCTCTTAAAAGCTACACCAAACCTCTTATAGTTATGAGTGCGATTCCGTTTGGAGTGGTGGGAGCGATTGTAGGGCATATTATTATGGGTTACTCTTTAAGCCTTATAAGCCTTTTCGGGATGGTAGCGCTGGCAGGAATTGTGATAAACGATGCGCTTATTATGATGCAGTTTGCATCAGATTACTCAAAACGCGGTTTTTCGCCTTTCAGGGTTGCAAAAGAGGCTGCTATCGCCAGATTCAGGCCGGTTTTTTTAACGACTATAACGACATTTTTGGGATTGATGCCTATGATTTTCGAAACTTCAAGGCAAGCGAAATTTTTGATACCTATGGCTATCTCTCTGGGGTTTGGTCTCCTGTTCGCAACCTTTATAACACTTCTTCTTATCCCATCTTTATACATGCTTTTAAATGATATAAAAAGAGCTTTTGGGCGATAGATGAATTGAGCAATTTTTCGATTTGGCTATAATTGTGCAAAAAATTTGGAAGGTCGGTTTTGGCTAAAGTCCCATGTTCTCACTGTCATCTGGAGTTTGACGAATCGGTTATGATAACCGAGAAGGAGGGCTCGGAACTCCTGCACTTTTGTTGTAAAGGGTGTCAGGGGATATACCACCTTCTTCGCTCCGAAGGGCTCGACACATTCTACGACAAGCTTGGCAACAAGAGCCTGGAGCCGCCCAAAGAGCGTGATGATGACCTTCACAAGTTCGACCTTGAAGGCTTCAGAAAAAAGTATATCGTAGAGCGTCCGGACGGTTTGAACGAAATATATATGATAATAGAGGGGATCCACTGCAGCGCTTGTGTCTGGCTCAATGAAAAGGTTCTGCACCAGATGGAGGGGGTCGTGGAGGCGACCATCAACTACACTACCAATAAAGCCCACATAGTCTGGGACCCTGAAACGGTCAAACTCTCCAAAATCGTAGAGAAGATCCGCTCCATAGGCTACAACGCCTACCCGTACGACCCGAAACTTCAGGAAGAGAGAGCCAACAAAACGCGCAGAGACTACTACTCGAGAATTCTTGTGGCTATCTTTGCAACGATGAATATAATGTGGATAGCGGTGGCAAAATATACCGGTATGTTCACGGGAATGCGTGAAGATGTGAAGATGGTGCTAAGTTTTGCCGAGTGGGTTTTGGCAACTCCTACCCTTTTTTACAGCGGGTGGGTCTTTTTCAGGGGAGCCTGGTATGGTCTGAAAAACCGCTTCGTAAATATGGATACGCTCGTAGCTACCGGCGCCACTCTCGCTTACGTCTACTCTATATGGGCGATGGTTACGGGTCACGGGGAGGTCTATTTCGACTCCGTTACGATGATCATAACCTTCGTTTTGACCGGAAAGTACCTGGAGGTTTTGAGTAAAAAGCGTGCGGCAGACACTATGGATGCACTCTCTAATGCTCTTCCTACCGAAGTTACCGTCGTGGAAGAGGGTGAAAAGAGGATGGTGCCGGTGGAAGAGATTGCCCCCGGTGACATCATAGAGGTTCGCCCTGGTGAAAAGGCGGCCATAGACGGCGTCGTCGTAAGCGGGGAGGGGAGTTTTGATGAGAGTTCCTTGACCGGAGAGAGCGAACCGATATACAAGCGCCCGGGAGATGAGATAGTAAGCGGCAGCGTGGCTATAGACGGCGTGGTGAGGTACGAGGCTACGAAAGATTACACGACATCGACCCTTGCCACTCTTGTGGGGCTTCTGGAGGAGTCGTTGACGAAAAAGCCCAAAATAGAGATGTTGGCAAACGAGATCTCCGGACACTTCTCGAAAACCATACTTACCATAGCCCTCCTTACTTTCATAGGGTGGTTCTGGATGAGCGGGGAGTTCGAGCGCGCTCTTGTGGTTGCCATATCGGTCATCGTCATAGCCTGTCCTTGCGCTTTGGGTCTTGCGACTCCCGTGGCTACACTTATAGGTATAAACCTCGCCGCAAGAAGAGGGGTCCTTTTCAAGGAGGCGGCATATATCGAGACGATGGCCAAATGCGATGTTTTGGTGCTTGACAAAACAGGAACCATCACCGAAGGAAAGCCCCACGTCGTTGCACATAAAGATTATGACGAATATGACAAATCTCTGCTCTACTCACTGGTTAGAAGCTCCATACACCCGGTAAGCAAAGGGGTGGAGAGGTACCTTGAGGATCACTTCGAAGATCTGAAAGAGGTTGAGCTTGAAGATGTCAAGCAGGTGCAAGCAAGAGGTATTAAAGCGAAATTCAAAGGGCATGAACTTTTCGGCGGTAACGCCAAGATGATGAAAGAGTTTGGATTGAGGGTTGAGGAGGAGAGCGAATATACCCTCTTCTATTTCGCCGTCGATAAAAAGGTGGTTGCACGCTTCGAGCTTCGAGACCTGCCCAAAGAGGGTGCGAAAGAGGCGATAGCCAAAATAAGAGAGCTCGGTATAGAGGTGATAATGCTCACCGGAGACAATGAAAAAGCGGCGGCAAGGGTTGCCAAAGAGGTGGGCATAGAGAGGTTCAAAGCCTCTTTGTTGCCGGAAGAGAAAGCTAAAGAGATCGACACTCTTCATGCCGAAGGGTACTCGGTGGTTATGGCCGGAGACGGTATAAACGACGCTTTGGCTCTTAGCAGAAGCGATATAGCCATAGCGATGGGAAGCGGTTCGGATGTGGCTTTGGAGGTAAGTGACGTAGTGCTTCTGGATGACAAGATCACTTCACTCAAAGATGCATTCTTGATAAGCAGAAGGACCTTCAAATTCGTCAAGCAGAATCTCGCCCTATCGATCATCTACAATACGATAACGATACCTCTGGCGATAGCCGGTTACGTCATTCCTCTTGTGGCGGCTCTTTCTATGAGCCTTAGCTCTTTGCTGGTAGTCGGAAACTCCATGAGGATCAAATCTGCCTTTAAAGATAAAAATTAAGTTGAAGTGCAGAATGGTCGTGATAGCATTAACGGTATTAAAGGCGCCTTGTAGCTTCGCTATAGGCGCTTAAGTTAGAGAGGGGTTTATATGCAGTATGTAGATATGAGTTCAGATGAGTTTTTGGCGGAGCTTGAGAAGACTAAAAAGTTTACCGATAAAGTTTGCAAGCAGTTTGGTTGGGTATACAACCCTAACGAAGAGG
>Ga0256840_1004518_pt1 | contig 10386 bp, 12 predicted proteins | sample 355202metaG_FD_185969 | JGI IMG/M metagenome (GOLD analysis project Ga0256840, IMG submission 185969) | Hydrothermal vent microbial communities from Mid Atlantic Ridge, Atlantic Ocean - 355-202 | ecosystem: Environmental > Aquatic > Marine > Hydrothermal vents | place: Atlantic Ocean: Mid...
AGGTGAAAGAGCTTACGATATCTATTCAAGACTCCTAAAAGACAGAATAATCTTTCTCGGAACTCCTATAGATGACAACATAGCAAATCTCATAATAGCCCAACTACTTTTCCTTGAAGCGGAAGACCCTGAAAAAGATATATACATTTACATAAACAGCCCGGGAGGAGTTGTAACTTCAGGACTTGCAATATACGATACAATGAAATATATAAAACCCGACGTATGTACCATATGTTTAGGACAAGCGGCAAGTATGGGAGCAGTTCTGCTTGCAGCCGGTGCGGAGGGTAAAAGATTTGCTCTTCCCAACTCGAGAATTATGATACACCAACCGCTTGGTGGTTTTCAGGGACAAGCAAAAGATATTGAAATCCATGCAAAAGAGATACTGAAACTAAAAAAATCGCTTAATGAGATATTATCGGAACATACAGGACAATCTGTCAGAAAAATCGAAAAAGATACCGACAGGGACTTTTTTATGAGCGCCAAAGAAGCGAAAGAATACGGAATAATAGATAAAGTTCTCTACAAGAGAGGAAAATAGATGGTTAAGGGCAGATTTAAACTAAATACCGTACAAGAAGCCATAGAAGACCTTAAAAACGGGCAAATGGTCATAGTTGTTGACGATCCCAATAGAGAAAATGAAGGTGACCTTGTTATGGCCGCAGAAAAGGTTACTCCGGAAGCCATTAACTTCATGGCAAAATACGGAAGAGGTTTGATCTGCCTTTCACTTCCCGAAGAACGCTTTGATAAGCTTAAAATAGAAATGATGACTCCAAAACCCACAGACCCGAGAGGAACAGCATTTGGAGTTTCAATAGATGCTCATCCTAAATTCGGAACAACTACCGGAATATCCGCTTATGACAGAGCTACAACCATTAAAAGAGTAATAGACCCTAAAGCAAAACCGGAAGATTTTATCAAGCCCGGTCACATATTTCCCCTAAGAGCACAAAAAGGGGGCGTTTTAAAACGCTCCGGACACACTGAAGCAGCCGTTGACCTTGCAAAACTTTCAGAACTTTATCCGGCCGGAGTTATCTGTGAAATAATGGACGAAGACGGAACAATGATGAGGCTTCCGTCTCTCATGAACTTTGCTAAAAAATACAATCTTAAAATAATAAGTATTGCCGACCTTATAGAGTACAGAATAAAAAGAGAAACTCTTATAAAAAGGGAGGCGGAAGCAAATCTACCTACACATTACGGAAATTGGAAAATTTACGCATACACAAACACTGTAGACAATAAAGAACATGTTGCTCTTATAATGGGTAATATTAAAGAAGATGAATCCATCCTTGTAAGAGTCCATTCCGAATGTCTAACGGGAGATGTTTTCAGCTCTCTTAAATGTGATTGTCAATCCCAACTTAAAAAAGCGATGGAAATGATAAGTAAAGAAGGAAAAGGGGTCATAGTCTATTTAAGACAAGAAGGAAGAGGAATAGGACTGGTTAATAAAATAAAAGCTTACAACCTACAGGACCACGGTTTTGATACGGTTGAAGCAAATCTACAACTTGGTTTTCCAGCAGATTTGAGAAACTTTGGAATAGGCGCACAAATTTTAAGAGATATAGGAGTCAAAAAGATACGCCTTTTAACAAACAATCCTAAAAAGTTGATAGGCCTTGAAGGATACGGCCTTAAAATCATAGAAAGAGTTCCGATAGAAGCTGAGCTCTGTGAACATAACATAAATTACCTTAAAACAAAAAAAGAGAAGCTCGGACACCTAATAGACAAAATAGAAAATTGATTATCTCCCACCGGCGCCACCTCCTCCGAATCCTCCTCCTGCTCCAAATCCTCCTCTACCACCACTTTCTCTGGCCGTCAAACTTCTATAACCCGAATAGACAGAAGCAAAACCCACCGTTATCCCTAAATTAGCATCATCAACATCTTTTATATCGGGAATAGTAATACCCAACTGCTTCATCGCTGTTTTCACATTATCCGCCACACCCAGAGCAGTAGCATAAGTCAACCAATCTTTCCATATAGAAATATCCTCGGGTTGATACCTTTTTATCATTGCAAAATTCGAAAGAAAGTTTCTAAATCCATCCCACATCAACTTTTCCCGATATTTATCACCTCTCCATCTCCCAAAAACCTGAGAAGGCAAAAAGATAAATAAAATAAATTGTAGGAATAGAATCCCCGCATGTTGAAGAATTTTTGAACCATCTACCAGGCTGGACTGAGTAAAAGCAAACATAACAAAGATAAATAGCAATGCAACAACAATAAATACAGACGTTTTATATATTCTGTAACCTAACATATCCATATAATTTACCACAACTCTTTCGTCGGTATAAGATTGCAGTAAATCAACTTCAGCCTTTAGAGATTTCAAAGAGGCTAAATCTCTTCTTGAGACCATATTTTTTACTTTTATTTCAAACCTTTCCGGTATAAAAATGTTTTTTTTAGAAATCTCTGCTCCATTCATTTTTAGAAACTTTAAAACAGCATCCTCATATTTATCCCCGCTTTTCTCTTTCATAATTTCTATAATCAAACCTTTCTCGCCATTTCGATAAATTTTTAGAAAACCTCTTCTATAAAGATCCAATATTGTAGCTTTAAAACCGTTCTCATCCCCATTTTTAACATCACCCATAAAAAGCATATTGACGACATACGGTTTCAAATTCTTATCAGGAATAAAACTAACAATTTCGGGAACGGGAAAATCTTTTTCTCTACCATATCGGTTATAAAAAAATATAATAAAACCTGGAAAAATAAGGGAAAATAAAAGAATAGCTTTATCTACGGTTTTTATAATTGCAAGTTTCATATATAAAGAACGATTTGCCTTTACGGTTTTTCCGTAAACATCAGAAAAGTTTCTGACAAATCCGTTAAAAGGAAACCGTTTAGTCAAAAACTCTAATTCAATAAGTTTATTCGCCGGAGAACTACCTTCTACCAAATAACCGTCTTTTACAGGTTTCACAATAAAATCGGTCATATGAACGAAAATCTCTTTAATTAGAAACTCCGGATCTTTAACCAAAATTTTGACATTAGGATATAAAATGTGATTCGATGCCAATTTTAAATTAATATGAGAAAACTTTTCATCCAACTCAACTGGAGGAAAAAGCTTATAATTTACATCCAAGGCGTATTTTTCTTTCTTCAAACGCTTAAAATTCGGATTTTCCCCATCTACAAGGCCAACCTCATTATTTTCAGCTTTCCGTAGTATTTCTAATTTTATCTCTTCATAAAAAGGTTTATTCTTAACTCCGTTAATGAAAACTTTTCCCGAAAAATCCTTTAGATAAGATATACCTGTAGAACTGTTAAAAGAAACAACCTCTATAAACGGAAAATCCAACTTTTCACCAAACGTTAAAGGAGCTTTCCAATTCCTAAAAAGCATAGAAAAGACATCATTTTTTCTAACATTATAAGTATAGTTTTCACTCAAAGAGATTGTTTTATTAAAAACAAGTACCGCGCTATAATCAGCCGTAAGTTTTGAAAAGAAAATTCTAAAATCCATAAAAGAGAAAACCGCCAAAAAAGCGGAAAAAATAACTAAAAAATAGAAACGTTTTTTCTCCATAAGCACTTTTACCAGGAAGTATCAGGTCTTTTCTCTATTTCCGTTTCAAACTCAAGATATGATAATTTTTTAAATCCGAAAACAGACGCTACAAGGTTTGAAGGAAATATATCTATCTTCGTATTCATTTCCTGTGCTATGTTATTATAGGTATATCTATGACGAGATATTTCATTTTCAATATCTTGGATAGCTTGAGTAAGTTCAAGTACAACTGTGGAAGTTTTCAAATCTGGATAATTCTCGACAGTAACATTGATAGAACCAAGCAACTTTCGCGTTTCATTCTCTAAATTAGTAATATCATCCGGTGTTTCGGCCTGAGCCACCCCGGAACGCAAAGCGGAAATCTTCTCAAAAGTCCCTTTCTCAAACTTCGCATGACTTTTAACAGTATCAACAAGTTGAGATATCATATCAAGTCGCTTTTTAAGTGCAACTTTTATTTGACCAAACGTCGCTTCGGCACCGTTTTTTAACTGTTGAAAACGGTTATAACTGTTAACAATATAAAGAAAAACCGCTACAAGAAACAAAACAAAAATAATTCTAACCATAATCACACTCCAAATTTTATGTTATATTGAAAGTATATCACTAAAATTTCAAAATTTTAGGAGGAGTTATGAGCATTGAATCTGATTTAAAACAGTTATTAACTGAGAAAAAAGCAACTCTGTCAGTAGCTGAAAGCTGTACAGGCGGACTTATCTCAGGGCAGATAGTAAATGTTCCCGGAATTTCGGAATACTTTATGGGAGGAATTGTTGCATACGATAACAGTGTAAAGATGAAAGTTTTAAATGTATCGACAGAAACCTTACTAAAATATGGTGCTGTAAGTGAGGAAACGGCAAAAGAGATGGTTGAAAATGTCAAAAAACTTATGAATACAAACTGTGCAATATCAACCACCGGAATAGCAGGACCAACCGGGGGAACCGAAGAAAAGCCAGTTGGACTGGTTTATATAGGAGTTTCGGTAAAGGAAAGAATAGAAATCCAAAGATTCATATTCAAAGACAAACACTCCGACCCTATTAAAAAAAGAAATAAAATAAGAAAAAAAGCGGCTAAAAAAGCAATAAAACTTTTAATATCTCTACTAAAGGAAGAAAAAAATGTCTAAGGTTATTTTGGCACTTGGAACAAACCTCGGAAACAGGAAAAGTAATCTTAAAAGAGCAATTAGAAGTATAAATTACTTCGCAGGGCAAGTAATAAAAAAAACAACTATTCTTGAAACAAAACCTTTCGGAGTCAAAAACCAACCATACTTTCTAAATCAAGGAATACTTATAAAAACAAACTTACCACCACATCTGCTTTTGAAAGTATTAAAAACTATAGAAAAATCGACAGGCAGATTTAAAACTTTCAGATGGGGGCCAAGAATTATAGATATAGATATTCTAAGTTACGGAACTTTAAGAATATCAACAGCAAAGCTCAGAATTCCACATCCGGGAATAAGCAGCAGAAAGTTTTTTCAAGAAATCATCACAAAATTAAAGTAACGGGGGAATTAACCCCCGACAATTTACTTTTTCTTACATCTACTTGTTTTTAAAATCTTTTCTGTAGATTCTTTTAAGTCTTTACCTGGTTTGAAATCAGGAACAACCTTAGGAGGAACTTTTACCTCTTTTCCTGTTTTAGGATTTCTTGCAACTCTCGCCGCCCTTTCCTTCATAAGAAAAGTACCAAAACCCCTAATTTCAACTTTCTCGCCCTTTTTAAGAGTTTCCATAACAACTTCAAGGAACGCGTTTAAAGCAACTTCTGCGTCCTTCTTTCTCAAACTTGCCTTATCGGCAATTGCACTGATAAGTTCACTCTTTGTCATACCGCTCCCTCCATACACTTTTTAGTAGCTGTAGTATTCTTTAAATACGAAAATACTATTTCTTTTTTTTAGTGTCAAGCCTAAAAATAACATTTTTTCTATCCATTAGCCAATTTTTGCAATTTTTTTTCAATTTCATCTATATTTTGATGATTTATAAGGATAACTTTTATTCTACTATTTATACCTTTAATTATTTCAAACGAAGATACCGGAATTTTTAGCTCTTTTGAAAGAATCTTTAAAACAGCCTTATTTGCCTTTCCACCTTCAGGTGGTTGTGTAACTTTTATTTTTAACCTACCGTTTTCAACTTTAACTAAACTGTTTTTTCTCCCCTTCGGTTGCACTTTCACTTCCAATGTCAGACTGCTCTCCCTCTTTATTAAGCTTATCATCTATCCTTATTCCTTCAAGAAGTTTTGTCATCTCTATTATGGTGAATTTCAATTTATTTGAGATTTTACGTTGAACAATCTTAAGATTTTCAATCTCCCTTTCAATATCTATTTTTTCCATTTCCAACTTTCTCTTTTCTTCATTTATATCATGAAGCTTTTTTTTCAATTCTATCTCAACTTCCCTAAGTATTTTATCTTTTTTTGCTTCGGCAGTATCACTCTTGAGAAGTTCAATTTTTGTTAGGAGATTTTGAAACTCATTAGCCACTTCCATAAGAAAATCATCAACCTCATCAGGGTTATATCCGAAAACTTTCTTTGAAAACTCTTTTACTTTTATATCTCTGGGCTTCAATTTGAACTCACTTTTTTTCATAATCTAAAACCCTCTCCTAATGATTTTATCAATTAGCTGCAAAATCATTATAGCAATTAAAGGTGTTATGTCTATTCCACCGAAATTAGGAATAAAATTACGCAACGGCCCCAAAAGATCATTAGTTATTTCTATTATTTTATCAGCAAACTTTGGTCTATTAACAGGCGGAATCCAAGTAAAAATAGCTCCTATTATTATAAACCAGATTAAAAATTGTATTATATAGTGTAATAAATCCCTAAACATCAGCTTCCCCCTTTAAAATCCCTACAAGTTTTCTAAGCGCTCTTCCTCTATGACTAATCCGATTCTTTTCATCAATAGTATATTCCGCAAGTGTCCTTAAATCTCCAACCGGAATAAAGATAGGATCATAGCCAAAACCTCCGGCTCCTCTTGGTTTTGTAATAACTTTTCCTTTCAACTCCCCCTGACTCCAATATCCTTTTAAATCAGGAAAAGTTAACATCATAAAACATTTGAAAGCAGCACCGGATTCTTTCAGCTTTTTATTATTTAGAAGAGTTATTACTCTTTTAATATTATCTTTATCTGAAGCCCCCACACCGGCAAAATGGGAAGAATAAACTCCGGGGGCACCTTCAAGAGCATCTATAACAAGTCCCGAATCATCTGATAGAACAGGTAATCCTATCAGTTTTACATAAAAATAGGATTTTTGATAAACATTCTCAATAAATGTATCACCTGTTTCCGGTGCTTCAGGAACATCAAACTGCTCAAGAGATAAAACCTCTATACCCATACTATCTAACGCCAAACTTATCTCCCTTATTTTATTTCTATTTTTACTTGCTACAACTATTCTTTTCATATAGCCCCCTATTCAGTAGAAACCTCCTTTATGCTTATCCTATTTTCAAGAATCATTTCCGCTATTTTCTCAAACCGTTCGTTAAGATCACTCACAAAAACTCTAACCTTCCCAATTCCTACTTCATCCAAATTCCCTTTCAACACTTTGGCCGTTTCTTTTACAGTCTCTTCCGCAGAATCCACAAGAGTAACTCCTTCCAAAATTTTACCTATAACAGACTTTAAAAGAGGATAGTGAGTACAGCCTAAAACAAGAGTATCCACTTTCCCGTCTTTAAAATAAGAAAGATACCTTTTTGCAACCAACATCGTTATTTCATCCTCTATCCAGCCTTCCTCAATAAGAGGAACAAAAAGAGGACAAGGTTTCTCATAAACATTAAGAAGTGGAGCTCTCAAAAGAATCTCTTTTCTATACGAACCACTTTTAACCGTAGCTTCAGTTCCTATAACCCCAACATTTCCTGTTTTCGTTACTTTCACTGCCGCAAGCGAACCGGGCTTAACAACCCCTATAACCGGAACATTAAACTCCCTTTTTAAAACATCAAGCGCAATAGATGAAGAAGTGTTACACGCAACAACTATAAGTTTAACATCAAACTTTTCTAAAAACTTCGAATTTTCCATACTATATCTTACAACCGTTTTTTCCGACTTTGTTCCGTATGGAACTCTTGCCGTATCTCCAAAATAGATGAAATTTTCCCCGGGATATCTATCTCTAAAAACTTTTAAAACGGTCAATCCCCCAACACCGGAATCAAATATACCAATAGGACGCTCATCTTTCATTTCAAATTCCCTTTACATCAGTTAACTTATGTTTTACTTTTAAATTTAGGTATTCTTTATCATAATAACTTAATACAGGAGCCAAATTGAGAAGTTGCAATGAAATTATAGAAAAGATAAAAAAATATAGAAACAGTTTTAATGAAGAAACAGTGAGAAAAGCATACAATTATGCGAAAAAAAAACATGAAGGACAACTTAGAAAATCAGGGGAACCTTATTTTTCCCATCCTGCAGAAGTAGCTTATATCCTCGCAGAACTTAAAATGGATACGCAAACAATTATAGCCGGACTTTTACATGATGTTGTCGAAGATACCGATACTTCAATAGAAAATATAGAAAAACTATTTGGAAAAGAGGTAGCTTTCATCGTTGCAGGTGTAACAAAACTAGAACAGTATCAATTCTCAAGTAAAGAAGAAAGAAACGCGGAAAGTTTCAGAAAACTTCTCATATCACTATCCGAAGATATAAGAGTTCTGATTGTTAAACTTTCCGACCGACTCCACAATATGAGAACACTTGACGGAAGAAGTTTAAAAGGTCAGAGAAGAACAGCATATGAAACGTTAACAATATATGCCCCTCTTGCCAATAGGCTTGGACTTTATAAGGTAAAAAACGAACTTGAAGATTTATCTCTAAAATATATTGAACCGGAAACATACGAAGAGATTCAAGAAAAGCTAAAAAAGAAAAAAAAGGTGATAAGTCCTTATCTAAAAGAAATAATAAACACTGTAAAAAACAAATTGAAAGAAAACGGTATAGAAGGAGAAGTTCAATGGAGATTCAAACATATCTACGGTATTTATAACAAAATGGTGAAAAAAGGGATTCCTTTTCAAGAGATATATGATATCGCCGGAATAAGAATAATAACAAACACTATTTCTAACTGTTATGTAGTAGCAGGAATTATTCATAGCCTATGGATACCTGTACCTGGCAGATTAAAAGACTACATAGCAGTTCCAAAACCTAATATGTATCAATCTCTTCATACAACCGTAGTAGGGCCAAAAGGACAGTTTATAGAGTTCCAAATACGAACATGGGAAATGCACCAGATAGCTGAAATGGGAATTGCTGCTCACTGGAAATATAAAGAAGGTGGAGGAAAGCTCACGGAATTGGAACGAGAAAGATTTCTTTGGCTTAGGAATCTCCTTGAATGGGTAAAAGAGGAAAAAGATACCAAAGAGTTTATGGATAATGTTAAAAGTGACCTCTATGAAGAAGATATCTACATTTTTACACCTAAAGGAGATCTAAAAGCCCTTCCAAAAGGAGCAACACCTATTGATTTTGCATACTCAATTCACACAAGTATAGGGAACAGATGTATAGGTGCAAAAGTCAACGGAAAACTTGTTTCATTAAATCATACTCTCAAAAGTGGAAATAAAGTTGAAATAATTACCGGAAATTCCGGTAATCCAAAAAGAGATTGGCTTAAATTTGTAAAAACATCAAAAGCAAGAACAGCAATAAAATCTTTCATTAAAAAGCAAGATAACGAAAAAGCAAAAAAATTGGGAGAAAGCATAGTTGAAAAGTATCTAAGAAGATATGCAGGAAAAGGAATATCCTTTTTATATGAAAACAGTTTTTCGGAAGAGCTCAAATCCCTCGGTTACTCATCTATCGAATACGCACTTATAGATGTCGGATTTGGAAAGCTTGACGGTGATAAATTAATCAGGAAACTTTTAAATATTCAAGAAGAACAAGAGAAAAAGAAAAAAATAATAAAAAGCAAACAGGAAGCCGATATTTCCATAGACGGAATAGACAATATCCTCGTCAATCTTGCAAAATGCTGTAATCCTCTACCGGGCGATAGTGTTATAGGCGTAGTATCAAAAGGAAAGGGTATTATAGTTCATACGAAAAACTGCATAGTTGCCCAACAAATAGAGGAAAGTTCTCCGGGAAGAGTCATAGATGTAAATTTCAAATCATCGGATAAACTTTATCAGGCCAAAGTCAGAGTATTTATCGAAGACAAACCTGGAATGTTAGCTTCCGTATCCGCAAAAATCGGAGATACCAAAACAAACATTATAGGTGCATACACACGAACCATCGGAGGAAAAGCAATTCTCGATTTCATAATTCAAGTGAAAGATAAAACACAACTTGAAAAAGTTATGAAAGCGATTAAAAGCACAAAAGGAATTATAAACGTTAAAAGAATCCAGAGAGAAAAAATAAAGGTCTAAAACTTATGGAGGCGGCGGGCGGATTTGAACCGCCGAATAAGGGATTTGCAGTCCCCTGCCTTGCCACTTGGCTACGCCGCCATGATGGAGCGGGAGACGGGATTCGAACCCGCGACCCCAACCTTGGCAAGGTTGTGCTCTGCCAACTGAGCTACTCCCGCATCTAAGGGCAGTTATAGAAAATTGTGGTGCGGGAGGAGGGAGTCGAACCCTCACGCCACAAAGGCACTGGATCCTAAGTCCAGCGCGTCTGCCAGTTCCGCCACTCCCGCTAAATGGGGTGGGAGACG
>Ga0256840_1004519_pt1 | contig 10384 bp, 14 predicted proteins | sample 355202metaG_FD_185969 | JGI IMG/M metagenome (GOLD analysis project Ga0256840, IMG submission 185969) | Hydrothermal vent microbial communities from Mid Atlantic Ridge, Atlantic Ocean - 355-202 | ecosystem: Environmental > Aquatic > Marine > Hydrothermal vents | place: Atlantic Ocean: Mid...
GTCGCAGGGTTTAAAGAATCCATGCGAATTGTATTTGATGAGCATCTGAAACTATGGAATTATGTTGCTGTTCCAAAGAACGGAAATTTTTAAGTTGTCGAAGTTATTTCGTGCACGTTCCTAAGCAACTTTTTGATGCTTACTGGACGGGTGAGGTAATGTTGCTTCATGGCTTTATAAAAAGGCTGGTCAAAAAGTTCTGCAGAATAGTTCTCAATAAAGAAGGTGGCCATTATTCGTCTTTTTCACCCATATAATCTGTACTGAATTGATTAGGATGATGTTATGAATCTATCGGAAGCGAAATGAAGCAATCAAAAGTAAGCATTGGATTGGTTAATCCAAAAAACCCTGATAATGTAGGTTCTGTAATGCGTGCCGCCGGTAATTTTCGGGTTGAAAGTGTTTTTTATACGGGGGAGCGTTATTCGCGGGCAAAAAAATATAAGTCATGCACTGCAAGTGTCAGCCGGAAGGTTGGGCAAAGCATTCCGTTGTCTGGAGTGGCTTGTCTAGTAGATAGTGTGCCTAAGGATATGAAAATAGTATGCATTGAATTTGCTGAGAATGCTATGCCCCTGCCTGAATACCAGCATCCGGGGCGTGTTTTTTATATCTTTGGCCCAGAGGATGGATCTATTGCTCAGCAAGTGATAGATAGAGCTGATGCAGTTATTTATGTGCCTACTGTTGGATGTATGAATTTAGCTGCAACAGTAAATGTTGTTCTTTATGATAGGTTGGCCAAATCTTCTCAGCGGATTGAAAGCAATGAGCTGATTTGTCAAAGCCGAGATAATAATAACAATTTAAAGGTGGCCGATTAAAGACGAATTTGTAAAAAATCTGAACTGGCTGGGGTATGGATTCTTAAAAATGGTGCCCAGGGGCGGAATCGAACCGTCGACACGAGGATTTTCAGTCCTCTGCTCTACCGACTGAGCTACCTGGGCGTTATTTTTTCTGATAAAAGATATTTCGTGTAAATCGATAATGGTGCCCAGGGGCGGAATCGAACCGTCGACACGAGGATTTTCAGTCCTCTGCTCTACCGACTGAGCTACCTGGGCAAGACACCAAATCGAGCCGTCTATTAAACTAATTTATCAGCTTTTAGTCAAGTAAAAATATTAATTAGCCCAATACAGCACCTTCTTTTTTAATTTAAATTGATAATGGTGCAAAAATATTTAGATTAAGGCGTTACTATTTTTGGATATGGTTTTATGGCTTTCTGATTTTTGGATAAATATACCAGCATAATGCTAAAAATAAGCAGCATCCGGCAATAACGATAAGGCCAAGAACTGGATTGGTTCTTAATAAGACTTTTGCTGAAGCAAATGCTAGCAGTGTAGCTATGATGACTATGAGTGAAAAGAGCGTTTGCAAAAGGAGTATCCTATATTAATTGATGAGTAAGTTTAGAGTATTCACTGAATGATGTAAATTTTCCATGAATATAATTTTGGTATAATTGCTACTTTATAATTATGAGGATGTTATTTATGGCTTTGACAGAAGAACTGATAGAGGAAATTAGGATTCTTACGCACTATAATTTAACTTCAATACAGGAAGGCATTAAGGTGCATGGCTCGGCTAATCCAGAGATTGTTTCTGCGGCAAAAAGGCTTTTTGATAAAGGGTTGGTTTCTCAGGATGATGGCGGGTATTTAACTGACCTGGGGATAGAGGCGGCTGAGCATGCTCAAGCTGTTTTGAGGATTTTAACTGCGTAATAGTTTATTGCTCCTGGGGGCTAAATTAGAACTAAGTACTTTCAGAGCAAAGCTTTGGCATTTAATTTCGGTATGGTACTGCATGATGGCTTTCAGTTGTTTTAGAGTGCCTGGGGCTTTTTAGCCCATAGTGGTTGCGTTGGTTGTTGCTGTAACTGTAACGGGCATTTTCAGGCTATGGAAATCAGGCAAGGCAGTAAAGGCTGATGATTTCGGTGCATGAAATGCTTTTGAGAGCAAATGATTTGGGTTGCCTGCATTGATTGAAAATGATTGCTGCAGGTTCTCATAAAATGTTAAAACGAAACGGGAAGCTGGTTTTATGCTGAATTTATTTTTTATTTGTATGTTGCTGTTAATTGGTTATTATTGGTCTATTTCCATGAAGGCCAGAGAGGTTGCTTTTAAGGCCGCTGTTGCTCATTGTCATAAAATGGATGTTATGCTGCTTGATGATTACGTCGCTTTAAATGGCCAGTGGTTAAAAAGAGATGGGCAGGGCAAGGTGAAAGTCTGGCGTTCGTTTCTGTTTGAGTTTAGTTCTACAGGGGATGAGCGGTACCACGGCAAGGTGGTTATGCTGGGTGGAATGGTGCTTTCTGTCCAGCTAGAAGCACATAGGATTCAAGAAGAATGACAAAAAAAAATAAATATCAAAAAGTATCGCCTCAGACGCAGGATGATGCAATGAAAGTGGCACGGGCAACACAGCGTCCTGGGCAAACAAAAGAGCAGACAAAATTAATTGCTCAAGGTATAGAAAAAGGTATTAATCAATATAAGAAACATCAGAAAGAAAAATCTAGAGAGTTAAATAGAAAGCTACAGAAGGCTTCTAAGTCAATAGCGTTGCCGGAAAAGGAAAGTGCTGCTGAAAATGGGAGTAATACTGTATATAGGCAGCCTGTCTTGCCCTGGTTTCTGCTATTTGCTAGCTGGGTGGGTTTTTGCAGTTTATTATTCTCTTTAGACTGCTTTATAAGCCAAATTCAAAAAGCATTCTCGCATAGAGGTAGAGAATAAAAGCAATTGCGGCAAGATAAATAAGAAATTTAACTGGCTTGTCGATAACTGTATCTAGTAATCGTTTGTTTTTATGTTCTTTTTTTAACTGTTCATAGTTTTCTCGTTGTACTGATGCTCTTTCTAGATGGTATTTGCTGAGCAGTTTTTGAGCTTTATCCAATTCATCGATACTTGTTAGCCAAAGGGCTGGCAATGATATTCCCCAGTTTCCCGCAGATGTCTCGTAATAATTTATCTCGTGCCTGTCTAGCAACTCTTTGATTTCATAGGCTTCGTCTTCAGGTACACCGCGCAGTGAGAAAAGTAGGGTTGGCATTGGTTTTTTAATCAGTAATCAGAGAGTAAGTGAGATTATAAATTAAAAAAAGGTTAAAAGGGGCGGAATAGGTTATATGACTAAAAATATGTGTTAAATAACATAGTTTAGTAATTTATTAAAAAAAAACTGTTTTAATTTTAATGATTTATTTCTTGGCATTATTTGTGCTTTTTTATTGCTATGGAATAACCTTACCTATATGAGAGTAATTATGACACAAGAAATAACAGTATCTGCCACTAAAGAGGAAGAGCAGGGCACTAATCAAAATGGTTCTTTGGCTCTAGGTACAGGGCTTATAGTTGCATCTATGATATTGGTTCCTGCGCTTGCAATGAGGTTGGGGTTGGGAGCGAGCTTGACGGGAGCGTTGCGGATTGCTTTGATGAAGGCTAGCAGCAGAGCGGTGCATGGAGGAGATGATGAGTCAGGGGCAGCATCAGCTGGTTTTAGCTGCCATTAAATTTGAGCATATAAGCTTTGTTTGATAGTATGTGGTACTGCTTCGTTTAAGGGTATTAATGAAAGAAATGAACGATAAAAAAGAAATTTGCGACCTTTGCGGATTAGCTGTCGAAGTTGAAGGCTTTAAGCTTAAAACTAAAGAAGGCGAAAAGAAATTCTGCTGTGAAGGTTGTAAAGGTATTTTTCAAATGCTTCATGAAGATCAGGTTCTATCTGAGTCTGCAGAAGATTCGTAATTAAATCAAATAGAGAAATAACAATGGCACATTCGCACGGTACCCAGGCAATGAAAGGCATGAGCCATTCGGGTCATAGTCACCAGGCAGCTCATGCAATGGGAAAGCAGATCATGAAAGGATCAATGGCTTCTGCATCGGTAAAATCAGGGGGAAAGGTTATGAGTAAGTTAGCCAGGCACCCTGTTTTGGTTTTCGGGTTGGGCTTGGCCGCTGGCTATGTAATATATAAGTATAGAAAAGAAATCGTGTCCAGTGTTGGGAAAGCGACTGATGCGAGTAAGGATTTTGTATTACAGCAAAAAGAAAACTTGGAAGACATAGTTGCAGAAACAAAAGAAGAAGGCTGATTGTTTAAACAGACAGTTTGTTTTATGCGGTTAAATTAGGCGGGCAATAGGTATATTCAGTATACCTATTGCCCGTTTTTGCTTTTAAAGTTTTTTAGTGTTTGCTATGAGTATCCAAAAAGAATTTACCATTAGGTATAAAACGGAAGGACATGTTCGTTTTGAAGTGCCGAATCAGTTATGTGATCCTAGTGTTTCAAGATTGCTTACCGCTAAGATCTTGGAGATTGATGGCGTCTATAGGGTTAATCTGTTTAGAAAGCAAAGAAAGCTATCTATTAGGTATCAGGATACAGTTTGCAGTTTTAGTCAATTGGCAGACCAGCTATTCCAGCTTCTTTCTGAGCTAGAACAAAAAAAATTATTAATTACTCCTGCTGTAAATGATGCAGTTTCAGCGAAAAAAGTAAAATGGGATATAAAGTCTAAGATGAGAAGCTGGAAGGCATCGAAGTGGGCGACTGAAAAATATGCAGATGTAAAAGAAACAGTTTATGCCGCAAAGGTAGTAACAAAACTAGGTTTAAAAAAACCTAATTCATTTATTAAAGATCCTGAAAAGACCATTATAGAGTTTCTAAATGATGTTTTGGTTTTGTACCTGATTCGATTGCATTGGACGCGTATTACGCAGGAGTGGATACCTAGACCTTGGGCATTTAAGTCTCAATGGGCGGCGGTTTTTTACCTTTTTTATTTATTGGTACGTTCGCGTAGGCCGACAAAATAGACATTGATAAAGTCATTTTTAGCCGGGGTGTTTTAGTGAAGCTGCGCTTAGGTAACGCGCATTAAATAACCTACCCATATTGCGCAGGATTTTTATTCGTCTTCAAGACGCAACGAAGGGAGCATAGCAAGCTATGTGACCGAAGTTGCAACGCTGAAGACGGCTAAAAAGACAAGCAAGATTGGTGGGTTATTTATTGCGAGTTGCCTTAGTCCATTAGTTAAAATGGACACTATTCCAAAGTTGTTTTATAAGCAGTCGCGTATCCATGCCATTCTATTGAAATTGCTCTAAAGCTGATTTGTTTCATCAGGACTAATTTCTCAAGTTTAATAAGTTTTTATTAGAACCTACGGGGACTCATATAATGGATTCAGAAATAGCTAGCTATAAGAACTTTAGCCTTAAGCATCAGCTGAAAAGGCGTGTTCGTATTATTTCGCCTGTTTTAAAAAAGGATATTGAGCGGTGTTATATCCTTGAAATTCTGCTTAAAAAGCGTCCGGAAATAAAGCGTGTTCGATCGGTCCCTACGTTGGGGGCAGTTGTTATTGAATTTGATTCGTCTCAATTGCCTAAGAGAAATCTTTTGATTTTACTGGATGCCGTATTAGGCAATATTGCCCAGAAAGAGCGCCGTGTTCACGAAAAAAAGGAAAAGCAATTTGACGGGGCGATCCAAGAGGTGGACTTGGCAGTATCAGGGATGACCTGTGCGTCGTGTGCATTACTGATTGAAATGGTGATCAGTCGAGATTCGGATGTTAAGTCGGCTAGTGTTAATTTTGCTACAGAAACAGTCACTGTTCATGGGCTATTAAATAAGAAGCAGGTCAGCGATAAAATAGCGTCTCTCGGTTATGAGGCGTTTTCCATGGATACACTATCTCAAAGAAAAGCGCTTATTGTTAAAGAGCAGCAGAGAGTTGAATTGGCAAAACGCCGATTTATATGGTCTGGCATTTTAAGTGCCCCCGTTATTGCTGTGGCGATGTCAATGACGCACTCAAGGTGGTCGCATTGGTTTCAGTTTATTCTAACTACGCCGGTTGTTTTTGGTGCAGGAAAACAGTTTTTTATCAAAGCATGGCGTCTAGCCAGGCAAAAAGCTGCAAATATGGATACCTTGATTGCATTAGGTGTCGGTTCGGCTTATGGCTATAGTTTGCCTGTTTTGTTTAGGCGTAAAGGCCATATGTATTTTGAGGCCGCGGCCGCCATTATTACTTTTGTTTTGCTTGGGCGCTATCTTGAGGAAAGGGCAAGGGGCAAGGCTGGAGAAGCTATTCGTAAACTAGTCGATTTGCAGCCTCAAACGGCAACTCTGTTAAAAGAAGGCAAAGAGGTCCAGGTTGATGTGGATGATGTTGTTTTAGACGATGTTTTATTAGTCAGGCCTGGTGAAAAAATACCGACAGATGCCGAAGTTGTTTTTGGCATTTCCACTGTCGACGAAGCGATGGTAACGGGTGAAAGTATGCCGGTTGTTAAGGAAATTGGCCATAAAGTGATAGGCGGCTGTGTTAATGGCAATGGAGTCTTGCATGTTAAAGCAACAGCAATTGGAATGGACACCGTGCTGGCCGGTATTGTGCATATGGTTGACCAGGCACAGGCTGCAAAACTACCTATCCAAAAGCAGGTTGATAAGATTTCTGCTGTGTTTGTCCCTGCAGTAATGGGGGTTTCGGGGGTAGCCTTTGCTGGCTGGATGTTGGTAGGAGCTCCTTTTTCTGTTGCATTTGGCAGTGCTGTGACAGTGCTGTTGATTGCCTGCCCTTGTGCTTTGGGGTTGGCAACGCCGGCTGCGATTATGGTGGGTACTGGCCAAGCAGCAAAAAAAGGGGTGTATATTCGCAATGGTGAAAGTCTGGAAGTGGCAACAAAGTTAAATGTTATTGTTTTTGATAAGACGGGGACAATAACAGAAGGTAAGCCTGTAGTCACAGATTTTTTTAAGAAGTCTCGTTTAGGTAGGGATAAAATAATTGCCTTGGCGGCTTCGGCAGAAAATAGCTCGGAACATTTTTTGGCAAGAGCTATTGTTAATTATGCGGAAGAGCAGGCGATAGAGCTGTTAGATTGCAGCTATTTTTATAGTGAAACAGGTCGGGGGATTAAGGCCGAGGTTGATGGTAAAAAACTGTTTATTGGCAATAAGTTTTGGATGGATGATCAGAATGTAAATGTAGACGGTCTGGTAGAGCAGGCAAGCCATTTTGCAGGGCAGGGGAAAACCCCTGTTTATATGTCAATTAATGGCAAAGAAGCGGCTATTTTTGGCATAGCGGATAAGCCAAGGGTTGAAGCTTCATCTGCTATTGCCCGATTGAATAGTTCAGGCGTGGAAACTATTATGGTAACGGGGGATACTGAAAAAACCGCCATGTATATTGCTGGCAAAGTGGGAATTGAGCGAGTGGTTGCTAATGCAAAGCCTGATAAAAAACTTAAAATAATAAGACAGTTGCAGGCCGAAGGGAAAAAAGTAGGAATGATTGGTGATGGTGTTAATGATGCACCGGCTTTAGCTGCGGCTGATGTAGGGTTTGCAATCGGGAGTGGTACTGATATTGCTATTGAGTCTGCTGATTTAACCTTGGTGCAGGGGGATATTTCTAAGGTGACTGAAACAATAGAATTAAGTACAGATACAATAAATATTATTAAGCAAAATCTATTTTGGGCGTTTGGCTATAATACCGTTGCTATTCCGGTGGCCGCTTTAGGTAAGCTCAATCCCATGGTGGCATCAGCGGCAATGGCATTAAGTTCTGTATCTGTTATTGTTAATTCTTTAAGACTGAGTAAAAAGTAAGGGGCACAATGATGGATCATTCAATGCATGGCATGCATGAAATGGCGATGGCGACAGGGTTCGATTATACACTGGCATTTATTGCGGGTGTACTGGGGAGCGGACACTGCCTAGGAATGTGTGGGGCTTTGGTCTCAGGTTATTTTATGAATATAGGCGAAAATAAGTCATATTTGCCTTATTTTGCATATCAGTTCACGCGGGTTCTTGTCTATGTCTGTATCGGCCTGTTGGCGGCTTCGCTGGGTGTGGTGCTAGTTTCAGGCGGAATGTTTGGCAAATTTCAGAGTATTTTGCAAATGGCCATTGGTTCAGTTGTGATTATTCTTGCGCTAGGAATTTTAGGCCTAATCCCCTGGCAAGGCTCGGTGAAGCTCTTGCCCATGAATTTATTGCGTAAAGGCTATGCAAAAGCTAGAACTAAAGGGCCGGTTGCCGGGGCAATGATTGCTGGATTTTTGAATGGTTTAATGCCTTGCCCTTTAACCTTTGCAATGTATGTGCAAGCTACATCTGCCAGCACGGTTTCGGATGGAGGCATGCTGTTGCTTGCATTCGGTGCAGGAACGCTGCCGACTATGCTGCTTATCAGCTTTGCTTTTGCTAAGATGGGGGCCGGCCTTCGTGGGTTTATGTTGAAGTCGGCCGCAATTATTATGATCTTTATGGGATTGAATACCATTTATAAAGGGCTGACTTTCTATGTGGAAGAGGATTTTAAACATCGTACCTTTCTTCATTTCTTAAAAGAAAAAATTGATGAAGGGGTGGTGTTGATGGGGCAAGTGATTGAGTATATAAATGTGATGATGAGTAATATTCAGGGTATGTGATGAAACGGACTGATCTAGTGATGCTGGCCAGTGCTGCTCAGCAGCTGGAAACATCAAGTTTAGCAGCGTCAATTAGTCATATTGTCGGTCTGCCAATAGAAAAAGCGATGTCAGCATTACCGGGGCATTGGTCAAATATAGTGTCCCGAATAACAAAAAAAGCCTTAGAGAAAGCTTTGGATGCAGCACTCTTTTCGCTTAAAAGACAGGCTAATAAGCCAGCAAATAAAATTCATATGTTATTTGCTGGGGTTAGTGGTGCCGTTGGCGGTTCATTTGGCATTGCTGCGCTGGCTGTTGAATTGCCGGTTTCGGCAACTATTATGCTTCGCTCTATAGGAGAAATTGCCCGTGGCTATGGAGAAAATTTAGAGGAGTTAGATAGTAAAATGGCATGTTTAACTGTTTTTGCCTTGAGTGGCGGTGGTTCGGCAAAAGGCGCTGAAGCTGCGGATACAAGTTATTATGCGGTTCGGTCATTTTTGACTAAAGCTCTGGGTGATACAGCTAATCATATTACAGTTCATGGTTTTTCTAAGGAAGGGGCGCCGGTGTTGGTTAAATTAATTAATGCTGTTTCGGTACGCTTTTCAATTCCAGTGTCGGGTAAATTGGCTGCTCAAAGCTTGCCTGTTATGGGGGCGGTGAGTGGCGCCTCGGTAAACTGGCTGTTTATACGGCATTACCAGAGAATGGCAGAAGCACATTTTACAATCCGCCATTTGGAGAGAGAGTACGGTAGCCAAGAGGTCGAGCAGAGGTATAGCGATATAGTAAAATATAATCGTAAGCAAAATACTAAAAAATGGCAAACGTAAAGGGTATAGTTTTTTGGGTTGGGTATGTGGAAAATTGGTAGGTAAGTCAAATTACAAAGCTATGGTTAGATAAAGTAAATATAATGCAAAACCAGCAATTTAAAAATTTTTTAGCGGTAGATCAGCGGCAAGAGCGGCAAATAGTCGTTGCTGTTCCTTGTTTGTTTCATGATGAAGAGAGAGCTTCTATTTTACGAATTATTTTGTTGAAAAGAGAAGCGATTGAAGATGTGAAAGTTAATTTAGACGATGATGCGGTTATAATTAAATTTGATTCAAAAGTGTTATCAAAAAAGGATCTATTTAATTTGTTGGATGATATTTTGGCAAATTTTTCTGAAAAGCCACGTGAAAAAATAAAAAAAACAGCCGGAGAGTGCCCTCGTTGCGGAGGCGTGGAGAAAGAGATTGTTTTTTGTGTTGAGGGAATGAGCTGTGCTTCTTGCGCTCTATTTTTAGAGATGACTCTGGTAAGAGATGAAAAAGTTACCCGGGCTGATATCGATTTCAAATCAAAGAAAGGGGTTGTTATAGGGTGCGTAAGCCAGGCCGATGTTTTTGATATTGTTGAAAGGCATGGCTATAAGGCTCGCTCTATAGGTACCGAATAAGAATATTGATGGTTGTATCGCTAAATTGATTAGAGTAAAAGGTGTTTTGATATGAGTGACGATCGTATTTTAGAGTTGGAAATAAAAATGGCCTACCAGGATGATTTATTGCAGGCATTAAATGATGTGGTGGGGGAGCAGCAAAGGCAATTAATTAGGTTAGAAGAGATTTGTAAATTACTTGGGCAGCGAATAAAGAATATGGCAGAGCCTGAGGCAATGAATCAGGGAATAGAGGTTCCGCCACACTATTGAGGGTGGTGATATATGCTGATAATTGTACCTTCAGGTTAAAAATTGTAGCCCGGATAGAAATCAGGCCTTGACGGAATCGGCAGATGCTGTAGAATGCGCTGTTCTTTCGGTGCCGATGGGGCTGAAGGGGCGCAGGAAGCGGTCATTGCATCTTTTCGGCGGGGACTTTGAGTCGCCGGGC
>Ga0256840_1004520_pt1 | contig 10383 bp, 10 predicted proteins | sample 355202metaG_FD_185969 | JGI IMG/M metagenome (GOLD analysis project Ga0256840, IMG submission 185969) | Hydrothermal vent microbial communities from Mid Atlantic Ridge, Atlantic Ocean - 355-202 | ecosystem: Environmental > Aquatic > Marine > Hydrothermal vents | place: Atlantic Ocean: Mid...
TGCTCCCAACTATGAAAAAAATATAATGGATGAAAAGCCTTCTGATGTGTTAAACTTTTCTAATATGAGCCATGAGCTCGTTTGGAGAAATCAAGAAGAAGGGTATGATAATATCATGAAAAATAGCTACTTTTCCCTTAGCGAAAAAGCTATTGCTCATTCTAGAAAAAATGATAAAAACTCTACTCCTCAAGATATGTTAAGAGAGATGAAAGAAGTAGCTGGGGCTAGAAATGTGCCACACTTCTTAAACTATCCATCAGAGAACTCGGATGGAACGATTTCAAATCTAATGATTAAAGAGAGAAACTTTCAAAAATATATAGAAAACCCGACAAAAGTTAGAGATATGATAGCGGATGCCTTTTTACTAAAAATAGCGAATGATGGTTCAATATCAGAGATGGACAGAGAAGAACTCATAAAAGAAGCTGAAAACGGAAAAGACAGCGCAGAACTGCATGATATGATGGCGAGAATGGCTTACAACAAACCTAAAGCTTACAAAGCTTTCCATAAAATATTATTGGATTCGGAAATGATATATAAAAAAATCAAACAGGGGGATAATTATGGCTTCTTGTCTGATACTTACAACGAATTTTATGAAGAGACAGCTAAGAAACTACTCAGTACACAAGATGGCTACTATAATGCAGAATTCTATAAAACAGACAATGGACTGTATGTAAGAAGTGGTGAGCTAGAAGAAAGCGTAACAAAAGCACTAAAAGGGAAAGATATCATATCTGTAGGAAAGTTGCTGTCAGACATTGAAGAACTATCTGTTCAATATGGACTCGACTACGATGACTCTGACTCCCTTGAAGATTTTATAAAACGTATAAACACCACAGTGGACAACGCGAAAGATGTTAGCGATGCTGAAAAAATAAAAACTAAAAAAACATTTGAAGAATACAAGCACTACAGACAAAAGATAACAATTCAGGAGTTAAAGAAAATTCAAGACGATATTTCAAGCATATATGAGTTCGCAAATCAGCATGATAGTAATCAAAAAACCGCAAATGAGATACTGCATGAAATGCATCAATCTGGAAGATTTGACCAAAACCCTTACGCTTTCTTGGATATTCCAAAAATTGGAGATACTAAAGAAGATGGAACATTATTCTCTAGGGAAGAGGTAACTCAAGAACTAGAGTACAACAGGTCTCTTATAAGGAAAGCAGTAGATGTGATCACTTCTACTTCAATGAGTGAAGAAGATAAAAATGAGATTACTGAAAATATAGTAAAAGACTTGTATTATGCAGGAGATAAGATAGGAAACAAAAAAGGGGCGTACTACGATGCAATAAAAAGTTTCATAGAAAAGGCAAAAAATGATCCCATGACTATGACAGTGTATTCTGAATTAAATTCTGTAGCAACCACAATCATGAGAGATGCTATTTATAACGAACTAATGGAAAAGAAATTAGGCAATAGTAAAAATAAAATATTTGAAACTTTAAAAAATTCTGGCTCCAATCACGACAAAGGAAAAGCGGTACACATATCAGAAAAACTAAAAGTTGGCTCATATGAAGAGAGTTTATCAAAGCAAGCAGAAGTGAAAGACGAAGTAGCTACACTTATGAATAAAGCTACTCTTTTCAGTAAGGTGGCAAAAGGCGAGATTAACGCAAATCAAACTGAAGCTATCATAGACAAAACCGCTATTTTTAGAGATATGGACACCGATGAAAAAGAAGCGATTAAGGATGTTACAAATGACATCTTTGAAGCAAAAAACGAAATAGACATGTCAAAGTATTACAATATTGATAGCGAAAGCAGAAGTAGATTTTTAGACGACGTAGTTACCGATAATGTTTTTGGTTACCTTGAAAATGTTGATAACGTAATGATGCCCGGAGTTTCTAAATTTTTTAGAAACAATAGGGCACTATCAAATTTTGGAAGATGTGGGCAATCAGGATCAGTTAAAGATCGAAATGCAGAATCAGTGGCAAATAATCTTAAAGGATGCATGGAGACATATAAGCAAGAAATAGAATCTGGAGAAAGAGAGGGGATGGATGCAGCACTCAAGAACTTACATACACCTTTTGGCTCAATGAATGGCATATTAGTCTTTCTCATTATATTGGAGCAAATAATTACAGATATCGAATACAGAAGAACGAAAAAAGCTCTAAACGAAATGCACCATGACATCTTAAATAAACTAGCTTTTAGACGAGCATCACCAGACTTGCAAACAGAAAAAGCGAGAGCAGCAATATTAAGTGCAGATGCAAATAGAGGTGTTACAACTACTACAATTGCACACGCTGTTGCAGATAAGTATATTAATTCTCTAAAAAAAGAAAAATTAGCGAGTAGCATTTTCAAGGAAGCTATGGATGGAAGAAATATGTTTTTAGAAAAAAAAATATTTTTTCCTAAAGTGGAAGAACAAGAACAAGAGATAAATAGTGAACTATCCTTAATAGCTAAAGAGAGGGAACAATTATCAGCAAAGATAAATCTACTTAAAGATAAAGTGAAAATTATTAAAAAAGCTTCACTGATAGATGCTGAAAACTTATCAAGCACAGCAGAAGAAACGTATGAAGCATTTGAAGAGATAAATAAAGAAATATCAAATAACCCTAGTAACAAAACCTTATTAGACAGCAAAAAAAAGATTCTTTCTAAACTAGAAATCCTCAAAGAACAAAGAGAGATAATAGAGGCATCTTGGCGAATGAAAAGCGAAAATTTCGATCCAATAGAAGAGACTGTAGCTTTACAAGAAAAATTAGAAAAAGTAGATAAAAAGATTTCTAGCATTACTGTTAAGCGAAGCTTCCTTGAAGCAAAAGCCGAAACGCTAGAAGATATTACTAACGACAACATGTCCGTTTTGATAGCCAAGTCTCAATACCTAAAGTCAACCGCTGAACGTATCGCAAGTAAAAAAGTTGATAACCTATCGAATAAAGACAGAAAAGCTCTAGAAAACATTTCCAGATCAAGAGAGATATTGGCAGCAGCAATGTTAGAAACAGGTTCATTGGAGGGTTCTCTTCAATATTTAAAAGAATCAATTTTGGAACAATTTGGCGAAGCTTCCTTGCAAGAAAGAAAGAAAAGCGGAACACAGCGTTCGATTGAAGCTTTAGGGTTGCGGAATTTTCGTGTGGATGTATATAAAATAATTGAAAAAATAGACAATGGGTATGATGAGGTACTTTATAGCGACTTGCTATTAAAGATTGAAGACGCAAAAGGTTCAAAAAAAGAAGTATTACAAAAAGAACAAGATAAAATATTAAAAGAAACACTCTCTGGTCTTAATGCAGAAATTAATAAATTAAAAAACAACAGTGATGAGGTGTCAGTTAAGCAATTGAAAGCAAGAACCAAAGAAAAAGATAGATTAATAGATTACATTCAGAGCACTTTTCTTGCTAGAGAAATTGAAAAACAGAGCAAAATAAGTGAGCAATTAGGTGAAGTCTTTTTAGGAAAATTACAAAATGCAAACCCTGATGAAGCCAGAAGAATTATAGATGAAAATAAAAAACTGATATCCAATCAATTTGAACAATCACACGCTTTAGTCTTTGAAGAGGTTAAAGAAAAGCTTATCGAGATAGATAAAGAACTTATAAACAGCAACTTGGATAAAAAGAGCGATATTGTGCATGAAGCTCGCTCTACCGGATATATCAGAAAGATAGAAGAATTATCTTCAACTATTAAAAATATCGTCTCATTAAAAAGTGCAAAAGTTGGAGATACACACTCTTCAATAATGCTCTCTAATAGAATAAACGAAATTATGAAAAAGAATAAAGAAGAATATAATGACGAAATCTTAGATGCTTCCACGGTAGCAGTAAGGGAGTTTCAAAACAAAAGTCATGACAATATGGCTTCAATGCTTTTGTTTACCGATGATAGAGCTGTTTATATGGAAAGCCATAGAAATACGCTTCAAAAACAAAATAAAATATTTGAAAGTACAGAGTTGGACACTCATCTCAAAAGCTATGTGGCTAACAATATGTCCTATGACGTTTCTGGTATTGAGAATTGGGGTGCTAATGCAAAAAGTAGAGAAGATATTATGTATAACGGTAATTCTGCACAAGAAGGGCAACGGCAAACACGATCAGCAATGTTGAGGTAGAAAATGGGCTTTATTATAAGTACAGCCACACATGTGTTAGCGGCAATACTGGCAATGATATTACTCTATTTTTTCATAGGATATAAAGATGGGAGCAAAATAAAAAATTACTTGCAAAATAGTTATATTGGGAAAGATGGAATTTGGTACAAAGGAGAGCTATTAAGCAAATATGATGACAACTGTTCTGTTCTTGTGGAGCATAATTTTGAAATCATCAAGCTCTATTGTGATTCTCGACTTGGTACGAAAAAACTCTTTACGATATGGGAGAGAGGAATATTGTATGCACCACCCGAAAAGTAATATTTTTTTATGAATTATTATAATTATTGTATTTTTTTTAAAATAATGATATAATTTAAAAAAAAAGGCATATTATGAAAAATTTTACATTCTTATTTCTTTGTGCTTCTTTATTAAATGCAGGTCTTTTCCCTCAAGATAAAAATTTTTACAACACTGAAGTAGATAGAGGAAAAATAAGAAAAATTGTAAAAAAACTTCCAGAAAACTTAGAGGATGAACGATTGCATTACGCTTGCGAAGATGCACTGAGTGAAGAAAATATAGAACAGAACTTTTTTTGGACACTAACATGCGAACAAGATTATAAGATATATCACACAGACGCATACGAATTTATTGAAAAGTATGTAAACAATCTTATGTCCAAAACAGAACGAGATTATGAGTTAACTTCAGCGAAGCAACAAACTTTGACTTGTGAAGATATGCTTGTTGGTTTAAATAAAGATACTCTTGAAACTATCTTCCCTAGATATGAAGGGAGAGGGCAAGAGCTAGAAGACTATGCACTCGACTATTGTGTAGAAAAATATGGGAAAAGTTATCTAAATTAAGGAGAAATAATGGAACACGAGACAGGAATTTTTTTATCAATGGCATTAACGGGAGCAGTAATTTTTCTTCTACTGAACACAACTCTAAAACTTTTTAGTGCAGAAGCAAAAAAAATTTACTTTAAGTTCGCGAAACAAAAAAAAATATCAAAATACATAGAGGACGGATGGAGCATAGCTGGCACAACATTAGATGGATACCCTAAAACTCTACAAAAAGATAACAAAATCATTATATTTTAAAGTATAATGATAGAATAAATCAAAAAATACAAGGGAAAAAATTATGAAATTAAAAAGCATAGGATTAAGTTTAATAGCAACAGTAATGTTAGTAGGGTGTGGTGGCGGAGATAGTAAAAAAACAGATGACTATAATCAAACAGTCAATCAAATAATTGATGGAAAGAATATTACCGTTGCAGACTTTTCTCATATTGAAACAGGGTTTACTCTCGTAACATCAGCTGGTGACATACACCCCGGATCAAGCAATGATGGCGATGTGGTAGTCGTAGGGCACGAACTGCGTGTTAAAAGTAACGGTTCTACAGAAATTATTCAGCTGAGCATAGAAAAAACTATAATGGGCGCAGACTGCAATATAACAGGAAGAACAGGTGATGCAGTTGAGTTTTTCTGTAAGTTTTATGGGGATATAGGCGGAGACGGCAACACTACATTTAAGATTTATGATGGTATTGATTATGAGATTGTTCAAACAGAAACATATATTGATGGCAACGGCGGGAAAGGTAGAGAAAAATTTATTGTAGATTTTCCAAAACTGTAAGCTATAATTGATATTTGCTTCTGAAGATATCTTTTTTTGTGTGGGGGGGTGTGTCCTCCCTCTTTTTGTTCTTAAATACATTTTACACAACTTCAATTTTTTAATAATCAAGCAAAAACACTAATATAAAAATAAGATAAACAAAAAAGGGATTTTAATGAAGCATCAATATGGAGAATACAATAAAATCTCTTGAAAAAAAATTAGAGGAAAATCATTTATTGACCTGTTTAGCTGAAGAGTGTGGCGAAGTCATGGAAGCTATGTTCTTGGAACCAGACAACAGAGAAAAAATTGAGTATGAACTGAATGATATTATTGGTGTTGCTCATCTTCTGCATGATAAAGACATAGTTTGTGCAAACTTGGATAACCCAAGAATACCTCTGCCGAGTTCTAGTAACAAGGATATTTACACCTGCGTTAAAGAGATTCAATATTTCACACACAAATCTATTCGCTTTGGGCTACTCAATTTTAAGCAAAATTCAAGTAAACGGAATATTGATGAACTTTCAAGATTGATTCAAAATTTGGTGGCTCTTGTTTACACTAGCAAGAAATATAACCAATACGAAAACTTTGATGCCAAAAAAGAGAAGATTTTGAAGTTTATGAAAAAACAATCAAAACAATAGGGAGTAAAAATATGACAATATCATTAACGAAAAGCGAACTTTCACTTATAGAGTTTTTGTTGCAAAAATTTATGGACGGAGATGGAGAACACGGAGAAGAATTTACTCAATGGGGTGATGCAGAAAGAATTAAAGGAAAAATTTTAAAAGCTCTCGTGAAGGCAAAAAGCCAAAAAAAAGAAGCTCCAAAGAGCTTTCCTGAAAGTCAAACTTGTTCAGAGTGCCATTTTTTTGATAGCTTTTGCAAAAAAGAGAAAGAGATTTGTAACTTTTGGGGATACGATGAAAAGGAATTCATATCATTCATTGAAGAGGTTATTCGTGGGGAGAATTCGTGTAATTACTTTCAGTTCAAAAAAACATTTCGCATTCTTGGATTTAAAAATGATTTGTTTAAAATTGAAATAAGTGAAAATTCTCAAAATGAAATTCAAGAATACAGCCTTAGCGGTTTACATCTTTTTATTCATAGATATGGCAAAGATTCTTTTGTTAATTTAAAAGAATATCAAGATGAGGTACTAAAAAATGATGACTAGAAATACAGATGTAGGAACAGGCATTGTTTGTGAGAACAGAACAGAATTGGCATTGGTTCTATCAGCAATAGGAGATATCCTTGATAGAAATTTTTGGGTTAAAACGGAAGAAGAGTTTGTTGATATGACTATAGCCGGTCAACCTGTATATATTACAGACCTTTTTGATAAAGCAAAAAAAGAAATGACTTCGGGCTGTAGGGTTGTAGATTTAGATGAAACTGATGAAAGAACCCATAAAGCACATAGGTATATCGTATATCCTTTTGATGCAGATCCGAGGGAAGTTATCAATTATGTTATTTTTGTGGCAGATAAAGTTTCAAAAAAGAAACCTTATAAAATATAGATTAAAACAAATAAAAAGAAGATGAAAATGTCAGTAGAAACAAAAAACTTTACTGTAGACAAATCAATTATTACACACCTTATCACTCATCAAGCAGGAAGTATCGAAAAGGCAATCTTAGAACTGATCATGAACTCAATAGATGCTGGTGCAACACAAATCCATGTGGATTACACAAGAGAGGGCTTAGTCATTAAAGATAACGGTTCAGGCTTTCCGTCTCGTCAGTATATTGAAGATTTTTTTGGCGTGTTTGGTGCCCCTCATCAAGATGGCGACAGCACCTTCGGCAAATTCCGTATGGGCAGAGGACAGTCTTTTGCCTATGGCTCGTCTGTTTGGAGAAGTTCACAGTTTGAAATGTGTGTTGATATTAAAGAAAACGGGCTCTCTTATTCGCTTGCTGAAAATCTTGATAATCTAGAGGGATGTGAAATTACTATATCTTTTTATGAGGAACAAAAAATAAATCATTACGAATTTACCAACATGGTTAAGTACAGTAATGTAGATATCTTCATTAATGGAGAAAAAATAAATGAAACTGTAGATGAGTGGACCTATGAAAACAAGTATTTTTACTTCAAAGAAAACAAAAATAGCTATGCTTTAAAAATCTACAATCAAGGTGTATATGTAACAAGAAATTATAATGGTTATTTGAATGGGATTTTAGTGTCCAAAAAAGCTATTGAAGTGAATTTTGCAAGGAACTCAATAATAGAAAATGAGTGTAAAGTCTGGAAATCATTTGAGCAGTATGTAGAAAAACGAATGGAGAGTGAGGCGATCAAGGGAATCAATAGGGTTATCCCTGTTCACATGGCTCACTATTATATAGAACTTTTTTTTAAATACAAAATTGAAGCAAACAAGTTTTTATCTCTTAAAATATATAGAGATATGGGCGGTAAATACTATAATATTTTTCAATTGTTGGATTCAAGATTTAAACATATTGCGATAGAAGATAAAAACCATATCTCCATTTGTGATTCCTTAAATCAGATGGATAGTGTTCTTGTTATTGATAAATGTCTTGAGAATGCTATTGGAGAGCACGGTGGAGCTTATACAGACGGGATCACTACAGTAAAAGAGTTAATTATTGCTCAACTCAATATATTGGGGTTTGATTTTCTTAAACTTCAGACAGCATCAGAAAGCGGAGATTCGATACAGAGTGCCTATCACAAAGAATACAAGAAGTTTTTGAAAAGGTTGAGCATCTATGACGCTAATGGTATCAATAAAAGAGCAAAGGAGATCAGAAAGAGTTTCAAATATTACAATGATATATTAGCTCTGGAGAAAGAAAACCCTGTTGAGCATATAATCTACAAAAAAGAAGACCTCGATCCTTTTAATAGAGATGTTTACAATATTGTAAAAAGAATGGCTAAGGGGATATATAGACTTATGCGAAACAATACCACTTCTACAACACAGGAGAGAAATATCTTGTTTGGAGATTCACAAGAGCGACTTCAAGGGTGGACTGACGGAGAAATCTATATAGTTATTGACATGGCTCTTATCAACAGCGCAAAAAAAGGTATCAAAGAAATAGAAAATATTGCACATACCATTTTGCATGAATATTGTCACAGCGAGAATGATATTAAAGATTCCTCTCACAGCATGGATTTCTTCACAATGTATCATGATGCGCTGGAACCTCATCTTTATTGCAATTCTATTTCCGAGCTTGTGCTGATGTTCATTAAAAGCTATGTAAAGGCTGCAGGAAAGCACAATGTTCGTGTATCAAAGAAACTTATTAGAGTTTCCAAAGCATTTTAAAAAGAAAAAACTATATAAAAGGATAATAGAAAGATGACATACAAAAAAATAGAAAAAGATACAATGGAAAAAATAGAAGTTGCCATCATGGAAAATGTTAAAAAATACAACAACGGTGTGAATACGATAGCAAAATATAGTTATTATGATGAGCTGCTTAAAGTCAATTCGAAAAAATGGACCAATAGCGTACGGGACCTTCAAGAACTCAAAAAAGCGATAATTGAGTGTGAACAATTTTTGAAAGATGAGTTGCTCGCATACAATAATGTTGAGCTTGAAGGCGAATGTGAGGAAGGGTATCCTGTATGGGTAGAGCAAACTATCGAAGCAAAGGTTCTTCAACCATATCAAAAGCTAGATGAGGTTCCGAGAAAATCTATAGATAAAATAATAAAAAATGAGATTAAGAAGATATTGTCTCTTGAGGAAAAAGAAGAAATAGATTGCAAGATACTTAATCTCTTTAAAGACGATGTTTTGGATTTTGAGACATTCAAAAAAATATCTACTGCTCCGAAAGAATGCGTATCTGATATATAACAAGAGCGATTAGATCTATATAACTTAAAACAACAAAGGAAAATAAAATGATAAATCAATTTTTACCGTGCTTTGCAAGTCAATTGAAATTAGGCGACCTTATATATGATGTTGAGGTTAAAAAAATTGTAAAAATATGGCATGGAATCGAAGATGGAAAAAACATGGTGTATATTAATACCGATACGCCTAATGATGCAAAAGACAGAACTGATGGCTGTGCTTCAACTTTTTTCCCAGATGTTGGAATAATAAATGATCCATCCACTGTAACAACAATAATGCCTGAGAATTATCGTGTATATAGATTGTTGCAATTATCCGATGAGCAAATCAAAAAGATTTCAGATTGCCCTTTATTGCCTATCTAGGGAGACTGTTGGATTAGATGTATTACATATTGGAAAAATGAGCCAATAAAAATGAGTTTTAAGGAGCGCGGGAGTGTCTATTTTTAAAGAGAAAATTATCTTGTTAAATATAAATGAGCTTTTTGATGTCTAGTAAAAGTATCATTTCTTTTAAAGATATAACAGAGCTTTTTGAAGCTGTGGATGCAGGATTTAGTGTTGTATTTAGTAGAATAGACACATGGACTGTCGATGGTATGCCTGTCAAAAATAATACTAAGATTTGGCAATTAGAAAAGGTTGCTGAACACAAATATTGTTATAAAACTTTTGATGGATGGGGTAGAGGCATTAA
>Ga0256840_1004521_pt1 | contig 10383 bp, 10 predicted proteins | sample 355202metaG_FD_185969 | JGI IMG/M metagenome (GOLD analysis project Ga0256840, IMG submission 185969) | Hydrothermal vent microbial communities from Mid Atlantic Ridge, Atlantic Ocean - 355-202 | ecosystem: Environmental > Aquatic > Marine > Hydrothermal vents | place: Atlantic Ocean: Mid...
TAGCAGAAGTTGAGTTTAGCGCTTTATTTTTATCCGAAAGTTGACCCCAAACTGCTTTTACACCAACTAATTCACGTAAGTTTAGTTTTCTTAACAATGGTATTCTTGAAAATAATCTTCCATTAAAACTATGCTCTACATGAAGTGATGCATAGATATCTGTTACAAACTCATAATAATCTAATAAAGCATAAGTTCCTTCAATTGTAAAATACGATTGGTTTCCAGGAACAACACTTAATAGCCCTAACGGAACTTCACCAAATGTTTTACCTACTTCAAAAGTTGTAAACATTCTTCCAAAACCACCTATTAATATTGGTTGACGATAAAAAAATTGAACCTTTTCATAATCAAAATCGCTATTAAATATGCCTTTTATTCCTCTTGAATAATTTAGAAACAATGTTGAATAGGTATCTGTAACTTCATTACGTTCTACACCATAACCTATATTTTTTCTATTTGGAGTATATCTTATAGAAAAATCAAGTTCAGATTGTATTAATTTTGATTCTTTAATGGTTTGTGCTTCGTCATCCCAATAATCTAAATTAAATGTTTCAGGCGAAGCTGATTCTAATGTTCTGTATGAAGCTCCTAATCTAAATTCTAAATTATTTTTAGGCTCCATTGACATATATACACTAGATAAATTAATTGAAGTTAATTTACTATTATCTCCACTTGCAAAAAATGAAGAGGATGCAAAACTACGTCCTAAAATATCATTAGTAGTGGTTAAACTTGCGCCTATTTGTTCAACATCTCTCCTATTTCCAGCACCAATTATAAACCTACTTTTTGGGTTTAGCATCCACTTTCCAGAAACTCCATATTTAAATTTATCATCTTTAAAACCATAAGCAGTGTATGCTTGCAAGCGCCAAGGGTCATTGTTACCAAAAAAAGTTCTTCCGCCAACACGTATTCTTGTTCCTTCAACATCATTTGTTCCAAATGTTGAAAATATGGGCCCAAAATCAAAATTATTAAATTCAACATACCCAGAACCTAAAATTGAAACCAAGTTATAAATTTGTTTAAACTTAGGAACTGTTTTTAAGGTATCTAACATTTTATAGATTCCTTGTTCTTTTTTATTTAATTTTTCCTGCCTATTTGTGCCCCAATAATCATCTGCTTTATTGTAAATAGCATCATCATATTTATTTACTTCTTTCGTATAAAATTTCGGTTCTTTTTTTTCGTTAAATTTATAATCTTTATACATAGTAGTTCTTCTACCATACATTCCTTTTGCTTTTTCTTTTTTCTTAAAACTAAAATCAGAGAGCATATAATCTCGTTTCAATAAAAATACTGAATCGTTTAAAACCTCAAATTCTTGTTCAATATAAATATCTTTCACCCAGTTAATATTAGCGCTACGATTGGCTTGCATATTAATTTCTTTTACCGCAAAAGTGGTGTCATTCACCCAGAAATCACCTTTAAAAGTTAATTCATTTTTTCTTCGTGGGTAGTATAAAATATTATAACACCATTTATTATCTATAAAAGTACTGTCTCTTAAAATATAATTATAAGTTGATATTCCTGCAGCTTTAGAAATTGGACTCACAAAACTTTTATCGAAAATTTTAATATAACTATCGTAAATATTATAATCTACATACAAATCTTTAATAAACGCAATTACATTTTGATTGGATTCAAACCCTGAATTTTTATTAGCAATTAAATCTTCCCGGAAGCTTTTCCCATCTTTATTATTCCCATACGATTTGTAAACAGATTCATTTATAAAAATTGGTAAAAAGGCTTTTCCTGTTATACGTGATGTATCAATTGCATTAAAAACAAACTCCATTCCTTTAAAAAGTTTACTTTTTTTCATAGCACTATCCACATTATTTAAATCGAACTCTAATTTTTCATACTTTTCGTATTGATATTGATCGAATAAATAAATTCCGTTTTTACGTTTTTTCGCCCAAATCTTTTTTAGAATTGCAATTGCTGGATTTCCTTTTTTCTTAACTTTTCCACTATAAATAAACACTTCATTTAACTGAGATTCTTCTTCTTTTAATGTAATTATTAAATTAAAATCTCTAGTTTTAATTGGAATAATTTTAGATTCAAAACCTAAAAATGAAACTTCTGCTTTAGTATATGTTTTATCAGATTCTAAATAAAATTTACCATTTTCATCAGAAACTGTTCCAATAGTAGACCCTACAAAAATGATATTTGCAAAAGGAACCGTTTCATTTTGTGTGTCTTTAACAACTCCGCTAATCTTCACTTGTGAAAAACCAACAGAGACCACAAGAAATAATACGAAACTAAGTAATTTATTTTTTTTCATCATCATAAAAAATCCTCCCAAGGTTTATCTTGAAAGGAGTGTATAACGCAAATATTGTGCCTTTATTATTTATATAGTACGTCTTTAACAGCTTTCACCACATCGTTAAAGTTTGGCAACCATTCTTCTAGTAAAACTGGAGAATAAGGTGCTGGTGTGTCTGCTGTAGTAATTCTTCTAATTGGCGCATCTAAATAATCAAATACATTTTCTTGTACTTGGAATGTAATTTCAGAAGAAATACTTGCAAAAGGCCAAGATTCCTCTAAAATAACCAATCTATTTGTTTTTCTTACTGAAGTAAAAATAGCTTCAAAATCCATTGGCCTAATGGTACGCATATCCAATATTTCAACTGAAATTCCTTCTTTTTCTAAAATTTCAGCAGCTTTGTAAGCTTCTTTTATTATTTTTCCAAAAGATACAATAGTTACATCTGTTCCTTCTCTTTTCACGTCTGCAACTCCAATTGGAATAATGTATTCTCCTTCTGGAATTTCCATTTTATCACCATACATTTGTTCAGATTCCATAAAAATAACAGGATCATCATCTCTAATCGCTGCTTTTAATAATCCTTTTGCATCGTAAGGGTTTGAAGGTATAACAACTTTTAACCCAGGTGTATTTGCAAACCAATTTTCAAAAGCCTGAGAGTGTGTAGCACCTAACTGTCCTGCTGAACCTGTAGGTCCTCTAAAAACAATCGGACAATTTAATTGTCCACCAGACATTTGCCTTATTTTTGCTGCATTATTTATAATTTGGTCAATACCAACTAAGGCAAAGTTAAAAGTCATATATTCAACAATTGGTCTAGTACCATTCATCGCTGATCCAATAGCAATTCCTGTAAAACCTAATTCTGCAATTGGAGAATCTATAACGCGCTTTGCGCCAAATTCATCTAACATACCTTTTGAAGCTTTATATGCACCATTATACTCAGCAACCTCTTCTCCTATTAAGAAAATAGCTTTGTCTCTACGCATTTCTTCACTCATTGCTTCACGTATAGCTTCCCTAAATTGTATTGTCTTCATCTTGTCTAATTTTAAGATTTGCAAAAGTAAGCATTTCTAAAATTAGAATCAAAATAATAATGTTATATAAAATATACTATGCACGCATAACATATTAAAAAAAAGTAGTATATTCGTCTCGTTAATCAAAAAAGCTGTTTAATTTTATACCAAATATTTAAAATACTTATAAAATGAAAATATTAGTTTGTATTAGTCACGTTCCAGACACTACTTCAAAAATCAATTTTACTGAAAATGACACTAAATTTGATAGTAATGGCGTGCAATATGTAATAAACCCATTTGACGAATTTTCTCTAACAAGAGCCATATGGTTTAAAGAAAAACAAGGCGCTACTGTAACTGTAGTAAATGTTGGTCCTGTTGCTACAGAGCCTACTTTACGAAAAGCATTAGCAATTGGTGCTGATAATGCTATTAGAGTTAATGCAGAAGCTACTGATGGTTTTTCTGTAGCTAAAGAATTAGCCGAAGTTGTTAAAAATGGTGATTTTAATTTAGTTTTAGCTGGTAGAGAATCTATAGATTATAATGGAGAAATGGTTCCCGGAATGCTTGCTGCATTATTAGATTATAGTTTTGTAAATGCTTGTATTGGACTTGAAATTGAAGGTGATAAAGCTACTATTTCTCGTGAAATTGATGGTGGTAAAGAAATTCTTTCTTCAAATTTACCTTTAGTTATTGCGGCTCAAAAAGGATTGGTAGAAGAAAAAGATTTACGCATACCTAATATGCGTGGTATTATGATGGCGCGAAAAAAACCTTTAACTATTGTTGAACCAATAAATAGCGATCCAGCAACTTCAATCGCTTCGTTTGAAAAACAGGCAGCTAAATCTGCTTGTAAAATAGTTGATAATGTTGATGAACTTATTAGTTTATTGCATAACGAAGCTAAAGTAATATAATAATTAAAAGATTTAACAATTAAAATTTGAATCAACGAAACAAATAAACGATTTAACAAACAAAAATATATGTCAGTATTAGTTTTTGCCGAAACATCGGAAGGAAAATTTAAAAAATCTGCTTTTGAAATAACATCTTATGGAAAAAAAGTTGCAGAGCAGTTAGGAACAAACGTTGTTATATTAACAATAAATTCAAATGATCCTACATTATTATATACTTATGGCGCAGAAAAAGTTTTAAATGTTTCAAATGATGCATTAAAAACTTTTAATGTTGAAATATTCGCTAACATTGTTAAACAAGCTGCTAAAAAAGAAGGCTCACAAGTTGTTATTCTTGAATCAAGTTCAAACGGATTATACCTAGCTCCAAATGTTGCTGTTAATTTAAATGCTGGTTACGCAACAAATGTTGTAGCATTACCTAGTTCAACTTCTCCATTTACTGTAAAAAGAAAAACATTTTCAAATAAAGCATTTAATAACACTGTATTAAATACAGTAAACAAAGTTATTTCATTAGCAAAAAATTCTTATGGGTTAATTGAAAATATAGTTTCTGGAAGCATTGAAGAATTTTTTCCTTCAATAATTGAAAGTAAACTTAGTTCTACGGCTATTGAACAAACTACTGGAAAAGTAACTATTGCTGACGCTGACATTGTAGTTTCAGGCGGTAGAGGTTTAAAAGGACCTGAAAATTGGGGAATGGTAGAAGAATTAGCTGAAGTTTTAGGCGCAGCGACTGCTTGTTCTAAACCTGTTTCTGATTTAGGCTGGAGACCTCATAGTGAACACGTTGGACAAACAGGAAAGCCCGTATCTTCAAATTTATATGTTGCTCTTGGAATTTCAGGCGCAATTCAACACTTAGCTGGTATTAACTCATCAAAAGTAAAAGTTGTTATCAACACAGACCCTGAAGCACCATTTTTTAAAGCTGCAGATTATGGTATTGTTGGTGATGCTTTTGAAGTTGTTCCAAAATTAATTGAAAAGTTAAAAGAATTTAAAGCAACTAACGCATAATTTTATTAAATTGTGCCTCTTAAAAAGACTGTCTAATGATTGGACATCTAAGTCCTTTGATTAGACAGTCTTTTTGTTAATTTAAATTTATGAGTTTAGTTCGTCTAAATATTAAAGGAATCTCTTACAGTCAAACACAAAGTGGCGCATATGCATTAGTGCTAAGTGAAGTAGATGGCAACAGAACATTACCAATTGTTATTGGTGCTTTTGAAGCACAGTCAATTGCAATTGCCTTAGAAAAAGAAATAAAACCACCTCGTCCACTCACACACGATTTATTTAAAACTTTTGCAGATCGATTTCATATTGTAATAAAGCAAGTTATTATTCATAAACTAGTTGATGGTGTATTTTATTCAAGTTTAATTTGTGAACGTGATAAAATTGAAGAGATTGTTGACACCAGAACTTCTGATGCCATTGCTTTAGCAACACGCTTTAATGCTCCAATTTTTACTCATGAAAATATATTGGACAAAGCAGGCATTTATTTAAAAATGAAAGAGGCAACATCATCAGAAGATGATCCATTAAGTATTGAAAATTTAATAGATGAACCTGTTAAAAAAGAAACTTCATTTTCTAAAGACACACTTAAACAATTAAACGAAAAATTAAACGAAGCTATTCAGCAAGAAAATTATGAATTAGCAGCAGCTATTCGTGATGAAATTAATAAACGTACTTCCAAATAACTCACACAATTAAATATTCTTAAAATTATGAATGTAAAACTAAAACTAACTATCATGAGTTTCCTCCAATTTTTTGTTTGGGGAGCTTGGTTAATAACAGTTGGTGTATATTGGTTTCAAAATAAACAATGGTCAGGTTCAGAATTTGGAGCAATTTTCTCAACAATGGGTATTGCCTCTCTATTTATGCCAACACTGACAGGAATTATTGCAGACAGATGGATTAATGCTGAAAAATTATATGCTATTTTACATATTTTATGTGGATTAACTTTAATTTTTGTTCCTTTGATTAACAATCCAGATGATTTCTTTTGGATTATTTTATTAGCTATGGTATTTTATATGCCAACTATTGCTTTATCAAATTCCATCTCTTATAATGCATTAAAAAATAGCGGCTTAGATATTGTAAAAAGTTTTCCACCTATTAGAGTTTGGGGTACTATCGGTTTTATTGTTGCAATGTGGATCACAAATTTATCTGGTAATAAAGACTCTGCAAACCAATTTTATATAGCAGGAGTAGTTGCTATAGGGCTAGGAATTTTTTCATTTTTCTTACCTAAATGCCCTCCACAAGGCGCAACTGAAGGCGAAAAATCAATTGTAAAAATATTAGGATTAGATGCTTTTAAACTTTTTAAAAATTATAAAATGGCATTATTTTTCTTGTTTAGCATGTTACTAGGTGCAGCCTTACAATTAACAAATGCATACGGGGATGTCTTTTTAGATGATTTTAAACATATACCAGAATTTGTAAACTCTGTTGTAGTTAAATATTCTACCCTAGTTATGTCAATATCTCAAATGTCAGAAACCTTATTTATTTTGGCTATTCCTTTTTTCTTAAAACGTTTTGGTATTAAAAAAGTGATGTTAATGAGTATGATTGCCTGGGTTTTACGATTTGGACTTTTTGCTTACGGCGATCCAGGATCTGGTGTATGGATGATTATTTTATCTGGTATCGTTTATGGTATGGCATTTGACTTTTTCAACATATCAGGTTCTCTTTTTGTAGAAACAGAAACAGATGCTTCTATAAGAAATTCAGCTCAAGGTCTTTTTATGATGATGACTAATGGATTTGGTGCAATTATTGGGAGTGTAACAAGTGGAATTATCATTGATCAATATTTCACATCAGAAGCTGGCAAAGATTGGCATGGTATTTGGCTCACTTTTGCTATTTATTCTTTAATAATTACTATTTTATTTGCACTGTTTTTTAAGCATAAACACAACCCAGAAAACATTAAAGAAATTAAACATTAACCATAAATTCCTTTTTAAGAAGTTAAATTGGCATGAAACAATATTTAGATTTAATAAAACACGTTAGCAATAACGGAATTGTAAAGAACGACAGAACTGGAACGGGAACTAAAAGTGTTTTCGGATATCAAATGCGTTTTGATTTAAGTGAAGGATTTCCAATGCTAACTACAAAAAAATTACATTTAAAATCTATTATTCATGAACTATTATGGTTTTTAAAAGGTGATACTAACATCAATTATTTAAATGAAAATGGCGTAAAGATTTGGAATGCCTGGGCTGACGAAAATGGTAATTTAGGACCTATTTATGGACATCAATGGCGTAATTGGAATAGCGAAGGAATAGATCAAATTTCTGAAGTCATTGAAACTATTAAAACAAATCCAGACAGTAGAAGAATGCTAATCTCTGCTTGGAACCCAAGTGTTTTACCTGATACATCTTTACCATTTTCAGAAAACGTTACGAATGGAAAAGCTGCTTTACCACCTTGTCACGCCTTTTTTCAATTCTATGTAACCAACGGAAAATTATCCTGTCAATTATACCAACGTAGTGCTGATATTTTTTTAGGAGTTCCTTTTAATATTGCATCTTATGCTTTATTCACTATGATGATGGCCCAAGTTTGTGATTTAAAACCTGGCGATTTTATTCACACGTTTGGTGATGCTCACATTTACAACAACCACAGTGAACAAATTGATTTACAATTATCTAGAGAACCTAGAGAGTTACCCAAAATGGAAATAAATCCTTCCATAAAAAATATATTCGATTTTACATTTAAAGATTTTACATTAACCAATTACAACCCACACCCACATATTAAAGGTCTCGTTTCTGTTTAATACTTTATTAAAATTATATACTGAAAGTTAAAAAAGCTCGTTTACTAAAATATTAATACTTCTTTAGTACATTAATAAATAATCATTTTATAAATTTATAGCTATCTAAAAAGAAAAATCATGGAAGCAAATTTAAAAATTAAACTAATTCAAAGAATCATTGAAATTGATGATGTTAACTTATTAAAATCTATTGAATTTATTTTCAATACTTCAGATGAAAATATTTCAAAATTTTTGGCTTTTACAAATGAAGAAATTCAAAATGAAAATTTAAGCGAAACCGAAGATTTTAGTGGTTACATTAAAGAATGGGTTAAAAGTATGTAATCTTAACTACTATGAATAATCAACATGAAATATATGAAAATGCACGAAATCGTGTAAAACAAAAAAAACGTTTGTATGTTCATTTCATTGTATTTATAGTAAGTTCCATCTATTTAATTTTCCTTAATAAGTATTTAAAAATTGATGAGTCACTTTTTGTAAATTGGTTTGTTTGGGTAATACTTATATGGCTGTTTGTATTTATATTACATTTTATCAACGTTTTTATTACCAGCCAATTTATGGGTGAAGATTGGGAACGAAAACAAACTGAAAAATTAATATTAAAACAAGAAGCTAAAATAGCTAAATTAGAAAAAGAAATAACCAAAGAAGCAAAACTAAAAGCTGAAAACGAACAACATAATTCCGAATTTAAAAAAAAGGAAAACTTCCAAAAAAATTGAATAAAAAGATGATAACTATTATAGCTGCGATAGCTAAAAAAAATGCTATTGGAAATAAAAATCAGTTAATTTGGCATTTACCAGCAGATTTAAAACGATTTAAAAAAGTAACTTCTAATCACCATGTGATTATGGGTAGAAAAACTTTTGAATCCTTAGGTAAACCATTACCAAATAGAACCAATATTATTATTACACGAAATAGTAATTTTAAAGCAGAGGAATGTATAGTTGTAAATTCTTTACAGCAAGCTATTGAAGCTTCAAAAGAAGATGAAAATCCGTTTATTTTAGGTGGAGCAGAAATTTACAAACAAGCTATTGAAATTGCCGGTAAATTAGACTTAACTTTTGTGCATCATCAATTTGAAGCGGATGCTTTTTTTCCAAAAATAGAAACTTCCGTTTGGAAAGAAATTTTTAAAGAAGATTTTAAAGCTGATGAAAAAAATAAGTATGATTATAGTTTTGTCACCTACATTCGAAAATAAACCACTATGGATTGAAAATCCATAGTTTTAAGAAAAGAATGAAATTCTTATTTAACATTACTCTAATATCCAGTTGCCTTTCTCTGAATTGTGCTTATCCTTGTGGTGTTCAAGATATTCCTGAACCATTTCATCAGTTATCTTTCCTGTACTCCAAGCTCCATAACCAACAGCCCAAAAATGACGACCCCAGTATTGTTTGCCCAATGCAGGAAATTCTTTTTGGAGAAGCCGTGAGGAACGACCTTTCAGTTTCTTCACTAATACACTTATACTTAATGAAGGGGATACTCAATGTGCATATGAATATGATCCTTGCTCACTACACCTTTTAAAATACGAACATCTTCAGAATTACATATCTGAACCAAAATATCACGGCAACGTTCCTGTAAATCACCTTTTAAAACTTGATAGCGATATTTTGTTGCCCAAACAATATGACAACTTAAATTACTTATTGAGTGTGAGTTCTTGCGATAGTCTGGCATTCAACAAAGCTAAAACATTTATAGAAACTAAAGTAACTCCAATGAAATTACAGGGTTTTATCCTTTAACTTGATAATAAATATACAACTTTAATGAGTCAATGAACAACTTTTTTTATTTAATTTATAATGCACAACGGGTCTCTTTTTATAAAATTTTATGTAGTTGTAAACTATAGGTTTTTAATAGCTTTTTTAATAATAATTTCTCCATTAGACAATTCAACTTTAGCAATATATACAGAGGTACCTAACTTAGATAGATTGTATGTTTCTGTATAATTACTTCCTTTTAAATTATAGATATTTCTTCCCAAAATATCTAAAATAACAATATTTTTTATAGTAAGGTCATCATTTACAGTAAATTGAACATTCCCATCATTAAGCTCAAAAATAACCAACTCATTTGGATTTAAATTATTTATTGGCTGACCATCATCTCTAAAAGAGATTTCAAAACGCTTGTTATATTCACCTGGTTCAGCTGTAAAAGAATAATCAG
>Ga0256840_1004522_pt1 | contig 10382 bp, 3 predicted proteins | sample 355202metaG_FD_185969 | JGI IMG/M metagenome (GOLD analysis project Ga0256840, IMG submission 185969) | Hydrothermal vent microbial communities from Mid Atlantic Ridge, Atlantic Ocean - 355-202 | ecosystem: Environmental > Aquatic > Marine > Hydrothermal vents | place: Atlantic Ocean: Mid...
GCTTTGAGCATGGGTTTAACACAATCTTTTCCAGCATTAAGGGCAACCACCGCAGCATATTGAGAAATAGAGGTTGGGTTTGATGTGCTCTGCCCTTGAATTTTTTTCATAGCTTTCACTAATTCAACGGGTCCTGCGGCATAACCGATGCGCCAGCCTGTCATTGCATAGGCTTTTGAAACACCATTTAGCACCATGCAACGATCATATAATTCTGGTGTAGCATTTAAAATATTATAAAATTTAGCATCATTAAAAAGAATATGCTCATACATATCATCCGTTGCAACAATAATATTGGGATGTTTTAGCAAGACTTTTCCAAGCTCTGCCAGCTCTTCTTTAGTGTAAGAAACACCTGTTGGATTTGATGGGCTATTGATCACAAACAAACGTGTTTTATCGGTGATTGCATCTTCAAGCATTTTAGCCGTCAATTTAAAATTACTTTGCTGCCCTGCTTCAACAATTACAGGTTTAGCACCTGCGAGCAAAACCATATCAGGATAAGAAACCCAATAAGGCGCAGGAATAATCACCTCATCACCATCATTCAGCAATGCCTGACAAAGGTTTGAAAAACTCTGCTTGCCACCACAAGAAACCAGAATCTGATCAGGCTGATAGTCTAGCTCATTATCTTGTTTAAACTTTTTAATAATGGCGTTTTTTAATTCAGGGATACCATCAACAGCGGTGTATCCAGTTTGATTGTTATTGATTGCATCAATCCCCGCCTGCTTAATATGATCTGGGGTAGCAAAATCGGGTTCACCAACACCCAAATTAATAATATCGCGTCCTTCTGCTTTAAGCTGTTGAGCCAAGGCACTTATTGCCAATGTCGGAGAAGGTTTAACACGTTGAACACGATCAGAAAGTTGTATAGCCATAATTTTTTTCCATTAGTCACTGTAGAGCATTTCTGTTTCGGAATATACTCTATTCTCCGAATGTGTAAAGCCATAAAAAATATGCAAACAAAGTTTAAATTACAAACACAATATCAACCCGCAGGTGATCAACCCGCCGCCATAAAATCCCTTGTGGATGGGCTTAATAATGGGCTAATGCACCAAACACTGCTGGGGGTCACTGGCTCTGGTAAAACCTTTACTATGGCAAATATTATTGCCCAAACCCAACGCCCAACCATTATTATGGCGCATAACAAAACGCTTGCGGCTCAGTTATATGGTGAAATGAAAGAATTTTTCCCTGATAACTCGGTAGAGTATTTTGTTTCTTACTATGATTATTATCAGCCTGAGGCTTATGTTCCCGCATCTGATATTTACATCGAAAAAGATGCATCAATCAATGAACACATCGAACAGATGCGTCTCTCAGCAACCAAAGCTATGATGGAGCGAGAAGACACCATCATCATTGCCACTGTTTCTGCAATCTATGGGCTTGGCGACCCAGACTCTTATCTAAAAATGATGCTTCATTTAGATCGTGGCGAAAAAATAGATCAACGCGCCATATTGCACCGACTTGCGGAGCTACAATACACCCGTAATGATATTGCTTTAGCGCGAGGCACTTATCGAGTGCGTGGCGATGTTATTGATATTCACCCCGCAGATTCTGATATTGAAGCAGTGCGAATTGAGTTATTTGATGATGAAATCGAGCAACTAAGCTTCTTTGATCCATTAACAGGAGAAGTCCTAAGAAAAACGCCACGTTTAACCGTTTACCCAAAAACGCACTATGTTACACCACGCGAGATAATGCTAGAGGCGGTCGAAAAAATCAAAGTCGAACTCAAACAACGCCTTGAAGAACTTTATAAAGCCAACCGACTCGTTGAAGCACAACGCCTAAAAGAACGCACCCAATATGATATTGAAATGATAGTTGAAGTGGGCTATTGCTCAGGCATTGAAAATTATTCTCGCTATCTATCAGGTCGCCCTATCGGTGCGCCTCCACCCTGTCTGCTCGACTATCTACCTGATGATGCATTAATGATTATTGACGAATCCCATGTTAGCGTGCCACAAATAGGCGCTATGTATAAAGGCGACTTCTCACGCAAAAGCAACCTAGTAGAGTACGGTTTCAGACTACCTTCAGCACTAGACAACCGCCCTCTTCGCTTTGAAGAATTTGAAAAAATAATCCCCCAAGTCATCCATGTTTCAGCAACCCCTGGCAACTATGAAACAGAACACTGCGACAATATTGCCGAACAGCTCGTTCGTCCCACAGGCTTACTTGACCCCACCATCGAGATTCGCCCCGTCGCCAGCCAAGTTGATGATGTTATGTCTGAAATTAACACACGGGCAAAACGAAATGAACGGGTACTTATCACAACACTCACCAAACGCATGGCAGAAGACCTCACAGACTACCTACTAGAACATGATATTCGAGTACGCTATTTACATTCTGATATTGATACCGTTGAACGTGTTGAAATCATCCGCGATTTACGCCTCGGTGAATTTGATGCACTCGTTGGAATCAACCTCCTGCGCGAAGGTCTGGACATGCCCGAAGTCTCACTCGTTGCTATCTTAGATGCAGACAAAGAAGGCTTTCTCCGCTCAGAGCGATCACTCATACAAACAATCGGTCGAACCGCACGCAATGCCAAAGGGCAAGCAATTTTATATGGTGATAAAATCACAAAATCTATGCAAGCCGCCATAGATGAAACCGAACGTCGCCGCGCCAAACAGATAGCACACAACACAAAACACGGCATCACCCCCACCACCATAGCAAAATCAATCCCCGATATTATGGAAGGAGCCTATGGTAGTTCAGTACGCGGAAAAGCCGCTCGCAAGCTAGACAAAGTTGCCGAAAAATCCACAAGCTACAATGCCTCAATGACACCAGAAAAAGCCTTAAAAGAAATCAGCAAACTTGAAAAGAAAATGTTTCAACACGCCAAAAACTTAGAATTTGAAGAAGCAGCCCAAGCGCGAGATGAACTTAGCAAACTTAGAGAATTAATCATCACCTTATCCTGAAACGATAGATTAAAGCCGTTTTATCGTTTCCACATAGAACGTAGAAACTATAGATACCCATGCCCCCCTATTTTTACATATTTAGGTTCTGCACCATTGACTCTCACAAGGAATACCATCCCTATCTCCATCCATTTTAGTGTTTGGGCAATTATTTATATAAAATTTTGCTTCCTCGCATGATCTCATTTGTGAGCAATATTCTTTTCCTGCTTCACAGTGATATTTACTTTTGATGACTTTAGGTTTTCTAGGTTTCTCTACGGATTGTTTAACAAACAAAGGCTTCGATGTATTTGAAAATGAAGAAGATGTGTCGTTGATAAAGTTTAAATAAAAGATATAAATACCAGCAACAATAAATATCGCAATAATTCCACTCAGCCAAATATTATTATTGGATTTATCATACTTTTTCAGCTTTACTTTTTTACTTACTCCTTCTATCTCTGCATTTATTGCTCGTTTCTTTCCATTATTATCTGTATATATTTCAAAATTGATTATATCTCCAACAACAGGAGGACGTGCCATTTTCTTTAATGCAGAAATATGAATAAAAATATCTTGAGCTTCTTGCTTTACAGCAATAAAACCAAAACCTTTTCCTTTATTCCAGTGTTTTAATTTTCCTTTCATTTTTATACTCTTATCTTCTTATTTTCTTATCCTATGAAAAAGAAATGACTAAAAAGTAGGTATAAGATGTACAAATACCCATCCCCCCCCTTTTTTACATATTTTAAGCAAAACCTGATTAAGTCGATTAGAATTTAGCGCAGAAAAATCTGTTGCTATTTTTCACGAAGTGAGACGTAATAGTTATTCTATTGCGTCGATCTTCGTGGAAAATATCAGCAGATTTGGCAAGCTAAAAATAATTGGACTTGATCAGGGTTTCCTTAATCTATATCCTTATTCCTACGCCCTAATTTGGTTAACCATTTCACTCGTTTTTGAGAGGCATCAGACATTTCTTCTAGCTCATTCATCATGGTGCTCATGCTGTCTGCCATCTTTTTTAGTTGCTGTGCGATAACTTGCCCTGCTTCTGTGGTTTCACTGTTTGAGTCATCGATCATTTGTAGTTTTTGTGAGATTGCCATGAGTATATTCGCTAATTGTGAATCTTCTTCTTGAGCAATTTTCATTTGTTGCAAGCGTTGTTGATGGTTTTGTAGCAGGTTTTGTTTAAGCATTTTTTGAAGTGATTCTTGCGAACTACTCAGAGTTTGATTAATAAATTCTAAATACTCTGAAAGCTGGTCACTATTTTTACTTTGGCTTTGTGTTAGTTTGCTGAGTTCTGTCGTTAGTTTTTCGGTATTTTTATCACCGTTTTCTGTTTGTTGCAGTGATTCATTTACCAACTGAAGATTACTCACTAAGTCGCCTAGTTTGTCGCTGATTTCTAAGCCTATGGTGGCTTCTTCATTGCCTGCCATTTTATTTTTCTGGAATTCTTCTTTAATGGTTTGCCAGCGTTGCTGTTGTGCTTCGCTCATGTTGCCACGTAGCTCTGCAAGTTTTAGCAGGTTTTCTTCTGCTCCTGTGGTAAGCAGTTGAGCCTCGCCAAGGTAGTGATCTTCGATCATTTGCATCATTTCTTCATGATTCATGACGGCTGATAACTTTTCTGCCATTTTATTCATATTGCGATAACTGCCTTGCAATTTAAACGGTGGCTCGGTGCGATAATCATCATTTTGTGCGGCAGAAGCGATATATTGCTGATTTACCTTGAGTACAACCTCTTGAATAATGAACATTTTTTTCAAAACTTCGAGTATTTCGTTTAGCTCTGCTCCGCTGTAATTGTGCTTAAGATCAGTTGAGGCAATCTGTTTACCTTTTGCCATATCAAGCAAGAGATAAATATCTGACATTTCGCGTGTTGCCAGTGGTGCAAGCACGGGATTAGCAGTAAGACTGTTTTCAATATAGCTGAGTGAGAAGGCTTCTTCATGATCACCCAGCATATCGCCTAAGTTGTAAATATCAGCACGGTTTGCCAACATATCAGGGATTTTAAAAACATCGCCTGATTCGGTATAAGGGTTGCCTGCCATAATTATGCAGAAGCGTTTACCACGCATATCATAGGTTTTGGTTTTGCCCTTCCAGATGCCATCAATGCGGCGTGTGCCATCACTAAGCGAGATAAATTTTTGCAGAAACTCTGGATTTGTGTGCTGAATATCATCCAGATAGAGCATGACGTTATTGCTCATTTCTAATGCTAGATTGAGCTTGTTTAGCTCTTGCGCTGAGGTCGCATTCGGTGCTTGTTCTGGGTCAAGCGATAACACATCATGCCCTAATGATGGGCAGTTGATTTTCATAAAAATCAGACCCAAACGGCTGGCAACGTATTCCATCAGGGTAGTTTTACCGTAACCTGGCGGAGAGATCATCATTAACAAGCCCATTAAGTCGGTGCGTTTGTCTTCGCCAACTGTTCCCATTTGTTTGGCGAGGTTATCACCAATTAATGATAAATACAGCTCATTAATCAGGCGATTTCTAACAAATGATGAAAGTGGGCGTGGTTTAAATTCTTCTAGTCGTAGCTCTTCGACCGATTCATCAATAATTCGACTTCGCAGTTTCAAATAGCTGTGATAACCAGCTAATACATGATTTTTGTGATGATGATAACGGCTTAAAAAATCATCCAGACTGAATTCAAGTTGACGGTTCTTAATCCGCTCATGATCACCCATCATGTCTTTAACGCTCACTTCAAGCGTGATGTTATTATCTTTCCAGTTGATATTTTCGCAGATAAGCAGTGCAACCGCCTCGGCAATATAATGCTGAGTTTTTGACTTGCTCACATCAGCACCAGTACCAACATCAGTATTTTCTAGCATGGCACTTAACCATGCTTTTGCCAATGCCCAGCGTTCATGGTGTTGACCTTTTTGCTCATCCAATGTTTTCTGGAATGGCTCCCATGCCTTGACAACTTTTAGATTTCTGCGTAAGTCCTCCAACAGTGTTTTAGCATATTGACTTGAGACAAAACTAATTTCATTTTCTGCCAGTTCTTGGGCAAGATATTCAGCAGATAAACTCCGTGTATTGCTATCAATTTCAATCGGATACTGCTCTAAAAATCTCTCTAGTTGTTGATGAATTTCTTGCTGCAAACGCTGACTAGCAGCATGATGATTAAAAACATCCACCAATTGCTTGGCACTAATTGCACGTTTTTGCCAACCACTTTGCAAAGCTTGTTCTTTAGTTGCCGACCAAAACAGACACGCTAAACCTCGCTGCAAAGGGGAATAACGCAGCAAACCACTGGTTTCAATAATTGGCAAAAGCTGTTGTAATATTTTGCTGGCATCGTGATCATGAATGCCTTTTTCATAGGCTTCTTTATAGCGTGGTGCAGCAAAATCATATACTAGTTTTAGCAGGTCTTTATCATTATGCCGTAGCTTTTCTAGCATCTCTTGATTAAGATTATCTTGTTGGTGCTGTGCTTTATCTAAAATCAAACCTGCCAGATATTCTGCACGATAAAGCTGGGGTGATTCTGATTCTATCTCAATATCCCAAAATTCTTTTTGAGCATTCAGTTCTGGATTATCAATAGGCTCTTTAAAATCTGTGCCATTTAGATGAATATTGAGCTGGTTATTTGGGTATTTTCCTTGTTGCAGAATACTTAAATCCAGCTCTTGCGTGGTAACACTAAAGCGGTGGCGACCTAGCTTAATAATTTTGCCACCCTCTTCATAAATTTCTGATTTATCGCGTTGCGCACGCAGTGCTTGGTCTTTGCTATTTTTTAGGCGACTTTCAATATCATCTGCTTTTACGCTGTCATCAATATCCCGCAGTTTAGTGGCGATATCACGTATTTTAATGACCAATGGATCAGAGGCAAATAGAGTATTAAGCGCATCAATATCAGTGAGTTTTTGGGTGCGTCGATTGATTGAGGTTAAAATACGCTCAGCCGCATCCAGCAGATTTTGTGCGCGACGTTGACGCTCAGCAATCAGTGATTGTTTATGTGACTCAAAGGTTTCGTAGACTTCATCACGCTTGCTAATAATGTCAGCTAAAAACTCATCATGCTCACTAAATTGACCTTCTAACTCTTCCAGTTGAATCAATAGACGATTGAGCTGTTCATCTGCTTTTTCTGGCGTATTAGCAAGCCCTACAGCATTGGCAATACTTTGGCTAAAGAGTTTAAATTGCACACTAAACTGAGCAATGGCTTCGGCTGAACCTAAATCTTTAAATTTATGACGAGCACGTGCCTTGCTTTGGTTTAGCTTGGCATAAATAGTGGAAATGCCTTCGATAATCGTGGTTCGCAGTGTCGCATCTTCGACCTGAAGCGTAGAAACTAGCTCACTGATCAAATCCAGATCACCTGCCATCTTTTCATATTTTTCAATGACTTGCTTTATTTGTACACGGGTTTTAGCCTTTTCTGCCTCTTCATCTAGTGTTTCTAATTTATCTTGATAAGGTTTGAGCGCCTTTTCATCAGATAAAAACTTGAGCGTATCAGCACCCAGTGCCTCTTGCTTTTCAAGCAGTGCCTTATCCATTTCATCAATACGTGATTGATCAATGTAGCGATATTCTTTGATGGTGAGCAGATGCCCACGTTGTTTGCGAATGCCATCCAGCGCATCGACAAACTCTTCAACCGTATCCCAGCTATCGGGGAGTATTTTAGAAAATATGCTCTGCTGTTCTAGTTCGGCTTTCTGCATCGCCTCATTAGCGCGTTGGCGAATGCTTTCAACTTTCTCAAACTCATCCAATACCAATTCTGAGGTTTGACTGATCTCATGCAGTGATTTTTTAATGCTTTCAAGTTCAGCCTTATCCAACCAATAATAAGTATTTAAGAGGCGTTCATAGGCTTGTGATAGCTCGTTATAAAGAGAAACTGAGGCACTTTGCTTGTCGATTTCTCGGGTGATGCTATAAAGTTCAGAGATACCACGGACTAATTCAGCATTGCCAATGCTGGCATAAAAAGACGTGCTGCTTGGCATTTTACTGGCATATTCATCTGAGCTAAACGCAGTCTGCCAAATTTGCATTGAATGAATTCGTGTTGGCTCTTCACTCTCAGCATTAAAAAGCACCATTTTGCCATCAGCATAAAAAGCATAACCATGCCCAAACAACGGATTGGCAAGATCTTTTTCAATAATATTATAGGAAAATAGCCCCGACCTACCCTCTTCTGGATCATAAAAAACATAGAGAATATCTTCACCATTGGGCGAACGAAAACTACGTTTAAAACGCATTCCTGCATTTTTGCTATTGTTATTTTCTGCAAAGGTTTTAATTTCACCATTTTGCAGATAAATTCCACCTGGATAAATAATGCCATGATCTTCAGGCAAACGCTGGCATGATCGACCAATAGCATCTATTCGATTAACTTGATGATTTATTTTATTATAAATTAGGTAGCGGGTAGTCTCTTCTTTATAGGGCGTGATTTTTAGCAGAATAAACTTGCCCAAATCTGCATAAGCAATTTCAGCATCATCAATTGATTGATTTTCTTCATCAACCGCTTCAGCGTAGATACCCTCCCCTGTTTCGGTATTATTTTCGATTTTAATGGTGAGATCACCACCAATGGTTTCAACAAAAACCGTATCCAGAATATTTACATGAGGGAAACGTCCCTGCACCGAGTCTTCACGCGCTGTCTCTATCCATTCAAAATCATATTTAGGCGGCAGTGCAATGTCGAATTCACCACGATTATCAATATAGGTGATTTTAGTAGCATTAGAGTCACTGTTATCTATCGCCCAACGAAACACACGGATATCTTTAATTGAGTTGCCAATTTGAAAAGAAGCAAGCAACTTGCCATCTTTAACTAAAAGCTGAATCAGGCGAGTATTTTTATAATAGGTATAAAGCTCATTAAAATCAGAGACAAAGCGTTTTTCACTTAAAAAACTATCCGCTAATGGAATAGTTTCAAATTCAAACTCAGTTTTATCACCTGCTACTTTTTGCTTCAAGCGATAGATCATAAACACATCTTCGATATGTGTTTCTTTCTTTAGCCCGATAAAGACGTTGTAACCAAAGATTAGAAGATCACCCACCTGCGCAATATCACGCGCAATACAATTATTTTCAGTGCGAACTCGCAAGCGACCCAAAACCGCCATTTTGGAACTACCAAATTCTTCTAAACGCTTGCTATTTAGTGCTTTCGTTTGCTCTGCAAGTGTATTCGCTTGTTGCTCAAGACGCTTACGGATAATCTCATAGGCATTACTTTCTGAAACCGCTTGGTCGATTGATTCTTTGCTTTTTTTATCAGTCATTTTAGATTGATTCTTTGTTATTACCCATCCCCCCCCTTTTTTTATACTTTTTACTTGTATTTATTAGATTACGCTAATCCAAGCTACTAAAATATGTAAAAAAAGGGGGGGGATGGGTATCTATTAATTAATTATGATGACTTAGGAACGTGCATGGAATAAGTTGAGCAATTATGACGTAGAATTTTTGTTTCTGATCCAATGATCTCAAGAGAAGCATAGTTATTCTACGCGACGATTGAGATCATTGGATCAGGAACAAAAAGGCAAGTCAGAATGATCAAGTTATTTTATGGACGTTCCTTACCTGATTTCATATCCAACAATTTGCCTAAAACTGCTTCAATGGCTGGGCTTTTCTGCACGATGCCTTCAACAGATTTGCCTAGTGACATGGCTTTTGAGAATGATTGCAGATAGTCGCCACCACCAACAATATCAATATTGGCTTTTTCAAGTGCGGTTGCTAGCACTTTTGCTTGATCATCGGCAATTTCTTTTGATGCATCAATCTCTGCTAATGCGCGCTCTAAGTCTTTCTCAAGTTTCATGCGGAATTCTTCATGCTCGCGTGAATCAGGGCTCATTTGATCCATTGCTTTGAATTTCTCTACTAAACCTTCTGCCTCGGCTTTGAAAATCTCACGTTTGACAACGGCGGCAGCTAGTCCGATTTTCTCATCACCTGCGGCTTCAGCATCCATTTTTTCTTCCATGACTCTAGCTTCTGCCAAGCCTTCTGTCTGCAAAGCTTCTGCCATGACAACTTTGACCTGTGCTTGCGCCAAACCAGGGGCGGCTTGTTCTGCCTGTGTGCCTTCTGCTAATTGCTTTTTAGCATCGGCTTCTTTGGCTGATGCTTCTAGCTCTGCCTGTGCAAGTGTGTTGATTTCTTTCGCTTTATGGGTCGCTTTAACCTCATCGGCTTGAGCCTGTTTAACCTGTTTGACCAGCTCTTTTTCTGCTTCGGCTTCGGCGGCAATGATGGTAGCTTGTTTATTGCGATCAGCTTCGGCAACCATGCGTACTTCATTAATTTTTTCTT
>Ga0256840_1004523_pt1 | contig 10382 bp, 8 predicted proteins | sample 355202metaG_FD_185969 | JGI IMG/M metagenome (GOLD analysis project Ga0256840, IMG submission 185969) | Hydrothermal vent microbial communities from Mid Atlantic Ridge, Atlantic Ocean - 355-202 | ecosystem: Environmental > Aquatic > Marine > Hydrothermal vents | place: Atlantic Ocean: Mid...
CGGATGCAAAGGAAATAACTTTTATTTTATCTGCAAAACTTTTTTCAACTTTTTTAAAACTTTTTTCTTATCGCTTTTGTACTTCTTAAATTTTGCAACTGTATCGGACATTTGAACGATACATATTAAATAAAATGTCTCGGAATTAATTTTCGAGGATACAAGAACAACCTGTAATTATTCCGAGTAATTTATATATTATTTTTCCTTTTTAAAAAATTATTAGTATTTTTGTGTCTTGAATACGGGGCATTAACTCAGTTGGCTAGAGTGTCACACTGGCAGTGTGGAAGTCATCGGTTCAAGTCCGATATGCTCCACAAGAACAAAAATCAAAGATTAACTGAGATTTTAAAAAAGCCGAATATCCTGCGAATATTCGGCTTTTTTATTTCCCGCATTACCCCTATTATCAGCCGAAAAGAACCACCGAGAGGTATCAGTTGCAGATATTAGTTTCCGACTAAGACAAATGCTCCCCAATAAAACGGATATTTGTACTTTTCCTTTATTTCGGCACGTGCTTTTCTGAAAGCATTGTGTTTATTGCCTGATTGCAGCCAGTATTTATAAAATGCCGACATTAAATCTTGTGTTCCTTCATCGCTGACTTCCCACAAACTGGTAATAACGGAAGATGCTCCGGCCATTTGAAAAGAACGCTGCAAGCCGTAAACTCCTTCACCGTTTTTAATCTCCCCCAAACCTGTCTGACAGGCACTTAAAATGACAAGTTCTGTTTCGTCAAGATTAAGAACCATTGCTTCAAAGGCGTTTAGTATTCCGTCGTCCCTGTCTTTATTATCAACTGTATTAAGGTTGAGGATTGCTTTATCGGCACCGGCAAATAATAAGCCTGAACGCAATAAGGGGTTTTGATATGCTCTCATTTGCTCTATTCCGAAAGACCTTGAATCGTCAGCCGATACGATATTTTCTTCTATAAAATATCCGTGTGTGGCAATATGCAAAACATAGGGATTATTTACATTTTTTATTATTTCTTCTTTTGCAGAAATTCCCGTATATTCTTTAACTGTCCAAGATTTTTCATTCAACAGGGATTTTATCATCTCAACTTCTTTTTTTGTTCCGGGAAGCGGGGGCAGTTGTGCCAAATTATCGGGCAAATCACCTTTATAATCGGGAAAACCGACCAATACGGCATTTTTACTGTTTATGCCGTGTGTTTTTTTATTTAGCAGGTCTTTTGTATTTGTAACAAAACGAATATCTTTTTCATCAAATAAAAACTTACCGGAAGGTAATTGTATCGTATTTATATTCATCCTGTTATAAACCCCGTCAACGGAGGCATATATCTTTTTAACCCCGTTTGTTAAAGGAGCAATATTTTTCCAGTAAATATCATAAAACTTACTCATTTCTTTTCCGGAATGTATGTTTGCGGAATACTCTTCTGCATATTCGGTTTCCATTTTTACACCTTCAGTATTGAATACTATGTCGGGTAATTCTCCGTTATTTTTCAACACTGCTGCAATGTAAGTTATATTGTTGTCGGGATATAGGTAATTATAATTGCGGAGTCTTATAATTTCCATAGCTGCTTCGTTCGAATTTAAGGTTGAAGCAATTTGCTTATAGTCAGGATTTACATCGGAATTTGATTTTTTGAATACAGAAGACTTTTTATTCAGGTTTTTCTCCAAATTAAGAACAACTTGTTCTACAGAATCAATATTTATACCTTTTTCCGCAAGTTCATCATCAGTATATGTGTATAATCTTGCAAGGTAATTTTTTGTGTCTTGCCAATTTGTATATTCGTCAATAAGTTTTTTATCTCCGCTGTTTAAAATTAAGTTCTTAACTTTTCTTGAGGAGTTCAGAAGCAAACCCTTTGTTGCAACGTGAAAATTATATAAATCGGCTTTTACTTGCGGAATGTCTTTACAGGAAAATACAGCAAAATTAAAATATCGGACAAATTTAGGGTGGATTTTTTCTCTGAACTTAGTTTTTTCGTATTCGTTCATTGCCGGAAAGAACTTATTTATCTGGTATATATATTCGCTTAGAGCTTTATGGTAGGTATCGGCCGCTTTTTTAAATTCATTTTTTTGCCAATACAGAATTGCCAGATGCTCTTTTGTTTCGGTAAGAGCCGGATGATGTTTTCCGAGTTTTTTTTGCTGTATTGCTAACGCTTCTTCATAAAGAGGTTCTGCTTCGGGCATCCTGTCTTGAGTTTGATAAAAAAGTGCAAGTTCAAAGATTGATTTTGCATAAGAAGGATGTTCTTTACCAAATTGGTCTTTAAATATTCCTGCTGCTTCAGTCAGCAATGATTCAACTTTGTCGTATTGTTTCATTTGCATATAAAGAGATGCCATATTTTCAAGCAATACCGCATAATCAGGATGCTTTGTCCCGAGTCTTCTTTTCTTTATCTTAACAGATTCAAGATATATTTTTTCAGCTTCGGAGAAACGTTTGGTTTTCTGATACAGCATTGCCAGGTTTATTTTCATTCTGACATAATTAGGTGACTTTTCCCTGATTTCTTTTGATGCAATCTTTAAGGCATTTTTTAATAATTTCTCGGCATCTTTGTATTTTCCGATAACAGAATAAATCATTGCTCTGTTGTTTTCTACTACTGCAAATTCAGGGGTTTGTTCTTTTCCTGTTTTTTTCAGGAAATCTTCGGCTTTAATTATGTAGTCTTCGGCATCGGTATATAATCCCATATCTTTATATAATACTGCCAGATTATTCAGTGATGCCGCATATCCTATTTTGTTTTGAGATTTTTCTCTTTTCTGCAATGCTTTAAGTGTATATTCTTGTGCTAAGGCGTACCTGCCTGTCGTATGGTAAAGTAATCCGAGGTTACTTAATGTTAATACCGCATACGCTGAGTCTGTAAGATTGTTTTTCTCATATATTTCCAATGCCTTTAAAAAGTTTTTCTCGGAAGACTTATAACTACTTGTCGCATACAGAATTTCTCCTGTATAATTAAAATTTTGTGCTTTTACTTCCGGAGGCATCTGCTGAGTATTTGTCGGATCGGCAAGATAATATGCAAAAGATCTTGCTTGTTTTATATTCCCTTTAGACTCGTAGGGAGTTGAATTGTCTCCGTAAGAGACTGCATAATTAAAATCTGTTACGTTATAACTTTGAGAAAATCTTATCAAAGTCTCTTTCCATAGCTCTTCATATTTTTTATTAATATATTTTCCTGAAATGTCATAGGTTGATTTAACCCCCGGAATAAAGAAGTTGTCTGTTTTATCGACTATTGTTTTCACGGTTTTTGATTTTGCCAGCTTTTTCAAATCTTTAAGAGTTTGTGAATGCAAATAAAGTATTGAAAACATAATTAGGATAACTGCAAGAAACAATGTTTTTTTCATATAGCGTGTATTTTATAATTTTAAAATCCCGATAAATTTACAACGTTTTTTAATAAAATAACATATATAATAAAAAAAGCCTGCATTACGCAAGCTTTTTTCTTTTTTAAAAATAAATATCCTATATAATATTATAATAATTAAATATTTTTATCAGGTCATTTTCATTCTTAACACTCAATTTGTTTTGAGATATATATTTTTTTATATCTTCTGCCTTATCATTTAAAAGTTTCAGAACGTATCGTTTATTTTTTTTAATTTGTGTAACTTCATTATCCTTGTTTGCAGTGTAGTATTTAGCCCTTTGAACAATTTTTCTTTCTTGCTCTCCTACATCTAAAGCATTAACATAATTAGGTTCTATTACTTCCAAATAAGTCTTTTTAAGCAATACTTTATCCCCTTCACTCAAAACCGTAAAGAATCCGACTCCTTCATTATTTTTATAAAGGACAGTGTTTTTCAAAGTTTCATTCTTATGTTTATCATGAAAATGAATTTCCTTAATTTGTCCTATAGAGATAACTTTAACTATATCGTCTGATTTTATTTCAAGGATATTTTTTCCTAAATTATATCTGACGGGGAAATTTTCCAGTTTATCTCCCGAGAACATTATAATATCTGCATATTGCCACTCTTCATTATAAAAATAAACCCCCTTTGTTTCTATGGTTTTAGTTTTATACTTCTCGAGAACAGCTGCAGAACCGCTTCCTGAGTATTTATATGTTTCTACTGTTTGAGAATAAACAGTAAAAAAGATAAACGTAATAAGAAAGGTAATAATAATTTGTTTCATTAAATGTTACTTTTATAAAGGTTTATTAAAATATTTTCGCATAATGATGCTTTATTAAATATATGGTTGCAAATTATTTCATTAATTCCGCATAATATTTATAAAAAAGCGGAATGGTTTCGATACCTTTAAAGAACATTTCCAAAGGATTATTTTCGTTAGGCGAATGAATGGCATTACTTTCCAAACCAAAGCCCATTAAAATGGATTTGATACCGAGAACTTCTTCAAAAGTGGAAATGATGGGTATGCTGCCGCCGCTTCTTACGGGAACAGGTTTTTTTCCGAACACATCGGTATATGCCTTTTCAGCAGCTTTATAACCGGGAATATTAATGGGTGAAACATATCCTTGTCCGCCGTGCAGTGCCGTTACTTTCACTTTTACGGTTTTCGGGGCAATAGCTTTAAAGTGTTCTTCAAACAATTTGCTCACTTTTACGTTATCTTGATTCGGCACTAATCGCATAGAAACTTTTGCATACGCTTTTGAAGGAATAACGGTTTTTGCACCTTCGCCGGTATAGCCCGCCCAAATTCCGTTTATATCCAAAGACGGACGAATGCCGGTTCGTTCACCGGTAGTATATCCTTTTTCGCCTGCAAGTTCTTCTACGTCAAGTGCTTTTTTGTAATCTTCTTCATTAAACGGTGCTTTTGCCATTTCGGCACGTTCTTCCGGGCTTACCTCTTCAACATCATCATAAAAACCTTTAATTGTAATTTTACCGTTGTCGTCAACCAAACTTGCCAGCATTTTTGTAAGCACATTTGCCGGGTTTGCCACGGCTCCGCCGAAAAGTCCGGAATGTAAATCTTTATTCGGACCCGTTACTTCCACTTCCATATAACTTAAACCCCTTAAACCTGTTGTAATTGAAGGTATATCGGGAGCTATCATTCCGGTATCTGAAACCAGGATAACATCAGCTTTAAGCATTTCTTTATGTTCTTCCATAAATTTACGCAAGTTGGGTGAGCCGATTTCTTCTTCGCCTTCAATTATGAATTTTACGTTACACGGCAATTGGTTTGTTTTAACCATATATTCAAATGCTTTTGCGTGCATAAATCCTTGTCCTTTATCATCGTCGGCACCGCGAGCATATATTTTTCCGTCTCTTATTTCGGGTTCGAAAGGCGGGCTGTCCCATAAATCAATCGGGTCAACGGGCATTACGTCCATATGAGCATATACCAATACGGTAGGCAATGCGGGGTCAATAATTTTTTCACCGTAAGTAACGGGATTTCCTTCGGTTTCCATAACTTCGGCTTTATCGGCACCGGCATCGAGTATTGTTTTTTTCCAATATTCGGCAGCTTTATACATATCGGGTTTATGGGCTTCTTCCGAACTTATTGAGGGGATACGTATTAAACCGAAAAGTTCTTCAAGAAATCGGTCTTTATTGGTTTCGATGTATTGTTTTAAATCTTTCATATTAAAATAGTTAAAAGTTAAAAGGAGAAAGTTAAAAGTACGTCTCATTTGACATACATTTTTCAGTAATTTTTATTTTCTAATCATATGTTTATGTCCGTCAGTTGACTGACGAGTTTTTCCATGTTTTGCAATAATTTACACAAAAATAAGAAATTATTGTTTATGCTCGGCATAATATTCCAATTGTTGATACCATTCTTTACCGAATTTCTTAATTAAAGGTTCTTTCAGAAATTTAAAAACGGGGATACCGAGTTTTTCTCCCTGTATCAATGCCGGTTTACAAATATCCCAAACATCATAATTTACGGCGGTAATATTTTGTATTTTTTTTGTACGAACGGGATACAACCAACAAGAAAGCGGCTTTCGAAAACTTGATTTTCCGGCAATATATGCCTTTTCGATACCGCAGGATGCCGTACCGTTTTTTTCAAATACGGCATAAGCACATTCTTTTTCGTTTACCAATGTCGTAACATAGTCGTGTTCGGAATCGATATAATATTTTCCGTTTTTTTCAACAGCTTCAATGCCTTCGGGTCTTAAAAAGGATTTGATTTTTTCAAATTCGGCATCCAAAAAATCCCTTTCCTCTTCTTCTAACGGTGCTCCGGAATCGCCTTCGACACAACAAATTCCTTTACAGGCATTTAAGTTGCAAACAAATTTTTTTTCAATTAAATCGTCGGAAATTAAGGTATCTTCTATCTGCAACATTCGCTATTTTTTTACTAAAATTTTACCGGTCATTTCTTTCGGAATTTCGATATTCATAATATGCAAAAGAGTAGGCGCCACATCGGCAAGTATGCCGTTTTGGATTTCTTTATAATCTTTATTGACCAATATGCATGGAACCGGGTTTAAAGAGTGTGCGGTATTCGGCGAACCGTCGGGATTTACGGCATTATCTGCATTTCCGTGGTCGGCGATTATCATTACGGTATAGCCGTTTTCTTTTGCTGTTTCAACAACTTTTTTTACGTTTTCGTCAACAGCTTTTACGGCTTTTAAAATTGCTTCGTAAATTCCGGTATGCCCTACCATATCACCGTTTGCAAAATTCAGACAAATAAAATCGTTTTCCTGTGTTTTAAGCTCGGGAATCAAAGCATCGGCAACTTCATATGCACTCATTTCGGGTTTCAGGTCGTATGTTGCCACTTTCGGAGATTGAATTAATATTCGTTTTTCGCCCGGAAACGGCTCATCTCTTCCTCCTGAAAAAAAGAATGTTACGTGGGCAAATTTTTCGGTTTCGGCAATACGGAGTTGCTTTAACCCGAGTTTTGAAAGGATTTCGCCCATAGTGTTTTTTAAATTTTCTTTGTCGTATATGATACGAATATTTTTGAAATTTTCATCGTATCGGGTCATCGTAAGGTAATGCAAATTAAAAGTGTGCATTCCTTCTTCCGGCATATCTTCTTGTGTCAGAACGGTTGTTATTTGGCGTAACCTGTCGGTTCTGAAATTGAAACAAATAACAACATCGTTATCTTTAATTAATCCGAGCGGATTATTATTCTCATCGGTTAAAACAACGGGCTCAATAAACTCGTCTGTTTTATTTTCTTTATATGAATCTTCAATTGCAGTTAGTACATTTTTGTATTTTTTCCCGATACCGGCTGTCATCAGGTCATAGCCCTTTTTTATTCTGTCCCAGCGTTTATCTCTGTCCATTGTATAGTATCTTCCGATAAGGGAAGCTATTTTTACGTCGGAATTTTTGATATGATTTTCAAGTTTTTCGATATATCCCTTTCCGCTGTGCGGGTCGGTATCTCTGCCGTCGGTAATTGCGTGTATGTAAACGTTTTTAAGATTGTAATCGCCGGTAATATCGCATAATTTATGAAGGTGTTTTTGCGAAGAGTGTACGCCTCCGTCGGAAACCAAGCCCAAAAAATGCACTGCTGTATTATTTTTTTGTGCGTATTCAAATGCTTCTTTCAGAACGGGATTGTCTTTGATACTGTTATCGGAAACGGCTTTATTAATTCTTACAAGGTCTTGATATACAATGCGTCCGGCACCGATATTCATATGTCCGACTTCCGAGTTTCCCATTTGTCCTTCAGGCAAACCTACATTTTCGCCGTCGGTTCGCAATTGTGAGTTAGGATATTTTTCGATCAGACTGTCAATATACGGTGTTTCTCCTTGTGAAATTACGTCTGATTTATCGTGTTTTCCTATTCCCCAACCGTCAAGAATAATAAGTAATGTTTTTTTTCGCATTTTAATGTTTTCTGAATATTTAAATTTAATAAATTATAATTTTGTTTAAGTGTTTACGGATAGTACAAAGGGTCAATTTTAATAAACTCTTTTATTTCGAAATATTTTCGTTTGCCTTTGTAAACATAAGACAGTAATGCTGCTCCGTCATAGTCTTTAGGCGGCAGGTTTTTGTTTTTAATGTTTGACTCTTCTTTTCCTTCGTCTTTTATTACAAAAGGCATAGGTTTTATCCGTGTAGCTTTATTAACTCTTATTGTTACCGTATCTCCCTTTGAAAAGAGGTTATTTCTCATTTTTTTCCCTTTTTGAAATGTCTGGACTTCAAAAAAGTCTTTTCCTACCCACATTTTATCAAAAATAAGGTTGTCGGAATTTTCACCGGTAACGATGGTCAGTTCGTAATAAGTTCCGTAACCGGCTTCTTCTCTTCCTGCATGCCATTCCTGCGAGGTGGCCTTTATAAGTTCAAATTTTTTATGACAAGAGTTTTCGGTTATTGACATCAGACTTAAAAAAATAATTGCGAAAAGTTTCATAATACTTAGCTTTAAAGATTAAAAAGCAAAAGTATCTTTTTAAAAATAATAAGTCAAATTTATTGAAAGTTTATTTTTGTTTGTATTGAAAGCAGTTTAAAGGATTTTCGATGATATTTGGAAATACCGTATTTTTCTATTGCTTCTCTGTGTTTTTTTGTGGGGTAGCCTTTATTTTTATTCCATTCATAATCAATATATTCCAAGTGAACTTTCTTCATAAAATCATCACGAAAAGTTTTTGCTAAGACAGATGCAGCAGCAATTGACATAAATTTTCCGTCGCCTTTTATTATTGTTGTATGCGGAATATTTTTGTAGGGCTTAAATCTGTTTCCGTCAACAATTATATGTTCGGGCTGAATTTTCAACTGTTCGATTGCCAAGTGCATAGCTTTTATTGATGCATTCAGAATGTTTATTCTGTCTATCTCGGCATTATCAATACTTGAAACTGCCCAAGAAACAGATTTTTGAATTATCTCTTCACGAAGTATGTATCTGTTTTTTTCGGAAAGTTTTTTAGAATCGTTCAATAATTCATTTTTAAAATCGGGAGGTAAAATAACGGCAGCGGCAAAGACCGGTCCTGCAAGACACCCTCTTCCGGCTTCGTCACAGCCGGCTTCGATAATATTTTTGTTTAAAAAGGTTTTCAGCAATTTTCAAAGATATTTTTTTCGGAGTTTTATTTTTTCGTCAAAAAACATTTCTGCCAGGGTTTCAAAAAAATCGGTATAATCGGAAACGTAAAATTCGTGTTCGGGAATCCTGTCATCTTTATTCAAAAGTTTATTTTTCGTTAATACGTCTCTGAGTTTTCTTGCTACTATTTCCGAAGAATCAATTACCGCAGTTTTAAAGTTATAAAATTTTCTGATTTGGTTTTTTATAACCGGATAATGTGTGCAGGCCAAAATTAAAGCATCAATATTTTTCAGTTTTTCATTTGATAAATACTCTTTAATTACGGCATTGCTTATATTATCAAAAATAAAACCTTCCTCAATAAGCGGAACCAACAGAGGAGTTGCCATTGAAATAACTTCTTTTTCCGGACTTATATTTTTAATTTTCTCAGAATAAATACCTGCCGATACTGTTCCTTTTGTTCCTATTACTCCTACTTTTTTAAGTTTTTTTTCTTTTGCGACAAACTCTGTTGCGGGATCAATAACATTAAGAACAAGAGCTTTGCCTTCGGCTCTTTCTTTTACGGATTCATAAGCTGCTGCAGATGCCGTATTGCAGGCTATTAATATGAGTTTACATTTTTTTTCAAGTAAAAAATCCGTAATTCGCAAAGCATATTTTTTTACTGTTTCAAATGATTTATCTCCGTAAGGAAGATGTGCCGTATCTCCGAAATAAATAATTTTTTCGTTCGGCAGCATTTTTTTCACTGCGGAAGCAACGGTCAGACCTCCTGCTCCGGAATCAAAAATTCCTATAGGTTGTGGACTTAAAAGGTTCATTTTTATTTAAAAATAATTTAAACCTGCATTTTGTCGACATATCAACAAGGTGCAGGTTTAAAAACAAGATTATCCGATATTAGGATTATTACTCGGCAGCAAGTTTTTTCTTCACTGCATCCGTAACGTCAATTACTTGTTCTTTTGATATGTATAACAATGTAGTTTCGTCAAAAATAAATGTATATCCGCCTTCTTCCGCCACATCTTTTATTGCTTTTTGAACTTTTTCGGTTATGGGTGTTAAAAGTTCTACTTGCTTATCGTTAATGGCTTTTTGGGCACTTTGTTCGTAAGACTGCATTCTTTGTTGCAGGCTCATTAATTCAGCTTGCTTATCCTGCATTGTTAACTCATCCCATTTTTCAGGACTTGCATCTGCCAATTGGCTGTTTTCAACAACGTCTTGATATTTTTTTTGATACTCTGCCTGCATATCCTGAAATCTTTTTGTATGCTTTTCGGTTAAAGATTTCAGTTCTT
>Ga0256840_1004524_pt1 | contig 10380 bp, 8 predicted proteins | sample 355202metaG_FD_185969 | JGI IMG/M metagenome (GOLD analysis project Ga0256840, IMG submission 185969) | Hydrothermal vent microbial communities from Mid Atlantic Ridge, Atlantic Ocean - 355-202 | ecosystem: Environmental > Aquatic > Marine > Hydrothermal vents | place: Atlantic Ocean: Mid...
GGTATCATCACTGCCATGTGCCGCACAGCCTTGATGGCTAGGATCTGACTTGGAATAATGATAAACCGCTATTTTTAAATAGCGTGTTGGCTCATCTATTGAGTTTGGTACACCTTCTCGAAAGCGACTGTGCTCAATAAAGACCCAATTACGAACGCTCTCACTTACATCAAACAAAGCGCCCGCGTGTGCTTTTCTTCTTACCAACGAGTAAGGGAGTCTTAAAACATAACTAATTAAGTGTGCTAAGCGACCATCCGCACAGGGCGCGATTCCAACGGCGTGGAACCCCGCTTTTCTGAACATATTTTCCGCTTTTGCTCTATTTTGACCCTTTAGAGGGTCTTGCTCAAAAAACTCTTTAGACATTGCCATGAACTGTGCAAAAACACATTCACAATAAAAAGAATCACTGTCAAAGCTATGTTGAACAAACTTATTCAATGTTTCTTGGCTGAACGTAATGCCAAGCCGTGATCGAACAACATCCTGAATTTTACAAGCAAAACCCGATCGAGCCTTTTGAGCAGATAGTTCCTGCACAACAGACTTGATCTCATCAAATGCCGATTTAACACGTACTTCATAAGCACGTAACATCTCATTTTGTTTAAACTGAACCAATGGATTCGATCCTAGTTCATTTTGAACAAATGATGCGCTATTAACACCTTTTGATAAACGTTCATCATAAGATGGGAACGGCACATGTATTTTGCGCCGAAACATCGGGACTTTACGACTCTTCACTTTCAAAACAACTTCACCTAATTTCGTATGCTAAGCTCTTGCACCACCAGACAGTGTAACTTTCGCACCATCACTTGTGTTTCCTGCTGAACCCGTAATCGGGCTCGGAGGAACTTCCTGCATAGAGTTTGGTCTAAAGTTAGCTGCACTCAATGGAACCTGACCTGCTGCCCCTCTAATTGAAGGATTGCGTGCGGGTGTTAAAGGTGCGCCTGTTCCAGTGACTTTACTGCCACTGTCCCAACCATCACCCGTAATCACACTCGTCTCCGTTGACATGGACTCAACACTCGCTAAAGGTTGAGAAACATCAATCGGCGTTGCACCTCCAATCGCAATTGGAAAGTCAGACTCGCCAGGCGTTGATGCATTTGAAGGTTGGCACACCAAGTTCATTTGATCAACACCCTGATATTGAGTACCAGTTACTAACTCACAAGCACCCGTTTGAGCACCTGTTAAACCTGATATCCCTGGTTGAGCACCTGTTAAAGGGTGTCCACTACTTGCTTCTACTGGCTGCATTTCCTGCTTTACATTCGTTTGTCTAGCAAACGAACTACCGACTGAAAAATTTCCTTTTGAAGCACCAGAAGTTCCAGAGGTTCTCAATGGTTCTGAAGTACGGTCACCCGTCACATTCTGTTTACTTGAAAAGGCACCTGATACAACGGTCTTTTCTTGAGGCTTAGGGGAAGCGGCAGGTGTTTGGCAAATTGCCTCAACTTCCTCTTTCCCTTGATATCCAGTTCCGGTAACAGACTGGCAATACCCTGTTTCTACACCCGTAACCGCTTCTAAGCGACCGACTTGTGTACCACTGGTTTTATTGCCTGCAAACGTACTTGACATCACAACCTTTCTTGGCGCTGCACCTTGCTCTACAGAGGTTGGTTGAATAGAGCCAGACTGCACTGGAAAGTCATTCCCACCGCTTACCTTACTACCATTCTCTCGACCCTGAGAAGCACTTGCCGTTAGACTCGAATTAATCGAGAAACCGCCGGCTGATGCTGACGCTTCAGAAGCTTGCGATCCACAAAACAGAGCACTTTGATCAGCCGGAAGGTACTCCGTACCTGTAATACCAGAACATAATCCTGCACGATCTCCTGTAACAGATTTCGTTTGACCCATACGGTTACCACTGATCGTTTGACCTTTGGTTGTCTGAGTCATGGTCACTTTAGCCGTCGCAGGGGCAGGAACATCAGAACAGTGAGTTGAAAACTCCTCTGTCCCTAAATACTCTGTGCCGCTCACCAACTGACAATCGCCTTTTTCAGCGCCTGTTAGCTGACCCTGCCCAACTAATGTTCCAGATACCACTTGACCGCTCAAAGTTTCAGAAAAACCCACTTTTTCTACCGAGCCTCCTGAACGTTTTCTACGATCTTGACGTCTTTTTGAAGCATCAGAAGATGAAACACCACCTGACTTTCCACGCTTTCCACGCTCTGAACGAATTGTTTTCGCAATATCTCGACCTGACGCATCAGGGTTCGATATTTTAGCCACGATACTCGCACTGCCACTAGTTTTATAAGCGGCAATACCTGCTTGGCCTTTCTTAGCTTTAGACTTACGTCTTGCTTTTGAAACCATACGACCACTTGATGCCTCAACAACCGTTGACTTAACTTGTGATCTGCCTTTTACAGCTTCATTTCTGACACTATTTCTTGGCTTAGGTTCAGACTTAGCTCTAGGCTCAAGAATCACTTCTGGCTTAGGTTTCTGTCTCGTTCTAGCAGTTGATTGAGTACTCGCTGAAGCGGCTTGACCGTTCATCCGTTGCTTTCTTCTCTGCTTAGCCACGTTACGCCCTTCAGAAGCCACAACGGGCTGAGGAGAAGGTGCAACTTGAGTTCGCACTGAAGTTCTAGGCGCCGTTGCAGCTTGAGGGGCAACCCCTCTTGCTGCTCTCTTAGTAGCGATTGGCGCAGCAGCTGCTACACCCGCCCCTCTAGATTTACGACGTGCAATAGCTTGGGAGCGCCCGTTTTGGGTTTTAGTAGAATTACTCATACTAAATGTCTCCATTTCATTTATTGCGTACGGTTTTAGATGCCTCTTGGGCGATAAACCACAAAGTTATGTCCTTGACACTGCGTATAGCTATCATAGCCAACTACACGAATCAAATGATCAGGATACGCTTGACGACACTCTTCAATCTCGTTTAAGAAAAGGTTAGGATCACGCATTCCGAAGAATGGTAGCTTCCACATTCCCCAATAATGATCGGCTGAATTCTCAGGACGATCATGCTCAAGTGCTGGCGTCCAACCTTGGTTGATGATGTAAACAATTTGGTCATAAACTTCATCAGCCGTTAACTCAGGTAGAAATGAAAATGTTTCCATCGTAACGCGAGTGCGGTAATCGTCTTTAATTAAGTTACTCATAGGTATACTCCTTATATTTTACTTAGAAAAGCAGTGAACTAGCCGTCAAGCTTATCAACCGTATCAAATTCAAATTTGATCTCTTTCCATGTGTCTAGGGCAACAGCTAGTTCATTACTATGACGCGCTGCTTCACGAAGAATATCATTACCTTCTCTTTCTAGGTCACGACCTTCGTTACGTGCTTTAACACAAGCTTCAAGTGCAACACGGTTAGCCGCGGCACCAGCAGCATTCCCAGCAGGATGCCCTTGCGTTCCACCACCAAACTGAAGTACAGAGTCATCACCGAAGATATTCAATAGTGCAGGCATGTGCCATACGTGAATACCACCAGATGCTACTGCGAAGATACCTGGCATAGAAGCCCAGTCTTGGTCGAAGAAGATCCCTCTTGAACGATCTTCAGCAATGAAGTCTTCACGTAGCAAATCAACAAAACCAAGTGTTGAAGCGCGATCACCTTCAAGCTTACCAACAACTGTACCCGTATGTAGGTGATCACCACCTGACAAACGTAGACATTTAACAAGTACGCGGAAGTGAATACCGTGGTTAGGGTTACGATCGATTACAGCGTGCATTGCACGGTGAATGTGAAGTAACATTCCGTTATCACGACACCATTTAGCAAGCGTAGTGTTTGCTGTAAAACCAGCTGTCAAGAAATCATGCATAATGATTGGCTGACCAAGTTCTTTAGCGAACTCTGCACGCTTCATCATTTGCTCAACATCACCAGAAGTAACGTTTAAGTAGTGACCTTTACGCTCACCTGTTTCAATCGTTGCCTTATCAACCGCGTTTGCAACAAACTCAAAACGATCTTGCCATCTTTGGAAAGGCTGTGAGTTGATGTTCTCATCATCTTTGGTTAAATCTAAACCACCACGTAGACACTCATAAACAGCACGACCGTAGTTTTTAGCAGACAGACCTAACTTAGGCTTGATCGTACAACCTAACATTGGGCGACCATATTTGTTTAGCTTATCACGCTCAACCTGGATACCACTTGGTGGTCCATTACACGTTTTAACGAACGCGACTGGGAAACGAATATCTTCAAGACGTAAAGCACGAATCGCTTTAAATCCGAATACGTTACCAACTAATGAAGTTAGTACGTTTACAACAGAACCTTCTTCGAAAAGGTCTAGTGGGTAAGCGATGAACGTATAGAACGCTGCTTTATCACCAGGTACGTCTTCAATTCTGTAAGCACGACCTTTGTAATATTCCATATCCGATAATAAATCGGTCCATACGGTTGTCCAAGTACCAGTTGAACTCTCTGCTGCAACGGCAGCAGCTGCTTCTTCACGTGAAACGCCTTCTTGCGGAATCACTTTAAAACATGCTAATAAATCTGTATCAAGCGGCGTATAATCAGGCGCCCAATAGGTCAGCTGATAATCTTGTACACCTGCATCAAAAGTTTGTGTAGACATAGAACTTCTCCTCTAGGGTTTGGAGTTGAATTAAACTCAGGCATAATCTTATAGAGTAGTTCCCAGATTAGCCAATTGAAATAAACAATACAAAGAATTGATTAGACTCTATACATACTATGCATGCCCATTCTTAATAAACTATATAACCGACCATATAACAGCGGATTCCAAGCGTAAAAGCTTCTAAAAACCAGCCATCTTCAAGGCTAAGTCAAAATAATTTACCTGCATACAATACTCTATCTCCACACATTCTGTAAAAGATTTTTTGAGTCTCGTCATAAAAAGTTAATAAAGATAAAGAGAGGATATATAGAAAAGTGTTGATAAAAACACAGATTTTACAGCAACTTAACGCACAAAAGCGTCACTAAAAAGCTCTAATTTCAATTCATGCTTTTCACCGGCCAACAGCGTAACGACGTCCTCAAAGACATTGCCCGACTCCACGCACAAAAACTCAGGCCACGCTTCGTTTGAAATATCCTTAAAACCCTTAACGATCTCTGAACCGGGATTCCAGACAACCGTAGAGCTTGAGCCCTGCTTGCGAACAGAGATCTGACGCGACAAAACCACATCGTCAATCTTCGCATCAACAGCATGATTCAAGAAAACAGAATCCATAGGAGGGGATAAAAATAGTTTTTTCGTCTGAACTGACCGCTTCATCGCACTTAAAGTATCAATATGAACACTGCCTTCCAGTCCAGAAACCGTCACCTTGGAAGCATCTCCTACCTTAAAATAACTATGAAACGCCTCCGTCAACACCATCGTGTGATCGCTTAAATTGGTCGTCACCAAACGAAGTGTTAGGGACTCTGCAACCGTGACCACCAGTTGCAAATGAAACAGATAAGGCCAAATTTTAAGCGACTCATCACTGGATTCAATACTGAAACTCAACTCCGTTGCTCCGCTCTCCAAATGGTTAACCTGATCTAACTGCCAGAGCATATTACGCACAAAGCCATGTGCTGGAAGCGTAGAATCTGAAGCATGCTTACCGAACCACGGCCAACAGATAGGAATTCCACCTCTAACAGGTTGTGACCCGTCAAAAACAGCCGTAGGGCTTACCCACAAAAGATCCGCCATATTCCTAGGCGACCTTGGAATAAAGCTTAAAACATTCGCACCATAAGGCGTAATTTTAGCCGTCGCAAAGTCATTTTCGACGGTAATTACCGATAATTTACCTTGCTGATCAAAGAGAACCGAACTCATTTTTTTAACGCCATTCGGTCAAAACCCTCTCTAATAACGTCGCCGGATAGTCACCGGTTACATACGCTTGACCAATAGACTTTAAGAGCACTAAACGAATCGTACCCGCCTGTACTTTTTTATCGCCTGCCATTAGATCTAAAAATGCCTGATTATCCATCTCTGCCACCGACGGCGGTTTGATCGGCAAATTCACACGCTCAAACAGCGCCTGAATACGCGTAACATCTGCCTCGCTTAAATCGCCCAACAACTGAGACAAATAAACCGCCTGCATCGTCCCAGCACTCACCCCTTCGCCATGCAACCAATTACCATAGCCCATACCCGATTCAATCGCATGACCAAAAGTGTGACCTAAATTAAACAGCGCACGCAATCCCACCTCTTTTTCATCTTTTGCAACAATCTCAGCTTTATCTTGGCAAGAACGCTCAATGGCATACGAAAGTGCTTCTGGCTCACGGCGCATCAATCGTTCAATATTCACTTCCAGCCACTCAAAAAACTCAATGTCTTGAATCAAGCCATACTTAATCACCTCCGCCAAGCCTGCGGAGAGCTGACGATCTTCCAACGTATTTAACGTCTCAGTATCAATCACCACGCACTCTGGCTGGTGAAAGGCGCCAATCATATTTTTACCTAAAGGGTGATTCACGCCTGTTTTTCCCCCCACCGAGGAGTCCACTTGAGACAACAGCGTTGTAGGCATTTGAATAAATTTCACCCCCCGCTGAAAACACGCGGCGGCAAAGCCCGTCATATCCCCAATCACACCGCCACCTAATGCCACTAGTGTACAACTGCGATCAAATCGTTGACCGATCAACTCGTCAAAAATTAAATTCCACGTCTCTAACGTCTTATATTTTTCACCGTCGGGCAACACTACAGACTGCACATCAAAATCAGCAAACGTTTTTTTACACGACTCTAGATACAGTGGCGCCACCGTCGTATTGGTCACAATCAATACCTGACGACCTTTTACATAAGGCGCCACCAATTCGGCCTGCCCCATAAGGTCTTGACCAATAAAAATAGGGTAACCTCGATCACCCAGTTCAACACGTAATGTTTTCACGAATACAGCTCCTTAAAGCGAAGAAGGGAATAAGAAAAAAGGGAGGGAGGGGGAGGAGAAATTTTAAACAATGTTCTCTTCGATTAAACGATCAATGACCTGTTTAACAACACGATGCACCGAAACTTGCTGCGTTTCAATCACCAGATCTGCCATTTCAATATACCAAGGCTCACGCCTAACCATGAGTCCTCTTAATACCTCTGCAGGATTCTCCGTTTGCAACAACGGGCGATTACGATCATGCTTGGTTCGCTGAATCAACGCTTCAACGGGTGACTTAAGATAGACCACAAAACCACGAGAACGCAAATGCTGACGATTCACTTCACGCTCGACCACGCCACCGCCCGTTGCGAGCACGGTTTCAGTACGCTGTGTTAGATCATCAATCACCTGCTCTTCACGTTCACGAAAGCCCGCCTCGCCCTCGATGTCAAAAATCATCGAAATCGCCGCCCCCGTTCGCGCCTCAATTTCATGGTCACTGTCCACAAATTGATAAGCCAACTTCTCCGCCAACAGTCGTCCAACCGTTGACTTTCCCGCCCCCATAGGGCCAACTAAAAATATACTTTCTTTATGCATAAGCGCATTGTAATAGATTTGGCTCATCAGCTCCATTTACATCGTAATTCTCTGTTAAAATAATGTGTTAATTAAGCGTTGCACTAAAAAGGAGAAGCGTCATGTCTGGTTCACTGTATATTATCTCTGCCCCTTCGGGGGCCGGTAAAACCTCGTTGGTGAATAAGCTCATTCAGCTTGATAGTCATATCGTGGTCTCTACTTCCAGTACCACTCGGCCAATTCGCCCTGGTGAAGAAGATGGCGTCAACTATCACTTTTTAAGCACCGAATCGTTTGAACAAAAAATTGCAGATGACGACTTTTTAGAGCACGCCAAAGTCTTTGATAACTTTTATGGTACCTCTAAAAGCACCGTTGAAGCGCAGCTCAAAAAAGGTAAGGATGTTATTTTAGAGATTGACTGGCAGGGTGCACAGCAAGTCCGTTCCATTATGCCTGATGCCATCTCTATTTTTATTCTCCCCCCCTCTCTGGCAGAACTTCAACGTCGCCTCAGTGGGCGTGGTACCGACAGTGACGACGTGATTGCACGCCGCATGGCAGATGCGCAAAGTGAAATTTCGCATTATCATGAGTTTGATTATATTGTGATCAACAACGTCTTTGATATCGCCTTAGAAGAGCTACACAGTATTTTTAACGCGACGCGTTTAACCCAAGACAATCAATTTAAAAAACACCGCAGCTTAATCCAATCATTGATTGAGTCGTAACCAAATACATTAAGAGGAGCCACGTATGCCCGGTTTTGAGATTTTTGATGAATCCGAAAAAGCACAAGTAAATGAAGTCATGGACAAAGGGTTCACGTTTCGCTATAACTTTGACGGCATGCGTAATGACGTATGGAAAGCGCTTGAATTAGAGCAGATGATTTGTGAAACGACGGGGGCTAAACACAGTCATTTAGTCTCCAGTGGCACGACCGCGCTAACCACCGCTCTGATGGCGGCAGGCATTGGCGCGGGTGATGAAGTGATTGTGCCACCGTTTACCTTTGTGGCGAGTGTCGAGGCGATTGTGTTTGCAGGCGCGATTCCTATTTTTGCTGAAATTGATGAAACCCTAACGCTCTCGCCAGAAGGCATTGAGGCAGTGATTACCCCGCGCACCAAAGCGATTAACTTTGTGCACATGTGTGGCTCGATGGGCAAAATGGATGAGATTAAAGCGATTTGCGACAAACACAATCTGATTTTATTAGAAGATGCCTGTCAAGCCACCGGCGCAACCTATAAAGGTCAAGCCTTAGGGACGATTGGACAAGTCGGCTGTTTCTCTTTTGATTCGGTTAAAACCGTCTCCTGTGGTGAGGGGGGGGCCATTTTAACCAATGATACCGCCATTTATAACAATGCCCATATGTTCTCTGATCACGGACACGATCACATTGGTTTAGACCGTGGCGCTGAAAGCCACCCTATTATGGGCAATAACTTCCGTATTTCTGAAATGAATGCCGCCGTTGGCGTGGCGCAATGGCGCAAACTGCCCCGCATTTTAGAAACACAACGTCGCAACAAAAAAGCACTTAAAGAAGCCTTAGCGCAATACCCAGAAGTGACCTTTCGTGAACTGCCCGATGAAGCGGGCGACAATGCCGGTTTTTTAAGCTTTTTCTTACCCGATGAAGCTCGTGCGCAAGAAGTGGTTGCCGCGTTAGGCAAAGAGGGCGTTCCCGCCGTATTTTATTGGTATGGCAACAACTGGCACTACCTTAAAAACTGGACACACATTCACAACATGACCAGCTCCGCCAAGTTACCGATTGAACTGATTGCCGATCGCCCAGATTACACTCAAATTAAGACGCCAAAATCCGATGCGATTATCAGCCGTACCGTCTCCATGTTGATTCAACTGGCTTGGAGCGAAGAGGACATTCAATCTCGCATTCACGCATTTGCTAACGTCTTTCAAAAATAGGATCCCACTCATGAAGTTTCGTAATTTTAAAACCGTGCCTAAAATAATTTTTGGACGTGGTTCGTTTGACCAGTTAGATGACGTGCTTGCTGATGAGCGTCAACAACCCAATGATTTTGTGGTGTTCCTAGTCGATCAAGTACACAAAGACAAGCCATTAGCAGAGCGCATTCCCGCCCAATCACAAGACATGGTAATCTGGCTGGACGTAACCGATGAACCTAAAACCACCTACGTCGATGCACTGACCTTAAAAGTACAACGATTTGCCTCTCAAAATAATGAATGGAAAAATCCCGTGAGTGTCGTAGGACTCGGTGGCGGTTCCGCCTTAGATTTAGGCAAGGCGGTTGCCCTTATGCTCACCAATGAAGGGGGTTCTGCATCGTACCAAGGCTGGGATTTAATCAAAAATCCTGCCGTGCATCACGTTGGTATTCCCACCATTTCTGGTACGGGCGCAGAAGCCTCTCGCACCACGGTACTTACCGGCCCTGATAAAAAACTGGGCATGAACTCGGATTACACCGTTTACGATCAGATCATTATGGATCCCGACTTGTTACAAGGCGTACCGAGAGACCAGTGGTTTTATACCGGCATGGACTGCTATATTCATAATATCGAAGCCCTCAACGGAACCTATATAAATGAATTCGCCCGAGCGTTTGGCGAAAAATCATTAGACCTATGCAATCAAGTCTTTTTACAAGACCACCCCGATTCCGATGAAAAACTGATGATGGCCTCTTACATGGGCGGGCAAAGCATCGCTTACAGTCAAGTGGGCGCGTGTCATGCACTCTCTTACGGCCTCTCTTATGTTATGGGATACCACCACGGTATTGGGAACTGCATCGCGTTTGATGTGCTGGAAGAGTTCTATCCAGAAGGGGTAAAAACCTTCCGTGAGATGATGAAAAAGCACAACATT
>Ga0256840_1004525_pt1 | contig 10369 bp, 6 predicted proteins | sample 355202metaG_FD_185969 | JGI IMG/M metagenome (GOLD analysis project Ga0256840, IMG submission 185969) | Hydrothermal vent microbial communities from Mid Atlantic Ridge, Atlantic Ocean - 355-202 | ecosystem: Environmental > Aquatic > Marine > Hydrothermal vents | place: Atlantic Ocean: Mid...
TGGCATTGTCATTATTTATGTTATCAGCAATTTACGGATTGTTGTTAAGATGGAATTTTACTTTTTCATTACCGTTTGTAAACTATCATCATTTTTTACAAAGTCATTCTCACGTAGCATTTTTAGGGTGGGGATATTTAGCAACTATTGGAGTTCTTCTCTCTAATTTTGTAGAAGTAAATGCTAAACAAAAGAAGGTTTATAAAATAGCAATTTTAATTATAGTAGTGGCGATTGCTTTAATGTTAATTAGTTTTCCTTTAGGAGGTTATAAGTTATTTTCAATTGTGTTACTTTCTGTATTTGGATTGGCTAGTTATGTGCTTTCCTATAGATTGTTAAAAGATATAAAAGGAAATAGTGTCGCTGTTAAATTAATAAAATACGGTATTTATTATTACATTTTATCAAGTTTGGCAACTTGGTTTCTAGCAGGTGTTGTAGTTACACAGGGAAAAACAGATCTATATCACAACACCATTTATTTTTATTTACATTTTTTGTACAATGGTTATTTTGTTTTTGTACTCTTCGGGTTTTTATTCAAAATATTTGAAAAACAAAAAATTACAATTTCTAAAAAATTACAAGAAAATTTCTTTATATATTTAAATGTAGCTTGTATTCCAGCTTATGCATTATCCATTTTATGGAGTGGTGTATCTTCAGTGTATTATATAATAGGTTTTGCAGCTTCAATTTTACAGTTATTTTCTTTATTTTTTTTGATAAAAATAGTAAGACAAGCAATACCACAATTAAAATGGAATTCAATTTCTAAATTATTACTAAATTTCGCATTGATTGCTTATAGTTTGAAAATTTGTATTCAAATAGCATCAGCATTTCCTTATATTGTTAAAAAATCATTGGCTTTAAAACCATTTTTTATCATTGGCTATTTACACTTATTTACTCTGGCTTTTATGAGTGTTTTACTCTTCTTAATTTTAGATAAGTTAAAAATTGTTATGTTAAAAAATAACATTTCAAAAATTGGAATAATTATTTTTTTAATTGGAGTTTTCACCACAGAAGTTATCTTGTTTTTACAAGGGTATTTATTTTTTAAAGGACTTTCACCAATAGTAAACTACAATTTATTACTGCTAATTTTTAGTGCTGTAATGGTAATAGGACTGTTAGTACTTTTTGTAAATAGGTTTAGAAATCAGGAATAATATTTAATTTAACTTTGTCAATAACTTTTATTGCCAAACTAAATTTGGAATGGTACTTTTGAAATTCAAAGAATTCCTGTGAATAATTACTTAGAAAATCTTAACGAATCACAAAGAGAGGCTGTTTTACACAAAGAAGGACCAATGATTATTATTGCTGGAGCTGGTTCTGGTAAAACACGTGTTTTAACCTATAGAATTGCCAATTTAATGCATAATAATATTGATGCTTTCAATATTTTAGCATTGACTTTTACCAATAAAGCAGCACGTGAAATGAAAAGTCGTATTGCCAATGTTGTTGGTAATTCTGAAGCTAAGAACTTATGGATGGGTACTTTTCATTCAGTTTTTGCACGTATTTTACGCTCAGAAGGGCACAATTTAGGATTTCCATCAAATTTTACAATTTACGATACACAAGATGCTGTTCGATTGATTTCTTCTATTATTAAAGAAATGCAATTGGATAAAGATAGGTACAAACCAAAACAAGTTTTAAGTCGTATTTCATCCTTTAAAAATAGTTTAATTACAGTAAAAGCATATTATAGTAATCCAGATTTATTGGAAGCTGATAAAATAGCACAACGGCCAAAAATTGGGGAAATATATAGGCAATATGTTGATCGTTGTTTCAAAGCAGGAGCAATGGATTTTGATGATTTATTACTTAGAACCAATGAACTATTAACCCGTTTTCCGGAGGTTTTAGCAAAATACCAACAACGGTTTAAGTACATTTTGGTTGATGAATATCAAGATACAAATCACTCACAATATTTAATTGTTAGAGCTTTGGCCGATAGGTTTCAAAATATTTGTGTTGTAGGAGATGATTCTCAAAGTATTTATTCTTTTCGTGGAGCAAATATTCAAAATATATTGAATTTTCAGCGTGATTATGAGAAAGTAAGTATTTTTAAATTAGAGCAAAATTATCGTTCTTCAAGGAATATTGTTGATGCATCAAACAGTATTATTCAAAGAAATAAAACCAAATTAGATAAGCAAATTTGGACAGCCAATAATGAAGGTTCAAAAATAAAAGTAATGCGAACTTATACTGAAGCTGAAGAAGGAAGGTTTATTGCAAATTCAATTTTTGATAATAAATTAAATCTACAGTTAAAAAATTCAGAATTTGCAATTCTGTATCGCACAAATGCACAATCTAGAGCTATTGAAGATGCGCTTCGAAAAAAGGATATAAAATATAAAATATACGGAGGATTATCATTTTATCAGCGCAAAGAAATTAAAGACACATTAGCGTATTTGCGTTTGTTGATAAACCCAAATGATGAGGAAGCGTTAAAAAGAGTTATTAATTATCCTGCACGCGGTATTGGAGCAACAACAATAGATAAATTAACAGTTGCTGCCAATCATTATAAAAAGTCAATTTTCGGATTATTGTTAAATTTAAAAAGTTTAGACATAAATATTAATGCAGGAACAAAAACAAAGTTGCTAAACTTTGTGACTATGATACAACATTTTCAAATTGAAGCACAAACTAAAAATGCTTTTGAAGTAGCTGAATTTGTAATAAAACAAACAAGACTAATAAAAGATTTAGAAAGTGATGGTACACCAGAAGGTGTAAGTAAAGTTGAGAATATACAAGAATTATTGAACGGGCTTAAAGATTTTGTAGATGTTCAAAAAGAAAATGAAGAAGAAGATTCTTTAGCTTTTTTCTTAGAAGATGTAGCTTTAGCCACCGATTTTGATAGTGAAAAGAAAGATGATACTCCAAGAGTCTCACTAATGACCATTCATTTGGCAAAAGGATTGGAATTTCCGTATGTGTATATTGTTGGTTTAGAAGAAAATTTATTCCCTTCTGCAATGAGTATGAATACTCGAAGTGAGTTGGAAGAAGAACGCCGATTATTTTACGTAGCTTTAACAAGAGCAGAAAAACAGGCATATTTAACGTATGCTCAAACACGTTATCGTTGGGGTAAATTGGTAGATTGTGAGCCAAGTAGATTTTTAGAAGAAATTGATGAAAAATATTTAGAATATTTAACAGTTAAGAAACCTTCTTTTTCCCAAAATAAATTCATAAATGAAGATATTTTTGGTAGCGTACCTCAACATAAAATTCGTTTTAAAAAACCAATTCAACGACCTCCAAAAAAAATAATAAAACAGCAAAAAACAGAATTCAATCCTCCTAAAAATTTAAAAAAGGTATCAAAGTCATCACCAAACGCTTCAAATTTGTTTGACAGTAAGATAGCAGTAGGAAATATAGTTGAGCATTCAAAGTTTGGAAAAGGAGAAGTGCTGAGTTTAGAAGGCCTAGGAGCCAATAAAAAAGCTGAAATAAGGTTTGCTTCAGTTGGGGTTAAAAAGCTGCTGTTGCAGTTTGCAAAACTTAGAATTATTAGCTAAAATAGTAGTGAAAACAATATTTATATTGTAATTTGCGATTTCTAAAAATAGAAGAATAAATACATGGAATTTGATTTAGAATATAACTCGGAAAGACCTCATTTAATTATACCGGAATACGGTCGTCACATACAAAAATTAGTAGATTACTGCGTTGCATTAGAAGATGTTGAAGAGCGAAATAAAATGGCAAAAGCCATTGTTGATGTCATGGGTAATTTACAACCACACCTACGAGATGTACCCGATTTTAAAAGTAAGCTTTGGGATCAATTATTTATAATGTCTGATTTTAAATTGGATGTTGATTCACCATATGAAAAGCTTAAAAAAGAAGTTTTACAGGCAAAGCCTGAAAAATTAGCATACCCTAAATACGCCTCAAAATATCGTTTTTACGGAAATAACATTCAAACTATGATTGATATGGCTTTAACTTGGGAAGAGGGAGAAGCACGTGATGCATTGTATTTTACCATTGCAAATCATATGAAAAAATGTTATTTGAATTGGAATAAAGATACTGTTGATGATCAAGTAATTTTTAAACACCTAGCTGAATTATCAAAAGGTAAAATAGATTTAACTAATAAGGACGAAACCTTGTCAGAAGTGAAAGATTTACTTAGAAAAAGAAAATCATCAAGTAAACAATCTAATAAACAATCTAATAAGCATTCTAACAAGCAGTGGTCAAAAAAAAAGTAACACTAAATTAATTTCAATTAAAAATGGCTACATTTAAAATAGAAGGAGGCCATAAATTAAGTGGTAATATTACTCCTCAAGGAGCTAAAAATGAGGCTTTACAAGTTATTTGTGCAGTTTTATTAACAGCCGAAAAAGTTACTATTAGCAATATCCCAAATATTAGAGATGTTAATAAATTAATTTATATTTTAGGTGAATTGGGTGTTAAAGTGAGCAAAATTAATGAAAACACCTATACTTTTCAAGCAGACACATTAGATTTAGATTATTTAGAATCTGAAAAATTCAAGAATGAAGGTAGTTCATTACGAGGATCTATTATGATTGTTGGTCCTCTTTTAGCTCGTTTTGGAAAAGGATATATACCTAGACCAGGAGGTGATAAAATAGGAAGGCGCAGGTTAGATACCCATTTTGAAGGATTTATTAAATTAGGAGCTACATTTAGGTATAATAAAAATGAGCAGTTTTATGGTGTTGAAGCAGCAAAGTTAACAGGAACAGCTATGCTGTTAGATGAAGCTTCAGTAACAGGAACAGCGAATATTGTTATGGCAGCAGTAATGGCTGAAGGTGAAACCACAATATACAATGCTGCTTGTGAGCCATATTTACAACAACTATGCAAAATGTTGAACAGTATGGGCGCTAAAATTGATGGAGTAGGGTCTAATTTACTTACAATTAAAGGTGTTAAAAATTTAACTGGTTGTACCCATAGAATTCTACCTGATATGATTGAAATTGGGAGTTTGATAGGTATGGCAGCAATGACAAAATCTTCTATTACCATAAAAGATGTTAGTTGGAGAGATTTAGGTTTAATACCAAGAGTTTTTCAAAAAATAGGGATTAAATTAGAACGTAAAGGAGATGATATTTTTATACCTGAACAACAAAATTATGAAATTCAAAATTTTATAGATGGGTCTATTTTAACAATTTCTGATGCTCCTTGGCCAGGGTTTACACCTGATTTATTGAGTATAGTATTAGTTGTTGCAACACAAGCAAAAGGAAGCGTACTCATTCATCAAAAAATGTTTGAGAGTCGCTTGTTTTTTGTAGATAAATTAATTGATATGGGAGCAAAAGTAATACTTTGCGACCCTCATAGAGCAACAGTTATAGGTATGAATCATGAATCTAATTTAAAAGCAACAACTATGACTTCGCCTGATATTAGAGCCGGGATTTCTTTATTAATTGCGGCGTTATCTGCTGATGGTACTAGTACTATTCACAACATTGAACAAATAGATAGAGGCTATCAAAATATAGATAAACGTTTAAGAGCTATTGGGGCTAAAATTACTAGAATTGAATAAAAATTATGAATCCTGCTAAGTGCAGGATTTTTTATAAATGTCATATTGGCATAATTTAAAAAATGGCAATATTTTTGTGAACGTTGAACTGAAAGAATTTTTAAGTTAAAAATTATGAGTAAAAAGAAAGGTAATACAGAAGAAAAAGATAAAGAGAGAAAAGAGCAAAAAACTCAAGAAATTAGTGTTGAAGAGCAATTACAAGAAGAAGTAGCAAAAGAAAAAGATAAGTTTTTACGTTTGTTTGCTGAATTTGAAAATTATAAAAAACGTACTTCAAAAGAAAGAATAGAATTATTTAAAACTGCCAATGAGGATTTAATGACTACTCTTCTGCCAATTTTAGATGATTTTGACAGAGGTTTAGCAGAAATTAAAAAAGTAAAAGATAAAGAACTTTTAAAAGGAATGGAGCTAATTAATAATAAACTTTTTAATCTTCTACTTCAAAAAGGACTAAGTCCTATTCAAGTTAATAAAGGAGATGTTTTTGATGTTGAGTTACATGAGGCAATTACTCAGCTACCTGCACCTTCAGAAGATTTAAAAGGAAAAATAATTGATGTAATAGAACAAGGCTACAAACTAGGAGATAAAGTAATTAGATATCCAAAGGTAATAGTTGGTCAATAATTAAAGTAAGTATGAAGATAGATTATTACGAAGTTTTACGTATTACAAAAACTGCAACACAAGCAGAGATAAAGAAAGCTTATAGAAAAAAGGCACTAAAATATCATCCAGATAAAAATCCAGGAGATAAAGAAGCCGAAGAAAAATTTAAACAAGCAGCTGAGGCATACGAAGTTTTAAGTGATGAAAATAAAAGAGCTAAATATGATCGCTTTGGTCATGCAGCTTTTGAAAATGGAGGAGCTGGAGCCGGAGGTTTTGGTGGAGGAATGAATATGGAAGATATCTTTAGTCAGTTTGGAGATATTTTTGGAGGAGCATTTGGAGGCAGTGGTTTTGGAGGACATTCGAGAGGTAGAGCAAGAGTAAAAGGAAGTAATTTAAGAATTAGAGTAAAGTTAACTTTAGAAGAAATTGCAAAAGGTGTTGAGAAAAAAGTAAAAGTTCGTAGAAAAGTAAAAGCTTCAGGAGTAACATTCAAAACCTGTTCAAGTTGTAACGGTGCAGGTCAAGTAATGCGTGTTACAAACACTATTTTGGGTCGTATGCAAACTGCAACTACCTGTCCTACATGTCAGGGAACAGGCGAAATTCTAGACTCAAAGCCAAAAGGAGCAGATAGTAATGGATTAGAGTTTAAGGAAGAAACAGTTTCTATAAAAATTCCACCAGGTGTAACAGAGGGAGTGCAATTAAAGGTGAATGGGAAAGGAAATGCTGCACCAGGAAATAATTCAATTGACGGTGATTTAATTGTAGTTATTGAAGAAATAAAGCATGATACTTTAAAACGAGAAGGAACAAATTTACATTTCGACTTATATATTAATTTATCTGAAGCCGTTTTAGGTACAAGTAAGCATATTGATACAGTTTCAGGAAAAGTAAAAATAAAAATAGAACCAGGTACTCAATCTGGAAAAATACTAAGGTTAAGAGGTAAAGGTTTACCAAGTATTGACCATTACGGTACGGGAGACTTATTGATACATACAAATGTTTGGACGCCTCAAAACCTTTCGAAAGAGCAAAAAACATTTTTTGAAAAAATGAAAAATGATGATAATTTTGAACCGAATCCTTCAAAATTTGATAAATCTTTTTTTGAAAAAGTAAAAGATATGTTTTCATAAAATAAATAATAAAAAAATTATTTATTAAAAAAAAAATAAATATATTTGACAAAGTTTATTAGTGAAATATCTAATAACACTTTTTCTTTTTCATAGCAATTTTCCCACTCATACTGTGAGTGGGTTTTTTTTTACCCAATTTTTAGCTTAGTTTTGCAAAATTAAGTAGGTCGTCTTATCGCTTCATTATAAGTGGAGAGGAAAGTCCGGACACCAAAGAGTAGCATAGCGGATAACATCCGTCCAGCGTGAGTTGAGGACAAGTGCAACAGAAAGCAAGTACAGTTCGGCTGTAGTGAAACCAGGTAAACTCTATGCGGTGAAATGTCACGTATATTGAAATTTTAGAGTTACTCGCTCTATTTCAAGGGGTAGACAGCTTGAGCTATAGAGTAATTTATAGCCTAGATAAATGATAAGAACTTTTTAAGTACAAAATCCGGCTTACAGACCTACTTAATTTTTATTAAATTCTCAAAAAACAAGGTGATTTATTCCTATTAATTTGTATTTTTCAAAAAAATAAATCTTATTTTTATTTATATTTATAAAAATGAGATAGATATTGATAATTTTATAATTTGAAACATCATTTTTTGTAACTTCGCGTAATAAAATAATTAAATAAAAATAGATATGGCTTTTGATATTGAAATGATTAAAGGTGTGTATAATCGCATGGCTGAGAGAGTTGATTCTGCAAGAACAGTTGTTAATAAACCCTTAACATTGGCTGAAAAAATATTATACAATCATCTTTGGGATGGTACTACAAATAGTGCCTTTAAAAGAGGTAAAGATTATGTTGATTTTGCTCCAGATAGAATTGCTTGTCAAGATGCAACTGCACAAATGGCTTTGTTGCAGTTTATGCAGGCAGGAAAAAATAAAGTAGCAGTACCTACAACTGTACATTGTGACCATTTAATACAGGCAAAAATAGGAGCAGATAAAGATTTACAAACTGCATTAAATAATAGTAGTGAAGTATTTAACTTTTTAGCTTCTGTATCAAATAAATATGGTATTGGATTTTGGAAACCAGGTGCAGGTATTATTCATCAGGTAGTATTAGAGAATTATGCATTTCCTGGAGGAATGATGATTGGTACAGATTCTCATACAGTAAATGCGGGTGGTTTAGGAATGGTTGCTATTGGTGTTGGTGGTGCTGATGCTGTAGATGTGATGGCAGGAATGCCTTGGGAATTAAAATTTCCAAAAATGATAGGTGTAAAATTAACAGGAAAATTATCAGGTTGGAGTGCACCAAAAGATGTAATTCTAAAAGTAGCTGGTATTTTAACTGCTAAAGGGGGTACAGGATGTATTGTTGAATATTTTGGAGAAGGAGCAAAATCTATTTCTGCAACAGGTAAAGGTACTATTTGCAATATGGGAGCTGAAATAGGAGCAACTACTTCAACTTTTGGTTATGATGAATCAATGGAACGTTATTTAAGAGCTACAAACCGGAATGAAGTTGCAGATGAAGCAAATAAAATAGCTTCATACTTAACAGGTGATGCAGAAGTTTATGAAAACCCAGAGCAGTATTTTGATCAAGTAATTGAAATTAATTTAACAGACTTAAAACCTCATTTAAACGGCCCTTTTACGCCAGATTTAACAACAGAAGTTGGTAAAATGACTGAAAAAGCAACTAAAAATGGTTGGCCTTTGAAAGTAGAGTGGGGGTTGATAGGTTCTTGTACTAACTCATCTTATGAAGATTTATCACGAGCGGCCTCAATTGCTAAACAAGCTATTGATAAAAAATTAGTTGCAAAAGCAGAGTTTGGTATCAACCCAGGTTCAGAACAAGTTAGATATACTGCCGAACGTGATGGATTATTAAAAATATTTGAAGATTTAGATGCTAAAATTTTCACCAATGCTTGTGGACCTTGTATTGGCCAATGGGCTAGAGAAGGAGCTGATAAACAAGAAAAAAATACCATAGTTCACTCTTTTAATCGTAATTTTTCAAAAAGAGCAGATGGAAACCCAAATACACATGCTTTTGTAGCCTCTCCATCTATGGTTGCAGCAGTAGCAATTTCTGGGCGATTAGATTTCAATCCACTGACGGATAAATTAATAAATCAAAATGGGGAAGAGGTTTTATTAGATGAACCAACAGGTTTTGAATTACCACCAAAAGGATTTGAAGTAGATGACCCAGGTTATGTACCTCCAATTGAAGATGGTTCTCATATTAATATTACTGTTGCTCCTGATTCTAAGAGGTTACAGTTGTTAACACCATTTACCCCGTTGGGAAGTGAGATTAAAGGTGCAAAGTTGTTGATAAAAGCTTACGGTAAATGTACTACAGATCATATTTCTATGGCTGGACCTTGGTTGAGGTATAGAGGGCATTTAGATAATATTTCGAATAATATGCTTATTGGAGCAATAAATGCTTTTAATAAAGAAACGAATAAAGTGAAGAATCAGTTAACTGGAGAATATGGGCCAGTGCCTGATGTTGCCAGAGCTTATAAAGCGGCAGGAATTAAATCTATAGTAGTTGGAGGTCACAATTATGGAGAAGGCTCTTCTAGGGAACATGCTGCTATGGAGCCACGTCATTTAGGTGTTGCTGCAGTTATTGTTAAATCGTTTGCTCGTATTCATGAAACCAATTTAAAAAAGCAAGGAATGTTAGGATTAACATTTGCAAATGAATCAGATTATGATTTAATTAAAGAAGATGATACTTTTAACTTTTTAGATTTAAATGAATTTGCACCAGGAAAACAATTGACTTTAGAAATTGTACATACTGATGGTAGTAAAGATACTATTAAGTTAAATCATACCTACAATGCTGGTCAAATAGAGTGGTACAAAGAAGGTTCTGCTTTAAATTTGATTAAAAAGCAAAATAATTAAATTGGAGGTAAAATTATAATAATTTTAAAGAGGAGTTATTACACTCCTCTTTTTTGTTTAATAGTTTATAATAAATTAG
>Ga0256840_1004526_pt1 | contig 10366 bp, 8 predicted proteins | sample 355202metaG_FD_185969 | JGI IMG/M metagenome (GOLD analysis project Ga0256840, IMG submission 185969) | Hydrothermal vent microbial communities from Mid Atlantic Ridge, Atlantic Ocean - 355-202 | ecosystem: Environmental > Aquatic > Marine > Hydrothermal vents | place: Atlantic Ocean: Mid...
AAAATAAAGTTGTATACCCCAAAATAAAGAGAGAAAATAAGAAAAAATCTCAAAAATTTATAAAAAAATCTCAAAAATTAAAAATAATTTAGAAGTTGATTATTTTGCAACGGTCTTAAATTGTAGATGAACCAAAATACGAAAAAGCATTGGAGGTTTTAAAGTAATCATATGGCATAAAAAAAGCACCTCAAAAGGTGCTTTTCTATTAACTCAAATAATTTTTATGAAAAAACAAACTTTTTATGGTTTGTACTTTTTTTATTTCAAATTGCGTGCCATAAAATTTTTTTTATGTTAAGAAATTGTTAATTATAACATATGTTTATGTGCTTTATATGATGAACGCACCAAAGCACCACTTTCAACATGTCTAAAACCGAGCTCTTTACCAATTTTTTCATATTTTTTAAATTGTTCAGGAGTAATATATTCTTTAACAGGTAAATGTTTTTTACTTGGTTGTAAGTATTGACCAATAGTTACAATATCTACTTTTGCATTTTTTAAATCGTGTAAAGTTTCAATAACTTCCTCTTCAGTTTCGCCTAATCCAAGCATAATCCCGGATTTTGTTCTTGGCATACCGCTTTCTTTTAAATATAGCAGTACTTCTAAACTTCTGTCATATTTCGCTTGAATGCGTACTTCACGTGTTAACCGTCTAACAGTTTCCAAATTATGTGAAACAACTTCCGGTTTAACCGCGATAATACGATCTAAATTGGTGTGGTTTCCTTGAAAATCCGGAATTAAAGTTTCTAATGTTGTGTTTGGATTTTCACGACGAATAGCTTTAATGGTTTCCGCCCAAATGATAGAACCGCCATCTTTTAAATCATCTCGGTCAACCGAAGTAATTACGGCGTGTTTAATATGCATTAATTTTATGGAGCGAGCTACTTTTTCGGGTTCTTCCCAATCTACGGTATCCGGTCTTCCGGTTTTTACACCGCAAAATCCGCAAGAACGCGTACAAGTATTTCCTAAAATCATAAAAGTAGCAGTACCTTCTGTCCAACATTCACCCATATTAGGACATGAACCGCTGGTACAAATAGTATGTAATTTATATTTATCTACAACACCTCTAAGTTCGGTATATTTTTTACCAACAGGCAATTTAACACGTAGCCATTTTGGTTTTTTAAAAGGAAGAATTACGGATTCGTCAGCCATTTTATATTCATTTTTAATACGACAAAGATACATAAATATTTAAGGAAAGAATCGGCAAAAATTTGAAGATTTTTTTGTTTCTTTGTCTTTGAAATAATAAAATCGTTTTCAATGAAAAAATTAGTCCTTATTATGGTGTTGTTTATCGGATTTTCGGTTAACGCACAAGAACACGAAGTAAAATTAGATGTGTTGGATTTAGCCATTTTTAAATCTGTGGATATGACATATCAATATATTTTAAATGAAGAATCAGCCGTTGGTATTTCTGTTTTGAAAAATTTATCAGATACGGATAATATTTTTGACTATCGTGAGGATTTTGTAATTACACCGTTTTATCGCCAATATTTTGATTTTAGCGGAATGAGCAATGTGTATGGAGAAGCTTTTTTTGCTATAAATTCCGGTAGAGATTTTCAAGATACTAATAATGATGGTGTAGATGAAACCATAAAGTACACAGATGGTGCTTTTGGGTTGGTTGTAGGTAAAAGTTATATTAGTCCACGTGGTTTTGTATTGGATTTATACGCCGGTTTAGGGCGTAATTTATTTGATGCCGAAGGCTCACCAACATTAGTGCCACGTATTGGTATTAATGCCGGTTTTAGATTTTAGAAATAGAAAATATTTAATAATAACCTCGTAGTTTTTTATTCTGCGAGGTTTGTTTTTTAGAGATATGATTAAAAAAAATTTAGTACAGATAACCGATTTTATCATCCATAAAGTTGGAAATAAATACAATAGTACCAGAAATGTTTTTTCGGATAATACTTTATTATTTGAGGAAGAAAGCTATAAAATGATGCTCAACTTTTTGTTAAAACCATTTTTAAATTTAACCGATAGTTATCGTTTTACACACCATGCTGATATCAATTTAAATGAAATGAATTCGTATTCTAATGCATTATTTTCAGGCGAAGGTGATTTTGTGGAGATTTCCAAAAATATTGTAAAGCATTTGTATGAACAATCCAATTCGGCTAACATAAAAACCGGCGATGTAATAGTGGCACGTTTTGAGGGAATTGGTTTAAACGATGTAGTTACCGATGCAATAGGTATTTTTAAAATAGAAAATAAAATTGATTTTTTTCAAACCTATATCGAAGGAAATCAAATTGAAGTTATTGTAACCGAAGGTATTAGTCCGAAACGATTGGATAAAGGTTGTCTAATTGTAAATACAAGCGATGGAGAAGGGAAATATGTTTTTAGTGTAGATAACAACACATATGATGCACAATACTGGATTAAAAACTTCCTTCAAATTAAATTAGCTGATGACATCCATCAACAAACCAAAAATTATTTGGCGTTATGTAGTGCTTTTTCCGATGAAGTAATTAAAGAGAATTTAGGTAAAAAGGAGCAGAGCGAATTTTTAGCCAATACGATTGATTTTTTTAAAGAGCACGATGTGGTAGAAAACGAAGAATTTGTCCAAACAGTTTTTGAAGAAGAAGACCAAATAGAACAATTTACTGAATTTAAAAAAGAATTTGAAGCTGAAAACGACATTGTTTTACGCAATCATTTTCCGATTTCTCCAAAAGTGGTAAAAAAGGAAAAAAAAGCCTTTAAAACCGAAATTATTTTAGATACCAACATAAAGATTCATATCGATGTAGATGCTCCTGATGCTGCTGCATATTATTTGGAACGTGGATATGATGAAGATAAAAAAATGAAGTATTATAAAGTTTATTATAACGAAGAAAAATAGGTTTTAGGCAATCATTTTTAAATAGGTGTTTTCATCAATTATGTGGATGCCATATTTTTTAGCTTTTTCCATTTTGGAAGGTCCCGGTTTTTCACCGATTAGTAAATAATCTGTGTTTTTACTAACCGATTCGGTTACGATTCCTCCGTGTTGTTGGATGCTGTTTTTAATTCCTTGACGACTAAAATTTTTAAATTTTCCGGAAACGACAAAATGTTTTCCGTTTAATTTATTGTCTAAGTTTTGTGTTTCTTTTTTTCTTTTAAATTGTAAGCCTTCCTCTTTTAAACGTTCTATCATTTGAATGTTTTTGGGATCTGAAAAATACGATTTTACACTCTTGGCAATGGTAGAACCGATTCCTTTAATAGATGCAATATCCTCCGCTTTAGCGTTTATTAAATTATCAATACTATTAAAATGATTAGCCAATATTTTTGCGGTATTTTCGCCAACATATCTAATGCCAAGTGCATTTAAGACCTTTTCAAAGGGTTGTTTTTTGGATTTTTGTATGCTTTTTATTAAGTTTTGGGCAGATTTATCACTAAATCCTTCTAGTTTTAAAAGGTCTTCTTTTGTTAAGTTGTAAATATCTAAAATGTTATTAACGAAATCTTTATCTACTAATAAGTTAATTGTTTCTAAACCCAAACCTTTGATGTCCATTGCATTTCTCCCTGCAAAATGTGCAAGTTGTGATTTTAATTTGGGTGAGCAATTGGTCGTATCTTGGCAGTAATAATCGGCACCAATTTTAATTAGCGGCGTGTTGCAAACAGGACAATGATCAATAAATTTAATTGGTTTACTATTTGGTTTCCTTTTAGTGAGATCAACTTTTACAATCTGTGGAATCACACCTCCGGCACGTTCCAAAAAGACGTAATCATTTTGATGTAAATCTAGTTTTTTTATAAAGTCTTCATTGTGAAGCGTGGCGTGCTGTATGATAGAATCGTCTAATTTTACAGGCTCTAAGATAGCAACAGGCGTTACTTTTCCGGTTCTACCAACTTGAAACTTAACATCAATTAATTTGGTTAATTTTTGTGTTGCAGGAAATTTAAAAGCTATTGCCCATCGTGGAGCTTTTGCTGTATAACCTAATTTGTTATAATATTTAAATTCGTTTAGTTTTATAACTATTCCGTCTGTGTCGTACGGAAATTCAAATCTTTTTACTTCCCACTCTTCAATAAAATTGGTTATTTCTTTAAAATTAGTCGCTTTTATATAGGCATGTGGAACAAAAAATCCACAAGATTCCAGTTTTTTTAAAGCATCATATTGTGTATTTATTGGTAAATTTTCGCCTAACAAATAATAAGCAATAAAATCCAATTTTCTCTCTGTAACTATTTTTGGATTTAGTAATTTTAAAGTTCCGGCAGCTAAGTTTCTGGCACTAATATAGGTGTTTTCTCCTTTTTGTTGTTGCGAGGTATTGATTTTTTGAAACTGTTCTTTTGTAATCATGACTTCGCCACGTGCAAAAATTTCATTAGGTAGATCTTGGCATTTTAGTTCTTTTGGAATCGTTCTAATTTGTTTGGCATTTTGGGTTACATCATCTCCAATAATACCGTTTCCTCTGGTAAGTGATTGCACCAATTTTTTGTTTAAATATTGATTGCTGAGCGAAACGCCATCGTATTTTAGTTCGACACAAAAAGAAACAGAATCATTTGTGCTATTCAATATATTATCATACCATTTTTTTATATCCTCTAAATGATACGATTTATCCAATGAAAGCATCGGATATTTATGTTTCACTTCTTTAAAAGTTGAAACCGCTTGTCCGCCAACATGATGCGTTGGTGAGTTTGGATCATCAAATTCTGGAAATTCTTTTTCTAATTTGGCAAGTTTTTCTAATTTTTTATCAAATTCAAAATCTGAAATGTCCGGTTTTGCAAGAACATAATATTTGTAATTGGCATCATTAATTTCTTTTCGTAATTGCTCAATTTCTTTTTTAACTTGTTCTTTAGTCATTTTTTATTTTATTAAAGAGGATTTTTATTCATCAATATTTGCAAAAGGATGTAAAGATGTTTTTTGATGTTTAGCTGTATTTTTTAGGTTTTCTAAAGCGTGTGTTGCATTTGTTGTGTTAAGCCAAATTAATTCATCAAATTGTGATGGTAATGATGCTAAAAAATAGTGACTTTGTCTTTCTGTTTCCGGACGATAAATAACGCCAATAGCTCTTTCTAATCGAGGATATGTGAGATTATTAATGATGTGTTTATTTTCTTTTGTTTTCTTTAACGGAAGTAAAAAATTAGGTTCGTTTGTCTGATGTAAAATATGCTCATAACTTTCTTTTAAAGAAGGATTTACATTTTTTATTTTCATTTTTTCGCCCCAATTATCAGCTGCAGCTACCGTACCGGTGTGCGTTCCGAAACCAATATTACAGGCTAAATCACCATATGTTTCTTTACATAAATGTCCGATATTAATTTCTCCGCGTGAATACATTTGAGTTGCTAATGCATTACCGATATGTGAATTGTGAGCCCAAACAATTGCTTTTGAGTCATTTCCGTGATAAGAAATAAGTGATTTTAAGGTATTAAACATATGTAAATCGCGTAAATTCCATAAATCAGCACCTCCGTAATACGTAATTTTGTAATACCGTTCAGCATCTACGACAGTACGTGCATTTTGGTAAAGAGAATAAAATAGGTCTTTATCTGTGTGAAGTTTTTCTCTTTCTTTTAATAAAGTAAGTAACATTTCAAGGATTTCATGCTCGCATGTATCTAATTTGCCACTTAATACTAACTGACCGTAAACCGATGGATCCTCAATATAAGGAGAAATACAAGCATATCTTTTTTTAGCTATTTTGGCAAGTTCGGGATTTTTTGTTTCTAAAATTTGAATAATAGAATGGATTGCATTTTCTAATCCATATAAGTCTAATCCGTAAATATGTGTTTTTAAAGAGCTGTTTTTATTATGGGTTTTTAGCCATTCGATAAAATCTAAAAACTCGTGATTACGCCATATCCATTGCGGAAATCTTTGAAAAGGAATTTTAAATTCTTTTTTTAAGTTGCCTTGAACGTATTGATTAACAATATCCATATCCGGCCAATCGGCTTCGGAACCAATAATATTAAAACCTTTTTCTTGGATTAAGGCTTTTGTTATTTTTTGTCGAGTTAAATAAAATTCAGATGTTCCATGAGAGGCTTCACCAAAAAGAACGATTTTTGCATCACCAATTCGATTTAGAATATCCTTTGTATTTAATTTTTTGATATCTGAAAAAGGAATGTATATACTTTTTATTTCGGATATTAATTTTTCATCGGATACTTTTTTTTGAGAAATATAGGGAATTCGTTGTGGTTTCGGAATGAAATAATTACTACTAATATGTTTTTTTGGAATTTCCTTCATTTCATTTGCGATAAAAATTTTATCAAAAGGAGCTTTTTCTAGCCAACCATTTTTTGGTTCTCCTATTTTAAAATGAACATTGGTTATTGATTTTTTCTTAAAAATATTGGTAATTAAATTCAGATAATTATCATTTGCATTGATGTTGTAAACATTTTTAACCAAGAGAGAAATGACTTCAAGTAAATAACCGGAATCAAATCCTATTAAAAGAATGGAATCTTCTTTTTTTAAATCTAATATTTGTAACCAACGAGCTAAAACAAACATCCTTGGTATTGTAATGTTGTTATTTATTTTGATATTGAGATCTTCGTAAGCTAGATTTTTTTGCTCTAAAGGAATAAATTCGGCTCTATCAACACTTTTGATTGCTACTAAAATATTACTTTCCGTTATACCTCGAGCTTCTAACTGATTTTTATATTTTTTAGTTTTCATAAAAAATAATTTAATAGATGACTTGCATACTTCAAAGTTACTAATAATATGAACGTTAATAAAATGAATTGGTTTAAATTTCACATAAATTTTCAATTCTTTAAAATGTATGAAATAAAGATTAGCATATAAAAAACCTCTATAAAATAGAGGTTTTAACAAACAGAAATGTGTAGAAGTCCTGACGTTACACATTTTACAAAAAAAACAATGCTTTTTTAAACTGTTTATACAAACATACATAATATGTAAGAATTATGAAAGAAGTAATACAACAAATCTTAAGATCAATTAGTAAACCAAAGAGTTGTACCTGTTAGTTGAATCTATCAATTTACTTAAATTTAAATAAAGTTGTGAATTGATTTCGAATTTTGTATTTTTGTGTGAGCATTCACAATTAATTCTGTATATACAATTGGTTATGTGCCATACAAAAAAAGAGCCAACCGCACAAAACAGCACCCTTTGAGGGCAAGCTATTGAGTATGGCAGAAATAGCTGAATGCAAAAAAGCCAAAGATTATGAGTCGGCAAGCGTACTTTTGGAGCGGATAAAAGCGGAGAAGCTGGAAAATACCAAAGCCAAAAAGATGAAAAAATGACTAATCAAATAGAAATATATCAAGATAAAGAAGGGACTACTCATATTAATGTACAATTTGAGCAGGAAACAGTATGGCTTACACAAGCACAAATGGCAATGTTATTTGATACAACTCCCCAAAACATAACAATGCACTTAAAGGGAATTTTTCAAGAAAAGGAACTTGAAAAAGAAGCAACTTGTAAGGATTTCTTACAAGTTCGGCAAGAAGGTTCCAGAACAGTAAAACGAAAGCAATTGCATTACAATTTAGATGCTATTCTTTCAGTAGGATACCGTATAAAATCAGTAAGAGCAACACAGTTTAGAATCTGGGCAACCCAGCGTCTAAAAGACTATCTTATCCAAGGTTACGCCATCAACAAAAAACGCCTTGCGGAAAAAGAGCAAGAAGTACAAGTGCTCAAAGGCGGCATCCAAATATTGAGCAAAGCCATCGAGCAAGCATCTGCCGAAGGAAATAGTGAGCTGTTTAGTCTTTTCAGCAAAGGATTAGCATTGTTGGACGATTATGACCACGAAACACTTGACACCAAAGGCAAGATTGACACAGTTATTTACCCAAGTGAAAAAGAGTATATGGAGATGATCCAAGAAATGTACAGCGATTTTGAATCAGACGTCTTTGCCCAACCTAAAGACGAGAGTTTTAGCAGCTCTATCGCCCAAATACAACAAACATTTGATGGTGTGGAGCTGTATCCTAGCTTAGAAGTGAAAGCCGCTAATCTGCTGTACTTGATTGTGAAAAACCATTCTTTTGTAGATGGCAATAAACGGATTGCAGCAGCCTGTTTTCTCTATTTTTTAAACCAAAACAATCATCTTATCATCAATGGAAAAAAGATAATCAGCAATGAAGCACTAGCATCGTTGACCCTTTTTGTCGCTACCAGCAAACCCGAACAATCGGAAATTGTAAAACGCTTAATCTTAAGCATCTTAAACAGAAATTTAATCAATTAGAATTATGAATGTTCAATTACGAAATAAAGGGCTATGAAAAAGGATAATATTTTACAAACTAAATCGTATGCCTTTGCAATTAAAATTGTTGAAGTTTATAAATACCTTGTTGAAACAAAAAAGGAATACACTTTAAGTAAGCAATTATTGCGTTCTGGCACTTCAATTGGAGCAAATATTGAAGAAGCAATTGGAGGTCAAAGTCGAAAAGACTTTTATGCTAAATTAACTATTTCTTACAAAGAAGCCAGAGAATCACATTACTGGATTAGATTGTTGACAGATACAAATTATTTAGAAACAGAGAAAAGTAAAGAATTGTTGAACGATTGTGAGGAGCTTCTAAGAATAATCGGAAGTATCCAAAGAACCATTCGTAATTCATAATTCGTAATTCATAATTAAAATATATGACAGACAGTAGTATCATCTCAAAAATATGGAATCTCGCCAACGTACTACGTGATGATGGTGTAGGTTATGGCGATTATTTAGAACAAATTACCTATTTGCTATTTTTAAAAATGGCAGACGAGCTCAATAAACCACCCTACAATAAAGATTTGCACTTTCCAAAACTCAAAAATGTAGAAGGAAAAGAAATTGAAGACGCAGATATTTGTAATTGGGAAACCCTATCAGGCAAAAGAGGAGCTGAATTAGAATCTTTTTACAGTCAATTACTGCGTACTTTGAGTACAGAAAAGGGAATGTTGGGGCAGATTTTTACCAAAAGTCAAAACAAAATACAAGACCCTGCCAAATTGCTCAAGGTCATCAATATGATTGATAAAGAAGATTGGTCATTGATGGGTGCAGACATCAAAGGAAAAATCTATGAAGGTCTTTTAGAGAAAAACGCAGAAGATACCAAGAGTGGAGCAGGACAATATTTTACGCCAAGAGCCTTAATAAAAACAATGGTTGCCTGTGTACAACCCAAACCAATGAAAACCATTTTAGATCCTGCCTGTGGGACGGGTGGTTTCTTTTTAGCGGCTTATGATTGGTTAACCGAAAATAACAAATTAGACCGTGAGGAAAAGGAGTTTTTAAAAAATCAAACTTTTTACGGTAACGAGATTGTAGCCAACACACGTAGAATGTGTTTAATGAATATGTATTTGCACAACATTGGCGAAATTGATGGAGAAAGTTTTATCAATCCCAATGATGCATTAATTGCAGATGATGGAAAACGATATGATTATGTGTTGGCAAATCCACCATTTGGAAAGAAAAGTAGTATGACTTTTACTAATGAGAAAGGCGAAATTGTAAAAGAAGATTTGAGTTATAATCGTCAAGATTTTTGGGAAACAACATCCAACAAGCAGTTGAATTTCTTGCAACACATCAAAACCCAACTAAAAATTACAGGAGAAGCCGCAGTTGTTTTACCTGATAATATTTTGTTTGAAGGAGGAGCAGGAGAAGAAGTGCGTAAACAGTTAATGAAAACAACAGAATTACATACTATTCTTAGATTACCAACAGGTATATTTTATGCACCAGTCGTAAAAGCAAATGTGCTATTTTTTAATAATAAACCTGCAAGTAAAGAAGCTCACACTAAAGAAATTTGGTTTTATGATTACCGAACTAACATACATCATACACCAAAAAAGAATCCTATGCGAATGGAGGATTTAACAGACTTTATAGACTGCTACAATCCAAAGAACATATACAAACGAAAAGAAACTTGGAGTGAAGAAAATCAAGACGGAAGATGGAAAAAATACACGTACAAAGAGATTTTAGAAAGATGGTCTAACCCCCAATAAATCGGACTAATTTTATTTTATTAACACAAATATACAAAATTATTCAGATATTTGCATTGCAAGAAACAACCGACGGCGATTTTTTACACCGTAAGTTGATGAGATGTTTCAGCGCTGATCATCTTTTTATTATGAAAATTACTCTCACTGAATGGCAAGAAACTGCCCTTTGGCTCATTATTGCCCGTATGTTGATGAATTTCGTGATAGGGTATTTTGAGCTTGAAA
>Ga0256840_1004527_pt1 | contig 10365 bp, 8 predicted proteins | sample 355202metaG_FD_185969 | JGI IMG/M metagenome (GOLD analysis project Ga0256840, IMG submission 185969) | Hydrothermal vent microbial communities from Mid Atlantic Ridge, Atlantic Ocean - 355-202 | ecosystem: Environmental > Aquatic > Marine > Hydrothermal vents | place: Atlantic Ocean: Mid...
GGGTATGGTGCAATTCATTCTCAAGGAGCTGCAGATACAGCAAATATTTCGTTTGAAAATGTGACTGTAGGTGGAACAAGTACAGATGCACGTTTCACTGGTGATTCTGCTACGGATATTGAAGCAATTTTTAATAACCAAAATGCTGCTAAAGTAAAAGAGGATTTATCAGGAGAGATTACTTCAGATAAGACATTGACAAAAGATAAGATATGGGTACTCAATGGATTGGTAGTGGTAAAAGCACCAGCGAAGTTAACAATTGAGCCAGGAACAACCATTGTAGGTAAAGCAGGAACAGGTGCAGCGACATCATATATGATTGTAGATAAAGGTGCACAGATTATCGCAGATGGTACAGAATCAGAGCCAATTGTATTTACATCAGAGGTAGCATATGATGGTGCAGCAGCAGATGTAGGACAATGGGGTGGGTTAACACTTATTGGTAAAGCGGCAAATGTACAAGTAGAACCATATGAAGTAAATCCTGCATATGTAGCAGACAGTACAGATATGGCAGATAATTCAGGGATTCTTAGATATGTACAGATTTTAAACTCTGGTATTACCATGGAAGAGAACAAAGAGATTAATGGCCTATCAATGGTAGGTGTTGGTTCAGGAACAACAGTAGAACATTTGACAGTCGAAAAGTCAGATGATGACTGTGTAGAGATTTGGGGTGGAACAGTAAACCTCACAGGTGTTAAAGTAAGAGAGTGTACAGATGATCAATTTGATATCGATGATGGATATGCAGGTACAGTAAAAGACCTAGATATTCACCAAACAGCTACAAATTCAGGAAATGCTGGTATAGAAATGTCAGGAAATACAGCTGCAACATTTGAGAACCTTACAATCGTTCAAGATGTTTCTACAAAAGAGGGTGGTATCTACTTCAAAAAAGATGGTATCGGTGGTCACTTCATTAATGTAACAGTGACTGACAATAGTGTAGAAGGGTATGGTGCAATTCATTCTCAAGGAGCTGCAGATACAGCAAATATTTCGTTTGAAAATGTGACTGTAGGTGGAACAAGTACAGATGCACGTTTCACTGGTGATTCTGCTACGGATATTGAAGCAAAATTTGAAAATGCTTCAACGAATACTAAAAATTAAATATAACAAATACAGATAAGTTTTTAACTTATCTGTATACTTCAAATTTGTCCTTCAAACTCTTTTTATAACCAAATTGTAACCATTATATTACCAATATGTAACTACTTATGACTATTATTCTCCAATAAATTTAATTTGGAGTACCAATGAAGACTATGTCTAAAAAACAACTAATGAGTATGGCTGTATGCATGACACTGCTTACTGTATCGTTACCTGCGCAAAGCAATGAAAATATTGTTCATACAATTATGAAGTTAAGAGGAGATGTGGAAGAACTTTATAGCAAGATAGATGAAAATAAAGACAATTCTAAATCACAGATAAAATCTCTCGTAATGCAAAAAGCGGATACAGAAGCACAGATTAATAGAAAAAAAACAGCGTTGCAACTTCTTGAATCGGATATTAATACAACAAAAGAAAAATTACTACAAAGCAAAAGTAACTCTGGCTCAATGAAACCAATGTTGAGCAAAGCACTTTTAAACTTAGAACAACTTATAGAAACTTCGCTTCCTTTTAAAAAAGAGGAGAGGCTTGCTGATGTACGAAAAATCAAAATGGATATGAACCAAGGAAACATCACAGAGGAAAAAGCATTGGCCTTAACATGGGCAAGTTATGATGATGCATTAAGACTTACAAAAGAGATAGGGCTGTTTAAGCAGCAAATTACAGTTGAAGGCGAAGAGAAAATGGCAAAAATAGCGAAACTTGGTTCCGTGATGATGTTCTTTTCTACTCCAGATAATCATGTAGGTTATGTAGTAGAAGAGGGTACTAAACAACTGTTTAAAGTTGAACAAGATGAGAAAAAAATAGAGCAAATTGTTACTTTGTTTGATGCTTTGCAAAAGCAAATAAGAACAGGATATTTTTCTTTACCAAATGCATTGTTAGTAAAAGGAGTTAAATAATGAAAAAATTATTATTAATCGTAGGATTTCTGTTTTTAGCTAATAGTTTGAATGCGAGTGAATTAAGTGAAGCTTATAAAAAAGAGTATACATTTTTAAAAGCACAGAAAGAAGAGTTATTGGACAGACTTGAAAAAGAAAAATTACAACAAAGTACAGGGATTTCCTCTGCAAATAAAAATGTAGAAATGTTAAGAAAAGAGTTGATTTCTGTATCTGATACGTTAAAAACAAAACAAAAAGAACTCATTAAACTTAAAGAACAATTGAGTGAAAAGAAAGAAAATAAAGATATTGTTGGTAATGTAATTTTACAAGCAAAAACTGAATTAAGTGAATATGATGTCACCGTGAATGACAATAACAAGACATCACAAATGGACGTTTTAAAGCAAGCATTTGAAGACACTATTGCACTTTATAATAAACTTTCATCATTGCATAATGTAAAAGGAAAATTTTATCTACCAAATGGAACTAAAGTTGATGGAGATATTGTAAAAGTAGGAAATATTGCTGCATATGGGATTTCTCAAAAAGCTTCTGGTGCATTGGCTCCATCAGGTGCAGGGGCATATAAGCTTTGGAATGCAGTAGGTTCCTCAAATGATGCGAAGGCGCTTTATGCTGGAGAAAAAATAGACTCAATCAACATCTTTGTGTATGAAAATTTAGATAAAGAAGTTGAGTATAAAAAAGAAAAAACATTTATGGATACGATGAAGGCAGGAGGAGTTATAGGGTATATTATTTTTGGTTTAGGCTTGTTTGGATTGATACTTCTTTTATTAAGAGTTCTTTTTTTAATGAAATCAGGTTCTAATGTAGAAAAAATTACAAAAATTGTATCTGAAAAGCTTCAAAATGGAAGAAAAGATGAAGCGTTAGAAGCTGTAAAGAAATTTGATGGGTCTGCTGCAAGAGTCATTAAAGCTACGTTGCGAAATTTAGGGCGAGATAGAGATCATGTAGAAGATGTAGTTATGGAAAATATTTTGAATGAAAGCTCTCAAATTGATCGATTTGGTGCTTTTGTTTTAGTGATTGCAGCTGTTGCGCCTCTTCTTGGATTACTAGGAACTGTGACAGGGATGATTACAACATTTGATGTGATTACAGAATATGGAACAGGTGATCCAAAAATGCTTTCAGGTGGTATTTCTGCAGCATTGGTGACAACGATGCAAGGGCTCATTGTAGCTATCCCTTTATTGTTGTTGGGCAATTTACTTTCAGGATGGGCACAAAAGATAAAAGACTCTATGGAGCAAAGTGCTTTACATATTGTCAACATTTATGAGAAATTTAACGTAAGATCATGATAGATTTATTGAATCAATTTATTGCCTTTATGAATAATGGAGGCATTATTATGTGGGTACTTTTTGTATTGAACTTATTACTATGGTTTGGATTGGGGTATCGATATATGGTTCTGCAAAGAGGTACTAAAGGTAATGTGAGACGACAAATACATAAGCACCTAAAGCGTGGGGAAACACAGAAAATTAGAGGTGTTTTAGATGAGGCGATTATTGATGCAATTAATGCATTGAAAGAATCAAAAAAATTAGGGCTAAAACCAAGAGCACATATCATAGATGCCTTGTCTTTCTATCTTGCAAGTTTTGGTCAATATTCTATTTTGGTGAAAACAATTGTAGTGCTTGCACCATTAGTTGGGTTACTTGGTACAGTTATGGGAATGATTGAAACATTTGATGCCTTACAAACAGGCTCTATGTTTTCACAAGGTGCAAGTATATCTGGTGGTATATCTAAGGCATTGTTTACTACAGAATTAGGACTTGTTGTTGCTGTTCCAGGGCTTATTGTGGGAAGAGTTTTGGATAAAAAAGAAGAGAGGCTTGAACTTGAGTTTGAGCAGCTCACAGATATATTATGTACGGAGAATTTAGATGAGGTTTAGAGCAAAAAAGGCAGAGGTTGATAATATTGATGTTTCACCATTGATTGATATGGTGTTTATTTTATTGATCTTTTTTATGGTTACAACAACGTTTGTCAAAGACATGAAATTGGATATTAATCGTCCTGCAGCAGCCTCTGCTTCGAAAGCGAACTCAAAAGTAATTAGGGTGTATATAGATAATGAGGGAGAAGTATATATAGATAACCAGCCTGTGAAAGTATGGGCTATACAAAGCAAACTTAGAGGGCTTTTGCGAAGTGCTACTGAAAAATCTGTACTTGTTATATCGGATGATACGATTTCTGTAGAAAAACTGATTGATGTTGTAGATGAGTGTCGTATGAGTGGGGCAAAAGATGTTGCTGTATCTACGACTAAAGAGATGGGATAGCCACAGATGAATGAAGAGAAAAAAAAGCATAAAAAAAGAGTTCAATTTGCTCTTTTTGCGATGATGATGGGTGCTTTTTTAATGATGACTCTTGTTCTTTCCTTTAATAGTAAGGTAAAAAAGAAAGAGGCTAAAGTTAAAAAAGAAATGCGATATGTAGAGATGAAAAAAACGCTTAAAAAGGTTTCTAAGCCAAAGCCAAAGCCAAAACCAAAACCAAAAAAAGCACCACCTAAAGCACCATTACCAAACCTAAACTCACTATTGGGTGGAATAGCTATGGATATACCAGAGTTTGATATTGGAAATATTGGTGGCGATGCAAGTAGTATTTTGGGAGACATCAATAGAGATGCAGTAATGAATGAGGGAACGGTTGATACTAAGCCAAGAGTTATTTCTCGTACCCCAATGAGTTACCCTGCATCTGCAATGAAAAAGCATATTAAAGGCTATGTTGTTATTAATATGCTTATAAATAAAGACGGAAGTGTAGAAACAGCAAAGGTCATTAGTGCTTCTCCTCCTGGGATTTTTGACCAAGTCGCCTTAAGGGGTGTTCGAAATTGGAGATTTTCTCCAGGAAAATATAAAGGTAGAGCGGTTCAGGTGTGGGCAAAACAAAAAATAAGATTTGATTTTAACTAAAGGAAAAGAGATGAAGAAAAAGACAATAGCTTTTTATATAACAGCTCTTTTTTTGAGTAAGAGTATTTGGGCACAAGAAGCGCAAAATAAAGATATGAGCGTAAACCATTTGGAGCTTGCTACGATGATGGTTTATGATGGAAAGTATAAAAAAGCTAAAGAAGAATTGACCTTGGTCAACAAGAACAATAAAAGTTATGATGATTCAAAGTATTGGAAACTTAAGGCTGTTATGGCTGTTAAAGATGAAAATCACAAAGAAGCGATATATGCTTTTCATAAGGCGATAGAAGCAACAAAAATAAAAGTGTATAAAGATCCTAATGAAGCAGTAAAAAAATCAAAAAAGAAGTATCTTTTTTCTGTATTTTCAGATGAAAAGCAAAAAGTTGAAAAAACAAAAAAACCTTCTTTTAATCCAGAGAAAATAAGAAGACAAGAGTTAAGTCAGCTTTATATACAGTTGAGTCAAGAGTATTATAAATCCAAAGCATATCTTGATACTGTAGATGCATTAAATAAAGCAGGAAAGCCAGGACGTGATAGAGCAGCACTTTTTGCGCTTAGGGCAGACTGTTTTTGGAAAGCAAAAAGAAAAGAAAGTGCCATTAGCATATTGACTCAAGGAGCGAAAATCTTTCCTTCTGATACTACACTTTTGAAACAAAAATTTTACTATTATGCGAACTTAAAGCTTTATCAGGAAGCTATTAAGGCGGCAAAGGCCTATATAAAAAAATCTAAGCCTTCAGCAAAAGAGTACCTAGCCTTGGCACAAATGTTGATTACTGGAGGGCAAAGAGACGAAGCGATAAAAATTTTAGAAGAGAATGTTGTTAGGTTCCCCAAAGATGCTACATCTAAAGCATTACTTGCAAGCTTATACCTTAAAAAAGGAATGATTTATGCTGCAGCAACACTTTTTGAGGAAGCTGCTGTGTATGACTCAAAGTATATGAAAGAGGCGGCAGAACTTTTTAGAAGAGCAAAAGAATTACCTCATGCACTTTATTTGAATGCGAATGTCAAAAATAAAATAGAGAAACTTAAACAGAAAGTTGCCATTTATATTGACAGAGGTGAGTATGAGAAAATTATAGGTCTTAAAGATGCACTGGTACGCTATAAAATGTTAGATGATGATAATTTACGATATGCATTTGCCTATGCATATTATATGATAAAAGATTATGAAAATGCAGAGAAGCAGTTTAAAAAAATAAATGATAGTGGATTGTTTGAAAAAGCAACAATTATTCGTAAAAATATAGAAAAATGTAAAAATAACAGTTTGGAGTGTATGTAGATGAAACATATTGTAGTGGCGTTATTTATTTTAATAAATATTATATATGCAAGTGAAAATACGAAAGGTACACTTTCTATTTTTGTCTTAAAGGACGGAGTACCACTTTCTAAAAATGAAGTTCTCATAGATAAAAAGTATACCTATTATACTGATGATGATGGAGCAGTGAAAATTAATACATTTACTGGAAAGCATTTGGTGGAGATTTTTGCAAAAATGCCAAATGGAAAAAATTTATCTTATGGGAAAAAAAATATTGAGGTAAAAGCAAAACGAGATACACAAGTAATGTTGACAGTTACTTCAAATAACCGTTTAGAAAAAATAGACACTGATGTACCTGTAGGAAAAATGTTTGAAGAACATAAGGTAAATACTATTAAAGGTACAGGAACCCTTAGTGGTAGAGTACTTAGCTCTCAGGGTAAACAGCCAGTAGGAGGAGCGAGGATTTTTGTTCGCGGAACATCTGTAGATGCGAGAACGGATGCTGATGGACGTTTTTCTGTTAGCGTTCCAGCAGGCATTCCTTTAGCCATTTCTGTTGTGCATTCAGCATACTCTTCATCTACTATTGGTGGGATTAAAGTAAAACCGAATATGACAACCAGTAAGACAATTGTATTGACACCTGCGAGTATGGAGCTTGAAGAGTTTGTTGTTTTAGCACCTAAAGTTGAAGGTAGTATCGCGAGTGTAATGATTGAGGAGAAAAAAGCGAATGCTATTGTAAATGTTTTGGGTTCAGAAGAACTTTCAAAAAAAGGTGATAGTGATGCTGCTTCAGCATTAAAAAGGGTAACAGGTGTTACCTTGGTAGGGTCGAGCGTATACATAAGAGGTTTAGGTGACCGTTATGGAAACGTTGAATTAAATTCTCTTCCCTTACCTTCTCCAAATCCTATTAAGAGGATGGTACCATTAGATATTTTTCCTTCGGGGGTGATTGAATCGTTAAAGGTACAAAAGAGTGCTACCGCAGACATTCCTGCTAGTTTTGGTGGAGGATATATTGATATAAGAACAAAGGAAGATGCTAAAGACAATTATATAAAAATTTCACTCCAAGCAAAACAAAATAGTTATACAGGAAAGTTGGTCGATACATATCAGGGAAGTGATAGTGATTGGACAGGTAAAGATGATGGCTATCGTGCTGTTCCTCAAGATATTTTAGATGCTTCTGCTATTAAAGTGGGAGAACAGGTTACTTCTTTTGATACTGCTTATGGGTATACGCAAGAACAATTAGATAATTTTATGAAAAACATAGTAAATAGAGAACTTTCTACAAAAAAAGATAATCTCCCTTATGGTGGTAAAATAAGCATAGAAGGTGCATATAAATATGAGATTAATGATGATCAATATCTCAGCTTTTTTGTTAATTATAGTTATAACCAAGATAATACTTACAGAGAAGAAGATTATTTCTCCTATGCATATAATCAAGCAGAAGATAAACTATATACTGATCCTGAACAATTTGGTAAAGTATATAGAACTATAGAAAGTTACCAAAATTCTTTTATTTTTAATACGAGTTATCATTATGCAGATATTTTTAAATTAAAATTTACAAAATTATATACTTTAAATTCAGAGTCTGTTACAAAAATTGCTGATGGTATTGCCAATTCCGATGATGATTGGAAGATACGCTATGATCTTAATTGGGAAGAAAGAGAACTTGATTTAAATCAGATTAGTGGTAATCTTATTTATCAAATATATAATACAGCCAATGAATTTAGATTTGGATTTGAGCAGGGAACAGCTTCTTTAAATCAACCTGGTAATTATAAATATGCTTATTTGCGAGATATAAGATTTGATGGTGTCATTATTGGAGATCCGTATTTGGATAGATTTTCACCAAATGCAGTGTTGAATATGACATCCAATGATGATATTGATGCTTTTTATTTGAAAAATAAAATAAAATTGAATTTTTTTACAAAAGATGACTATCTGGATATTGGAATATCTAGCAGTACTAAGACTAGAAAATCAAGATATAATAAGTATCTCATTAATCAAGCAAGTGGCGGCCCAAAACTTACAGATGACATAGATAGTATTTACGATGATAATGTAAGAAATAGTAATACAGGACTTTTTACTGTAAATACAGCATTTCAGCCTGCATATTGGTATGATGCAGACGTAGAACAAAAAGATATTTATTTGAATATGTTTCTAAAACCATTAGAAAATCTTGAAATGATGATAGGGGTACGAAGTGTTGATTATAGTCAAATATTATATGAATATACAAACAATAATAATATCCTACAGCCAATTGAAAAGGTATCTACCTCTTTAAAGTTTCAAGATTATTTACCAAGTTTTAATGCAAAATACAAAATTAATGATAGCAACCATTTGGATATTGCGATTTCAAAAACTTTCATTGTCCCAGATTTAAGAGAATTTTCAAGTGGAGAATTTTTTCATCCCTATGAGGTTGCTACTGTGAAAGGTAATCCGAACCTTGTTGAAACAAATATTCAAAATTATGATTTAAAGTATAGCCATTATTTTTCAGATACAGAAAATATAAAATTTGGACTTTTTTATAAATATCTAGACAAACCGATAGAAGATATTGTATTGAGGTCTTCATCGTTACCTAGATATGGGTTTGATAATGCAGATTTTGCAAAAATGTATGGGTTTGAAATAGATGGTAGGAAAAGTTTTGATTTTATTCACAGTATGTTAAACAATTTTTATCTATCTGGAAATTTTACTTATAATAAATCAGAAGTGACACTTCGAAAAGAGCAGGAAGAGTTATTAACAACAAATAAAAGACCATTGCAAGGGTTGTCGGAGACTGTATTAAACTTGGCATTATCTTATGAAACTAAAGATCGTTCTATTACCTGTGCCTACAATAAAATGGGAGAACGCATCCGAAAATTAGGAACAATTGATGCAAGTGATGAGTATCCAGATATTTATGAAGCTCCACCAGCACTTCTTGATTTTGTATGGATTGAAAAGTATGAGAATGGATTAAGTTGGAAGGTAAAACTAGGAAATTTACTTGATGAAGAGACTATCTGGTACCAAGGTTCTGAAGAGAATATTGTAAATCGTTTTAAAACTGGTAGAACATATAGTTTAGAACTATCTTATAAATACTAATAAAGTAAAAACAGGATTTGAACAATGATTTTAGAAAATAAATCCTTAGCCAATATACTTATCATTGAAGACGATATTGATATACTAGAGCTAGAAACATATCACCTGTTAAAAGATGGATATCATGTAATTGGTGTAACATCAACAACAGAGGTAGAAAAATTACTGGAGAAAGTACATATTGATCTGATGTTAGTTGATCGTATGTTACCTCGAGTAGAAGGTAGTGAATTTGTAGGATATTTAAGGGCAAAGGGTATTAATGTTCCTGTTATGTTTGTTTCAGCGAAAGATAAAGATACGGATGTAGAAGAAGGTTATCTTAGGGGATGTGATGACTATCTACGAAAACCATTTAATATTAAAGAACTTCTTTTTCGCGTGAAAGCCATTTTGCGCAGAACAAATTATATAGATGTAGAGTTACTTACTGCCAGAGATATTAAGTTAAATTTTAATACACGTAAAACCTATGTGAGCAATAAAGAAGTTTTATTGACAAAATTAGAATTTGAAATTCTAGCACTTTTTATCAAACATAAAAATAAAGCCTTAGATAGAGAGTATATTTTAAAATCCATTTGGAAAGACCAAGAAAATATTCAAAAGCGTACGGTGAATGTAACAATAAATCGATTAAAAAGAAAAATAGATCCAGATGATATGAAAAACTATATTGTACCCGTGAGAGGAATCGGATATAAGTTTGAAGAATAATTCAAGGATGTGCAACAAAGTAAAAAATAAATGTGTTAAGTGTCAAGTTTCACCACGTTATACCATCCCAAAAGCAATATCTTGAAACATACTTGGTAAAATCTTAAATATTTCAGGTTTCGTTTGAAACCAACTCTGCACTGCGTCAAATGGAGTTCTGACT
>Ga0256840_1004528_pt1 | contig 10364 bp, 10 predicted proteins | sample 355202metaG_FD_185969 | JGI IMG/M metagenome (GOLD analysis project Ga0256840, IMG submission 185969) | Hydrothermal vent microbial communities from Mid Atlantic Ridge, Atlantic Ocean - 355-202 | ecosystem: Environmental > Aquatic > Marine > Hydrothermal vents | place: Atlantic Ocean: Mid...
TTGAGCACTTTGCGCAAACAAAACCCCACTCAAAACAACCGCAAAAAGAACTATCTTTTTCATCTTAAACTCCTCATATTTTTATGAAAGTTTACCACTATGACATTAACTCATCGTTAAGACATATCCAATATGAGTATACTCCTATTCTGTAAATTAATTACTATTTTGATAAAATAAAAAAAATTATACAGGTGGAGTTACGATGAAATTTTTTATACTTATATTTGCAACTCTGTTGTCATTGAATGCTAGTAAGGTTCAATTTGAACACGATTTTCACAAAGCTTTACAAAAGGCTAATAAGCAAAACAAAGAGGTAATGATGATGTACTCCGCCGTGTGGTGTCCTGAGTGTAACTACATGAAAGATGTTGTTTTTAAAGATAAAAAAATTGCACATTATACACAAAAGCATTTTGTTGTTTTGACTCTCGACATACAAAAAGATAAGCTTCCAAAAGGGTTTGAATATATCGGTATCCCTACATTTTTCTTCATTAATAAAAATGCAAAACTTGAGGATAAAATCATAGGTGGAGATAGCGCGGATAGATTTCTCCTGAAATTAAAGGCTCTAAAATGAAGCAAATCATCGTATTTTTACTCATCTTTGCAAATATACTTTTTGCTTTTAACGCAAACGACCTGAAGAGACTCAAAGAGGATGGCGACTGTCCAAAATGCGATCTAAGCGATGCCAATTTGAGTGGCATGGATTTGACAATGTCAGACTTTAGTGGTGCAAATCTAAAAGAAGTAAATTTTAACAACACTCTTGCTCACAAAGCTGACTTCACAAAAGCAAATCTAAGCGGTGCTACATTTGTAAATTCAAACATAAAAGGGACAAACTTCACAAATACCATACTAAAAAATGTAAACTTTTCTCAAGCAAGAATCCATTAAGTCTATCTTCAAATATAATAGATAATTGAGAAATAATTTCACTCCAGTTTGATATTGATTTTTACCATTTTTTTGCAATTTCTTTATAAGCTAAATATACTAATTTTCTCAATGAATCATCACTATTAAAGCCTCCCTTTGTTTTAGTTATTTTTCTTATTTGTCTATTGAATCCTTCGATAGTATTTGTGATATATATAATCCTTCTAATAGGTTCAGCATATTCAAAGTAGGTTGAGAGTTCATCCCAGTTGTTTATCCAAGAATTAACTACCATAGGGTATCTATCTTTCCATTTGTTTTTCAAGTTCAAGTAAAGCTTCCTCTGCTGCTTGTTTAGTAGGAGCTTTATAGACTCTTTTTAGATCAGCCATAAACTCTTTTTTATACTTAGACCCAACATACTTCATAGAGTAGCGTATCTGGTGGATAATGCATCTTTGTACGATTGTTTGAGGAAATACACTGTTATTACTGCACCAACTAAATACCCAAATTTTGATGTAGTGCTTTCGCTCATACTCTGCGTTATATTTTTTTGAATTAGCTATGGCTAGTTCTGCAAAAATCTGCCTTTATTATGAACGAAAGCACTACATCAAAATTTGGGTATTTAGTTGGTGCAGTAATAAGCGATATCGTTAATCTACTAGCTTATATATGAGGGTAACTGTTATTTTGCAATTGCTCTTAAACATAGTATCTTTAGGTTTTAATGGAAAACTTTCTTTTATAGCTTTTATAGCAGATTTTCTAAAAATTCTTTTGCCCTTTGTGTGTATGATTTTTAAAAAAGTCCCATCTTTTGAAATAAGAAAACAGACCTTTATACTTCCTTGTGCTCCCCTTCTTCTTGCACTTTTAGGGTAGATTTTATGTTTATCTATCTCTGATTTTACTCTATTGAAGTATATATTTCTTAAGGCTTTAAGATTTTCTGTAGTATTTTTTATATGTATTGTTTTTCTTTTGTTATGTTTTGTTTTTTTAGTATATTTTTGCTTAAAATTAGGGAGATAACTATGATGGAATTTTTCTTGTGTTGCAACTAAAGGCTTTGGCTTTATAGCTGGTTTAGACTTAATAATAGGTTTTGGTTTGGGTTTGATGATAGGTTTTGATTTTGGTTTAATGATTGATTTTGGTTTGATGATAGGTTTTGGTTTTGGTTTACTTTCTGGTTTAGGTTTTAACTCCATAATTGTTTTTGGTTTTTGTTGCTTTATGACATGTATCTTGACAATTTTTGCTTCCCTTTTTTTGCTTAAGGTGATTTTGTTTAAAAAATTTGAGTATATTAGCGAAGCTATAATTACAATATATAGAAATGATGTTATAAAAAAAGATGCGGCATATCTACTCATTTTTTGTAATTATTCCTAAGTTATTATATCCATTTTGTTTTAAGATATCGAGTATGGAGACAAAATTTTCAAATTTTGCATTTTTATCGCAATTTATGTTGATAGGACAATCTTTTTTAAACTTTTTAAGCTCATTTTGAACTTCATCAAGGTAGATTCTATTTTTATTGAAGAAAATCTTATTATTTACCTTAATTGTTATAACGAGAGGTTTATATTTTTTAATGGCGATGGTACTTTTTGCTTGACTTAAATCAACAGGTATTATTCCTCTTGCAACAAATGTAGCTGTTGTCAAAACTATAACCAAAAGCACAAGCATTATATCTATAAAAGGAACAACATTTATTGTGTCAAATTTCTTAACTCTCATTACTCTTTTCCTTTTGTATGTCCCAAAGAGCGATAATAACCTCTATCTTTCTTCCTAGATGATTATAAAACATCATCGCAGGAATAGCTACTATCAGTCCCATAGCTGTAGCTTTTAATGCAAGAGCTAGTGAACTCATTATCATTTTTGCATCTATTTGAGAGTTTTGTCCCATTGTATAAAATGTTATTATGATTCCGAAAACAGTTCCTAAAAGACCGATGTATGGCGCATTTGCTCCAAAGGAGGAGATTATTGATATGTTTTTAGTTATATCGATTTCAAGCTGTTGTTTATTATTATACTTGGTTATGTCTAATTTTCTAAAAAAAAGTAACCTTTCTATGTAAAACCATACAGATAAAAAACTCATAACTCCCAATAACCCTATAACTCCATAGTCAACAAAATTTCTAGCTAACTCTATATTCATATCTATCCTTCTTAAAAAATCTATAAAAACTAAATATAATCGGCACATAAAAAAGATTAAGTACAGTTCCCCATACAAGACCATATCCTAATGATATGGCTAACGGAGTAAATACGACTGCTTGACCAGATGCAAAAAATATTAAAGAAGAGAGTCCTACTGCAGTCGTAACAGTTGTTAATATAATAGGTCTAAACCTCCTTTGAGCCTCCATGACAATATCGTTTATCTTTTTTGCATTCCTTATGGTTTCAAGCATTAAGATACCATCGTTAACTATGACTCCAGCAAGTCCTAAGGCACCAACTACTGAAGGAACGGAAAGGTTAAAGTGCATCAATAAATGTCCCAAAATTACTCCCAAAAACGACAAAGGTATAACACTCATAACAATAAGAGTTAAAGTAAATGAATTAAATAGATACAATATAGATAAAAATATCATTATTAGAGCTACTATAATAGCTCTAAACATATCATTTTTTAAAATATTTTTTTGTCTGAACTCTCCTCTCGGTTTATATCTTAAGCCAAATTTTTGAATTTTCTTTAAATTGGGTAAGATTAATTTCATAACTTCCGATGTAGTTTTTATCTTTTGATCAATATTTGCATATATAAAAAAAGTAACTTCCCCATCATCTTTTGTTAATTTTTCAAGAGATTTTGTAATTTTAAAGTCGCATATATCTTTAAGTATTACCTTTTGCCCGTTTTTCAGGGGAATTAAAAGTGTATCAAGTTCTTTTAGTCTTTCTTTATGTTTGGAGGAAACTTTGATATCTAACAATCCATTACTATCTATCACAACTCCTTTTTGCCTTTCAAGATACAGATCCGATAAGTAACTGCCTAATGACTTTTGGGTAACACCCAACTCTTTTCCATAGTTGTTTAGATGAAGTTTTATTTCGCTTGAGCCAAATTTCATATTATTGCTGACAAATTTTACGGCATCTATGCTTTTAAGTCTAGACTCTAAAGATTGGATATTTTGGATAACTTTTTTGTAGTCTGTTCCTGTAATCCCAATCATAATATCAGCTTTAGCATATCCCATTCTAGACTCGAGTACATTTATTTCTCTTAAATGAAACCTCTCTTTATATCTCATTTTTCTTAAAAATTTTCTTAGTTTTTTAGATATTTTTCTTGAACTCTCTAGTCTCTCTCTTCCATCTTTTTTGTAGTAAAAGCTTAAGTAAGATGTTATGTATTTTTCCACAAAGTTTTGTGGTGCTCTTTTTTTCAGATAGATGCCAATATATCCAACATACGGATACATTTCAGCTCCTCTGACACCTCTTCTGTACCCTGCAGTCGAGCTTACATAGTCAATAGAATATCTATCTTTGAGCTTAAAAAGATCTTTTTCTATGGTTTGAACCAACTTTAAAGAATCTTTTAGCTCCATGTCACTGGAACCTTTAAAAGTGATACTTATAGTAGACGAGTCAAATGGCTCAAAAAGTTTAAATTTTAACTGTTTTAGCCCTGAATATGTTAAGTATGGCGTTAAAAATAAAAACAATACAATAAATAGTAATCTATGTTTTATCAAAAAGTTCAATATTTTAGAATAAGTTGAAATTATAATACTCCAAGATAATGTCTTTGTGTTTTTATTGAGCATATGAACAGAATGTATAGGCAAGAACAGAAAAGACTCTATCAATGATGCTAGAACTAAAACTGATACTACTATAGGTATAAGCTCCATAATCTGCCCCAATCTTCCACTAAGCATTAAAAGAGGTATAAAAGCAAAAATAGTTGTTAATGATGCTATAACAACAGGTTTTGCCATCTCTTTAGTTCCTAAATACGCAGCCTCCTTTGAAGAAAAGCCTTTTTCAATATATTGTTGAATATTTTCACTTATTACAATAGCATCATCGACAATTATGCCTATTGCAATAAGCACACCTATTAGTGAATTTATATTGATGCTATACCCAGTTATATAAAAATATATTGAGCCTATGAAAAAAGATGTTGGTATGCCTAATGCTATAACCATGGCCATTCTTAAATTTATCAAAATAGTTGTTAAAATTGTTATGAGTATTATTCCCATCAAAATATTTGATATAACAATATCCAACCTCTCTTTAACAATCGTGGAGTGGTCACTTCTTATATCATATTTAACATTATCAATTTTATTTTTTTTAAGTAGTTTTCTAATCTCTTTTGAAATTGTTATTGCATTGCCTTTGGGATTTTGTGATATGGATAGAGTTATGGCATTTTTTCCGTTCATACTTGCCAATGTAGAAGAGTCTTGAAACCTTCTCTTAATGGTAGCTACTTTTTTTAGAGGAATGATTTTATCATCAATATTTAGAAGTGTGCTCTTAAATTCACCAACAATATCTTTTTTATTGTTTAAAGATATAAAAAATTCTTGTTTTTTATTTTTTATTAAACCTATTGGATTTGTGTATGATAAACTTGATATCGCATCAATAATATCTTTTGGATTTAAATCATATGCTTTGGCTTTTTCTTCATCTATTAGCACCTCATAATATAAATCGCTATCGCCAAATATGGTAACATCTGATATATATTTGAGATTTAAGATTTTTAGCCTCAGCTTTTTTGCATACTCTATTAATTCGTTTTTGCTATATTTTTTACTAAAAACTGAAATCTGCATCAAGCCTCTCGAGTGAGCAACTGTTCTTATAGTTGGCTTTGTCATGTCGCTAGGAAGATTTTTCATAATGCTATCTAGTGCATCATCTATATCTTTCTCTATTTGTTGCTTGTTAGCTCCATCTTTTAACTCTAAAGTTATAGAGAATCTCCCCGGAGTTATTCTTGAGCTTATGGTATCAACTCCATCTATATTTCTGACTTCTGCTTCTATCTCTTCTACTGCAATTTTATTTAGTGTATCCAAAGAGGTGCCGCTATAACCTCCCCTTATGGTTATGCTAGTAGGTTCAATAACGGGAGAAACCTCTTTTGGAAGAAGTATATAGCTGTAAACTCCCAAGCCAAATACCAAAAAAAAGAGTAGATAGTTTAGTCTATAATTCTCTATAAAAAACTTCAGTGTTTTATCAAACATACCTCTTACAACTTTCCTTCACTTTTAAAATACTCATAAGACTCACTAGCTAAAACTGCAGCTCCTAGTGCTGTTGTGATTTGAGGATTTTTAGGTATAAAGATCTCTTTTCCAAGCTCATTTTCTATAGCATTTGCAAGTCCCTCATTTAGAGCTGGTCCACCATCGAAATAGATAGCATCTTTTATGCCCACTCTCTTGACAAGCTTTATAATCCTCTTAGCAATTGAGTAGTGAACTCCCGAGACTATATCTTCAACAGCATTGTTATTTCCTAAAAGCCCAATTATCTCAGACTCTGCAAAGACTGCACAGGTGCTATTTATACTAAGTGGAGCTCCTGTTGATTTAAAATGATACTCTCCAAGTTCATCCACTCCAATCTCCAAATTCATAGCAACTACATCTAAAAACTTGCCAGTTCCTGCTGCACATCTATCATTCATAGCAAAATTTACAACATTTCCCTCACTATCTAGTGAGATTGCTTTTGAGTCTTGCCCTCCTATGTTTATGATGGTTTTTATATCGCATTCGTCTTTGGCAGCCTCTTTTGCACCTATGGCATTTGCTGTTATCTCACTTATCTTTTCATGTGCCTCTTTATATAGCTTTCTTCCATAACCAGTTGCTACTATATAGACTAAATCTTTATCTTCTATATTTAGTTCAATTAGCAGATCATTTAAAGCTTTTTTTGCATACTTGTAAAACATACTCCCACTTGCATTTATGGTGCTTCCTGCTAAATTTTTATCTTCATCTATGATAGCTATTTTTATAGCTGTTGAGCCTATATCAATCCCTGCAAAATAGTGCATTATCTCTTTCTCCTTCTATTTTTTAAAGATTCTATAAAGGCTTCTATTCTAGTAGTAAGCTGGCCCAAATGGCTAGGGCTATAATCACTCTCGAGATACAAGATAGGTATGCCCTCTTTTTCCATAGCCTCAAGAACACTTCTTTGCTCCATTTCATAGACCTGACACCCTGCAAATGCCTGATAAACAACGCCTTCAGCCTTATGGCTCTTTACAAGCTCTATTATCCTTCTAATTCTGTCACTATTTTTTGTAAAGATTGGACAAGTACACCCCTTTAGGTATCTATCTGCAACTGAATCTACCATATCATACAAAAACCATTCATCTACACTTACCATATCGTTAAACATTCTATTTGATGAGCATGTCTCATCTGCTACAATCAATCCATCTGATTGCTCTATGATAAGAGGAATTTTTAGGTTTGGAAAAACTGGAGGAGAGCCAGTATATACAATCCTCACACTATATTTTGGAGCCTTTATATCTTTATTTTTTGCTTCATCTAAAACTTTTTCCACAGCCCTAGTCCAGTTCTCTAGTTTGTCGAAAAAGAAGGCATTTGTGAGTAAAAACATATCATTGCCATTTATTGGTGGGTTTTCACCCCTTCTTAGTTCATTTAGCTGATGGTATAGATGTTGGGCATAACCCACTTTTTTTATAGCCTCTTTTAATTTTCCTCTTCTTAACTTTTTATTTTGAAATTTTGCCAAATCTTTTGTAAACTTTCTTACGCTTCTTCGCCAATACACCCTGCTCTCTTCGCTCTCTTTGGTTCTTGGAAACTCCATATCAAATACTTTAAACTCAAAACTTTCTATGATAGCACCGCTTTTTGCCTTTTGGTCGCAAGTGGTGGGAGAGATAACGATATCTGGTTTGTCTGTAAAGTTGCCCGAGCTAAACTCCCCGATAGTAGCCTTAACCAGGGGGCAGGCTTTTGAAGTTGCAAAATCACTTCCTATCTCATCATCCGTGTGAAATCCATTGCAAAGTCTAATTGGTACTGCATCAAGTGCATATATTATCTCTGAGGGAACTTGCAAACATAAAGTACCGACTTTTACATTTTTTGGGTAAATAGACTCTTTTTTTATATAAACTTTTTCATATAGATCATAAAAATAACCCATACTCTCAAGCTTTATATCAAAATCATTCTTTAACTTCCCGAGTATAGTTGCACACTCCATCGCTTTGTGTCTGTTTTGTCTCTGCTTTGGAGATTCTACTACTCTTTTATTTTTCATCTTTATTAAACTCCATTCTTTTGGCAAATCCACCTTTTGTGGCACTAAATACTTTCATGCCAAGCATATTTACATGTAGTGCGTCATCTTCAGGGCAGGCAGCTACACATTTCATGCAAAATATACAATCGTCTCTTAAGATATTTTTACTTTTTACATCATCGGCAATATCTTTTATCTGCATATCGCAAACATTATAGCAGTCTCCGCATTTTGTGCATTTGTCCCCATCTTTTTTAAGCTTTAGTAAAGCCCAATCACTAAATATATAGTGCATAGCACTCATTGGACAATAAAAACAAAAAAATCTCTTTTTTACGAAAGAGCCTATAAAAAAGAGAACTGTAAAACCTATGCCAAAAGATGTTAAAAATATAGCTGTTGCATTTGAAAAGTCTATAGTCCACTGAGAAAAATCTCCTGAAAAAAGAGGAGTAATGAGTCTGCCGGGGCACATTTTACAAAACGCCCCTCTCCACTCTCCGTCAAGCAATCCTAGCCCTAGCATCAAGGGAAAAACCAGCACAATAAATAAAAAAATATATTTTATCTTTTTTAAAAATTTATACTGTTCTATCGTGTAAGTGCTGTATGGAATTTTTAGCATTTTTCTAAAAGATGTTATCCAATCTTGTACAGTTCCAAGGGGGCAAGCATATCCGCACCAAGCTTTATTGAATATAATAAACCAGGCTAAAAAAGTTAAAAAACCTGTCAAGACTCCTATGCTTGCATAGCTAAAAAGTCTCCACCAAGGCCTTGCCAATTGGTGTTGAAGTGCCAAAAAGTAACAGTTTCCTCCTGAAGCTCTATTGTACCCACAAGAAAATATGGGTAAATTTCTTCCTAGATCAACAAATATGTATGCGCCATAAACAAATAATACAAAGAAAAAGATTTGTATCCAAAACCTAACTTTTCTAAGGTCCATATGATTAATCATCTCTTTTATTCTACTCATCAAAACTTACCTCTTTAAAAGGTTTTTTTACTTTATACCTATAGTAGAAAATTCCCGCGGTAGTCACCACAAGAAGTAGTATAAAAATCATAAGAGCAAATTTATATGATTGATAAAAGTCTCTTGAGGGCATAAAAATATCTGTATAGCTGACTTTAAAAAGTTTATTTTTATTTTTATAATTTGCCACTACTAAAAATTTTTCTCTAAATCTTTTGTTAAACTTTTTTGTATCATCAGGAAGATAGTCCTGGATAATTTTAAAATTGACGATACCGTTATCATCTGTTCTTAAGCTTTTTTGCCAGCCAAATTGGGTTTTAAAGATGACTTTGGCTCCTGCTACGGGTTTGTTGTTAAAAAGAACTTTAAACCTGACACTATCTCCTATGTGTAGTCTATAATAAAATGAGTTTTCATTGTCTCTAAGCCTTAGAATGTCAAACTTTAAACTTTTCAATACCCTTGGTGCAATCTTCTCTTTTGAAAACTTTTCGCTGCTTCCATGGTCAAATCTTTTATATTCATATTTTGCTATATTGTATATATTTTTTTGATTTTGAAGGTAGTAGATATTGTAGTATCCGTTTTTGGGAACTTCGATAGTTACTTTTGCGCAACCATTTTTTTTAGATATTTTTGTCTCTATTTTATTTCCATCCCTATCTAATGCAAAAAAATTTCCATTGGCATTTTTTACACATTTAGGCTTGGTAAGACTCTTCGTTACAAGCCAAAATGATCTTTTTGGGACTGTTTCACTACTATTTCTTCTCATTCCCATCATATATCTCCCGCTCTTTTTCATAGGATTTCTATCTGTAAAAAAGAGTGTATCTGACAGTTTTACATAAACAGCTGCACTAGTTTTTTTATCTCCTATTCTATTTTTGTAAGAAGCAGAGTGTGACATACTTCTACGTGACGGAGAGTGGACTCTTCCGTATTTTTGGACTATATAGCTTCTATATTGATTGACTCCAAAATAAAAAAGTATCAAAGATGCAGCAAAAGGAAAGGCGATTATCTTTCTTATAGTAGTAGCTTCTATAAGCTTTACTCTTTTATAGAGAATAAACAAAGCCCAGGCTATAGCAAGCCATTTAAATCCGGAAAATATCATAAGCCAGTCATCTCCTCTTTTTGCAAGAGGTTCAACATTTACACC
>Ga0256840_1004529_pt1 | contig 10364 bp, 9 predicted proteins | sample 355202metaG_FD_185969 | JGI IMG/M metagenome (GOLD analysis project Ga0256840, IMG submission 185969) | Hydrothermal vent microbial communities from Mid Atlantic Ridge, Atlantic Ocean - 355-202 | ecosystem: Environmental > Aquatic > Marine > Hydrothermal vents | place: Atlantic Ocean: Mid...
ATAACCGGACAAAATTGCGGTGCCTCAAACATAAATCCCCACTAAATATGATCGCCAATCAGACGGGTGACAACACCAGAGGGAGAGGGGATCAGAATCCCACCGAAAAGGATCACACTAGGCTCGGATCTTTTCTCCTACCACGTCACAATTTCGCTAGGTTCGCAGCTTTGTGTTTAGGGGTGACGACAAACTCCAGGCCAACAAGAGGCAAAACCTTCCCTGGCATTGAATCGACAGTATTCGTTTAGGGCGCACTCGAGGTCCTCTGTGCATGAGGGTTTTCCATTATCAACGTAAGGTTGGCAGGTGTGCGGATCGCTATTTCGTCCTTGTTCGCAAAGGGGGTTTGGCGCGCAACGACACGCAGATCCCGGTTGACAAGTCGGCACAAGACCACCTTTTTTGATGCCCGTTTGGATGGTGTTCGGACGACAGCTTTGGCCGTCGTTTAATGAGGAGCCGCAAGTGAGGGTGTCCAAATGGCAGAAGAACGAATCTTCACAAATCAAAGACGTTGTTTCGAGTGAACAAGGCGCGCCGATTCCTCCACCGATTTCAACGCAGGTGTTGTTGATGCATTTTAAACGTTGTGGATCTTGGCAAGGGATTTGTTCGCAATTTTCGTTCACCTTGGCGGCAGTTTTACATGTTTGGTCACAATATAAACCCGCCTCGCAAATTTCTGAGTCGCAGTTTTCTCCCATCTTTCTGAGCGCAATACAGGATCCCAAAGCTGAACGAAGAGGTCGATCGCAAACGCTATTTACCCCGCAATTTGTGTTAAATAAACAACTTTGTCCGAGTTGTACCGATCGTTGACATGTGCCATCGATACATAAATCTAAGATTTGATTATCGTAAACCTGAAGCTGTTGGCAGGGGAGAGTGTCTGAACACGCTTCACCAAAACCCACGACCTCGGTACATACGCCAAGTAAACAACGTGAATTTTGACAATTATCGCTTTCTTGATCGCAGGGCTGACCGACGGCTATGAGCGTGCGTTCGACGCAGATGCGTGTGCCATTTCCAGGGTCTTCACACACATCGCTCGTGCCATTACTTCCAACACCATATCCGAGGTCTCCGCTTCGGCGTCCTGCGTTCGGCCATCTTTTGAAAGATCCCTCTTTTGAGTCATGTCATGAGGAGAAACATCGGTCATTTTTCTCCCAAGATCTTTTGTTGGTGTTTCTCCTTTATCAAAGGGCACATCTGGTCCGGTATCGGAGGAGTTTGGAAGTGGGGTTGGAGTTTCAGAACAGCCTAAAACGAAAATGAAGATCGCGAGAATAAAGAATGTGGATTTTGACGTCATCTGTTTTCCTAAGAAATGGGATTCAATAACGTTGATGCTAGGTACCTCAGAAAGGTTCCCGCTAAAATCTAATCTCCACATTTGGATAACGCGCACGCGGCGATTTGGAGGGTTAGGTTTTTGGACTAAAACGATAAGGTTTGTTTACAGAAACCGAACCACCATCAGGAGCCGGAAATTTCATAGATTTGGCCTCGTTGACCATGCAACGATGAACTTTGCTCGATAGACCCGAAGCTTTTGCGGTGGAGACTTTTCCAGTGCCATTGATACGTACAAATAAGTTAACTTTTCCCGCAAGTGCCGGGTCGGCTTTTAATTGTCGCTCATAACATTTTCGCATGGCTCCTTGGTGCTTGCGAAATACTTTCCCAAGGTCTTTTGCAGCCAACGATCCAGTATCTTTGTCGCTGACTTTCTTTGGATGTTGAACATTGGGTCGTTTTTTGAGCGCGTCCATATCGGAGGCGATCGATTGGGCGAGATCTGATGTTGCTACGCCGCTGAGCATTGCAAGGCTATCCGCATTTTCTTTTGCTTCTTTGAGTGGATCGATTTTCACTTCGATCTTTTTCACTTCAACCTTTTTTTCCACCTTTTTGATCGTTTCCTTCGGTTTTCCAGAACAGCCATCACAGCCAAATCCGACCATCGAAAACACACTCAAAACAATAAAATACTTTCTAACCATTATTTCTTCCAATAAGAAAATGAATACAATTTCAGCGTCACATTGTTTCAGAATTTGACTTCATTTCAAGGCCCCATCGTGCAAAATTGAGTATTCTTTCAATCTTTCTAAAGAGATATTTAAATAATGGGCCAGATCGACCAGACTTTCCTGAAAACAGTTCGAGTCAATGCTAAAGGTGATGTTAATTTTTTCCGCAAATTCTTTCGCAGAAATGCGAATAGCGTCTTTTTCCTTCAGCCAATGTTCCAGTGAATCGAGATCAGAATAGGCAAGAATCCACTTCAGTTCTTCGCTAGGGATGACCTTTTTAATGTCAGCTTGGTCGATACTTTCTCGGGCGCTTTCTCGATACGCACGAGCGAGACCACCTGGTCCGAGTTTGGTTCCACCGAAATATCGAACGACGGCGACCAGGCAATTTTCTAAAGCTTGCCCTTGCAATAACTGTAATATGGGGAACCCGCCCGTTCGAATTGGCTCACCGTCATCGCTATATTTTTCATAGATTTGATCGATATCAGATTGTTTAATGCGATAGGCGAAACAAAGATGGCGAGCATCGTAGTAGCGTTTGCCTAACGCAGCTAAACGGGTTTGAGCGAGCGCAAATTTTGCTTCATAACCCTCTTCTTCGTCCAAAGGTTCGGCGAAGGCGAGGAAACGACTTTGTTTGACGATGTGCTCGCATTGCCCTTGTTGGAGAAGAGTTTGATAAGGATGTTGGATTTTCAAAACGCGCACTCACAAATGAAGCGGAGGTTCAGAATTTAGAGCTCTCTGGTAATGATGGACATTACCTTCGCGTGTAACAATTTATGACGTCCATTAAAGAGGACGAAGGCTCGATTGAAGCTCGAACACCACCCAATTAATTGTTCAAAATCGTATTCATCGAACTGACGTCGAGATGCGGCGCGTTCGGTGATGCGAAAACAGACTTCATTTCCTTTCTTAAGTTTGAGTTCTTCCGCAGAGGCAAGAAAGGGATCATAGCAAGGCACAAGACCACATTTTCGAGAGAGAATAACGGATTCTTCCGTGTCCCAAAGTCCGTGTTTTTCCCAAATTACGGGAAGTTTCTGGACGGATACAAAGTGTCCCACTTTTTCAATGAGCGCCCTAGCACTGTCGGAGGGACGAAACTCGGGTGGGGTTTCGATGATGATTGCTTTTGCGGAAAGCGCCTTAGCGCGTTCAAGGGTTTTTTCCCACGCCGCCTCAAAAGAAGAGGGTAGCTCTTCCTGGTTTTCTTCGTAAGCCTTTAGCAGAATTTCGGGAATGCTTCGGTCGGCATGGAGAACAAAGGCAAATCCTTTTGGAGATTTTGTACGCCAAGTATTGAGTGTGGAAATGGAGGGATCGGCGGCTTGTGAACTTTCGTTTCGAACTTCTAAAGCATTGCAGAGATCAAAATATCGATCCCAACCGCGTTTGATTTCATCGGTACCAAAATAGATCATATGACTCTTATTTATCTAGTAAAACGTTGCCCTTTCCAGATTCAGCAATTAGTGCGTCGATTCTTTTCAAAGCGCTATTTCGTTGCTTCCAGAAAACATTGAAGCGGGACTTATCTTTTGCGCTTGCATTTGGGAAGAGTAATTCCAAAGTAGTTTCTTTTTTTAGTTTTCTGAGCTCTTCCACCATCTCGCTTGGGAATACAGCGGTCCATGAAAAGCGTCCTTTTACACGTCCTGAGGCTCTGAGCCCGAACGCTACGTTGGACACTTGGTCGACTAGGCCATCCTTATCCACACCCAAGTGCGAGGGTTTTCTTTCAAAGCGATTCCAATCATTGACAAGATAATCTCGAAGCAAGACGCCCGATAATTGCCTGGCAAAGTGCAAGTTCGAAACCTTTGTTTTATCGAAAGTATGATCTCCTTTTTTGGCATTCTTGGTGGATCCAAGTGTCGAACGCCATTTGTTAACATTGGCAATTGAGAAAGACTCTTTCGAGATCGGTTGAATAAATGCTCTTACTTTCTGACCTTTGGCCGATGTAAAACGGGGGTCCCATTCTTTTAGGTCGCCACCATCAATAGTAATAACGTTTACTTTATTTTGGTTGAAGGGACAGTGAAGTAGTTCACACATTTTTTGTGCCGCGAGGATTTTATCCAAACCCTTAGGTTCCGTTTCGGGGATTAAAATAAAACGATTTTTTTCCTTCTCAAAAATGAGTGCTTTTGCCTTACCACTTGCTTTTGAGATAAAAGCCATTCCATCAAGACCGGTGATTTTCTCTGAAGGTGAATTTTCTTTGACGATTGTTGTTTTCTTTCCGTCCTTTTTTTTCGCTTCTACTCCTTCTTTTTTCACCTCTTGGATTTTATCCAAAGTATTTTTTTGTGCTTTTTCAATTGGTGGTTTTTCTTTTGGCTTCTCTTTCTTATCGGGCGTCGTGGGCGTGGCCTGAACCCCCTTCAGCGAATCCAGATAACCCAAAGAATCGGCATAAATAACGCCAGCGATGAGCAGCCCCGCAATAAGAAAGATCGCCAGAAAAAGACCCACGGGTGATTTTTTCTTTGGCGCCTCGTCTTGAATCTCCGAGATTTCAACAAGCGCGACATCAATGGTGTCGTCGAGGGATGAGGGGAGGTTTTGTGTGGGCAGAATATCCTCAGGAAGTTTCTCTCTTTTCATTGCAAACATTTGCATCGTCTTTTGAACTTCCGGTTCTCTTTTCGTTTGAGCATCCGGCTCCTCTAGCGACCGAAGGACCGACGAATCGGAGACAAGGTCGACATCTTCGAAGCTCGTATCTGAATCTTCCGTCAATGGAGGCGCGGTTGGACGATCATCGTTCAATATAATATCGGAGTGTGTTTCCTGCTGCGTTTTTCTTCCTTCCTCCAAAACACCAGATAGATTGTCAAGGATTTCGGTTTCTTGACCCTCAGCTGAATCCTCACCTTGGAAGGTACTACGATCTACAGATCCCGTTACCTTGGCGAGAAGGGCGTGAGCCTCGGCGGCCATACGTTTTCGAAGTTCTCCAAAGACGGGATGTTTGGAAATGGGCATCCAATCTCCGCCCGCCTCGGCGATATCTTCGGCGCCAAGAAGCACGCCACCTTTGATTAGTTGGGTGAGACCATATTTATCAACGGGTTCGTATATTATTCCCTCAACACGGAGCCGAAATTGCCCCTTGCCAAGTACGTCAAGAATATCGGTCGTGGGTAATTTGATAAATCCACTTCCACGATTTTCGGAGGCCAATCCTGGAGGAGCAAGTTTTTTATCCAGCTCTTGAAGTTGAATGAGAAGGGAATCTTCTTTGGGGGCCGGTACGAAATGTTTGATCGTTTTGGGGACCTTAATGATCGGTTTGGTAGCGCTCTTTTGAAGAGAAAGTATACCGAGTTGCGCCTTTTGAGGCGGCCGTTTTTTCTTTTTCGCTTTTTTCAAGAGATTGGCAAGTTCCGATGTTTTCATCGCCCGTCGAAAAGCGGGTTTTTCTGGTACCGCTGGCACAGCCTCAAGGTTTTCCTCGCCGTCTTTGAGTCCCAGTTTGGCTGCTTTTGCACCGATATCGGAAATGTTTAAGGGGAAGGTGATCGGCTCCGTCGGCGCGGCAACAATGAATTCTCCGTCGATCTTAATCGCAGAAAGAGGGTGTTCAACGGTCTGATCTACATCGCTTTCTTTTCCCTTGTAAACTTCGTTGACTCGCATGCCCGGAGGTGGCTTCGTTTTATCATCAACTTCACTTTCGATAGCCATTGTAGGTTCGTCAAAACTGCCCGTGATGAGAGGCGGGTCGGAAAAGGCATCCGAACCTAGATCCATTTCCATACGTGACATCGCCAACGCTTCTTTGAACGCTTTTGGCGCTGATTGGGGAAGGTTTACAGAGGTCTCAGCAAGTTCGCGTTCAAACCCCATTGGCGCACCAACAAAGGTCGAATTGGTCTTTCTTGAAATGTTTTCTGCCTTTCGCACCGCATCAATGCTTGCTTGGGAAGTTTTTCGGGAGCGCTTACCCACGCGTTTGAGGATGCCCGAATGGGTCACCGTTAAGGGCTCTTTACATTTGGGACAAGAAACTTTTGATCGGTTCTTTTCCTGGATTAGAAAGGTGGCTCCACAATGTGCACAACTTACTTTTGTACTATCAGTGGGGTGGTCGGCCATTGGGTCTCATCTCAAAAAGAATAAAAAAAAATAGCCGATAATTGCAAATTGCTCAACCCTCCAGGTTGGGCGTACAATATTGGGCTAGGAATGACGTGCGTTTGAAAACCTTGGAGGCTAAGCGTTCAGCGTTTCGTCAGCCGGTATACGCAAAACTTGGCCAGGATAAATTTTATCAGGATGACTTAACATCGGCTTATTGGCTTCAAAAATCTCTGGATAGCGAGACGACTTCCCGTAATGCGCCTTAGCAATCTTGGAAAGATTGTCGCCTTTTACAACAGTGTAAAAGGTGGCTTCAGGTTCTGGCGTAACCACTTCCATCTGTGCGTCTACTTGAGCAATACCTTCTGTATTTCCGATGAGTAGAACAATTTTTTCGAGATCGGATTGGCTTTCAACAGTGCCCTGAAGGGTCGCAATATCGTCCAAAACAGTGATCTCTAAATTCTCAACATTGACGTCGAAATCCCATACGATATTCGTGAGCTGCATCGCTTTTTGGCTCTCTCTTTCCGCTTTTTGTTCAGAGAGAACTTTCTCTCGAAGATGATTTACTTCAGGTTCAGCCGCAGTCTCTTCCACCACTTCTTCTTCCTCAGAACCAAAAATCTTAGCACCGGCATTTTTTACGAAATCAAAAATTCCCATATCTTCTCCTTATATATTTCCGATTTGCGAACCAATCCGCACAATCTATAAAACTCAAAATTCTTCATTTTGAGTGAGCTAAAGCTAAGAGCACAACGCTTTTTTGGCAACCTCAAAACGACGATACGTGTCTTAATTCCGCCAATGATGTGAAATATTTTAGAACAAATGACCAAGATGCCGCCGTCCCAAGAAAAGAAGTTGGTTTGCACCATTGCCTCCCAGTCGTTAGAAGGTTCGCCATGGATATACTCGATAAAGTTGATTTTTCGACCCTCAATCCCGAACAAAAAGAAGCTGTCGAGCATTTCGGCGGACCCCTCCTTCTTTTAGCCGGTGCTGGCAGCGGTAAAACAAGGGTCATTACCTATCGGATCGCAAAGCTTTTACAACGCGGTATTCAACCCAAAAACATCTTGGCCGTTAGTTTTACCAACAAAGCGGCAACAGAAATGCGGGAAAGGGTTGGACAACTGGTCGGTGAAAAACGGTCGAAAAAAATCTATTTGAGCACCTTTCATAGCTTAGGCGCTGAAATTCTGCGCTCCCATATTGACGTTTTAGGCTACCGACGACCCTTCACGATTCTTGATTATGCAGATCAGTTGGGCGTTGTGAAATCGATCATGAAAGAAAAAAATATCGATTCTAGCACCGTCGATGCAAAGGCCGTTCTATCTATGATCAGCAAGGCGAAAATGGAATTCAAGCAACCCATCGCCATTCCCTCGCTAAAATTCAACCCCCTCATGCCTTTCGCACAACGCGTTTTTAATACCTATCAAGGCAACTTAAAATCTCTAAATGCGACCGACTTTGATGACCTTATTTGTCTGCCCATCGAAATCTTTGATAAAGACGAAGAAGTGCGTCAAAAGTACGCCCAAACCTTTCAATATGTCATGGTCGATGAGTACCAAGATACCAACGCAACCCAGCTATCCTTCATCCGCCATATTGTGGCCGAACACCAAAACCTGGTTGTCGTAGGTGACGACGACCAGTCGATTTATGCCTTTCGCGGAGCCGTGAGCGGCAATATTTTGGAGTTTGAGCACGAATTCGATAATACAAAAACCGTTAAACTTGAACAGAATTATCGCTCGACCAATACGATTCTCAATTCGGCAAATACACTTATTCTAAATAACGACTATCGAAAGGAAAAAAACCTTTGGAGCGATAAAGGGGACGGCGAAAAGGTGCGTGTTATATCGGCCCACGATGAGCACGAAGAAGCCGAATTCGTGATCGCCGAGTGTGAAAAAATACACGCTAACCTCGATATTCCTTACAATGAAATGGCGATTCTCTATCGCGTTAATCCTCAATCCAGACTCTTCGAAGACGTGTGCTTGCGTTACAACCTTCCCTTCACCGTCGTTGGTTCTCAGGAATTTTACGATAGAAAGGAAGTAAAGGACGCCATTGCGATGTTGAGGGTCTGCCTCAATCCACTCGACGAGGTTGGACTGCGTCGAATAGTCAACGTACCTCCGCGCGGCATAGGACCGACCACCCTCGCCAAAATTTCTGACCATGCTGAAAAGCATTCGATTTCTTTTTTCCAATCCTTAAAAGGATTTGGATCCGGCGAGATCGGCGCTTTAGGTCATGCGGCCCAAACGAAAATAGGTCGCTTCCTGCAAACCCTCAAAGTGTACAAAGGTAAATTTGAGTCATCAGCTTTACCCCTTCACGACCTCGCCAGGGACCTGTTTAACGAACTCTACTTCTTAGAATACCTAAGATCGTCGGAGCTTTCCGACTATATGGCCAATCGGCGCCTTCAAAACGTTGACGAGTTTTTATCTTCCTTAGGCGAAGTAAAAGCCTCGTCGGCAAAATCCTTAGAAGACTTCCTCCTTCGCGTTGCTTTGGATAGAAGTACCCAAAAAGATGATGAGGACGGCGGCTTAAAAATGATGACCGTTCACGCCTCAAAAGGTTTGGAATTTAAAGTCGTTTTTTTGGTCGGCTGGGAAGAAGGATACTTTCCTCACCAGCGCAGTATTTCTGAAGGCGAGGCAGCGATTCAGGAAGAACGACGTCTGGGCTACGTGGCCATTACGCGAGCCAAGGAGCACCTCGGTATTACTTGGTGCCGACATCGTCAAAAGTTTGGCCAAGAGATGTCCCGCGAACCTAGCCGTTTCTTGGAGGAGCTGCCTCTTGAGTCCTGCGACTTTACCAACGCCGAAGAAACGGCATCCCTGGTGAAGAAAAAAGAGGAGCGCAATAAGCGTAATTTAGAGGCATTGCGTTCTGCGATTTTCGATTAATTTCTCCAAAAATGAACTCAACCAGATTTACGTTATCGCGGACCTGTGTAAATTTTCGGGACGAACCTATTGGGAGGCTAAGGTTCTTGACACCAGGTATCGTTCTCACACACCTCGGTTGGTTTACAATCCTCTTTGGTTTGGCAACGCGTAAATTCCTGGCACGCTTTGAAAATACAGGTTGGAAATTCATTCGGACAATCGGCATCCTCGTCACATTCCTTTTCGGTAAATCTGGACTGTCCGTCGCGACCGATAAGACAACCGCGGACCTCGTCGGGCTTGGGTCCGCCAAACTCAGCACAAGCCAAGGTCATTGCACATAATTGGAAAGAAGAATTGCATATTGTTCCGCGGGCGCAATCTATATTCTTTTCGCAGGGTGCTTTGTTTTCCCGATTTGGATCTGGAAAAGAAGATGTTTTCATATCGACTTTCAGCGCCGTATCCATTTTAGAAGCATCGAATAGGTCGATAATCGTATCATTGCCAACATCGGAAATCTGAGCGCTCGTAGATTCATCGGTGCACGACAAACAAAAGGCGAGGACAAAGATAGTAAATGATTTTAGTATATTCACGCAATTTCTCATAGCTCGTAGGGGGGCATTCGGGGTCAAACTGGATCATTTCTCCCTTATCATTATGTGTCATCTCTATGCCGGATAAAATATAATTCCCACACGAGATACGTTCGATTTTTTCATTAGAACCAATATTTCGGCTAGGGTTTCCTACCCGCTGATCTAAGGAATAATCATTTCCGTAAAGTGTATACCCACCGACGCCGGATTCTGATGCGTCTAGGTAAACACTAATCTGATCTGCGCCGTCGGCGTTTTGCCTTGTTCCGGGGTTGAGGGGTTTACGGCATTCCAGGCTAACGACACCTAAGATTCCTTTTCCATCGGTTCTGACACTAATTCCATTCATCAAATAGTTAGGCGGACAAAGCTTCATCGGAACGGGACCTACCATTTGTCCTTTTGGCGCTCCAACCTTTTGCAGGAAACGCTTATGCATAAGCTGGGCAAAGTTCCCCCATCTCCTAAATCCTTTTATCAACGAATAATACCAAGGCGGCGCCGCACCCTTATTATGTAGAAATCGCCAGTTTTTGGTATAGCTTTGGGAACTAAAGGGCGCGCAAATAAGTTGAAAATCACCAATATAACGACTATTTTTGGCTGAGGCGCCCATTACGCCGATCATCATTCCGGGGAGAAGGGCGGGTTTGTTATTGATAAATAAGGGCGACTGATCTGCTTGGTAT
>Ga0256840_1004530_pt1 | contig 10363 bp, 7 predicted proteins | sample 355202metaG_FD_185969 | JGI IMG/M metagenome (GOLD analysis project Ga0256840, IMG submission 185969) | Hydrothermal vent microbial communities from Mid Atlantic Ridge, Atlantic Ocean - 355-202 | ecosystem: Environmental > Aquatic > Marine > Hydrothermal vents | place: Atlantic Ocean: Mid...
TATTATTTATAGTTCTCGTCATAAATAATTACACTATATCAGTGCAACCTACACACATTAAACAATATGTTCATTTGCCAAATAAGTTTTAATTTTAGTTTTTAGAAAACCTCTACTTGTGTAAAAATTACTGACAATGACTACAAAGTTTATTACCTTATAAGATATTATTATATATATGATAAGGTATATGATAAGGTATTAATAATATGTCCTATTTTTTTATTTAAAATGAAAATCTATATAAGTCATTGAATATAAATAATATATTTGATATTTAAAAACTTAATACAATTTAAAAAGATTAATTATCTATATTAATATTTACAATACCCTATAATAAATATAATGGGTAATATTAATAAATACAATGGGTGATATTTTGAAAATTACTGTATTTGGTGCTGGAAATCAGGATTTGTATGTTAATAAATTAAATTTACCTGAAAAATTTGGTGGTGAGCCACCTTATGGCGGTAGTAGAATGGCGATGGAGTTTGCTGAGGCAGGGCATGATGTTATACTTGCCGAACCTAATAAAAATATATTAACTGATGAAATGTGGAAAAAAGTTGAAAAGAGTGGTGTTAAGGTAGTTTCTGATGATGTAGAGGGGGCAAAGCATGGTGAAATTTGTATATTTTTTACACCCTTTGGACAAACATTGAATATTATAAAGAATATTATTGACCACTTTCCAGAAAATGCAGTTTTGTGTAATACTTGCACAATATCGCCAGTAATATTATACTTAGGTTTGGAAAAGGACCTTAGGAGTAAAAGAAAAGATATTGGAGTATCATCCATGCATCCAGCAGCAGTTCCTGGAACTCCACAGCATAAACATTATGTAATAGGGGGTCCTACAACAGATGGGAAGTCCTTTGCCACAGAGGAACAAATAAATAAATGTGTTGAACTATCTAAGAGTGTGAATAAAACTCCCTATGTCATACCGTCTGATGTATTATCCACAGTGTCTGATATGGTATCATTACTTACAGCAGTTGCATTGGCAGGAGTATTGGATTATTATTCAGTTGGCAAAAAAGTAATTAAAGCACCTGAGAAAATGATTAATCAACAGATTGTTATGGCATTACAAACAATGGCATCTATTGTAGAGACCTCCGGAGTTCAAGGTCTTTTAAAGGCATTAAACCCTGAATTACTTACTGCCAGTGCATCATCCATGCATTTAATGGATAAACAGGTAGAACTCGATTCATCACTTAATATTTTAAAAAATATAGATCCTGAATTACTTGATAGGTCTAAAAACTGTGTTATAAATCCAACGACCCTTGTTGCTACACAGTCATTAATTAAAGAGATTAAAAGTTTAGTAGGGGATACCGCCGCTCAGGGCATGATTAAAAGAAGTACTAAAAGATTATTTGCAGAAGAAAAATAAAAATTAACTTTTTAATCTTTTTTAATATTTAATAAAATAATAATAAAATTTAAATTAAATTTAATATTAATTATATTAATTATATTAATAATGGTTTTAATAGAAATATTTTGTGATAACCATGGTTAAAAACATAAAAATAGTTGTTATGGGCTCAGAGGATGTTGGTAAAACAACATTGATGGAAAAATTTATTGGAAATATTGGAAAGGTAGAGCATAAAGGAATAACTACTGCTATTGATTATGGAAATATAACTGTTAATGATAAAAAGATACACTTTTTTGGAACTCCTGGGCAGAATAGATTCAAATTTATGAGGGATTTAACTTTAAATGGGGTGGATTTTGTAATTGTAATAGTCGATGGAACCATAGGTTTAAGAGATACGGATAAGGACATTATCAACCATCTAACTAAAAATAATATCCCCTACTGCGTATTTATAAATAAAATTGATATTTTAACAGATAGTGAAATCAACAAAATTGAAGGAGAAATTAATTCAATAAGTAATAATCATAAAAAAATAATTAAAGGTTCAGCATTAAGTTCAGAAGGTTTTGATGAACTTATGGACATTTTAAAAAGTCTATAATTAAATAAAAAAATATTAAATTACCATTTATACATTTTTCTAAATTTATCCAAGGCATTTTCAGCAGCAAGGGCAAGAGGATCCACTACCATAGATACAGGGGGAGCATAGCAAAACTCGCCCTTTGCCAAATCTTCACAGGACATGCCCAATAGTATTCCATTACTTATACAGTCAATTCTTTCAGCAACTCTTTCACCACCAACTATCTGGCAACCGACAATATTTTTATTAATATCGCATATTAATTTAACATGTATGTCCTTAGCACCTGGATAATACCTTGCTCTGGTAAGGGACTTACATTTACCAACAATTACATCCAATCTATTTTGAAGAGCAGAAAGTTCGCTCATTCCTGTACCGCCAATTTCAAGGTCTCCTATTTTTGAAACCATTCCATTAAGAACTGGTTTAAATGTGTCTTTTATTCCAACTATATTTTTAGCAGCAACCTTACCCTGTCTAACGGCGGTAGTTCCAAATGGTGATAATGTTATTTGATTTGTTATAAAATCTACAACTTCCACACAATCCCCTACGGCGTAAATATTAGGTATAGATGTTTGCATTCTTTCATTTACCTTTATAGCCCATCTACCTATTTCACAGCCTGCTTTTTTAGCCAACTGTATATTTGGTCTTACTCCTGTTGATAGTATAGCCATATCACATTTATATGTTTCATCCCCTACTTTTACAGAAGATACTTTATTATAGGAATCTCCTTCTATCTTAGAAAGTGGTTTTTCAAGTATAATGTCAATACCTTCATTTTTTAAATAATTCTCTACCAACTTAGCCATATCTATATCCAAGGCTCTTGGTAATACCTGTGGAGCCATTTCAACAATTTTAACATCTAACCCCATCTTTTTTAAGCCATATGATATTTCTAGACCTATTGCCCCAGCCCCAACAACTACGGCACTCTCACAATTTTTGGCATAACTTTTTATTTTTTTACCATCATTTATGGTTTTAAGTGTAAAGACCCCCTCTAAGTCAATACCTTCAATAGGCGGAGTAAATGGAGAACTACCTGTTGCAATAACAAGGTAATCGTAGGATAGTTCTATTTCATCGTCTTCCCTATCTTTATAAACTACAATGTTTTCCTCAGAATCTATCCCAATTACTTCCGATTTTGTAATTATATCTATGTTTCTTTTTTCTTTATATTCCTCTGGTGTGTGCATAATTATATCTTCAAAAGAGGGTATTTCACCACTTATTACATAAGGTAAAGCACATGGTGAGTATGCCACATGCTCGTCCTTTGTAATGACTACAATCTCCATATCTTTATCATACTTTCTTATTGTTGATGCAGTTGTTAATCCACCTGCACCACTACCAATAATAACAGTTCTCATTTTAGCACCCAATATTATTTTTATTATTTTTTATTTTAATCCCATTAATATTTTAATTTTTATTATTTTTATTAAAATTATTATTTTTTTATTATTAATTATTTATTATTATTAATTTTTTATTTAATACTAATTTTTTAAAATATTTTTATAATTTTTATAATATCGCAGGTATATAAAATTAGTAATTTTATTAAATTTTAGTTAAAATTTATTTACAGGTAGTATATCTAAATACTCCATAGTATTATGCGTAGATATTAATTCCACAGGTATGTTGTTTTTAATTAAAAGAGCAAATGGATTTAAGCCATCAACAGAAACATAAGCACACATACCATTTTCAACCTCTATACCATACAAACTGTTGTTTGGCTTTCCTACCTCCAATATTCCTGAGAAATCCAACTTTTCAATTAATTTAATAAGTTTATTTCTTCCCTCCATTGGTATCATCCTTACCCCCGATAGTATTGTATTCATACAGTTAATCTTATTGAAAAACACTTCATAAGGGTCTAAGGAGGTTCCAGAGTATATAATTATATCTATGAATCTCTTTAAGTTTTCAGTATATTCCAATATACCTCCACAGAATGGTATTACTGGTATATAATTTTTCAAAAATATGCCATCAAAAGTAACGGAAGATATTGTATCTATTCTAAGTTTATCGTTTTCATCCCTTACACTTATCATTTTATATGACAGGTTAAGTTTTTCACAGTATTTTTTTAGCACCTCTACTGCTTTATCACCGTATTTTTTATCAATATATCCAGTATTTACAACAACTTTACCGCCATCATTGTCTATATCATAGGTAACCTCATGTATCCAAGATATTATCTTAGAAATTACTGGCACAACTGATTTATCACTCTTTTTGCTAATTGGTTTTATATAGTTTTTTTTCACTTTTTTTAAGTTTGATATATAGGTTAGTTCTGTTGCAGCATTTATCCTTACATCATAGCCCATTTCCTTTATTGGACATATTGGAGTAATACCTCCAACCATTACAATACCTACCTCAGTATCGTTTAAATTAATACCGAGAACATTATCAGTCCCATAACTTATTACTCCATTTAACAAATCTCTATTTAATAGTGTCTTAAATTCTTCTAACTTTAATTTAGGTATTACTCTAAAATTGGCAGGTAGGTATCCATTGCCATTTTCCAAAATTCCTATAACATCTGTTTTATTTGTAGATATAAATGCTTCAAGTGGATCCACCGTTGTCTCTTTAAAATTTATCATACCTTCAAAATATACTGGCTCATAATCCTCATACTTAACAACCCCTCCACATATTGGTAATGACATTATACCGTTTTTAAGTAAAAAGTTGTCAAAAGTTAAAGAACATAATGTTTTAATTTTTATTGTATTATCTGTCATTTTTTCGATTTTTATATAGTCCCCTACTGAGTAGCCAGCATCTATGACCTTATACACTTCATTTTGAATATCTTCATAGTCCCCATCTTTAATTATGGCAGTATTTACAACTACCTTTGTAGGGAAGTCTGAGAGATAAAGTTTTTCCATAATTTTTGAAAATATAACGCCCATACGATAGGATACATTTGAATTTTCCAACTCTTTAAGTCCTTTATCTGTAATTAACCTACCATAGTAGCCGTATTTTTTAGTTAAACCTCTCTCATCTAAAATTTGTAAATGGTATCTGACAGCCCTCTCGCCTATCTCATAACCTCTTCTTTGAAGTTCCTTTGCTATAAGTTTTGCACCTATTGGTTTATCATGTTCAGAAATAATCTTCAATATTTCAATGGACTTTTTATCTAAATTCTCTCTATTCACGCTATCACCTTAAATTAAATTTATTTATTTAAAATAGTTTATATTATTTTCTATTTAATTTAGACAAATGTTCCATAAAATCTAAATAAAATAGGAAATAGTAGATAGATGTTCAAACCTAAAATCAATACCAATACTGTAATTAGGGCATATTTTTCAATATTGGGTATTTTTTATTAAGAGTGATTATTGATTATATTATATTATTAATATTATTCTTATTAAAATTATTAAAATTAAAAATTAAAAATAAAATTAAAAATATTTTTAATAAGGTGATAATTTGAATGATAACGATATTTTCAATAGACCTTGTGAAATATGTGGTAAAAAATCTACAAACTACCTATATGGACATTTTGTATGTGATAGTTTAGAGTGTATAGAAAGAGCAAAGGAAAGAAGAGGTTCTCCTGCTGGACATAATCTTAATGTTGTATCTGTTGGAAGTGTAAATCCTATAAAAGTAAAGAGTGTAGAAGAGGGTTTTAAAAAAGTTATTGGCTCTGTTATTGTTCAGCCAGTTAATGTGGATAGTGGCGTATCTTCCCACCCAATAGGTATGGAAGAAACCACGAAGGGGGCAATAAATCGGGCAATTAATGCATACAATTCAGGGCAGTTTAGTTATGGCGTTGGTATTGAGGCGGGATTAATAAAATGCGGTGATAAATATTTAGATATTCATATTTGTGCCATATATGATGGTTTAGATTACACCATAGGGGCTTCAAGAGGGTTTCAATTACCAAAAGAAATAGTTAATCGTATTTTAAAAGGTGAAGAGTGTAGTATTGCCGTTGAAAAACTATATAACTTAAAAGATATTGGTAAAAAAGAAGGAATAATAGGTTATTTAACAGAAAATAATATAAACAGGTTGGATTTATGTATTGATGCGGTAGTATGTGCTCTAATACCAAGAATGAAAAAAAATAAACATGTTGAGTTTTGAGGTGTGTGGATTGTCTAAAAAAATATGTGTTATTAAAGGTGATGGAATAGGTAAAGAGGTCATACCTGAGACCATTAGGGTTTTGGAAGAGGTCTGCAATTTTGAATATGAATATATGCCTGCGGGATATGAGTGTTATAAAAAGGTTGGTGATGCAATTCCTGATTTCACAATAGAAACTGCAAAGGAATGTGATGCCATACTATTTGGTGCAATAACTACTCCAAAACCAACAGAAATATTTAAAAAGAAATATCGTAGTCCGATTTTAACACTAAGAAAGGAATTAAATTTATACGCCAATATACGACCAATAAATAATTTTAAAAATGTTGATTTTATAATCATAAGGGAAAATACCGAAGGTCTCTATGTTGGTGAAGAGTATTATGACGAAAAGGAAGGTATTGCCGTAGCAAAGAGAGTAATATCTAAAAAGGGCTCTGAGCGTATAGTTAAATTTGCCTATGATTATGCTTTAAAACACCATAGAAAAAAAATAACCTGTGTTCATAAGGCAAATGTTTTAAGAATAACTGATGGATTATTTTTAAAGACATTTTATGATGTTGGAACTAATGAAAAATATAAAAACTTGGAAAAAAATGATTTTTTAGTAGATGCCACAGCCATGTATATTATAAAATGTCCAGAAATATTTGATGTTATTGTCACTACCAATTTATTTGGAGATATTCTCTCTGATGAATCGTCTTCATTACTTGGTGGTTTAGGTATGGCACCTTCTGCAAACATTGGAGACAGTCATGGATTATTTGAACCAGTTCATGGTTCAGCCCCTGATATAGCCGGTAAAGGTATTGCAAATCCTATTGCCTCCATTCTTAGTGCTTCTATAATGCTATATTACTTTAATATGAGGGACAAAAGTAAATTAATAAGAAAGGCAGTTGAAAATGTTGTAAAGAAGGGATATACTACACCAGATTTAGGTGGTAATTTAAAAACTCGTCAGGTTACTGATAGGATTATCGAGGAAATTAGATTATTAAAAAATATTTACTAATAATTTAATGTCATTATTTTTAACATTAATATTAATTTATTTAAATTTATTGGTATTTTTAGTATTTAGTATCATAATTACGCTCTTGTTAATCTTGGATTACATTATAGTGCATAAACATATTAACACTAATGAGAGTGTCAGTAACAAATGATACTCAATAAATTTACTAAGTCAATTTTTCGACAACCTCCTAATTAAACTTTTAATATTTTTAATAAATTCTTTATCAATCCCATTACTAATAATAAGCTTTTCGAGATCGTAAGTTAATACATATAATTTTGTTTTGTCATCAAAGAACACTCCTTTTCCAACTATTATATTATTATCAAAATTATTGTAATTTTTAGATTTTGGAAAAATTAAGATAATATTTGCGTTTTTATTATGTTTTAGAGAGTAGTATTTTGCATAAGTATAAGCTTGTCTTAATAAATCCGCAGGTAAAATTATTTTTCCTTTTTCATCTTTTTTAATTTCTTTATATTTTGCATCTAAAATCAATAATGGGCTATTATCTTTATATATAACGTAATCTGGTTTTTGATCTATATTTTTTATTCCATATAATTCATTATCTATGAACATTTTAAATTTATCCTGATATTTTATTTTGAATTCTCTTTTTAATATTGAGTAAATAAATTTTTCAAACAAATCGTTCATATCTACAAAGAATCCAATAGTATCTTCTTTTTCAATTTCTCCAAATGCTGATAAGATAATTTTGGCTAAATTAAACGACTTTTTAAATCTTTCATTTAGTCTAGTAAAACTTACCCTTTTGAAATCATGTATATTAATTCTTCTTAAGCTAATACCATCAAAGATCAACATTAATTCAGATAAAAGTTTTTTATTTGTTTTCCATTTTGTCTTTTTCAGTGAAATATAAGTTGTATAATAAAATATTTGGTTTAAAATATTATTTTCAGTGAATTCATAGTATTCTATGGAAAATTTATGTTTTTGATGTGGTAGTTTCCTTATTTGTTTATTTATTAATAATTTCCCTTTTAAAAACTTTTTTTCTTCTCTAATTTTTACATATTCTTTATAAAAACCATTTTTTATCTCATTTAGTAAAGAATAGGAAAAAAGGTAAATAAAAACTTCATGAATTGCTGAAGTTGAGTCAATATTTCTAACTTTTACAAGCTCTTGCTCTTTAATGTTTAAATTATATGCTAAGTTCATCATTTTTATAAAAGCAATAATAATATTTTTATCTTTATAACCACAATCTTTAAAAACTTTTGGCAGAACTTGGATGATTTTGTTATCAACTGCTGCAAAACCAACATATTGTTTTGCTTTTATTTTGTCATAATAAATTTTGAATATTCCATTATATTCTTTATCTTCATTATCTTTTACAATATTTGTTTTATTTATTGTTTTAAAGATTTTTACAATCTCATTTTTATTTAATTTCAAACATTCTTTTAGTTCTTCAAATTTTATAGTTTGATGTTCATAAAAAGTAATTAAATTTTTCATTCTCCCCATCTATTATTTATATTTTTTTGAATGATCTTTTTAAGGCTTCAATGAATTTTTTATTATCAAACTCTTCATATTTTTTTATTCTATATATTGTCTCATTATCTATTGTTTCTTCCTCAACAAAATTTTTTAATATGATTTTTAAGCTCTCCCAATCATTATAGAAATATTCCATTAATAATGGGATAATCTCATAAAACCAAACAAATTTTAAGTCCTCAATGTTCTCAACTTTTAAGAAATATGAATGACCTATTCTATGATCTTTATCTTTTAATTTAACAATTATATTATTTAGAGATTTTAGTAATTCTGCTAAATTAATTCCTTCAATATTTTTATTTATTAAATCATAATCTGGCTCAATTTCTAAGAATCCAAACCTTCTTCTCAAAGCAATGTCTAATAAAGCAATACTTCTATCTGCAGTGTTCATTGTCCCTATTATGTATAAGTTTGGTGGAACTGCAAATGGCTCTTTTGAGTAAGGTAGCTCAACTATAATTTCATTGCTCTCACTTAGCCTCTTATCCATCTCTAAAAGAGTTATTAATTCCCCTAAGATGTTGGAGATATTGCCTCTATTTATCTCATCTATTATTAAGTAGTATTTTGGAGTATTTTGAAAATCTTCTTTTTTAAAGATATTTTTTGTTTTTTTATACTCTTTGAGTTTTTGAATGACTTTTTCTTTTATGAGATCATAAGATAATTCATTTATGTTATTTGTGATGAATTCTTTAATAAATTCAAGGTTTAAATTGTTTTTATCTAATTTATGTATTGTTTCTGGAGAAAAATTTTCTTTTCCATTTAAAATCTTCTCTACATCAATATACTCATTTTCATTTTTTCCAACCCAAAGCCATTTTACTCTTCTAAATTGGTGGCACTTGCTATACTTAAATGGTGACACTTTTTTATGTTCATAATCTCCACTAACTACTCCAATAGCTTTAACCTTTTTTATTCCATGAGAAACTAAAACTATGTCTCCTTTTTTCATATCTACTACAATATAACAGATAGATGGTTTATGTTTATTATTTAATTTTATTCCCTTTTCTTCCATTAATTTATTTATCTCTTCTTTTCTTCTTTCTTTTTCAGTTTCATCTATTTTATCAGCATCTAAACTAAATTTTGTATAATCAGTGTCATCATTAAAACATACACAAATATATCCATTTTTAATACAATAGTCAAATATTTCATTATCTTCTTTACGATCTTTTTCCCCTAAAGCTACTTTATAGAAATTAACATTATTAAAATTATTTTCTTTATTTTTTAAAACTTCCCAAATTGCTAAAATACACATTCTTTTAAATATTCCATCTTCTACTTCATAAATTATATTTCCATTTTCATCATTTTTTGGTCTAAAACCTTCTATAAAATCTTCATAAGAATAGGATTGATGAAATGTTATAAATTTATATTTATTTTTGTCATTGTTGGTTATTTCTTTAACATACTCTAAAGCTACATAGGTTTTTCCTGTTCCAGGGACACCATAAAGGATTATTTGACCTTTTTTATCTAATATTTTGTCTATTTTCTCCTTTAATTCTGTTGGAATAGTAGTTTTTTCACTATCTTCAATTTTACTATCATCTTCATTTAGTATTTTCTTTACTATCTTCATAAA
>Ga0256840_1004532_pt1 | contig 10359 bp, 17 predicted proteins | sample 355202metaG_FD_185969 | JGI IMG/M metagenome (GOLD analysis project Ga0256840, IMG submission 185969) | Hydrothermal vent microbial communities from Mid Atlantic Ridge, Atlantic Ocean - 355-202 | ecosystem: Environmental > Aquatic > Marine > Hydrothermal vents | place: Atlantic Ocean: Mid...
GAGTATATGGGTGACTATACTGTAGCAGGGGAAGCATGGGGAACACTCTATGCATGGATAGAGAAAAATGGCTACACCTTTAGAGATGAACCACCTTTTGAGAAGTACCTCAATGCTTGGAACGAAACAGATAGTAGCAAGATAGAAACTGAGGTGTATGTGCCGATTGTGTAGAGGTGCATTGGCTTAATGAACTTTTGTTATACTATCTAAAAAGGATAAAAAGTGTCACAAATATTAGTCATGGCAACATTAAAATTGAACGATGAGAAGTTACTAGAAGACTGGAAAACACTATCAAAGAAAATTACAGAAGATTTGAGAGGGCAAGATGGTTTTATCTGGCGTGAGTCTGGGCGTGATGAGAATGGATTAATCTACTGCATACTCAGATGGGAAAGCAAAGAGAAACAAGAAAAATTTATGTCTGCCTTGATGGCACGAACTGATGATGAACATACTGTTATGATGACTGAATTTTCTAGAGTTGTCAATATGCAAAGTATGACAAAAGAAATTGTAGAAGTATTCTAATTTGACCTTCAAACAACTAGATACATACCTACTAAACAAACAAGGCACAACCTACGACTACCCCTTTGATGAAGAGGTACGTGTTTATCGCATAGAGAAGAAGATATTCGCACTCACGTCAGAGAAAAAGCCATTACGGGTTAATCTCAAATGTGACCCCATTTATGCACTGGAACTTAGAAGCATCTATGAGGGTGTGATAGCAGGGTATCATATGAGTAAGAAGCATTGGAACACGGTGAGCGTGGAGGGTAGTGATGTGGATGATGAGACGATTAAAGAACTGATAGACCATTCGTATGAGCTGGTGTATAAGAGTTTGACGAAGAAGCAGAGGGAGGCTTTGGGATGAGGTATATTTCACTACTAAGAGGTATCAATGTCTCTGGTCAAAAGAAAATCATCATGAAAGACTTGAAAGCCCTGTACGAAAACATAGAGTTTACAAATGTCGTGACTTATATACAGAGTGGCAATGTCATCTTCGATAGTGATGGTTCATATGATGATGTGATAGTCAAGATACAAAGTGCTATTACTAAACAGTACGGCTTTGACGTACCTGTGCAAGTACGAGAAGCAAAGCACTTTGAGAGCATCATAAAGGGATGTCCTTTTCCTGAATTAGACTTAGTAGCAGAGGGGACAAGAGTGATGGTTACATTTTTAGCAGATATACCTAGTAATGTGCATATAGACAAGCTTATGGAGTATGTTAAAGAGCCAGAGCGTTTGGTGTTTGTAGGAAAAGAAGTCTACTTGTATTGTCCCAATGGATATGGCACTAGCAAGCTAAATAACAACTTTTTAGAAAAAAAGTTAGGTGTTGGGGCTACTACCCGTAACTGGAAATCTGTGGTTAAGTTATGGGAGTTAGGTGCATAGTTTATAGAAATATGTCAATTTGACATATTTTTAGTGTACATGTAAAAATCTAGTTATGATTGAATACTTCAAAACTAGGGAAATTTATGCATGTCACAAGACTTGACAAAAATGTATCTTTTAGGATACACTTATGAAGTATCAAATCAAAAAAACAAAACAGTTTGATAAATGGATGAATGGTCTTAAAGATGTACGAGGCAAGATTAGCATTGCTAGACGTATAGAGCGTATGCGTGGTGGTAACTTTGGAGATATGAAGTCCGTAGGTGATGATGTATCAGAACTACGCATTACCACAGGTCCTGGATACAGGGTATATTTTACAAAGTATGAAGATATGATTATTGTCTTGCTTGTAGGTGGAGATAAGTCCACACAAAGTAAAGATATAGTAAAAGCAAAAAAACTACGAGAGGAGCTAGAAAATGGGCAATAATACTTTAACCGATTTTGATATAGCCGATTATCTTGATAGTAAAGAGGCTATTAGTGAGTATTTGTCACAAGTACTGGCTGAAGGTGATACTGATGAACTCTTGCGTGCATTGGGGCATATAGCACGTGCTAAAGGAATGACAGAAGTAGCCAAAAAGACAGGGTTAGGCAGAGAGAGTCTCTACAAAACCTTTAAGGTAGGTACACAACCAAAGTTTGAGACGATTGTGAAGGTGTTGGATGCGTTTGGGGTGAGGTTGAAGGCAGTATAGCCGTAGGTCGGGGGTATCCTCACCCCGACACAAATTATAACGGCATATATATGGTTTTTTATGACACCAATTTCAATCACGAGGGTTTTGATTTTTATCGTATGCAAAGTATTGTCGGGGTGAGGATACCCCGACCTACAAAGGCACAAATAGTAGGGTGAGATTTTTCGAACCACATAAGGTAATCTGCATACGGTCACAGTTTCGCCGTAAGGGTCAATTAATATGGAATAAAATGTGGTTGTTTTTGAAATAAGTGTTTGATATGTATTACGACGGAGACCGTCGTAACGAGGAAAGTGTTATATCTAAATTTGCTCTGTATTCTTGCATCTTGGAAAATTACTACACCCTAAAAATTCTTCACCAGTTTTTTTATTACGTCTTTCTTTCATTACACTACCACATTTTCTACATATAATTTTTGGGTCTGTTATCTGAATATTTGATGATTTATTGTGCCTATCTTTTAATGATGAAACATGATCCTTATTTGTTTTTCTACTCTTTTCTAAGCTATTACTTTTTAATGTATTGACAATTGTAATGACTTCTGAGGGAGAAAAAACAGGTTGTGAAAATGACTTAATATAGCTTATATATTGTCCTCCTAAAAAAACATTATTTGGCATGTCAGTTTTAAATTTACATTCACCAACAAAAGTAACGATAGAATGAATATTATTTTTAAAACCCAATAGTTCTTCTATTGCCTTAGTATGTTTATAGTTTTGATGTAATGGGTTTTGAAAAGTGTGCTTTTTACCATAATTATTTTGAGTCCATTTTTTTTGCTCTTTTGAACCAAAAATCCATCCTTTCATGTTTTTAGTTTCAATAACAAAAATACCAAACCTAGAAACGATAATATGGTCTATCTGTGTTGTGTTATTGTCATTCATTTTGATAGTTACATCTTTTAGTGCAGTATAAATAGATTTATCTAATCTTATACTATTTGTCGTATTGACCATAGCTTCCCCAACTTTTCCTTTAACGTATGGAGATTTAAAAAATGCAATAAGTAGTATTATTGGTATGATATACCATATCTGTGAAAAAATTGAGACTAATATGGATGAAGTATCTAACATATTTATGTATTCCTTGGATGGATTCTTTTATGACAAGAAGTATACCAAAAAAATGTCACATCCACTTCTTCACCCTAGCCGTAGCCACCGCCTCCAAAGGGTCATCAGGCCAATAGTGCTTTTTATACTTCCCTCTCAATTCCTTCTTCACCTCATCATAGGTGTTTGCCCAAAAGCTAGAGAGGTCTAGGGTCATTTGCATGGGGCGTTTAGCGGGGGAGAGTAGGTGTAGCATAAGGGGGACTTTGCCGTTTAGTATGCTCGGAGTTTGGGCTGTGGTTTGGTTGTTGAGGCAAATACGCTGATTTAAACTTCAAAATCTAAAGTGAGCTTTTCTTTTTTAGTATGGTTACTATCACAAAATATGCCGTTGTAACACTTCTTACATTTACAGAGATAATAACCATCAGTATGATTTACAGTAAATTCTCTGGGTTTAAAGTCTGTACCCTTATGGCTACCATCACAAAGAACCCCGTCTTCACTTTTGCCACAGGTACAAAAGTGGTACGTTTCACCTGCTTCGAGTTGGGTGTAAGCAGGACGAAAAAAGACCATTTACGCAGCTTTTACTTTTTTAATTATCTCCATAGGAGCTATGGCGATGATACCTACTATCGTACCAATAAGAAGCTCTCCTAAGATGGAAGGTATCCCTGCTACTACGTCATGTATGGCATGGACATTATGAACAAATATCCCTCCTGCCACAAGTAACATAGCAATAGTACCAATGACAGCTAAGGCACGTATGACTTTAGGTAAGGCACGGATGAGGAACTGTCCAAATTTGTGCATAAATGACTTGGCATCGTTACTCATAGATACAAGTTTATATCCGAAGTCATCCATACGCACGAGTAAGGCTACTAATCCATAGACACCTACAGTTGCTAAGATAGCTACTAAAGTAACGACACCTATTTGTACCATAAGAGAACTTTCAGCGACGGTACTTAATGCCAATATGACTATCTCAACAGAGAGTATAAAGTCTGTACGGATGGCAGATTTTATTTTGTCTTTTTCAGCGTCTAGTACTTCTTCTTTGCTTTGGGTAGTTTGTGCACTAATTTTTGCCTGCGTTTTCTTATGGAAGAAGTATTCATAGATTTTTTCCATCCCTTCAAATGCTAGGTACACTCCACCAAGCATAAGTATAGGCACTATAATCCAAGGAACAAAAGCTGAGAGTAAAAATGCCAAAGGTAAAATGATAGCTTTGTTTATAGCTGAACCCTTAAAAATAGCCCATATAACATGTAGTTCTCGCGAAGCTGCAGAGCCTGAAGCTTGTTCAGCAGCAACTGCTAAGTCATCCCCTAAAATACCTGCTGTTTTTTTAGTAGCGACTTGGCTCATGGTTGCCATATCATCCATAAGTAGTGCTATATCATCAAAAAGTGCAAAAAATCCGCTTGCCATAGATGTTCCTTTGGTGTAAATAATTTTTTGTAATCATAGCATATTTTTATGCTACACAGTACTTAAAGTTATCAAGATAAAATATATTTTAAAGGATAGAAAATGCAAGCACATAACAAAGCATCAGAATGGTTCGAAGGTTTATACCTAAACAACAAAGAAAACCATGAAAATATACCATGGGCAAGACAGGCTGTAAACCCTTTACTTCAAACATACCTAGACGAAGACAAAGCACACAAAGGCACGGCACTTGTCATAGGCTGTGGGTTAGGGGATGATGCAAAGGCATTGGAAGATGCAGGCTATGATGTCACAGCTATAGATGTGTCGCAAACGGCACTAGACTTAGCCAAAGAGCGTTTTTCGGACTCAAGTGTAAAGTTTATAAGGCAAGACATCTTTGAGTATGAAGAGCAGTTTGACTTTGTATTTGAAGCCCTTACTGTACAGTCACTTCCCATAGAGTTTAGGCTGAAGATGATAAAATCTGTGGCTGGTACAGTGGCAGTAGGAGGTGAACTACTTTTGGTAGCCCATAAGCGGGAGTTTCTACGTCAAGGCCCACCATGGCCACTGAGTCAAGAGGAAGTTGACTTGTTCAAAACACATGGACTCACAGAACTTTCGTTCGAGCTACATACAGAAGAGTCAAAAGTATCTCAAACAAGATTTAGAGTGCTATATAAGAAGCAGGGGTAAAAGTCCAAACTATTTTGGGTCACAGCCATTTGGTATCTCACCACCTATACCAAACTGGTAGCTAAAGTCATAGAGGTCATCCCATTGTTTGTCATTGAGTCTGCTTAGCTCAAAGGCAGGGCATATGGTTTTTACCGTTTCTTTGAACTTTCCCTCTTCTTTGAGTTCTTCCCACTCATCTTGTGTATGCTTTCTAGCAAAGATGGAACCAGGGAACTTACAACTTTTATGGAGTTTCTTTTTGTAAACCTTGTGACCTTTTTTTACATCGGCTACAGCAGTGGTGCTAAGAGCTAAACTAGCAAAGCCTATTATCGTAAGTAGTGTAATCATTTTTTTCATGTATGTGCCTTATAATGTTAAGTTATACTTTACGTTATTCTATCGAAGCTCACTTAGAGTTACGTTAGGACTTCATTTTTAAGTGTAGAAAAAAATGCCTTATACGTTTGTCTATTAAAGATATAGGTTTTCACATTGAAAAGTGTTTCAAATACTATTTTCCATAACAGCGAGAAGTTCTCTTCGTTGCGAATGTCACAAAGTTTTGTTTGTATCTGATGTTCAAGTAAGCTCAATGCTTTGGCATGAAAAACATACATCTTAAGTATATCATACTCGATACCTACTTCCTTATAGTAGTGTACGACGTCTAGGATAGAAGCTTCTTTCTGGGTAAAGTCATCATCATTTATGGGTATGAGTATTTCATCTTTTAGTAGTTGTTCAAGTAACTTACTATCTACATGAAAAGCAGATATAAACGCTTCTTTAGTGTAATGCTTAGTATTTGAGGGGATGTCACTTAGTGTATTCATAAGAGGTGTTATCATAGTTGAAGATGATGCAAAAGATTGGTTATGGTTTTGGAGTATATGTTTGAGTTGCTCGTTGGTACTACCAAGATGCTCTTTCATATAGTTGATATATTTGATGCGTTCTATATGCTCATCACTGTAACGGTGTACGTTAGATTTTATCTTATGTGCTTGGGGTAACATACCTTCTCTTATATAGTAAAGTATAGTAGATTTTGGAACATTTGTCTTTGTGACGAGTTCTGATATTTTGTATTTCATGTGATTATCCTCTTAATGATGACCTAAAGAATTATAGCATATAATCACATAACGTTAAGTAGTACTTTATGTTATCTAAATTTAAAGGAAATAAAATGGCACATATAAAATTACCAGAGTTTGAAGAGATGGATCCTGCCATACAAGATAAAGCTAGACCCATTTTAGAAAAGACGGGACAGCTAGGCGAGATATTTAAATTGCTCGCTATAGATGAAAAGGTTTATTTTGCAACAGATGTGATGATACAGAAATATCTTCTTGATGAGACAACACTTTCTTACGATATTAAAGAAGCCATAGCACTTCTGATATCACAAGAAAATGGCTGTAAAATGTGTGTAGATGTACATAAAAGTATAGCTAAGATGTTAGGACTGAGTGATCAACGTATTGCTAAAATCTTACAAGGGATAGATGCCATAGATACAGATGAGAAAGAAAAAGCACTTTTACACTTTTGTATCAAAGCATCACAAAAAGACAATTATAAAATACTAAAAGAAGAGATAGATGCTCTTAAAGCTATGGGGTGGAGTGATGTCCAAGTTATAGAAGCCGTAGCAATCACAGGATATTTTAATTATATAAATACACTTTCAAATGTTTTTGGGTTAGGACAATAGAGTATGATGAAGATTATTATTGCAACATTATTAATTTTTTCGATACTTCAAGCAAAAGAGTATAAAACTGTATTTGATTGTAGTTCAGACAATGCCTATTATATTAAGACACGTATGTGGCTTATAGGCAAAACAATGGATATGATAGAGAAAAAAGGGGACAAAGCTACATTTGTGCTTACTTTACATGGAGGGTGTGTACCCATGGTATCTAAGAATTATGAAGAAATTATTGATGACAATGACCTAGCCAATATAAAAAAAGCACAGCAATACCTTGTTGATTTGTCAAAAAAAAGAAAGATAAAAATAATAGCATGTGCCATGTCACTGAACTCCAATGCCATAGACAAAAAAGAAGTACTACCCTTTATAAGTATTTCAGATAATAGCTTCATAGATACCATTGGGTATCAGAATGATGGTTATGCATTAATGAGCTTTAAATGATGACGTACATACATAAAGTATTTGGCATAATACGTCAAATTATTGTTTTGACATGGAATATTCTTTCACTCTTCTTTGGTTTCACCTATGAAAAACAAGGTAGAAAAATGAAAGACTATAATATGCGAGGAAATACAAATCCTAAACGTAATTCTACAGTCTATAGACCCAACAAAGTAAGTAAGGATTAAAATGAAAAAAATATTATGGTCAGTTATGTTGAGTTGTACAGTCTATGCACAGAGCTTTTACGTACTCTCAGGCGTAGACAACTACGATACCATCGTGGCAAACATGTCACCTAAGACTGCGAAATACAGTGACGACATCAAGTCTCTTATGCAAAGTATGTCTAAAGAGATAGGTGTCAGTACAACAGGGCATCCCTCTCGTGTCTTGGTCTTTGTGATAAGTGATGTTTCTATGGGTGACACAGTTGGCATAAAAGTAGACCTTGAGCTGGGTGAGTATGTACTACGTAAAGGTGCTACGCAACGGGTCTTTGGTGTCACATATATAGACACTAAACTCTTAGCACCAGACTTCAAAGATGAAGACGATGTGGACGAACAACTAGCCGACGCAGTAGAAGAGATGTTAGAAAAGTTTAAACTACAGTACCAAGAAGATAACAACAAACTTTCCTCTGAAAAAAAGTCCGTTACACATGAGACCTTTGCTAAAGACATGGGCTATGAGACAGACTATAACACTGCCCTTGCTAAAGCTAAAAAAGAGGGTAAAGACATCACGATGTTCATGACTACTTCATATTGTCCATGGTGCAGAAAACTAGAAAACCGCATACTCTCTCAAAATGACATAGACGCCAAAGTAAAAGCCAAATACATCCCCCTCATGCTAAACCTAGACAAAGACAGCTACCCAGAACAGTTTGCTAAAACACGCTTTACACCTATACTGTACATAGTAGATGCTAAAGATGAAAGCATCAAACATAAGTTTGTGGGCTATAGTGCGAGAGGTGAGTTTTTGCAGGTTTTGAAAGGGAAGTAGGGGGTGTTTTAAAAATTCTGTTCAAAAAGAAGACTTTTAAATCTATACACACTAAAATATATGAATTTGTATGTAAGATACTGAAGCGTGCAAGCGAAACCTAGAGAGTAAACTTACCCTCTCTACGATTTTTCTTCACTTTCTCATAGCTCCCAAACACCCCATTCATCGCTATAAACACCCCTCTTTTTTCTAAGGCTGTCAGGTAACCATAGGCTGAAGCTAGATTGGCTGTGGCTTCAGTGGTGTCTATGCTATAGGGAATAATAGCACCTGTTAGTACGATGGTCTTTTCCAGTTCTGCGTCTGCTAGGTATTCTGCAGTAATATCCATAGTGTCTGTACCATGAACTATGATGATGTTGTGGTGGGTTGACTGGTGTATGGTGCTAAGTAGCTCTAGTCTATCGTGGTTTGTTATCTCTAGTGAATCTTTGCCTATGATGTTGAGTATTTCAAAGTCGCAAAGCCATTTTGAAGCTATGATCTTAAGGGCATGAGAGGTTTTGTCGATGTCTAAGTTGCCTGTTTTTGGGTTATAGACTTTGTTAAATGTACCGCCTGTGCTTATTATCAGTATTTTTTTCATTTAGACACTTTCATTTTGGTTAGTTGATGCTAAAATAACATAATTTATTTTTGGAGTAGTTGAATGGTAATGAAGGGTAAAAAAGGTGTCATCTTAGGCATCGCTAACAAAAAGTCTATAGCCTACGGCATAGCAAAAGCCTGTCAAGAGCAGGGTGCTGAGATAGCCATCACGTTTTTAAATGAGCGTTTTGAAAAGAAACTAGCTCCTGTCGCTGAAGAGCTAGAGTGTGGAGCAAAGTTTTATCCTTGCGATGTGTCTAAGCCTGAAAAGATAAAAGCACTCAAAGACTCACTAGAAAAGGACATGGGAAAGATTGACTTCATCGTACACTCTATAGCCTTTGCACCGAAAGAAGGACTAAGTGGACGTTTTTATGACATTAGCAAAGAGGCGTTTGATGTGGCTATGGACATCTCAGTTTACTCTCTCATAGAGATAGTACGTGAACTAAAGCCTATACTCTCAGACAGTTCTTCTGTATTGACTCTTTCTTACTATGGTGGCGTGAAGTACATACCAAACTACAACCTCATGGGTGTAGCCAAAGCAGCACTAGAGATGACTACCAAGTATTTAGCAGAAGACTTAGGACGTGACGGCATACGTGTAAACGCCATCTCCGCAGGCCCCATCAAAACCCTAGCGGCTGCAGGTATTGGTGACTTTGGTTTCATGCTCAAATGGAACAAAGCCCACGCACCACTCAAAGAAAACGTGACTATAAACCAAGTAGGAAACTCTGGTATGTACTTGCTTTCTGACCTAAGTTCAGGAGTGACGGGTGAAGTGCATTATGTAGATGCTGGGTATAACATCATGGGTATGCCTGCGGTGGAGTTTGATGATGAGGGTAAACCACATATCGCTTGGAATGGTGAGTCTAAATAAACTTTAGCCACTTTTTCCAAGGCAACAACAAAAGAGAAGAGATGCTCATCATCAGTATGAGCATCCCATCACTCAAATGTTTCATAAGCCATAAAAACACTTTCCATACCTCTCCTTTATACCCCACTTTTGCATAAGCTTTTAATCGTTTGGTCGTTTTGATGAAGTTCTTTTCTCCACCTTTGATGAGATGCACAAAACCTGAAGAGCCGTAAGTAGAGGCTAAGGCGATGGTCTTAGCCTCTACTTTTGAGAGTTGTTTTGCATGGGTGAGTACTTTTTTGTTTGAGAGAGTAAGTAGTGTAGCAGTTTTGTTTCCGTAGCGTTTTGCTAGTTTTGTCATGCCTTTTAGCTCTT
>Ga0256840_1004533_pt1 | contig 10358 bp, 10 predicted proteins | sample 355202metaG_FD_185969 | JGI IMG/M metagenome (GOLD analysis project Ga0256840, IMG submission 185969) | Hydrothermal vent microbial communities from Mid Atlantic Ridge, Atlantic Ocean - 355-202 | ecosystem: Environmental > Aquatic > Marine > Hydrothermal vents | place: Atlantic Ocean: Mid...
AACGCCGCCTATCTTGCCATCCAGATCATGGCGCTGCAGGATGATGAACTGCGTGTGAAGCTTCAGGAAGATCGCATCTCCAAAGCCAAAAAGGTCGAGCTTGACTCCTCCGAGATCGAAGTGATCTTATAAACCGTAGGGGCAGACCCGCGTGTCTGCCCACTTGCGATACAACTTACGGGTTGGATCATATCTATAGTGGTAGATATCATCGAATCCATATCAAAACCATCAAAAGAGAGAAAAGTATGAATAACAATGCCATCACTTTCAGCGAACTACTCCTCAAACTCCAGCAGTTCTGGGCGGCACAGGGGTGTAATATCGTACAGCCTTACGACCTGCCTGCGGGAGCGGGGACATTCCATCCGGCGACACTGCTGCGCAGTCTGGATGCCAAGCCGTGGTCTACGGCGTATGTCGCGCCCAGCCGCCGTCCGACAGACGGGCGTTACGGAGAGAACCCCAACCGTCTGGGAGCATACTATCAGTTTCAGGTACTTATCAAGCCAAGTCCGGATAACATTCAGGAGCTCTATCTAAAGTCATTGGAATTTTTGGGACTTAACCTCAAGGAGCACGATATCCGCTTTGTCGAGGACAACTGGGAGTCACCGACACTGGGTGCGTGGGGACTTGGCTGGGAGGTCTGGCTGGACGGGATGGAGGTGACGCAGTTCACCTATTTCCAGCAGGTAGGAGGGATCGCGTGCGATCCGGTAGCCGTGGAGATCACCTACGGTACGGAGCGTCTGGCAATGTACCTTCAGGGCGTCGAAAGCGTCTTTGATATCGTCTGGAATCGCAACGGCGATGAGGTAACCACTTATGCGGATGTCCATAAAGAGAGCGAGTATGAGTTTAGCAAGTACCACTTCGAGGTGGCAACGGTCGAGAAGCTCTTTGCTCACTTTGACGATGCCAGCGAGGAGTGCAAACGCTGTCTGGATGCCGGACTCCCTCTGCCGGCATACGACCAGTGTATGATTGCATCGCATGCCTTCAATGTCCTCGATGCCCGCAAAGCGATCTCACAGGCGCAGCGCCAGAACTATATCCTCAAAGTCCGCGAACTCGCCATCGGGTGTGCACAGCTCTACAAGGAGCAGGAGGAGGAGCGTAACAAGAGGGTGAGAGGTTAACTTTGTGTTATAATAGGTGCATATCAATTCAAAGGAGTTCGGATGTCTCGAAACGATATTGCCGAAATGAGCGTTGAAGAGCGTATTGCATTGATGGAGGAGTTGTGGGTTAGTTTTGAGAGGGATGATCTTGAGTATCCTATGCCAAAATGGCATGAAGATGTATTGGATCAAAGGGCGAATCGTACAGATGAGAATTTTATCTCTTTTGATAAAGTGAAGCATCATATAAAGAGTCAATTGGATGCATATAGAGATTCTTGAAGAGGCGCAAGAGGATATTCTCCGAGCCACCCTTTTTTACGAATCGCAACGATTTGGAGCCGGGGACTATTTTCTTGATGCCATCAGTGCTGACATCGAATCTTTGCATCTCTTCGCAGGGATCCATCCGATACGGTATGGCTATCATGTACTTTTTTCAAAGCGATTTCCTTATGCGGTCTATTATCGGGTTGAGAGGGATCGGATTAGAGTGTATGCGGTATTGGATGAACGGCAAAACCCTAAATCTATAGATAAAAGGTTGGATAGTGAAACTCCAAGAGATCTATGACCATTTAAACAGACTTAGCTCCTTTAATTGACAGCAGAAATAGGACACTTTTGAATTGATCATAGGATACCTTTTCTGAGAGATATTGCAGGTGGTTGATTCTCATTGGTTCGAGCCTTTTCCCCGAAAAGATGAATGGGTTTCAGAAGAAATAGTTATCATATAGCTGCCTAAATACTTTCGGTTATATGAAAAGGTATTACTGAAAATCCGAGAAGAATGGAACATTCGTGTCAAAATTGAACATATCGAGACAAAGAACTATTACGACAATCTATATTTGGAGTATCGTAACGGTCTTTTTTTTCATTGGTCTGTTTGTGGTGCTTGTCATTTTTGAAGGATATAGTGATTTTGAAAAGGATGCAAAATTACTGCGTCAAACATATCTCTCTTCACAGGAAAAGCGTATCCGTTTTGATGTGCAAAGAGTTTTAAAATATATTACACATATGCATCAACACGCGTCATCACTGTTGGAAAAAAATATATTGCAAGCACAAGTACTGCAAGCTATTGAACAGTTATACGGTAGGCAAGACGGTACAGGATATATCTTTATTTATGACTTTAACGGTACGTTGCTTTCTGATCCGCTCCAGCTCAATACGGTGGGTAAGAACTTTTATCTTTTCAAAGATAAGAACGGAGTGCAGGTGATTAAAGAGCTGATCGATATCTCCAGACAGAAAGAGGGTGGTTTTGTACGGTACAGTTGGATTAAACCCACCACGGGAGAACCGGCGCCGAAGATCTCTTATGCCCATGCTTTTAAACCTTGGGGGTGGATGGTGGGAACAGGTGTTTACCTTGATGAAGTGGAGAAGGTGATCTCTCAAAAGAAAGAATCGTTGAAAAAACGACTTATTCGTTATACGATGGGTATTCTCTCTTTAACTGTGATACTTTTTGTGATTAGTTTCATCGGACTGTTAGTTGTTAACGGGATCCTCCGGAGAGAGGTCGATAGATTGAATCAATTTTTCCGTAAAGCGGCAAGAACCCATACTACGATTGATGAAAAGCAGATCGAATTGGCAGAGTTTAAAACGCTGGTTCGGTGCATCAATGAGATGGTTGATGATATCCATATGCAACAGCAGGCTCTGAAAACCCTTAACCTCTCTCTTGAAAAAAAAGTTGAAGAGAAGACGGAAGACCTTAGCAGAAAGAACAAGTTGCTTGAAAAAGAGAAACATTTGAGTGAAAATCTGCGTATCTCACAGGATAAATTCATCAAACACTCCATTCATGAGATCAACACACCATTGGCAGTGATCATGATGCATATCGATATGTATAAGCTAAAGCGCGGTGAGAATAAATATCTTACCAAGATTGAAGCGGCAGCGAAAATGATCTCCAATATCTATGACGACCTGAGCTATATGGTAAAAAAGGATCGTTTTCATTATCTGAAAAAAGAGATTAATCTTTCAGACTTTTTACAAGAACGCATCGCTTTTTTTGATGAGATTGCCAGAGGGAGTGAACACCGAATAATTGCAAAGATTGTTTCCGACATCAAGATCTATTTTTCCGATATCGAACTGCAACGTATCATAGACAACAACCTTTCCAATGCGATTAAGTATGCCTATAAGCATAGTGATATCATCATCTCCTTAATAGATAGTGATGAAGGGATAGTGCTGGCATTCAAGACCCACTCCAAACAGATAGAGGATGTTGAACGGATATTTAAGCCTTTTAGGCAGGAGATCGAAGATAGAGGGGGGTTTGGGCTCGGCTTGGAGATCGTACATGGTATATGTCAAAAAGAACATATCAAGATAGAGGTGGATTCTCAACCGCAAATAACCATATTTCGCTATATCTTTTCAGTGTGCGTGGTGACAAATCATGGAGGGAACAATGCAAGTCTTACTACTTGAGGACGAACAGATGCTCCAGAGTGCGATGACGGAGTATTTGAATGATTGTGGATATGACGTGAAATCGTGTGATGACGGTGAACAGGCATTAGCATGTGCGCTGGAGTCCTCTTACGATCTTTTTATCTTTGATATCAATACACCCGGTATCGATGGACTCTCCTTGCTTGAAAGACTGCAGGAGAAAAAAATATATGTGCCGACAATCTTTATTTCGGCAATTACTCAAATCGAACAGATATCGAAAGCGTATGAGTTGGGGTGCTATGATTATCTTAAAAAGCCATTTCATCTTAAAGAGCTTACATTACATATAGAAAGACTGCTTAAAATGGCGAAGATCGCTCCGAAATCCGTAGTAAAAATCTCTAAAATGTATAGTTATGATCTGAAAAAAAGACGACTTTTATTCGATAATGAAGAGCAGCGACTAACACTTAGACAGGCGCAGATTATTCACCTTTTTGTATCCAACATCAATAAAATCGTTGATTTTGATATGTTGAGATACTATATATGGGAAGATGATCGGACAGACAATGCAACCATACGAGCGGAGATACATCGTGTGAAAAAGGTACTTAAAGAGGAACTGATAGAGAGTCATAAGGGAATAGGCTATCGATTGATACAGAAATAGTAACAAAAGTGTTACCAAAAGAACCACTTTTATATATTAGTCTCATTTTCTTCCCATAATTTTTCTATGCTATGTTGTTGCTATTTTTCTATTTCATACTTAAATTGAAAAAAATAGAGGAGATAACATGGTGAAAAAAGCGATATTCGTATCGATGATGGCATCAGTCTGTCTGATGGCAGGCGGTAAGATTGTGCCGGTTTCGGAGACTGAACCGGATTGGGGAGAGATCTTCGGTCAGGCAAGAACGTTCTATGTGGATAGAACCTATGTTCGGGGCAGTACTCCCTATGAAAATCGAAATGCTTGGGCAGCGGGTGGATATATCGGATACAAAACACCTGATTATGAAGGTTTGTCAGCCGCAGTAGCGATCTACGGTACCTATGGGTTTGAGATCCATGCCGATTCGCTTGAAAACGACTTTGTGAACGGACTAGGAACGACACGATATGATCCGTCTCTGCAGGGGTACAACGGTGACAACTATGCGTTTATCGGGCAGGCATATCTTAACTATGTTTATAAAAATACAACCTTCAAGGGGGGTCGAATGAGACTTGACACGCCTCTTGCAGGTGCCGATGATGCGCGAATGCTGCCCAATCTCTTTGAGGCGGTACTTGTGACCAATAAAGATATAGAGAATACAATAATTATCGCAGGACATGTCTTTAGAGAGACGGTAGGTACCTTCTCCAACGTCTATATGCCGCATGATCAGACACAAAGCGGAACGATCCTCGCATTGCATAGCGGTTACGGCTTGGGTGCGGAACTTGGTTTGAGCGGCGAATTCGTCAATATGGGTACGATCGCACTTGGTGATCGCACGCAAAGCGGGTTTGATAACAGCACTGACGGTGTTACCGTACTTTCTGCCGTCTATACCGGTATCGAGGGACTTAAAGTTCAAGCATGGGACTATATTGCGTGGGATATCCTCAATGCGCTCTATCTTCAGGCGGACTATAGCTTTAAGGTTAACGAGAAAATCGGTATGTTCATTGCAGGTCAGTATATACGTGAGGATGATATCGGAAACTATCTCGAGCGTTTGGCCGGTGCGGGTATTGGCAGTAACTACGGTGCTGCAAAGATCGGTGTCAAATATAGCGGATTGACCGCTTACGCGGCATACTCGATTTCCGGCGATGCAAGTGGTCCGTTGAATTTAGGTACGATCACCCCGTGGGGAGGTATGCCGGCATTTACGCAAGGTATGGTGACACGACACCAGTTCTTTGCCGATACAAAGGCGTGGAAAGTAGCGGCAACCTACAATCTAAAAGAGATGGGAATCAACCTTAAAGCAACGGCATATTATACGAGTTTTGATATGGGAACGGGAAATGGTTATAGCCCTGGAAATTCATGGACTGCAACAGAGCCGGGGTTTGACTTTATCTATACGCCTGAATCGGTCAAGGGGCTACAGTTGAGATTCAGAGGAAATTTTCCAAGAAACTTTACGCAAACAGATGTTGGCTGGGATGAATATAGAGTCATTGCCAACTACAATTTTTAAAAGGAAAAAGAGATGACAAAAGAGCAGATTGAACACGTTCGAAACAATCCGAAGTACCAAAAATTGGTAAAAGAGCGGAGCCGCTTTGCATGGACGCTCTCCATCATTATGCTGGTGGTTTATTATGCATTTATTCTGACCATTGCATTTGACCCGTCTATACTCGGTACGAAAATGGGTGATGGTGTGATGACCATTGGTATCCCTATTGGTATTATGATCATTATTATTGCATTTGCTCTGACAGGTATTTATGTCAAGAGAGCCAACGGAGAGTTCGATGAACTCAGCCGACAGGTAAAAGAAGAATTGAAGGATATTGCATCATGAAAAAACTATTTGTATGGATGACACTCCTGTTTGGGGTGATGGCGATGGCGTCGGGAACAATTGACGGTGAAGTGCAGAAACAGCCATTGAATGTCTCGGCGATTGTCATGTTCCTCGTCTTTGTTTCGGGAACACTCGGTATTACCTATTGGGCGGCAAAAAGAACTAAAACGGCAAAAGATTTCTATACGGCAGGCGGAGGGATCACCGGTTTACAAAACGGTATGGCTATTGCCGGAGACTATATGTCAGCAGCATCCTTTCTCGGAATTTCAGGTTTGGTCTATCTGGCAGGATATGATGGGTTGATATACTCCATTGGATTTCTTGTGGGGTGGCCGGTTATCTTGTTCCTTGTCTCCGAGCGACTGAGAAACCTCGGTAAGTATACCTTTGCTGATGTAGCGGCATATAGACTCAAGCAGACACCTATTAGAACATTGGCAGCACTTGGTTCTATCGCAACGGTTATTTTGTATTTGATCGCACAGATGGTTGGTGCGGGGAAGCTTATCCAGCTTCTTTTCGGACTCCCTTATGAGGTTGCGGTCATACTTGTCGGAGCACTGATGATTCTCTATGTTACTTTCGGAGGGATGTTGGCTACGACATGGGTACAGATTATCAAAGCGGTACTGCTGTTATCGGGTGCGACGTTTATGGCATTGGCGGTGATGAGCCATTTTGGCTTTTCTCTTTCGGAGATGTTTACGGCAGCAGTAAAGGCGCACCCCAAGCATGAGGCGATCATGGCACCGGGAGGGCTGGTCTCCGATCCTGTTTCGGCAATCTCTCTTGGTATCGCATTGATGTTCGGTACGGCGGGGCTACCACACATTTTGATGCGCTTCTTTACGGTAGCAGATGCAAAAGAGGCGAGAAAGTCCGTATTTTATGCGACCGGATTTATTGGGTATTTTTATATTCTGACGTTTATTATCGGTTTCGGTGCGATCATTATGGTTCTTAACAATCCGGAATATATCGATCATGCTAAAGAGATGGTCAATGGTATGGCTCCGATCCTCGGAGGTAAAAATATGGCGGCAATCCACCTCTCTCATGCAGTGGGTGGTAATTTCTTCCTCGGCTTTATCTCGGCGGTAGCATTCGCAACGATTCTTGCCGTTGTTTCCGGCCTTACCCTTGCGGGTGCATCGGCGATTTCGCACGATCTCTATGCCAATGTATTCAGAAGAGGCAGGGTGGACGAGATGCAAGAGATGAAAGTCTCAAAGATTGCTACTGTGGTATTGGGAATTGTTGCAATCATCCTTGGTATTGCATTTGAGAAGCAAAATATCGCATTTGTGGTCGGGCTGGCATTCGCGATTGCAGCATCGGCAAACTTCCCGGTACTTTTCCTCTCTATGTTCTGGAGTAAACTGACGACAAGAGGCGCAGTGATTGGTGGTAGTTTGGGTCTTGCAACGGCAGTGTTGCTGGTAATCCTCGGTCCGATCGTATGGGTACAGATCCTTGGCAATACCGAAGCGATCTTCCCGTATAAGTATCCGGCACTTTTCTCGGTGACAGTTGCATTTATCGCAATCTGGTTCTTCTCTATTACCGATAACGGGGAGGATGCGAAAAGAGAGCGTGAAGCATTTGAAGCGCAGGATATTCGTTCGCAGACAGGTATCGGTGCGGAAGGTGCGGTATCGCATTAATTATGTAGGCAAAACCTTAGGGTTTTGCTTCGTAATATTTTGCATAGTGTTATCTTTCCCCCGCTCAGGGTAACACTATGCCAAGTATTATCAGAGAAACCAAAAGGATAAAGATGATCGAACTACTTGAGAGACTTTATACGTATCCGCCCTTTTCTCTGCTGCCAAACGAGACACGTGAGACGATCGAAAAAAACACACAAATCGCTTATTATCCGGAAAGCTCCGTTCTTATTGAAATCGATACCTTCCCTGAATATCTTTTTTTTATTATCAAGGGTGTTGTAGAGGTTAAGGAGGGAGATACGCTCATAGATATCTACCATGAAGATGATACGTTCGGAGGTAGTGAGCTTATTGAAGGACAGCCTGCAAGGGCGGATTATATTGTTACTGAAGAGCTTATCTGCTACCTTTTGCCCAAAGAGATATTTTTAGAATTGTGTAATACATACGGGGTATTTAAAAATTACTACTTTTCTTCTATTGTCGAGCGTATTGAGACAATAAAAGAGCGTAAAGAGCTAGCGAAGATGGCGGATCTAATGGTCGCTCGTATTGAGGAGTCAATGCTGCATGCACCGTGTGTCGTTCCTTTTGATATGCCAGTCATCAAAGCACTTCAAAAAATGGAGTCGGAAAATGCCGTTGCACTGCTTGTTAAGCAAGATAACGGATACGGTATCGTGACTGACTCCGATCTGAGACGATATATTTTGCATAAAGATGAAGAGAGCTTAGAGTCTATTGGAGACATACAGACATTTCCTGTTGTATCAGCGCAGCAAGGAGATCTACTTTTTAATGTATTGCTTTTGATGACCGGGCGTTCCATTAAGCATCTTCCGGTAACGGATTTGGAGGGTAAACCGATCGGCGTACTGACCTTGATCGATCTGTTAAGCCTCTTTTCCAACCAGTCCCATTTGATCGGACATCAAATCGATAGGGCGACAGATATCGCACAGGTGATTGATGCGGTTAGACGGATTGATATCATGATCAGTGCTTTACATATGAAGGGGGTTAAGGCACGTTATATCGCAAGGCTTGTCTCGGAGCTTCATAAAAAAATGTATGCCAAACTGTTTGCACTTATTTTCCCTGCTTCATGGCATACCCAATGTGTGCTTATTTTGATGGGGAGCGAGGGGAGGGGTGAGCAGATATTGCGTACAGATCAGGATAATGGTATCATTTTTGAAGAGGGATTTGATCCCGAAGGAAAAGAGGCATTGTTACTACGTTTTACCGAAGCACTAGATGCTATAGGGTTTCCCAGATGCCAAGGAAATGTCATGGTCATCAATCCGAAATGGGCGAAAAGTCAAAATGCCTACCGAGATGATATAAGGCGATGGGTTGGTGACGCTTCCGGAGATGATCTAATGGATCTTGCAATCTTTTATGATGCGTTTGCCGTCGCGGGAAATGTGCAAATTTTCACTACATTACGTGATGAAATGATAAGAACTGTTTCAGTTCATTCTGCATTCTTGCCACGTTTTGCCGCCCCTATTGAGCAGTTTGAATCCCCTCTGGGGCTCTTCTCTCGCTTTGTTACATTCGATAAAGGGCATAAGAATGAGATCGATGTCAAAAAGAGTGCTCTCTTCGCACTAATACACGGTATACGCTCATTGTCACTTGAGTATGGTATTACCAAGAACAATACAACCCAGCGCATCAAAATGCTTCGCACATATGGATATTTTCAGGAAGATGAAGCAATAGAGTTGATCGAAGCACTTGAAGTGCTCATGAACTTTAGATTGCATGCACGATTGAAAAAAATGGAGCAAGGAAAAGAACCGGATAACTATATCGATTTGGAATCGCTTGGTAAACTTGAAAAAGATACGCTCAAAGAGGCTTTGAAGATAGTGGATAAATTCAAGAAACGTGTAGCTTACCATTTTCATCTTTCGGTAATGGGATAATGGCGATGTTTGGCAGTATAATCAAGAAGTTTCAGCGTAAAAAGCTTCAAGATAAACGCTACGCCTTCTTGTTTGAAGAGAATCAAAGTGATGAAGTAGTGGTTTTTGATTGCGAAACAACTGGACTTGATCCCAAAAAAGACGATATTGTCTCTATAGGCGCTGTAAAAATCAGAGAGAATCGTATTGTGACGGATGAGGCGTTGCATCTGTATGTTCGACAAACAAAGCAGATCAACCCTGAGAGTATCGTCATTCATCAGATCCGTCACTGTGATCTTGATCATGCTGTCTCCATAGAGGAGGCGATCGATACGTTCTTGCACTACATCGGCAGTAGGGGACTGGTCGGATACTATCTTGAATTTGATGTGGCGATGATCAATAAATATATGAAACCGATGCTTGGAATAACATTACCCAATCACAAGGAGGAGGTGTCAGCGATATATTATGATAAAAAAATTGGAAGGATTCCGCAAAGACATATTGATTTGAGGTTTGATGCGATCATCGAGGATCTCGGACTGCCTCCGCTCAAAGGGCATGATGCGCTCAATGATGCGGTGATGACGGCGATGATCTATCTTAAGTTACAACATACATACAAATTGTCATAAAGGAACAACTATGCTAAAAGAACTCTACTACCCAAAT
>Ga0256840_1004534_pt1 | contig 10357 bp, 10 predicted proteins | sample 355202metaG_FD_185969 | JGI IMG/M metagenome (GOLD analysis project Ga0256840, IMG submission 185969) | Hydrothermal vent microbial communities from Mid Atlantic Ridge, Atlantic Ocean - 355-202 | ecosystem: Environmental > Aquatic > Marine > Hydrothermal vents | place: Atlantic Ocean: Mid...
TTTAGGTTTGTAGGCTTCCAAAACAGTAAGGGCTATTTTTTGTTTCCGTTTCTCAACCATTTGTTCACGTATATGATAGCTTTCAGTACTTTGACCACGTTCATCATGCTCATGACTAGAAGAAACTACTATGCCTTCTCCTAAAGCAGGAACTCCTCTAGGAGATATACTCGTGTCAGTGAGTGTATAACGATTGTACGTTTCATCTGTAGTCTGTAGGTAGCGTCGTTGCTCGTAGCGGGTAAAATCAACCGTTTGTATCATACCGATTGAGTCTGCAAGATATTGGTCACTAAGATAAATAACAGGCATTTGGTATCTGTCCGCTAGTTCAAAGGCAAGATAAGCATAGTCAATACACTCCTGTAAATCTCCAGGTGCTAAAATGATACGTCCAAAATACCCATGTCCACTGTGTATGGCAAGATTTAAGTCGCCTTGCTCTGTACGTGTAGGCAGACCAGTTGCAGGTCCAGGACGCTGTGCTAGGTAGATAACTGCAGGTGTTTCACTCACCCCTGCTAGGCTGATGGCTTCACTCATTAGTGCAAATCCTCCGCCAGATGTAGATGTCATGGCACGTGCACCGCTGTACCATCCTCCTAGTACCATGTTGAGTGAGGCTATTTCATCTTCACTTTGTTCTACTAGTAGGGTAAATTCTTTAGACATAGAAGCCATAAAGTTTAGTACCCCTGTTGAGGGAGACATAGGGTAGGATGTTATCATATTACATCCTCCTGCTAAGAAACCAAAACCTGACGCAGATGAGCCATCCATCAAATGCATAGACTCAGTGAGATGTGGAAGAGGTTTAGGCAGTTTTGGAAGCTGTAAGTTTTTTAAACTTTTAGTGTACTCTAGTCCTTTTAGCATAGCCTCCTTGTTCTCCTGCTCATTTTTGTCATGAAAAAATGTAGAGATACTCTGGGATAATATACTTTTATCTAGTCCAAATAATCCAAAAAGAATACCAGAAGCATAGGAGTTCGCATAGTAGGCATTCCCAATTTCTTTGGCTACGTTTAGCATGGGGATATTTGTGATATCTATGTGTTCATGTGTCACATCATCATCTGCTAGGACAATGGTATCCTCTCTAAGACGTTCTTGTACATGAGCTAAGGCATCTGCATCTAGAGCTATGCAAAGATCCACATGCCAACATGGAGCATGTATAGGACCATCTGAGATGCGAAGTAGGGTAGTGTTGCTACCACCACGTACTCTGGACATGTACTCTTTCGTAGAGAAGACAAAATAGCCACTTTGTTTAAAGGCATCACTCAAAATATTTTCCAGTGACTTTAACCCTTTACCTGCTGCTCCTGCGATGAGTATGGAGACAGTAGAGGTATGTGATTGTGCTACTTCTTCATACTTTGGTAAAGAGACAGGTGGTGCGGAGATGGTTGATTGAAATGGGATAGCTACGTTTTTCATGATGACTCCTTGTCTGGCCAGGTAAGTTTACCTCCGTTATGTGCCAAAATAATCACGCTAATTCCTGTAATAAATATAATGCCATGATAGACTATGCTTGGCAGTGTACTTAAGTAGACAACATTAGGGTTATTAAGGTAAATGACGATACCAAAGATACCAAGTAAAAATGTAAGTATTGAGAGTGAAAGTTTGATAATAAATATCTGGGTAAACGCCATTTGATAGTTAATCTTCCAACTCAATATACCTGAGAGCATTGCAAAAAATCCCATAATGATTGCCAAGAAGAAACTGTAAAAAACAGCTGTTGCAAAAGAAGACTCTTGTTTAGATAAAAAAATGATATTTAACCCTACAGCGAAAAGGTGTAAGGCAATAGGAAAATGTACGAGCATAGGGTGAGGATGATATTTGCGATACCATTTAATCCAGTCTATTTTGTTTTTGTCTTTTTCCCCATCTTCATCATCTGCTTCATCATCGAGCGTATCTACAATATCAAAGCCATCAAATACATTTTCCCCATGTGGAGCATTCGCCATAGCATCTGTCAAATCAATACCCGCTTCATGCATGCCTTGATGCATACCATTTTCCCATAAAGGACTTTTAGTCACATCATAAACCTTTCCTTTATAAGCAACATAGGCTTTTTGTCCATTGTTTCCATTATATTGTTTGAGTTTTTCTAAAGTCATATTTAACTCCTTACATTTTAGCTACTTCATATAGTATGAATGAAGTAACTACTGTTTTATAGTAGTTTATATGTATGTAGTATGCGTGTACTTTATACAATGATTGTATCATTACATGAGGCGTGAGTTGATTTTAAAAGCATACATTATTGTTTAGAGACTCCCTTAATCTTAGCTCTTGGAATAAACTCCAAGATAGTAGCATTGATACAAAAGCGTTGTCTACCGCCAGGTGCATCGTTAAATACATGCCCCAAATGAGCTCCAGACTTTTTAGCTACTATCTCCACACGTCTCATGCCATATTTGTTGTCTTCTTTTTGCACCGTTGAGCCATCTACAGACTTGAAGAAGCTAAGCCACCCAGAACCAGAGTTAAATCTATCTCGTGTGTCAAAAAGTATGTCGCCAGATATTTTGTCTACAAAGACACCATCACCTGTGTGTTTAAACTGCTCGTACTGTTTACAAAAGCGTCCGTCTGTTTTTTGTTCAAAAGCGACATCATAGCCTTCGCTATCCTCTCCTAGTTTAAACGCACCCACTGCTTTGTAAAATGTTTTTTCATCCATGTAGCCTGTGTATGCTTCTACCTCTTTACCATCTTCTATGAAGATGATGGTAGGTGTGCCTTGGATTTTGGTTTTGAGTGTAAAACCTTTTAAGGCATCTTGATGCACAGTTCTTAGTGGGATAGTCCCTTTGTATTGGTCTGTGACATTGGCTTTGAACTTTTCACAAAACCTACAGTGTTCTGCGTCGATGACTACTATCTCTTTGCCACCAAGGGGTGAGATGCTAGGTGTTTTAGCGACAGATATTTGGGTACTTCCAAACTTTACGCCTGTGGTATGGTTAGGGCAGTAGCCAAAAATGTTTTTCTCAAGGTAGTTTTGGTGATGCACCTCTGCAACATAAAACTGTTTAAGAGGTTTTATTTCCGTAGTAATTTTTCCGTAACCTTCTTTTGTAAGTAGCGATTGGTATGCTTTTTTAGTAGCAAGAGCAAGTGCTTTTTGCTCATCGTTTGTGTAGTACAGAGCAGAACGATAGTTGTTGCCTTTGTCGTTACCTTGCCTATCACCTTGCGTGGGGTCGTGCAGTTCCCAAAAAGACTTTATGAGTGCTTCTGTGCTTATTTTTTTATCGTTATAGATGACTTTTACGACTTCTGTATGGTTAACTACTTTGTTAGAGTCTCTGTACTTGAGTACGGTTTCATAGGTTGGGTCAGCATAGTCACCACCTGCATACCCAGAAGTGGCACGCTTGACACCATCTAAGTTTTCAAAGTGTTTTTCCACACCCCAAAAACATCCTGCACCAAAGACGATGGTTTGTGTTTTTGCCATTATGCCAGAAGTGAGTGTGAGGCTTAAGCCTAGTAGCAATAGTATCGCTTTCATGATGTATATCCTTCTTGTATTGTTTGTGGGAGTGTAGCATAGTCTGTGTGTAGTATCTGTAGTTTGACAGATATCAATCAAATATAGGAGAGTTTACATTATACTTATGGCATTAGATTTGAAGGAGTGTTCATGCTAGAGTACGACATTATTGTCATAGGAGCAGGGCGTGCAAGTAACTTAGCACGTAATGCAGGTAAAGCAGGGCAAAAAGTAGCCATTATAGAAAAAGATAAATTTGGAGGAACATGCCCAAACAAAGGCTGTGTACCTTCCAAGCTCCTCATAGGCTACGCAGAAGTAGCCAGAAATATACAAGAAGCCTCACGACATTTCATAGATGCGACCATCAACCACATAGATGTTCAGAAGATATTTGAAGAGACCAATGCTCACATAGCAAAGGTTGACCCCTCATATAGAAGCAGGTTCAATGAAAATGTCACAACTTACACGGGTGAAGCGTCGTTTGTGTCCAACTATGTGGTAGAGGTAAATGGCGAACAACTCACAGCTCCTAAAATAGTCATAGCCACAGGTACACGTCCTGTAGCACCTCCACATGAAAAAGCATGGACGAGTGATGACATCTTCCCACTTAAAGGAACGCCTCCAAAGTCCATCACCATCGTAGGTGGTGGGTTCATAGCCTGTGAGCTTGCTAACTTCTTTGACGCTGTAGGCGTGGAGACAAAACTTTTAGTACGTGACCAACATATATTGGGCAATGAAGACGAAGAGATAGCCACTATTTTCAAAGAACAGTTTACAAAGCATGTCGATGTGGCTTTTGATACAAGCATCAAAGCCATAGCCCATGACGGGGAGATGTTTACACTCACCCTAGAAAACAAAAATGGTGAGCAAACAGAGCATAGGAGCGAAGCACTACTCTACGCCATAGGAAGAGTAGCAAATACAGATACCTTGAAGCTTGAAAATACTGACATCAAAGTAACAAAAAGAGGGTTTATAGCAAGAGATGAAAACTTCCAAACAGCAGTGGAAGGTGTGTATGTGGTTGGGGATGCTTCAGGAGAACACATGTTACAACATGCTGCAGCGATGGAGGTCAACCATGTACAAAAAGTCTTACTCTCAGGCAAACAAGAACCCTACACGTTTAAGTACATGCCTCACGCAGTCTTCACTCACCCAGAAGTAGCTTCTGTAGGACTGACTGAACAAAAGGCAAAAGAGCAGGGTGTGGAGTATGTAGCCATCTCCAAAGGTTGGCTAGCTTCTGCAAAAGCACAGTCTTTACGTATACACTACGCCAGAACGAAGATACTCATAGACCCTAACACCTACGCCATATTAGGCTTTCACCTCATAGGTCCACACTCTGCCACCATGATGCACCAAGTCCTAAGCATCATGCACCTAGACAACGACATACGTCATTTAAAAGAGATGCTTTACATTCACCCTGCACTCAGTGAAGCGTTGTTGCCTGCTGCGGTGAAAGCTGTGGGGGCGGTGAAGGGGTATAACAAAGAACACTAAACCCGTTCTATCTTCCCTCTATGCAGCACCACTACGCCTTTGTCTTCTAGCTCTTTAAGCAAACGTGAGATGACAACCCTAGAACTTCCAAGTTCTGTGGCGAGTTGTTCGTGGGTGGTTACTATCATGCTAGAGGGCTGTTTGCTTAGCCACTCAACTATGCGTGTGTCTAAGCGTTTAAACTTAATGTCGTTTATGAGTGAAGTGAGTTCTTCAAAGCGTAACTGATAGAGTGAAAACAGATACGTTTGGTACACATCTGACATTTTAGAGAGTTTTTTGACATTTTCTACATCGATGAGGTAGCCCTCTATGTCGCTAAGTGTCTGGGCAGATGCTACTGCTTTGGTTTGTGAGAGAAGCGAAGCAGTGTTTACGATGCATTGTTCGCCTGCTTTGAGGTTGTAAAGCGTGATGTCTTCTATGCTGTCAGACTGTGTGTAGAGTCTTACTTCTCCGTTTGTTAGCCATAAGATGTTTTCGCAGATGTCGCCTTGGTAAAAAAGTAGAGTGTTTTTAGGTACTGAAATGGGTTTGATGTGCTGTTCTAAAAATGCAAGTGCATCTGGTTCTAGTGTGTCTAAAAAAGGGTAAGAACTTAGTTTCATAGTGACTCCATACTATAGTAAAGTACTATAGCATGAAAACCTTTGTTAGTTGTTTTTAGTTTTACAACCCGTGTTGATACCAAGTAACGCGTAAGGTGGACACCATCCAATGATAGCTGTAAAAAGAAGTACTCCTCCTACAACGTCTGCGATGATATTTCCATTCATTACGCCCCAAGCAAGTGCTGCTGTACCTACTACACCTCTGATTATTCTGTCGATTTTACCTACGTTACATGTCATATTTGACTCCTTATATTTTGTTATGGGAGTATTATGGCAAGATACCTACGTTTTGTCTGTAACATAGGTTACATAGTCTTGTTTTCTGATTTAAAAAGACCAACCAACACCTAGTGCAAATCTATCGTCATCTTTACCTCTGTTGTCTCTTAAAGTGTAGTCAGCTTTAAGTACAACATTGTCTATAGGGTTGTAGTTGATACCTACAGTTGTGAGCGTGATGTCATCTTTGTTGTCATCTGTAGTATATGCCTCATACTGAGCAAATGGTGTCCACTCGTTGATAGCATAAGAAGCATTTACATAGTACCCTTTTCCACTTTTAGTGATGTCATGTGATGCACCATTTTCATCTAAGTTGTTTCCATCTATGTCGTTGACAGCGTAAAGACCATGAATGTCAAATCCTGAGAAGTTTACACCAGCGTGTACTTCAGAAACCATAGTTGTTACATCAACACCAGATATGCCTTGACTTGCATCAGCAGTGTAAAATGAACCACCAACATAAAAGTTAGATGCTTTATAGTCTAAACGACCTGCAAATCCGAAGGTTTCAGCTTTTGATTTTTGTCCATTTTGACGCATACCTCTTATGGAGTCTCCGATGTTTGCATTGAGTGCGGCAACTACACCGCCCTGATATGAAAAGTTATCCATTGTTCCGTGTAACATTACACCATTTTCATGCCATGTAGATGGGATGATGTATTTTTCAGTCTCTGGACGTGCTACAGCTTTAAATGCTGTTGGCTCATGGTAAAGGTTTACCATACCTACTGGTACGATGAAGTGACCAACTTTAGCAGAAAGTGCATCATTTGCTTTAAAATCAATGTATGCTTGCTCAACTATGCCGTAACCACCGGTACTTTCTCTTCCTCCATGTTCCCACTCTATTTCGGAAACCAACTTGATGTTGTCAGTGAATTGGTACCCTATATATAAGATAAATCTGTAAATATCTAGTTTATCTTTACCATCTTTGTCTAGGTAGTTAGTGTAATCCATTTTTCCATAGCCACCAAAAGATACTTTATCTAGTGCTGAACCCTGTGTTTCTGGTATCACATCTACTAGTGGCGTGAGTGTCTCTATGTTTCCGCCTGCTTGTGCCATAGCTGTTACTGCTACTAAGCTTAGTAATGTTTTTTTCATCATGTTTTTTCCTTGTTATTTGAAATTGTTATGTCTTGAAATAAGTATTTAAAGTTGATAATCATTATCTTTATACTAATTTCTTGCAGGGAATAGTAACACGCTAAACTTAAACTAATATTTAAAATGAAAACAATTATCAATTATTTTATTTTAAGTCAAAAAAAGTATACTTCACAAAAATAATGAAGGTTTTTATCTATGAAGTTTTTACTAGTATTGGTAGTATCAGTGACTGTTCTCTTTGCAAAAGAGGGTATTTCCTTAGACGAGATATTTAAATCTACTTTTTCTTCTAACGTGACAGTGGGACAAAAGACTATTACCTTGAGTAAAGCCCAAATGAAGGCACTTCAAAAAAAAGCAAAAGCAAAAGTAGACTCAAACATCATACGTTATTATGTAGTCAAAAATGAAAAGAAAGTAGTAGGGTATGGTGTACTTGTGGTACAACGCATACGCACAAAAAAAGCAGCCATTTTGTACCTTATAGATAAAGATGAAAAGATAAAAAACATTGAAATCATTGCCTTTCATGAACCTTCGGAGTACAAACCTTACAGTACATGGAAAAACAGTTTTAAAGATAAAGCACTCAAAGATGACCTAAGAGCAGGGTATGGCATACCTACTATCTCAGGTGCTACACTTTCTGCAAGAGCCATAAGCGATGCTTCTCGTATAGCCCTCACCATCGTAGCACAAGAAAAAAGGAAATAGAGTAAGCATGAAGTTTCTAGTCACTAAAGAGCTAGCCCATGTGGCATTGCTAAAAAACCTTATGGTAACGGTGTGTGTAGCACTGTTTTTTTACTTGGGTTTAGATGTGGTTGTGCATGGCTATGTGCTTGGCTTTGATGTTGATGGCATACTAAGCTCACTGTATGGAAATGCAGAGGAGTACATAGAACCCATACTCATAGACTCATTGCTGTTGCAAGTACACATCGACTTGTTTATGTCACTTTTTTCTTTGCTGATACTCTCTTCTATCTATATACGTCTATTTGCAGAGTTAAAGTCTAGTAAATATCTTGTGCATGTAGTACTGTTCTTAGGGTTACTCTCACCTTTACTTTTAATGCTAGCCTATTTTACTTCTGAAGTTTGGGTGTTTGTATGGCTTTTTAGCTTCATATTAGGTCACCTTTTAGCTATGTATATGTCACTCACTATAGTAAAAAAACTACTCATAAAATGAAACATTTAAAACTCTACCACATCCCCATCGCATATATGTTGCTGTATGTTGTAGCCATTTTACTTACAGGTGTGTGGCTCTTTTTACTCTCACAAGGGTTAGCGAGTTCAGACATATTGAGTACCTTAATCCACATAGCCAACGCACCTGAAGCAAAAAGCCTACACAACTTCATAGAAGTAGCCACCCCTCATATGTTTGCCATAGGCACACTCATCTTCGTGGTCGCTCACTTTATGCTTTTTAGTACAAAAGTCTCTCAAAAGTTTTCATTACGTATCTCCATTACACTTTTTATAGTGGCACTGTTAAACATCGTAGCTTATCTGCCTATCATCTTTGGGTTAGTGGTGTCTGGGTGGGTGAAGCTTTTGGATTTGGGGGTATTTGTATTGCTGTTTTTAGTGTTGCTTGGGATGGTCGCTTTTTCTTTATAGTTTATCCAAGAGAAAGACACAAACTTCTCCAGATTCCCATACACTATCTTCCCATCACTTTTAACCAACACAAACCCCACTTCATCATGTTCTTTCAAAAATGCCAAGGCGACTTTTAATGGCATCACGGAGATGGCAGTAGCATAAGCGTCTATCTTGGCATTATCTGCATGACAAAAGAGTGAGACAGAGACAAAGGCTTTGCCTTGCTTAGCTGTTTTTGGGTCTATGAGATGGTGGTGTGTTTGGTCTTTGACGTAACGTCTGTAGGTACCAGAGGTAGAGATGGAAAGTTGTGGTATCTTGGCGGTGAGTGTGGCGAAGGTTTGCTCAGAGTAGGGTGACTGTAGCTCAAAAGTGCAAACATCTAAACAGCGTATGTCTCCAGAGAGAGCCACGATGCCTTGGCTGATGTTTTGCTCACTTAAACGCTCCACAACTCTGTCTACCCCATACCCTTTACCCATCCCTCCTAAGTCTAGTACTATGCCTTGAGCTGTGCTAATGTTATGCTCATGTATGAAAATACCCTCTATGTTACGCTTGGCATTTTGTAGGGCTTTTTGAGTAAGGATGGTACTGTTCTCCTCCCCAAAATGGTACAAGCTTTTAGAGATAGACCCTATGCTGATGTCAAAGTACCCATACGTCTCTTTGTACAACTGTTTTGAAAGCGTAATGGCATGGGCAAGTGTAGGGTTGTAAGGTATAGTATGCATTTGGTTAAGTTGGTAGACCAAGTGAGGCTTATAGCTAGAAAGTGAGGCTTCAAGTTCTTTAATCTGTGTAAAAGACGTAGAGATGGTTTTGTTGTGTTTTTTAGGCAAAGTAATATGTACAAACGTACCCATGATAGCTTGGGTACGGGTGAAGGTTTCTTGGGAGAAGAGAAGGGTGTTTAGCAATGTTAAAAGTAACAGTATTTTTGACACACTTGTTCCCACTATGCTGAGTGGGAATGGATAGTTAGTATTCATGGGTCTCTCTTGTTTGAAGTGACTAATTCTATCGAAATGTTATTTATAAACTAAAATATGTCATTTTGACATATTTTTACATATGAATTTAAAAGTAGGGTATACTTTTTAACATAAATCAAACTAAAGAGGAAATGATGAAAAACTATAGTACTAAGTATTTTATGTCTATACGAGACAAAGAAATTAACCTAAATACAGCAGATAATGATTTGAGAAAAAATAATAATAGCCTCATAAAGTATAGTAGTATATTATTATCCCTTATTGGATTATTAGTTCCAGCAATTTATTTTCTTGGTTTTAAATTTCACGAGGGCGTATTAAGTGCATATGGAATTGATGCAAAATATTTTCCATTAGATACAGTTGATGTTTATATCAGTAGTTATACTGCAATGGCTTATTATATATTTGATTATTTAAAGAGTATTAATAAAGTCATGTATGTGGTAGTCATGTCTATGGTTGTGTTAGTTATTTTTATAGGAATTATTAAGTTTATATCAACTAAAAATATTTCTTCTAGATTAAATATTTCAAAATTGAATAATAATATTAAATATGAGTTAATTGATAAGGTATTTTCATTTATATTTGGAGTGATAATATTAGTTTCTTTAACTGTTATTATCGGTATATTATGGATTATGCTTCCTCAAAATTTCTATACTAAA
>Ga0256840_1004535_pt1 | contig 10355 bp, 8 predicted proteins | sample 355202metaG_FD_185969 | JGI IMG/M metagenome (GOLD analysis project Ga0256840, IMG submission 185969) | Hydrothermal vent microbial communities from Mid Atlantic Ridge, Atlantic Ocean - 355-202 | ecosystem: Environmental > Aquatic > Marine > Hydrothermal vents | place: Atlantic Ocean: Mid...
ACCGATGCTATAAAAAATTATTTAGAAAAAGGAGCAGTTATATTAGATGTTAGAAACCCTGGAGAATGGGCAGAAGGTCATACAAAAGGCGCTAAATTAATTACATTAAATGAGATTCCTCAAAGTGTAGAAAAAATTAAAGCTTGGAACAAACCAGTAATTGTAGTTTGTAGAAGTGGCGGTAGAGCTGGTACAGCTTTAAACTACTTAAAACAAGCTGGTATTGATGCTATTAATGGTGGTGCTTGGCAAAATGCTGACAGCTAACATATAGTTGCATATATAAATAAAAGGCTTTGATTGTTTTGTAATCAAAGTCTTTTTTTGTGATAAAGAATTACAAAAATAAATTCAATGCCGTTGGTCCTTCTAAAACACTTTTAATAATTTGTCCGTTATTTAAATGCCATTTTACTAAGGAAATCTCTAAATTTTCTATTTCAATGCCAATAATTGATTCTGGATGCACACAACTACCATCATTAAAATAAGGAATTTCACCAGGATCTGGAAATTTAGGTCTATGTGTATGACCAGCAATAATCATTTGGTTGTTGTTTTTAAAACTCCACTTTTTTAATTTTCGTTCTACACGTATTGAATTTTTAAAATTTTTAGCAGGACTTGTTGGGTCTTTAAACGCAAATATTTTTTGCATTGGCATCCATAAAAAACGGACTAAAAATCGGTTAAACCGCCACATAACATAATTCATGAAATCTGCTTGATGTCCATGAATTAGTAAAATACTTTTTTTTGTGTTGTAAATTTTAGAGTCGATTTCTAATAAAATACTCTCTTTAAAAGCTACATTAAAAAGCAATTGTTTGTCTTTAGACTGCTTGTCTATAAAAAAAGTGTTTAGCATTTTTTCAACCACATTTTTATCTTTAAAAACCATGTCGTGATTTCCGTATAATAAATGCAATCTGTTTTGTTTGTGAAATTCTAATTGTAAATCAAAAATGGCTTTGTAGGTATTATAAATTGGCTCAAAAGAATTGTTTTCCCACAATTCAACACCATCGCCTAATTCAAAATAGATGTAATTGTCTTCAAAATAGTGTGTTAAAGCATGTGTATATATTTTCACATTATGTGCAAAATCATCTGCATAAGAATTATCGCCTTTATGCATATCGCTAAAAAAAATGAGTTTTGAATTTTCGTCAATACAAATGTTTTCTGCGTTTTTAAAAGCGTTATCTAATATGTTATTTATTATTCCCAATATTTTACTAAAGTAAGTTTAATTTGCAAGATATTAACTATTTATAAAATTTAATAAGATTGTGAACAATTCTCAACTATTTTATCCGTTAATAAAAATAGTATCTTTACTTTTGATGATAATCCATTTTTAATATGAAAGCAATAAAATTAGTTATAATAGTAGTGTTTATTTTTATTTATCCAAATATAAAAGCGCAAAAATCAGCTATTTACACAAATAATTTAACAGATTACAACCATGCAATTGATTTGTATTTTGATAAAGATTATGTAGCAGCACAGCAACTTTTTAAAGAAGTTCGAGGTCAATTTGATGCAAATTCTGAAAACAAAGCAACTTGCGATTATTACATAGCCTTTTCTGCACTACATCTTAATGACAGAAATGGCGATGATATGATGCAAGATTTTGTAGCCAATTACCCAACAAGCACAAAAAAAAATGATGCTTTTAGAGAAGTAAGTAATTATTATTACGATTACGGAAAATATAATGATGCTTTAAAATGGTTTAAAAATGTTGATGAAAAAGGATTAACTGTTCAACAAGAAGAAGATTTTAATTTTAAATACGGTTATGCTTTATTTAGTTTAAAAAAATACAAAGCAGCAAAACCCTACTTTGCACCTTTACTTGAATCACCAAAATATGGTACGCAGGCAAAGTATTATTCAGGCTATATGGCTTTGCAAAACGAAGACTACGAAAATGCAGATGAATTGTTAGATCAAGTTGACGATGAAAGTTTAGGAAAAGATATTCCTTATTTTAAAGCAACCGTTAAGTTTAAAATGGGTAAATTTCAAGATGCCATCAATATAGCAGAACCATATTTAAATAATGCAAATAGAAAACAAAAATCAGATGTTGCAAAAATAATTGGCGAAAGTTATTTTAATTTAAATCAATACAGTAAAGCTATTCCGTACTTATTACAATATAAAGGCAAAAGAGGTAAATGGAACAATACCGATTATTATCAATTAGGTTATGCTTATTATATGCAACAAGACTATGAAAACGCAATTTCATGGTTTAATAAAATAATTAGTAGTAAAAGTGCGGTTGGTCAAAATGCCTCGTATCATTTAGCCGAATGTTATGTAAAAAGCAATAAAAAACAAGAAGCCTTAAATGCCTTTAGAAATGCTTCGGAAATGGATTATGATAGTGAAATAAAAGAAAGTGCTTGGTTAAATTATGCAAAACTTAGTTATGAAATTGGTAATCCCTTAAAAAGTGTTCCAGACGTATTAACCGAATATTTAGAAAAATATCCAAAATCAAAAGAAGTAGAAAAAATAAATGAATTATTAATAAACTCATACGTATCGTCTAAAGATTATGTTGGCGCTTTAAAACTGTTAGAAAAAAAATCGGATTCAAAATCGAAAGAAATTTATCAAAAAGTAGCTTTTTATAGAGGTGTTCAATTGTTTAACGACACCAATTATTTAGATGCTTTAGAACTATTCAACAAATCGATAAACACAAATAAAAACAGTTTAATAACTGCAAAAGCTACTTATTGGAAAGCAGAAACAAACTACATTTTAAATAAATTTGAAGCAGCAAAAACGGCTTTTGTTAATTTTAAAACTATAGAAAGTGCCAAAGAAACAGACGAGTATAAAAAAGTAGATTACAATATAGCATACGCTAATTTTAAATTGAAAAATTACGAAGATGCTATAGTTAATTATAAAAGTTTTATTGATTTACATACTGATATTAATGCAGAAGTTAAAGATAGCTATTTGCGTTTAGGCGATTGTTATTTTATAACAAGAGATTATTATAAAGGTATGGAAGCGTACAACCTTGCTATAAAAAATAACAGTAAGCAATTAGATTATGCTTATTTTCAAAAAGGAATTAGTTATGGTTTTGTAGGAAAAAACAATCGTAAAATTGAAACATTAAACAGTTTTTTAAATAAATTTAAGACTTCAAAATATAGAGATGAGGCATATTATTCTTTAGGAATTGCGTATACCAAAACTCGAAAAATGGATAAAGCGGTTGAAGCATTTGGCAATGTTTTAAAATTTAAACGTAGTAAGCTAAAACCAAAAGCATTATTAAAACAAGGGCTAATTTATTTTAATTCAAATCAAGGCGAAAAGGCATTAGTAAAATATAAAAAATTGGTAAATGATTATCCTAAATCAGCCGAATCAAGACAAGCGGTAAATAATGCAAGACAGATATATATTAATTTAGGAAAAGTTGACGAATATGCAGTTTGGGTGCAAGGTATTGATTTTGTAGAAATAACCGATGTAGAATTAGACAACACCATGTTTGAATCTGCCGATATGCAATACCAACAAAATCAATCAAAAAAAGCAATTGTTGGTTTTAAAAAATATTTAGCACGTTTCCCTAACGGAATTCATGCCTTGCAATCTAATTTTTATTTAGCCGAAATGTTTTATAGTGCTAATAAATTAAACGATACAAAACCTTATTATCAATATATCATTAAGCAAGAACCAAACGAATATACAGAACAAGCGTTGACTCGTTTATCGCAAGTTTTATTAAACGATAAAGATTGGAATGCTGCAATACCTGTTTTACTTCGATTAGAAGCCGAAGCAAAAAACGAACAAAACATTCTGTATGCGCAATCTAATTTAATGAAAGGAAATTACAGTTTAGAAAATTATGAAAATGCAGTTGCTTTTGCCGAAAAGATTTTACAACAAGCTAACCTTGACGATACCGTTAAAACAGATGCTAAAATAATTATAGCACGTTCTGCAATTAAAACAAATAACTTAACTAAAGCAAAACAAGCATACCAAGAAGTTGCTTTAATTGCTCAAGGCGAATTAAAAGCAGAATCTATTTATTACGATGCTTATTTTAAATATGATGAGCAACAATACGAAGCATCAAAAGCTTTAATTTTGACATTGGCATCAGATTATTCTACCTATAAATATTGGAGTATAAAAGGTTTGGTAATTCTTGCAAAAGATTTTTATGGATTAAATGACGCATTTCAAGCTACGGTTGTTTTAGAGTCGATTATAAAGAATTATAAAGATAAAGAAGAACACAAAGAAGCTGTTGAAGACGCTCAAAAAGCACTGCAAGAAATTAAAAGTAAAGAATCAAAAACAAACGCATCTGTAGTTCCTAAGTAATAATTAGTAGTTAACACAGAAAAATTTTGTAGTTAAAAGTTGATTTTATAAACATACAATTCAAAAAAAATAAACTCCCTAATTTTAGGATAAACGTTAAAAAAATGAAACAAATAATAAGCATATTATCATTATTTAGCATCGTAATGCTATCTGCGCAAGAAGTAGATAAAGATACCATAAAAACAGAAGAGGTTAATATTATAAAACCATATACACCTCAAATTAAAGATGCTTTTAAAATTAAGGCAAAGCCTGTAATTAATAAAGATACATTGAGTATAAAAAAGGAAGTAGATTATTCAATTAGTTCTTTTCCGGTAGCTTCTACTTTTACACCTTCAAAAGGGAAAGCAAAAGGAGTTTCGCAAAAAAAAAGAGAGCGTGTTTTTGAAAACTATATTGATGCTGGTTTTGGTAATTACATAACACCAAAAATAGAAGCATTTGCACATAGTTCTACAACAAGAGATAATGATTTTGGTGCAAAGTTAAAGTATCATTCGTCTAATGGAGGTCTTAAAGAAGTGCAATTAGATAATGATTTTATGAATGCAGGCATTGAAGCATATTACACTAAATCTGTAGATAATTTTGACTGGAAAGCAACTATTGGTTATCAATATCAAAAACAAAATTGGTATGGTTTAACTAAAAACAATGCATTAACCGATGTTCAAATTGCAAATATTGAATCCAAACAAGTATACAATGGTTTTGATATAGGTGGAAATATTAAATATTATGACGCTAATTTTAAAGGTTCAGATGTAAACTTTTCTATTTTTACGGATGCTTATAATAGCTCTGAATTTCACTTTTTATTAAAACCACAATTTGAATTTTTATTGTTGGGTGAATGGACAGATGTTGATTTAAGAGTTGAATATATTAATGGTGGTTTTGATAAAAATTATATAGATACTAATTCGTTAGAATATGGTTATTTTAATGCAGGTATTAGTCCGAAAGTAAAAATAATTCGTGATTTTTTTACGGTAAACATTGGCGCTAATTTAGTATATACTTCAGCGCTTAAAAACAATGGTTTAAGTGCCTTTTTTATCTATCCAAACATAACTGCAAATTACGAATTAATACAAGATGTTGTAACTGTTTATGCAGGTGTTACAGGTGATTTGCACCAACATAGTTATCAAAATTTCGCCAATAAAAACACCTACGTTTCTCCTACTTTAAATATAGGTAGAACAAACGAAATGTACCATGCTAAATTAGGCTTTAAAGGCAAAGTGGCTTCTAACGTTTCGTTTAACATTAACGCTTCTTACAAAGATGAAAATGGTAAATTTTTATTTAAATTAAATGACGAATTGGCACCAGCGACAGCAGCTAATTATCAGTATGCAAACTCTTTTAAAGTAGTTTATGATAATGTTGCTACCATTGGCTTTTTTGGTGAATTAAATTATGATTATTCTAAAGAAATTAGACTTGGCGGAAGTGTAAATTACAATATTTATAATACAGAAAAACAAGATGATGTATGGAATTTACCAACATTAAATACGGCTATTTTTGCAAAGTATGATGCTAAAAAAATAATTGCAGGTGTTGACTTGTTCTTAGTAGGAGAAACTAAAGATCAATACTTTGATACGGCTCTTTCGTTAGTCAAAATTACGAATAAAGCTTTTGTAGATTTAAATGTTAATCTTGGCTATAGAGTAACCAATAGGTTAAGTGCTTATATAAATGGAAATAATCTTTTGGGTAAAAATTACCAAAGATATACAAATTATAAGGTGCAAGGTATTCAAGTACTTGGTGGTATTAAATATAAATTTGATTTGTAATAATTATTAAAAAATAACAACAAATTAGCTTGACTTAAAAAAAACAATCTTAATAATCGCTATTTGTTTCTTTACCTTGAAATATTTTTAGCGCAGAAGAAGTGCCAATTCTGTTAACACCTAAATTAATCATTTTAACAGCGTCTTTGTACGATTTAACTCCGCCAGCAGCTTTAGCCGAAAGCGGTTTTGAATTTTCAACAATAAGCTGCATTGCTTCAAAAGTAGCTCCAGCAGGTTTGCCGTTAGTTGGTTTATAAAAACCTGTAGACGATTTTACAAAAACATCTTTGGCTTTACTGCTATCAAAATTATTCAAAACAACATCTCTAATAAGTTTTGATATAGCTATAATTTGTTGATCGTTTAAAGCAGCAACTTCAATAATCCATTTTACAATTTTATGGTGATGCAAACCTAATTCAGTTCCCTTTAAAACTTCGTCTTTTACCAATTCAATATCACCATCTTTAAAAGCTTCATAATTAATAACATAATCTAAATCATCAACATCATTATCAATAGCTTGCTTTGCCTCGATTAATTTTTTTGATATAGGGTTTGTTCCTTCGTGAAAACCAATCACAGTTCCAACGGTAACATTACTATTAGCAGTAGCAATCATTTTTTTAGCTAACGATACAAATTTAGGTCGTATCATTACTAAAACAAAATCATACTTAATAGCTTCATTTATTAAGTCAATTACATTTTGCTTTGTTGCATCTTCTGAAATATTTGCCTGTTGAGCTGTTTTTAAATATGTTGAATCTAAATGATTTTGTATTTGCATTGTGTGTGTTTTAGTAAATTATATCCATTTTTAAATTTGCTATAAATGAATACTACAAAGATACTAAATTTCATAAAAAAAGCTTTGAATCTGACTCCAAAGCTTTTTTATAAAATATATTTTAACGTATTAAAATTCTACTTTTGGTGCTTTTTCACTTCCTGCTTCAGCTTTATATAATGGCATGCCTTTAAAACCGCTAAAATTAGCTATTAAGTTTGTAGGAAATTTTTTTATAAAGATATTGTATATTCCAGCTGCATCATTAAAACGATTGCGTTCTACATTAATTCTGTTTTCTGTACCTTCTAATTGACTTTGCAATTCTAAAAAATTTTGATTTGCTTTTAAATCAGGATAGCGTTCTACCACAACCATTAATTTACTTAAAGCACCAGATAAACCGCTTTGTGCTTTTTGAAATGCAGCCATTTTTTCGGCAGTCATATCACCAGCATTTATGGTAGTTTTTGTAGCTTGAGCTCTTGCTTTAATAACACCTTCTAAAGTTTCCTTTTCGTGTGCAGCATAACCTTTTACAGTTGAAACTAAGTTAGGTATTAAATCAGCTCTACGTTGGTATGAACTTTCTACTTTTGCCCATTGTATTTGTGCAACACCTTCTTTTTCAATAATGGTATTGTTAATGCCAATACCCCATTTAAAAATAGCGAATGCAATAATTGCAATAATAATTAACGGAAGAAATTTTTTCATAATTTTAGTTTTAGTTATAGTTGGTTTTTAAAATTGATTAATTCTGCTTTTATACCTTCTAAACGAGAAATAATAGCATGATTGTCTTGTGTTTTTTCTGGTTTTTCTTTTAGCTTTTTCTTTGCGCCTTCTAAAGTCATTCCTTTTTCTTTTACCAAATGGTAAATTAATTTAAAGTTTTCAATGTCTTGCGGTTTAAATAATCTATTGCCTTTTTTATTACGTTTGGGTTTTATTATTTTAAATTCACCTTCCCAAAAGCGTATTAATGATGTGTTTACGCTAAAAGCTTTGGCAACTTCGCCTATTCTATAATATTGCTTGTTTGGTAAATTAATATGCATAATTATTTTTTTGTAAAAGTACGTCTTTTTATGGAAATGTAAAAGTGATGAAAAAACTGTAAATTATTGTTAGGTAAATACGCTGTCGCCATCACCTGTTTGTATGTTTTTAGCTTTTAAATTTTTATAATTGCTCATTAAGTAATCTGTAATAAAATATTTTTGAGTAAAACTCTTTCGTTTTATAAAATAAGTTTTATTAAAAAGCGTATTTAACTCGTTATTGTAAATAGTTAAAATATTTATTTGATGTTCTTTGCATAATGTTGAAATTAGGTTTTTTGCAGGTTTTATACCTTCTGAAAAACTATAAAAATAAGGCACTTTTAATTGTTGATTTTTGATAGATATATTAATAATTGCAACCACTTGACCTTCATTTTTAATGGTGTAAAAATTATTAATAAAAACAGTAGCAAAAGATGAAAAATGATACTGTTGTGCTTGTTTTTTCGTGGTTAAATCCGTTTTAATCCAAGGGAAATTTTGTATCCATTGATATGTTTTTGAATCTCTTTTAAATAATTCATTTTCTTTAAATTTTGATAAGAATTGATATGTTTCATGATTCCAATCCGTTAATTTAATTACATCAATTTGCGAGTTGTTTTTTGTGAATCTAAAATCGAAAAACAGGTTCAATAAAAAATCATTTATTTTAAGAATTGGTTTTATTGTGTTAAAAAAAGCATGTTTTACAGGTAAAATATCAGACAAACAAAATCTGCGATAATAACGAATTCCGTTAATGGTTTTGAGTTCTTTAAAAACACTTGTTTTATCGTATAGCGCTTTTGATGCTTCGGCATAATTGCTAAACATTAATTTGTTATTCCAGTCAGATAAAACCTCGTTAAAAAGAGTGGTTGAAATGTTTTTTCTTCTGTATTTCGAATCAACCCAATTACCACTTAGCCAGCCAAAATTAGTAGATTGGTTTTGATTGTAAAAAACATCTGAAAGTATGGTGCGATAGCCAACCAGTTTACCTTTACTAAACGCCATATATAAAACTATATCATCTTTATTTGCGTTTGGATTATTTATATACGAGTTGACTCTTAATATCGAAATTGGTTTGTTCGAAAAAGACGTGTATTGTTTTGAATTAACAAAAGCTAATAAATTTTCCAGCTTTATTTTGGTAATCTGAATCATTATTCACGAGTTATTTTATGTTTACCAAATATATTTTTTACAATAAATTTAAGATGTTCTCTAATTAAATATTTTTCAGTACTTCGTAATGATTTTTCCATATCTAACCTGTGTAAATTGTTTGAAACAGAATCGGTTTTAAAGCCAGAAGTGCCAAAAGTTAATGCTACATCGTTTTGTATTAAGTTAAAAAATTGCTTTGACACATTTATATCGTGAAACGGAAAAGAAAATACAGCGTATTTTTCTTGTAAATTGTCTTTAACCCATTTTAGGCTTTCTCTTGTTTGTTTAAGTTGTTCTTCTAAGGTGATATTTTTGTATAATGGATGATTGGCAGAATGTGCTCCAAAAGTAAAGCCTTGAGTTTGTAGCTTTTTAATTTGTTTTAAACTTAAATAGGGTTTTTCTTTTTTAAGAAATTCTTTAATATCAAAGTCCACTTCTTTAGCTAAATCGTCTAATAAATGGCGGTCTTTGTAGCTATTTTTTAATAAATCGTTTACATTACCTGTATTTATATCAATCATATTGGCTTTGCCAACTTTAAACATTAATATACTTGCTTTGTATCTATAAAAAAGTTCTTTATTGTCTATAAAATCAGTATTTAAAAAAACGGTTGCAGGTATGTTTTTTTTAATTAAAATTGGTGCAATAACATGATGAAAATTAGCTAAGCCATCATCAAAAGTTAAATGAAAACTAGGCTTTGTTAGTTCTATTTCTCCTTTGTTGTATTGAATTACTTGCTCTAAAGTAATTGGTTCGTAATACTTAAGAAAAACGTCTAAATCATTTTTAAATTGATTGATGGTTTTGGGTTTGTAAAGTTGTTTTACAAACAAAGGTGGCGCATCACTAACTAAGTGATAAAAAGGCAGCAATAATGGCTGGTCAGTAATATGGATAAGTTTTTTTAAGATAACTTAATGTTTTATTGGCTATAGTATTAATAGGGTAATATAGTAATAATTATCTTTTTGGGTTGTGAAAATTTAAAAATAATTTAATGGTAAATGTATTTAATATTTAAATAGGAATTTTAAAGGTTGATTTACAAATTATTATATTCTAAATATTCATTATTTTTTGCGCCAAAACTTTTAAAAAACTTAGCTAAACCATCAATCATAG
>Ga0256840_1004536_pt1 | contig 10353 bp, 10 predicted proteins | sample 355202metaG_FD_185969 | JGI IMG/M metagenome (GOLD analysis project Ga0256840, IMG submission 185969) | Hydrothermal vent microbial communities from Mid Atlantic Ridge, Atlantic Ocean - 355-202 | ecosystem: Environmental > Aquatic > Marine > Hydrothermal vents | place: Atlantic Ocean: Mid...
AATTCCCAAAAATAGGGTAAAACAACCCGAAAATAAAGTTGTATACCCCAAAATAAAGAGAGAAAATAAGAAAAAATCTCAAAAATTAAAAATAATTTAGAAGTTGATTATTTTGCAACGGTCTTATATTATTAATTTCGAACTCACATTTATATTTGTTAATGGCTTTGGCTACTTCTTTTCTTCGTTCTTTTTTTGAATTTGGAAAAATGTCTTTTAATATTTTTGGTGTTATTTTTATACCACAACCATTTTTTAACTCTAACCATTTATCATCCATATCTAACCAATAATTTGGTGTGGTTCTTGGGTCTGGTTCGCCGTTTTTGTCTGGGTTACGACCGTTGTAAATTACGGGTGTACCGTCTTGGCAAGTTACACTTATTAGCAAATAATAAACTTGTTTTTTTGTCGGTTATTGTTAAAATGTCAAAGAACTTAAAAATTTAATTAAGTCTATCAATTACTTTTTTTGGTATCCTATTTTTTCTTTTTAAAGATTTCATTTGTTTAACATAAATTTTGTATGCTTCTTTTGCTTTATTTTTTTTATCTAAACCCCAATAAGCATCTCCTAAGTTTATATAGGCTACTGTTCGATTTGGAAATTTTTTAATTATTTTTTCTAATAAAAAGATTGCTTCTTTATATAATTTTGATTGTTCTAGATAATAGGCAATATTGTTGTATTTAGCTAATGAATTTTTGTCAATTAATATTCTATCTGCCTTTAGATTTATTCCAGACATTAATGCCTGATTTTCTTCAAAAGAATTTTCTTTAAAGTTAAAATAAATATCATCATACAATGACAATATTGTGGTCTTTCCTTTTATTTTTAATATCTCCACATCTATGCTCCATTGTTTATTAGGTTTTTCTATTTTGTCATTATCTTCACTATCAGTATAAACTGATTCTATTAAAAACCAATTATTTAACTCGTTATCGTATTTATACTTATTTCTTTCTTCAAATCCATCACTACCTGTAATCCATTCATAAGTTTCAATACAACCTTTTTCACAATTAGTTAATTGAATATCACCATTAACTGTAGGGATTAAAATATTTTTATTTTTTTTATTCCCAAAAAATATAGTACAGTTATAAACAGGTTCGCCATTTTCATTATTCTTTTTACAAACTATGGTATCTTTTAAAGTGTCGTAATCAAAAAAGCCTATACTTATTAGGTTATTATTTGATGACTTGACTTTTTCTACACTTCTATTTTGTTCAATTCTCTTTATATTATTGCTATTTTTAGAAGTGTTTGTGCAATTTAAAAAAGCAAAAACAATAATAATGTATTTAAAACTAATCGTCAAAAGATTTAATAGCAGTTTTGTTTTTTTCCTTTTTACCATACTTTGAGTTTTTAATATTACTTGTCTTATATTTATATATTCCTATTTTTATATTTTTGGTTTTACTGCAATTTTCACTAACTTTCATTTCTTTTAAAATTTTTTTTATATTTTTTTTTCTGTGTTTATACCCATTTAATCCACCATTAATACCGATAGAAATAGCAATCAAGTCATCTTTATCTGCTTTGGTGTTCATATTACCCCAAGCAGAACCATTAACCCAATACCAACCAGCAGAATCAAAAGAATAAACTATATCATTTGCTACTTTTTCAGGTGTAGAAATAAATGTACTTTTTCCTAAATAATTAAAATATTTCTCATAAGTATCTTTCCATGTTAATTGTATTAGACCCTTTCCTTTATATTTTGCACCATACCCTTTAACATTATGTCCATGTTTAATACACTCTTTATATCTATAATAACCTCTTTTTGCTACCGTCTTATATTTTTTATATTTCTTCTTATCAGATAAATACAATTTGTAATTATCATAATCATCTTTATGAGTTGAGTGATCGTAATCTAGACCATCCGCATACTCTATTGTTGTATTAAAGTGATCTGATTCTGCCTCAATTTGTGCTATAAAATGAGCTTTTCTTAAACAAGTATTAATTTTATATTTTTTTAAAGTAGCATTTAACTGTTTCGTAAAATCTTTATAGTTTCTCACATTTTTAGGAAGTAAACATTTTTTATGACTAAATAATTTATCTTTATTAATTATTTTTTTAACCTCTTTAACCGTTAAATCTCTCCCACAATAACATTTATTTATACTTACCTCAAACCATTTATCATCCATATCTAACCAATAATTTGGTGTGGTTCTTGGGTCTGGTTCGCCGTTTTTGTCTGGGTTACGACCGTTGTAAATTACGGGTGTACCGTCTTGGCAAGTTACACTTATTAGTAAAAATAAACTTGTTTTTTTGTTGGTTAGTTTTTCTAAGGCGTCTGTTTCTTTTTTTTGTTTTTTACTGTCTTTTGAGCCTAGTTTTATTTTAATTATTGCCCAGTCTTTAAAGTCGTCTTTGTTGCTTATGGTTTCATCATCGCAAGCAAATTTACCAACATAGTCTTGGGCTATTTTTACTTCTTTACCGTCTTGCTGTAACCATATTGCTTTGCCTTTTTCTGCAATACCTTTGGCTTTACCTTGTTTTACATTTAGTTGTACTAGTTCGTCTTGCAGTTTATCGGTTTTTACTATTACATAAACTTCTTGCCCTAAATTTGCTGAGTTTATTCGTTTAAAGGTTACTTTTTTTTGTGTAGATTTTTTTGTTAATTTTATTTTTTGCCCTACGCGTATTAAGTGTTTATTTGCTTCTGTAATTTTGTCGTTTAGAGCAATAATTGCTTTTACTGTTGTGCCTTTTTTCTTGGCTATTTTACTTAATGTGTCTTTTGCTTTTACAGTATAGTCTTCTTTAGTGTCTGCTCCTGCTACTTTTTCTATCTTTTTTTCTGCAAAATAGGCATCTAGCACTTTTCGCTTTAGTACTTTTACGGTATTACTTGGTTTTATTAAATCTGACATCGCTTTATTTTTCTAATGTAATTGGTTTTTCTTGTGGTGCAATTATTTTTAATTTTATTTTATGTAAGTCGCTATTTATAGCAAAATTGGTTAGCATATCGTTTTTTAAACGTTCGCCTTTGTATTGAAAGTCTTTTTTATTATTGCTTAGGTCTATATCTTGTAGTTCGCCAATCATGTTTTCGGTCTTTAATACTAAATAGACTTCGTTGCCTATTTCTAGTTCAACGTTTTTGTTTCCTTCTAAATCTGTATAATAACAATCTATTATCTTTGGTTCTTCTTGATCTAAAGTAGTTGGCTCAACATCATCCATATCAAAAGTTTTCCGCCATGGTGCGGAATATTCTACGGCTGAGTTATTGTCTTTTACTCCACCAGCAGAAATGTGTAGTATTTCGTGCATGGGTTGAGAACCGTTTGCGGTAAAACGGTTGTCCCATCTTAGTAAATGGCAATCGTATAATTTTAATTTACGGGTTCTTCCTTCTCCAAAACGTGAGGAAATATGGAGTTCTATTTCTTTTGTGAGGTTTGGTGCAAATGCCCAATATGCTAAATTTAGAGTTCTTCGGCTTTCTATAGCAACTCTTAATCCTAGAAAAACACCTTTGGTTGTTGGTCTTCCGTTTACATCTGCATGTCTTTGGTAGCCAAAAGAAAACCAAAGGGCATTTATTTCTTCGTCATCTATTATTATTTTTGCTTGGATACTCATTTTTAGATGGTTTTAGTATTAGTTATCTTCAGTCCTTTGGCAAATAATAACGGCATTTTCTTTTATTTTATTCCAAGAAACTGTTTTGTTAAAATCTATATATCTTAAACCTCTCCACCAACTAGGCTTATAATAAAATATCCAAGCTTGAGGTTTTTCTCCCTCTAAATATTCAATAGGACTTTCCGGATGTCTAATATTATAATCCGTTATAAAAAAGTAGAATAGTTTAGAGAATTCCATATTAGCAGGAGCTTTTACTCTAAAGTTAGTTATTTCTGTATCGGTATCTTTTTTTTGGAATTCAAAACTAATCACTAAAGGGTTTTCTAATTCTTTAGAGGTTGGGTCTTTAATTTCTTCGTTTATTGGAAAATACCATTTATCATATACAAAAACGGGTATTTGAATAGCGTATTCATATAACCTAAAGACTAAAAAAGGGATTAGATAAACAATTCCGGAAGTTAAGAAAAGTAAACTAAAAGACATTTTAAAATGATACACTACATTGTAAAAAGCTATTAAACCTACTAATAAAAAGGCTATAGTGAAAAGAAATTCCGAAAAAAAATCTGTTTTATCTTTAGACAAGTCTGGAAAGTGTTTTCTTAAAATAAAAACATGTGTAATTCCTAGGATAAGAAATAGAATTTGAAATCCATAAAAGCTACTTAAAGGAGTGTCATTAAACACTTTGCTAGAGCTTAATAAACCAGAAATAGCAAAGGAAAGGAGTGTAAAAATTAAATATATAATTGTTTTCTTTTTGTCTTTGGCAAATAGTTTTCTAAGTTTGCTCACTAATGCAAAAATCACTGAGCCTACTAGAAATAAAAGCATACTCATTTTAAATGCACTTCCGCTCATTAGACTTGTAAATGATATTAATCCCATGGTTTATAATTTAGTTGATATACCCATTACAGGCTGGTTTGTATTGTTTAATTCAAATCCTTCTTTATTTTCTACAATAAGTTTAGTTACTACTTCTATTTCAAAAGGTAAAAAGTAATCAAAAAACTTTTTTATAAATACTAATACCCCTTCTTTTGTTAGATAATTATCTATATCACTACCATTAATTGGCCCAATTTTAGCTTCCAGATATGGATGAAACACTTGTTTTTCATTGCTGTTTAGTACCATATCAACTCCTAACTTATTAGCCCTTTTATTTGACGTCTTATCTTTATTTATTAAATTATTTTTCAATTTCTTTTTAAAAGCCACCTTTACACCTAGAATTTGTTCAAGACTTAATCTTGTTAGTTCAAAATCACCAGAAATTTTATGGCTGTAAGGTAATAACTTTATTAGTCTTAAAGCATATTCTTTAGGGATATTTTTTTCAATGTTCCAAAAATCAATAAGAAAATCATCTTTTAAATTACTAAGTTCATACAATAATTTTCTTTCATTCTTTTCTATTTCTTTTTTTTGATAAAAGAATTCATTCTCTAAAGGTGTGAAAAATAACCGTGCATCTTTTTCTTCCTGTTTGTAAATTTTTCGTACTGTTGCATAATTCTTTTTTTTACCCAAATTTGTTGAATGAAATAATCCTTCGGGCAAACTATCATATAAGCCATCTCTAGATAGTTTTAATTCAATCCAGTCTTTATCTCTATTATTCTTTACATTAATAACATCTCTACGGTAAGACCTAGAAAAAGAGCTTTCATTTTTAATCAGCAGAAGAGCATCAGGAAAATTGGTGGTTTCTTGAATTTCTGAAATTAAAACTTCAGCTTTTAAATCTTTAAATTCAGAGGATAACTCATTAAATATACTATTTATTTTTTTTAAATCTTTCATTAAAATTATCTTCTTAAGAATTCACAAACTACAAATATAATTAAAACAAAGTATTTTAACGTAATTCTTTTTTTTTCTATAAAAATTTGATATATTTCAGGTATTTAAACTAAGGCTGTATGGATTTAGGTCTTACAAATCGAAATCAAAATCAAACCAATAATTTAAGTTTTTTTAATCAACATTAGTTTTTTTTTTATTTCTTCTTCCTGCTCCAACAAATTTTCTTCTCCAATACCTATCATTAATATTGCATATTTGCACACCTTTTACATTGTTTACACCTCTTTTTGAAGTAGAATTAACAAAATAACCATTACGCAAATACAGTCCAACATGACTTACTACTTCATTACCATTTTCATCTAATGATTTAAAAAACAACAAGTCTCCTTCTTTTAAATATTTAGGGTCTCTAAATTTAACTCTGGATTTAGAATTGTATTGTTTTTCTGCGGTACGTTCTATATACTCATCATATACCTTAATGTATAATAATTGTGTAAAAGAGGAGCAATCAATTCCTTTTTTATTTTCACCACCTAAAAGATAAGGTGTTCCGATCCAAGAATCAATAAAGTCGTACAATTTTGTGTTGGTAATTTCTTCTGGTGCAATTCCTAAAATTTCTGCATATTTTTTTTGTGTTTCAGAAAGAACATTTATAGGTTTTTTTGTAACAGCTACTGTATTTGTAGGAGTGTAAGTAATTATAATCTCGTCTTCTGAATTACTTTCAATATTTTTTTCCTTTTTGCCAATTCTTTTTCTTTTTTTTTCAGCTTCTTTTTTCTTTTTTTGTAACTCTTTTAAGGCTTTCTTTCTTTTTTTCTTAGCTTTTTTTGTAAGGTCAAGTTTAATTTCTTTAATTTCAATTTTTTTTCCAAGAGTAAAATTAATAATTAAGAATTTTGTTTCATAATCATTTTTTTCTAAGGAAACTATTTGTTCTCCAAGTGGAATGTTTTTGTAAAAATAAAATTGACCGGTTACATCTGTTTTTGTGCTAAAACTAGTGTCTTCAATAGTTATAGTTACATCTGAAATAGGTTTGTATATTTCTGCATCAATTACTTTTCCTTTAAACTCAATCATTTGTGAAAATAATTGACTTGAAATAAGTATGATAATAATAAAAAGTATTTTTTTCATAGTGTGGTATTTTAATAGTAATAAATGAGGCAATAAAAGTATTAAATATACTGTTATTTAACTAAAAAATTTAAAAAAAATCCATAAATCATAAAATATTGCTATTTTTGTTTTTAATATGAGCAAATTTTATACCATACCTTTAAAAGCAAATGATTTAATTTCAAAAAAAAACCATCCTCTTTGTGATATTAATAAATCATTAGCTAGTCATATACATTTAATTAACACTACTTATTTTGGTGAATGTAGATTTGATGATACTTTTGGTTGTTCTATATGGGATATCGATTTTGAAAATTTAAAAAATTTGAATTTTTTAAAAGAAAATATTAAAAATTCGCTTTATGAATCTTTAGAGTTACACGAAAAAAGACTTAGTAAAATTAAAATTTTTGTAGAAATAAAGCAAGAAGAAATTATTGAGCCTAAAATTTCTAATAGAATTAAAAAAAGGGTTAGTATGAAAATCATGGGTAAAATTAAAAAAACAAATGAACATTTTTCCTATTCCGAACAGTTTTATATTGGACCATTATCCTATTAATAATTATTTATATAGAGTTTTGATTGCTAACAAGAGAAATAATCAAAATCAATATACTGTATTTTAAATCAATAATAAAACAAACTCATGAAACATAATACCAAAGAACAAATTAAAAATAGAATGATTAGAAAGGCAGCAGCACTTTGGGGTGTTGCTCCTAATGAAATTGAAATGTCTTTTGATCCTTTGGTGTCTTTACTTATTAGTGCTAATGCTACAGAGATTGAAAAAATTTCTAGTGAAATAAATCAATCTCAAACAAGAATTACTGAAAAATTAATTCAGTTAATGACTCCTGAGACTGCTTATGGACCTAGACCTGCTCATGCTATTATGCATACTGAATCTATTGAAGAAACAGGGAAAGTTGAGCCGGAATTTCTATTTTATCATAAAAAAAGAATTCCAAAAAATAAAACAGCAGAAAAATATAAAAATATTTATTTTTCTCCTATCAAATCCTTTAAAATCACCAGTGCTTCCATTAAGTATGTGGCAGTAGGAAACAGTATTTCTAAATTTAATTCAAATAAAGAAATAGTAAATATTCCTAGTGAAACTGGCTTTAGTTTACCTGAATCTACGCTTTACCTTGGTGTTTCAAGTAAGTCGAATTCAGTTAATTTAAATGAACTTTCTGTCTATTTTGAATTATTAAATATTGAAGATAAGGAACTTTTTTATCATCATCTTAAAAATGCTAATTGGTACGTTAACCAAAATAAAATTAGTATAATTGATGGTTTTTATAATGCTAAAGACTCATATAATAATGAAATAAATGCAATTTTTGGTAACACCTCTAATAAAACACATAGCTTTGTAGAGCAAACAAATAATTTATACAAAAGGCATTTTATTACCATTAAATCTAAAACTAAATTAACAAAATCTAATTTTAAAGAACTTGATGATGTTATTTCTGAAAATAAAATAGAATTAGAAGGAGCTATTAAATGGATTAAAATTGTTTTTCCAAAAATAATAACTAATGATGAACTAAAAGATGTCTTTTGTTCTTTTAATTGTTTTCCTGTGTTAAATAGAGAATTGATTGAATTTTCTTATCAACTTAAAGAATATATTAATATTCTTCCTATAAAAAATGAAAATCTTTTTCTAGATATTAAATCGATTATTAATACAAGTGGAAAAACATACAAAGCACAAAATAAAAACGATACAGATCAACAAAAAGGAACATTTGTACTACGAAATGATAATATTGGTAAATTAGATCATAGAAATGCAAAAGAATATATTATTCATTTAATTGAATTACTTAAAGATGAAAGTGCCGCTTTTTCACTTTTTGATAATGACCTTTTACAAAAAAAACTAGATGACCTAAATCAATTAATTTCCATAATAGAAAAAAAGGTAACCGAAACCTATAATAATGTAGAACAAACTAATTATGTTTTAATTAAACCTTATAAACAAAAAGAAAAGTTATTGGCTCAATACTGGACAACCAATGGTAAACTTGCCAACAACATAAAATCTGGCAGTAAATTAGAAGTGTATAAAGGAATTGGCATTTCTCAAAAAAATAGCTATTTTATTACTACCTCATTTGGGGGTAAAGATGAATTAAGTATGAAAGAACGTCTTGATGCATATAGAAGATCTTTACTCTCTAGAGATAGAATTGTAACTAAGGAAGATATTAAAGCATTATGTTTTGAGTTTTATACTGATAAAATTAAAAAAGTAGAAGTTAAAAATGCATATACTACAGATATTTCTTTAAAAAACGGACTATTGCAGTGTGTTGAAATACTTTTATACCCAAACCCTAATGTACATACTGAAGCTTATGAATTTGAATCTATTAATTATAATTTATTGCTCTATCTAGAAAAAAATTCGACAAGTGTGTTCCCATTTAAAATTAAAATTTTATCTTAGTGCCGTGTTATTTTAATATATTATAAATAATTAATTCGCTATGAGCCAAAAAAACAATATTTTACATCATGTTGATAAGTCTGTAAATTATTTTCTTATCTATGTTATTATAGTTTCTTTAGGGATTACCGGATTTAAATATAAAATGTATAAACCGTGTAATGGTGCTATATTTAATTTTAACAAATCTACCACCTATAGTGAAGGAGATTTAGTTAAATTTATTGATAATTCAAAAAATGCAAGTAGTTGGAAATGGAATTTTGGTGATGGTAGTAAAACGGTAGAGGTAAGAGAGCCTATACATATTTTTAAAAAAGCAGGAGAGTATAAAGTTAAACTTACTGTAAATGGTCTGTGTGAAAAAGAAGAAACAATTACTATTAAGGAGAAAAAATCAGTTTTAGACCCAAATAAATTTCCAAAGTTTGATCTTCCTGAAAGTATTGTTGTTGGTGAAACTTTAACCATATCAGATAAAACACCTAATGCCTCTACTTGGGAATGGCGTTTTGGAGAAACGGCTAGTGTTAACTCAAAGAACAGATATGCAAAATATGTCTATAAAGAGCCTGGGCTTAAAACAGTCTCTTTAATAGTTAATGGAAATGTTAAATACATTGCTAAAAAAAGAATTAATGTAATACCTTTAAATGAAAAAGTAACTAGAATAAACCCTATTAGAAAAAAGAAAACTTTAGGGTGGAATTTGCCAAATAAGCCGAGAGATTATGACGATAATGAACCTGAAAAAAATAAAGCTTCAGAGCCTAAATCTGCTCCACTTATTAGCAATGCTTCTTTTAAAAAGAAATTATTCTTAGTGTCAAAAAAACAAATGAATCCTAATCAATTTTCACCGTATTTTTGTGGTGATATTAACAAAAAAGTTGTAGTTAATGGTAAAAATACCACGTTTTTAGTTTTCTGTGAAAGTATTAAAGGCAAAAAAATAAAAATACGAGAATTATCTGTTTTTAGAGAAGATGGTTCAAACTGTATTAAAACGTTAACCATAAACTATAAAAAGAAAGGTTTATGGCATATTTTACACTAGTTAGTCGTTCCTTATTAAGTCAAAATTTAAAAACATAATTTTGCTTAAAAAAAAGGAATTTTAAATACGTAAATATTTTTTTAAGTTCCAGTTTTAACTTATTCATCATTTTCTTTAAATTCCAACCGGTTGCTGCTAAATAAGCATTGATTTGTGATGAATTTTTACCGCTAAGATAGTTTTGTCCCATTCTAAAATCGGTTTTTAAATGTCCAATTACAGGTT
>Ga0256840_1004537_pt1 | contig 10351 bp, 7 predicted proteins | sample 355202metaG_FD_185969 | JGI IMG/M metagenome (GOLD analysis project Ga0256840, IMG submission 185969) | Hydrothermal vent microbial communities from Mid Atlantic Ridge, Atlantic Ocean - 355-202 | ecosystem: Environmental > Aquatic > Marine > Hydrothermal vents | place: Atlantic Ocean: Mid...
ATTTTAAGTTAGTTGTTTGTAAAGCGGGTGTGAAGATATTAACTTTACGCCCGTTTCATTTAAAAACAAATTATGAAAGCAGATATTATTACCATAGGAGATGAAATTTTAATAGGACAAATAACAGACACTAATTCTCAATATATAGCAGAAAAACTGAATTCGGCAGGTTTTGAAATAAGACAAATAACAAGTGTCGCAGATAAAAAAGAACAAATAATAAATATTTTAAACCAAATTTCAGAACATACTGATTTAATCGTAATAACCGGCGGACTCGGACCTACCGAAGATGATATTACAAAACAAACCCTTGCCGATTATTTCAAAAGCCGTTTAGTAACAAACAAAGAAGTCCTTGAGGATATAAAGAAATTTGTAAAAAGTAAAGGTTTCAGCCTAAATGAAAGAAACATAAAACAATCCGAAGTGCCTGAAAACTGCAAAATTATAAGAAATAAAAACGGAACAGCACCCGGTATGTGGTTTGAAAAAAATAATACAGTCTTTATTTCATTGCCTGCAGTACCTTTTGAAATGAAAGAAATGTTTAGTTTTGCCGTTATGCCTTTACTCAAAGACCATTTTAAAACTCCGGACATAGTTCATCAAAATATATTAACTTACGGTTATCCTGAATCAACTTTAGCCGAAAAACTGTCAGACTGGGAACAAAATCTGCATCCTGAAATCAACTTAGCATATTTACCGTCGCCCGAAAGAATAAGATTACGAATGAGCATAGTATGCAATAAAAAAGAAAAAGCAGAAGATATATTAACCGGCGAAACCGAAAAAATTAAAAAAATAATAGGAGATTCAATTTTCGGATACGGAGACATTTTCCTGCAAGACGCAATATCCCCCATTTTAAAAGAAGCAAAAAAAACACTGTCAACTGCAGAAAGTTGCACGGGAGGAAATATTGCTCGCCTTATAACCTCCGTTCCCGGAAGTTCTGCATATTTTAAAGGAAGCATAATTGCCTATTCCGATGAAATAAAAACATCAATTCTTAAAGTGCCTGAAAAAATAATAAAAAAACACGGTGCAGTAAGCAAAGAAACTGTCGAACATATGATAAAAGGACAACTTGAACTTCTGAAAACCGATTACGGAATAGCTGTTTCAGGCATTGCGGGTCCCGGCGGAGGAACATCCGAAAAACCTGTAGGAACAACTTGGATTGCCGTAGGAAATAAAGACAGAATTATTGCACAAAAATATACTTTCGGTAATAGGCGGCTCCTCAATGTCCGTTTTGCAAGTGCAAGGGCATTAGATAATTTAAGAAGATTTATCCTCGGATATGATATAGTTTAGCCTAATTTTAGCTATATTTGTATAAATTTTTATGAGCTATGAACAAAATATTATTTTTAATTCTTTCGGCATTCCTTCTAAACATATCAATTTCTTATGCCCAAAAATCTAAAGACACTTCCTCCGACAACCAATTTCTTTTATTGTCAAAAAAGCCTTATTTTAAAATAAACTTCCCTGCTCAATATAAATTAGAAGACAGTAAAACAGAAAAAGGCTTAAAAACAATGTTTTATAAAGCAGTATATAAAAATGATGTCTATCTGTTCAAATTTACCGAACATAAAAACCCGGCGGTATCCTCTGATAATAAGGCGTATATGAATGCGTCCTTACAATCATTTATTGACGGCATTAATGCGGAACTGATTAAAAAATACGACTATAAAGATAAAAAAGGAAAAGGGATGGAAGCTTTTCTTACAATTCCGGACAAAAATCTTAACGTATTTTACAGAGTTACAATAATTAAACACGTTCAGTACCAAATTATAGTTATAACCAAGTCAAAGGATAAAACTGAAGAAATTACAAACTTTTTCAATTCATTTACTTCAAAATAAGTAAGGCAGTTTTAATAAAAATACATTTCAAATAAACAATACAACACATAACTTTGTATAAACCAAATATTTTTTTATAAATAAAAAGTATTATATTTGCACGCTTAAATTATTAACAAATACAAATTAATTAAACTTATGTATTTAAACGCAGAAAAAAAACAAGAAATTTTTCAAAAACACGGGAAGTCTAATAATGACACAGGTTCTCCCGAGAGCCAAATAGCATTATTTTCCTACCGTATTACGCACTTAAATGAACATCTTAAAAAAAACAAAAAAGATCATCACACAAGAAGAGCGTTAATTAAATTAGTAGGAAAAAGAAAAAAATTGCTTAAATATTTACAAAATAACGATATAGAACGATATCGTAACATAATAAAAGCTCTCGGATTACGTAAGTAATTCCCCCCTTAAAGAAAAAGGCATAAAAAATATGCCTTTTTCTTTTATGTTTGTGAACTTTTTTACAGGCAAATAAAAAATTAAAAAATTAAAAATGAATATTGTAACAAAAAAAATAGACCTCGGAAACGGAAGAATTATTGAAATAGAAACAGGAAAATTAGCAAAACAAGCAGACGGAGCCGTTGTCGTAAAACAAGGAGACACAATGCTTCTTGCAACTGTCGTTTCTGCAAAAGAAGCAAAAGAAAATGTAGATTTTATGCCTCTTTCGGTAGATTACAGAGAAAAATTTGCCGCTGCAGGCAGATTTCCCGGAGGTTTCAGAAAAAGAGAAGGGCGACCTTCCGATGAGGAAGTATTAGTTGCCAGGCTTATAGACCGTGCATTAAGACCCTTATTCCCGTCAGATTATCACGCAGATACTTTTGTAAACGTAGAACTTATCTCTGCAGACAGAGAAGGCGAAGTAATGCCTGATTCCCTTGCAGGTTTAGCAGCTTCTGCAGCCATAGCCGTAAGCGACATCCCCTTTAACGGACCCATTTCCGAAGTCAGAGTGGCAAGAATTAACGGAGAATTTATTATAAATCCTACGCTTTCACAACTCGAAAATACTGATATTGACATAATGTTAGCCGCAACAATCGACAATATCCTTATGGTTGAAGGCGATATGAAAGAAATATCAGAGGAAGAGATGCTGGAAGCAATGAAATTCGGACACGAAGAAATAAAAAAACACTGTAAAATTCAACTCGAAATGGCTGAAGAAACAGGAGCAACCAAAAAAAGAGAATATAAACACGAACAAGATGACAATGAAGAGTTAAGAGAAAAACTAAAAGCATCCGTCAGTAAAAAAATATATGAAATTGCGAAATCTGCTCTGTCAAAACACGACCGCTCAGAACGCTTCTCAGAAATAAAGCAAGAATTTATCGACAGTTTTTCCGAAGAAGAGCAAGAAGAACTGGATACTATCTTAATCGACAAATATTTTCATGAAGAAGAAAAAGAAATCGTAAGAAATATGATTTTGCACGACAGAATACGCCTTGACGGAAGAAAATTAGACGAGATAAGACCTATATGGTGTGAAATTGACTATTTACCCGGAGCTCACGGTTCTGCAATATTTACAAGAGGAGAAACACAATCCCTGACAACCGTTACCCTCGGCTCACCTCTTGATGTTCAAACAGTTGACAGACCTTTAGACCAAAGTAAAGAAAACTTTTTACTGCACTACAATTTCTTACCTTTCTCTACCGGCGATGCAAGACCTTACAGAGGAACGGGAAGAAGAGAAATAGGACACGGAAACCTGGCACATCGTGCACTTGCACTAATGTTGCCGGATAAAGAAGAAAATCCGTATACGGTAAGAGTCGTTTCTGACATTTTGGAATCGAACGGCTCATCGTCAATGGCTACAGTTTGTGCCGGAACATTAGCTTTAATGGATGCAGGAGTGCAAATAAAAAAGCCTGTTTCAGGGATAGCAATGGGGCTCATAACCGATGATAAAGGAAATTTTGCCGTACTGTCTGATATTCTCGGAGATGAAGATCATCTCGGCGATATGGACTTTAAAGTAACCGGAACAACCGACGGAATTACGGCATGCCAAATGGATATTAAAGTAGACGGACTTTCATACGAAATTTTATCACAAGCTTTAATGCAGGCAAAAGAAGGAAGAGCACATATCCTGAATGAAATGCTCAAAACAATTTCAGAGCCTCGAAATGAATATAAATCTCACGTTCCCGGTATTACCTCTCTTATTATTCCCTCAGATATGATAGGAACCGTTATAGGTCCGGGAGGAAAAATGATACAACAAATTCAAAAAGATACCGAAACAACAATAACAATTGATGAAATTGACGGATTCGGCAATGTCGTAATTATGGGACCGACTCAAGATTCTATTAATGAAGCTAAAAACTATATAAAAGGTCTTACCGAAATCCCGGAAGTAGGACACACATATAAAGGAACTGTAAAGAAAATCGTTGATTTCGGAGCCTTTGTAGAAATTCTTCCCGGTAAAGACGGTTTACTTCACATATCTGAAATTTCTTACGAAAGAACAAATAAAGTAGAAGATGTTCTTAAAGAAGGACAGGAGATAGAAGTAAAATTAATAGGTGTAGATCAGCGAACAAAAAAATTAAAACTTTCAAGAAAAGCATTACTGCCGAAACCGGAAAGAAAAGACAATAAAAAATAAATTTTATACATATAAATCATAATATTTTAAAAAATCCTTTGTTTAATAAAGCAAAGGATTTTTTATTTCGAAGAAAAATACTAACAATTTATTGACAAAAAAAGTAAACTTCGTAATACTTTTTAAATTACAGCCTTTACTTTTTGCGTCCCCGAATATACTAATTGTTATGTAACGCAAAGTTTACGCATATTTAAGCGTATCCTGATTTATGAAGTCCGGTATAATTTTTGGACTGTATTAACCGGAAAAACATTTAAAAATCAAACAAAGGAGGAACATAAAATGAAAAAATTATTCTTATTAATCGGAGCCGCACTTTTTATTCTGAGTTCGTGTACAACGACTCGAGTAGTGCATTATTACGACGACGCATATCCGTCTTCTAAAACAACAACAATAGTTGTTAAAGATAAAAACAATACAAACGCAGTTGAAAATAATACGAATACGGATACAGATGTTTATGACAATTATGCAGACGAAAGTTCTGCAGAAAACAATGTCTCGGTTTACACCGATGACGATCAAGATAATACAGTAATTATTGAAACAGATGACAACAGCAATGTCGATGTTTACGTATATAACGACTACCCTTCATATTCTTCAAGAATAAGAAGATTTCACGGATCAACATATATAATCAATGACTACTATAACGACTATTATTTATACGGAGGATGGGGAGTCAGTTTAGGATTTTATTATCCTTCTTATCGTTATCCTGCTTATTACTATTCAAGATACTACAGACCTTACTACTATAACCGTTACAGACCGTATTATTACGGAAGTTGGGGATACGGCAGTTACTGGAACGGGTATAACAACGGATACTGGGACGGATACTCAGACGGATATTACGACAGTTGGGGATACGGAGGTTATTATAATTACGGATATTATTCTCCCTATTATAATGACAGATATTATAAAAATAATTATGCTTACGGAAACAGATACAGAACAAATGCAGGTGAAAGAAGCAGCGGAACCAGAAACAATGCCGTAAGACACACTCCGACAAATAATACGACAACCGACATAAACAAAAGAACGGACAGCAGAACTGATGCCGTAAGAAATTCTTCAGTATCAAACAGAAACTCTAATATCAGAAGGTCTGATGTCAATCGTGTTAATAGCGGAACAAATACGGAAAGAACAGATCCGAGGATTAATAATAACAGAGTTAATCACGGAACTAACCCGAACAGAGTTGACACCCGAAACAACACAAACAGAACAGACTCAAGAAATAACATAAACCGAAATACCGTAAGAAGAGGTTCTGCAAGTGTAAGCAGTTCGTATAACAGAAATTCTTCAAGAAACAGTAATACAAGAACAAATTACAACTCCGGGAATACACGAAATAACCGTTCGGATAATTATAGCTCAAGAACCAATAATGCAAGGTCAAACTACAGCAGACCTAATACAAGCTCAAGCCCTAATTACAACAATCGTTCTCGCTCCGAAAGAAGCAATTCGTCTTATTCAAAACCCAGAACAAACAACAGTTCTAACTATAGCAGCAGAAATTCAAGAAGCGGAGGAAGCTATAATACGGGCAGTCGCTCTTCGGGAAACAGGTCAAGCTATAATTCCGGAAGTTCTCGCTCAAGCAGTTCTCGTTCAAGTTACGGCAGCAGCAGCAGTCGTTCAAGCTACAGCAGCGGAAGCAGTCGTTCCGGAAGTTCTCGCTCAAGCGGAAGTCGTTCAAGCGGAAGTCGATCGTCACGTTCCGGAAGATAACAGTTTTACGGGGTAATCATCAAAACAAAAAACGGTGGTTATCCCTTAATTGTAAAAGCCATACCTTTATTTATATTCTATCAAAAAAAACACAAATGATTTACAGAAAATTTTTAACAGCTTTGGTGCTGATTTTATTCGTAAGTTTATCTTTCGCTCAAAATCACATTGATGCACTCAGATACAGCCGACAATATTATTCCGGAACAGCAAAGTCCGATGCAATGGGAAATTCTCTTTCGGCTCTCGGAGCAGATTTATCGGCAATAACGGTAAACCCTGCCGGAATTGCTGTTTTTAAGAGTTCTAAGTTTACCCTGACACCTAATTTTATAATAAATAATTCCGAAGCAAATTATCTTGGTAATATCAGAAATGAAAATAAATACGGTTTTACTTTTTCAAATATTGCTTACGCGGGCGTAAAACAATCTTCAGGACTTTTCAAAACAATAAACTTCGGAATATCATATAATTCTTATAACGATTACCGAAAGCATACCGTTGTTTCCGGAACAAATTACGAAAGTTCAATTTTGGATTATTTTGTTTATAACGCAAATTCAGACAGATACAGTGCCTTCAGAGAAGACTTGGCATGGAGGGCATGGCTGCTTAACTACGATGACGCAAATCAAGAGTATTACACTTTTGTTACCGATGACAAAACATACGGAGAATCTCAAAGAAACGAAGTTGCAACAAAAGGAGGAAGCGGAGAATTTACCTTCTCTCTCGGAGGAAATATTGCCGACAAGCTGTACCTCGGAGTAAGTTTAGGGCTTACATCTGTTAACTACAGAGAAGAATCGGTTTATTCCGAAAGTAACTTTCCGATTATTTATGCTCCGGACAATAATAATCCCGGCGACAGTATTCAGGTTAACCCTGACAGGTTAGATTACAAGCAAACTCTAATATCCGAAGGAAACGGAATTAACGGAAAATTCGGCTTTATTTATCAGCCTTTTAAGTTTTTAAGAATCGGAGGTGCCGTTCACACCTCAAGCGGATATAAATTTGACGATGAATACATCACATCAATGTATGCAGAATATCCAGTTGCCGATGATAACGGATATTATGATTATGAACCCGATACGGCAAATATTTTTGTTTGGAAACTCCAAACTCCTTTCAGAGCAAACGCAGGAATTGCCTTTATTTTGGATTCATACGAAATAGGTAAATTTTATACGGTCCCGATAACATTTACTCTTGATTACGAGTATACAGATTATTCAAGAATGACACTGAAACCCGATTATTATTCTGACTATTCTTTTGATAACGAGAATTATACAATAAGAGATTTATTTAAGGAGTCCCATTCTTTCAGAACAGGTATTGAATTTAATTTCGGCTCTGTGAAATTACGAGGAGGCTATGCTGTTTATACAAGCCCGTATAAGGCGGACATAAACCTGTTTGACGGGGCAAAATCAATATATTCGGGCGGTATAGGCTTTGCCGGCGAACATTCGTTTATAGATTTTTCATATTCATATGCAGGTTCCTCTGAAACTCTCAATATGTATCAGGCTGCAAATGTTTTTCCTTACGACCCTATGGGAGATAAAACAGAGCCGGCAGCTGAAGTAAACAACTCAAAACAATTTATTAAGGTTACTTTGGGCTTAAGACTGTAAAAACAGAAAAAATTATGAAGAAAGGTTGTCCCGGAAAAAGACAGCCTTTTTTACAATTTTTTTCCGAGTTTTTTTAACATCCTTATATGAGAATAGAGTGCCTCCGAAAGCGACTCATAAACATTATATCTTATACCGTATTCATTACAAGTTTTTCGGACAATTTTTGCAAGCTCGGGATAATGTATGTGACTTATTTTAGGAAAAAGATGGTGTTCTGTCTGAAAATTAAGTCCTCCGGTATACCAAGTAAGCAATTTATTTCTTTGAGCAAAATCAGCAGTTGTTTCAAGCTGATGAACAAACCAATTGTTATTTATTTTATTATTTTCAGGAACCGGAAAATCTGTTTTTTCAACTAAATGTGCTAACTGGAATGTTACGGCAAGAACAAAGCCCAAGATAAACTGCATTGTAAAAAGCCCTATAATGTATTGATACCAAGCAATATCAACAAAAATAAGCGGCAAAATGATTATATATCCGAAATATAAAATTTTAAAAAATATAAGCTTCACAAATTCCTTTTTAAAATCTTCCTTTCCTGCAATGTAGCCTTCTTTATTGTAACGTATTAACTGAAAAAAATCAGCAATAAAAAGCCATGTAAACGTCATCAGTCCGTACAAAAAAAACATATAAATATATTGGTATTTATGAAATTTTTTAAGTTTTGCCCCTTTTGTAAACCTATATAAAGAACGCGAACTTATATCGTCATCAGCATTTTCGATATTAGTAAAAGTATGGTGCAGTTTATTATGCTGAATTCTCCAGTTTAAAGAACTCCCTCCGAGAATCTCCATTGAGTAGCTTATAATTCTGTTAATTTTTTTATTATCAGAGTAAGAACCGTGATTAGCATCGTGCATAACACACATACCTATACCTGCCGCCGCCAATCCCATAACTCCGGAAAGAATCCACATTAAGTATAAATCTAAAGTATTACTTATTATCAAAAAATAAGAGCCTAAATACAAAGTTGTAAAAATAACTGTTTTAAAGACTATTTTATTTCCTCCGGCTTTAGAAATTTGTTCTGTTTTAAAATAATCATTTACTCTTTGCCTTAAAGTATCAGCAAATTCCTTATTTATATCATTATTAAATTTTATTGTTACACCCATAGTTTATACAGTTTTTTTGTATTATTGAATTCTTACTGTAAAGTTAAGACTTGTAAAATTTAATGTCAAGATATTATAATGTATTTTTAAGTTCTTATAACTCCTGTTTTATAATCTTCGTTAACAGGATTATGCGATGCCGCTTCAATACCTTTTGAAATTACGCTTCTGGTTTCGAGAGGGTCAATTACGGCATCAACCCACAGACGACTTGCAGCATATACAGGTGTTGTTTGCTCATCATAACGTTTTTGAATCTCATTAAGCAACTTTTCTTCAGCTTCTTTTGTGATTTCCTCACCTTTAGCTTTTAACGAGGCAACTTGTATTTGCAGAAGAGTTTTGGCTGCACTTGCTCCGCTCATAACGGCAATTTTTGCCGAAGGCCAGGCTACAATCAATCGCGGGTCGTATGCCTTGCCGTTCATGGCATAATTTCCGGCTCCGTAAGAATTTCCGATTACAACCGAAAATTTCGGGACAACCGAATTGGCAACGGCATTAACCATTTTAGCTCCGTCTTTTATTATTCCTCCCTGCTCCGACCTGCTGCCTACCATAAACCCCGTAACATCATGAAAAAATACAATCGGTATTTTCTTTTGATTACAATTCATAACAAAATGTGCCGCCTTATCTGCCGAATCAGAATAAATAACACCTCCGAACTGCATTTCGCCTTTTGCCGTTTTTTGTATGGTGCGTTGATTGGCGACAATACCTACGGGCCAGCCGTCAATTCGAGCATATCCGCAAACTATTGTTTTGCCGTATTTTGGTTTATACTCGGTAAATTCCGAATTATCAACGATACGTTCTATTATTTCTCTTATTTCATACGGAGTTTCACGTTTCGCCGGTAGTATTCCGTAAATTTCTTCAGGGTCTTTTTTAGGTAATATCGGTTCTTTTCTGTCAAGACAGCATTTTTTATCTTGTATGCAGGTTTTATCAATCAGTTCTCTTATTAAATCCAGCGCTTCTTTATCACTCTCAACTTTATAGTCCAAAATTCCGGATATTTCGGTTTGCGTGGTTGCACCTCCGAGAGTTTCGTTATCAACCTCCTCTCCTATTGCCGACTTAACCAAATACGAGCCTGCCAAAAATATGGAACCGGTTTTATTTACGATAATTGCTTCATCAGACATAATAGGTAAATAAGCACCTCCGGCAACGCAACTCCCCATAATTGCAGCAATCTGAATAATTCCGGATGCTGACATTTTTGCATTATTCCTGAAAATACGACCGAAGTGTTCCTTATCGGGAAAAATT
>Ga0256840_1004538_pt1 | contig 10349 bp, 7 predicted proteins | sample 355202metaG_FD_185969 | JGI IMG/M metagenome (GOLD analysis project Ga0256840, IMG submission 185969) | Hydrothermal vent microbial communities from Mid Atlantic Ridge, Atlantic Ocean - 355-202 | ecosystem: Environmental > Aquatic > Marine > Hydrothermal vents | place: Atlantic Ocean: Mid...
GCATCTTCTGTGAAGGAGATGGCTGTAGAGTATGTTCTCATACTGGTTGGTTAGAAGTTTTAGGAAGTGGATATGTTGATGCAAATGTTTTCAAAGCAGTTGGTTATGAAGATGTCAGCGGATATGCTTTTGGGTTAGGAGTAGAGAGATTTGCAATGCTTTTACACAAGATACCAGATTTACGATCTCTGTTTGAGGGCGATTTAAGACTATTGGAGCAATTTAGATGATATTAACAAAAGCTTGGTTAAACGAATGGATAGATTTAAAAGAGATATCTAGTGAAGATATATGTAAAACTTTAAATGCAATAGGTCTCGAAGTAGATAGTTTAGATAAGATTAGAGTGCCAAAAAACATAGTTATAGGATATGTTCTTACATGTAAAAAGCATCCTGATGCAGATAAACTAAATGTCTGTGAAGTCGATATTGGCGGCGAGACTAAACAGATAGTATGTGGAGCTAAAAATGTAAAAGCAGGGCTACATGTAGTCGTTTCAAAAGTTGGTGCAATTCTTCCAAATGGAATGGAGATTAAAGAAGCAAAACTAAGAGGGTTAGATTCTAGTGGCATGATATGTTCATCAGAGGAGATTGGACTTCCTAAGATGGGTGATGGGATTATGGAACTCGATGATAGCATTGGCGAACTTGTTCTTGGAAAAGAGCTTGGCGAATATGAGTTAGTCAATGATGATGTGATTGAAATTGAACTTACTGCAAATCGTGGAGATTGCCTAAGTATTCATGGTGTTGCAAGAGATTTGAGTGTTCCTTATGATTTAGATTTAGCAACTTTTAGTAGTGAAGACAACGAAAAGCAGCTAGGCATTGGTAGGGTTTTAAATGTAAGTGCGACTGATAAAGTAGATGCTTCACTTATCTATAGAGTTTATGAGCAAGAAGAGATAAAAAGTTCATTTTTGGTTGACCTTCGTTTAGCTATAGCCGATGTTTATAAACCAACTGAATTAGAGAGAATAGTTGAGTATGCTACATATACAACAGGTGTTTTATTAAGAACATATTCTCATTCTTGTTTTGTTGGTCAGTCTGAAAAAGCAACGGTCAATATAAAAAAACAGACAAATAACTTAGATGCCGTTTTAAATAAAAACACTAAAGTTGCATCTTTGGTTGGAATAAGTCAGGCCCAAGAGATGAAAGCAAAGAGTGAAGATAAAAAAGTGATTTTAGAAGCGAATTATACTCACCCTGAAATCATCTCAGTAAATAGTGCAAATAAAAAATTAGATTCTGATAGACATTTGTACCGTTCAAGTCGTGGTAGTGAACCGGACTTGGATTTTGGTATGGATTTTTTGATTGAGCTTTTGAAAAAGTATTCTAAAGTCATGCTTTATGCAGGAAGCCAGCAAGTAATTCAAGATAAAGATGAAGTGACGATACTTGTAGATTTGAAAATACTAAATGATATTATAGGTGAAAAAATTCCAAAAGACAAGATTATTCAAATATTGAAAAGACTTGGATTTGGTGTTATTTTTAAGAGTGAACAGAGTGTTATGCATGTTGAAGTTCCTCGTCATAGACATGATGTACTCAATATTCAAGATGTTTGTGAGGAGATTGTTCGTATAGTTGGCATAGATAACATTGCATCAAAACCATTGATTTTTTCAGAACTAGATAAGATGAATGATTCATACCATAATTTTCAAAAAAGAAAGATGTATAGACATCGTGCAGTTGGAGTTGGTTTTTTTGAAACACTACATTTTGTGTTTGATAATAGAGAAAGAGTTGAAAGATACGGCTTAAATACAGTATATAAAAAAAGAGATATCGCAAATCCTATCACAAATGAGTTAGATACATTGCGTTCATCTTTGGTACCAAACTTACTAGAATCAGTGAGTCGAAATGTAAAGTTTGGGAAAAAGAGCATAAAATTATTTGAAGTAGGGACAGTTTTTGATAAAAGTAGAGCAGAGAGTACAAAAATAGCTTTTGTCATTAGTGGAGAAATTGAGTCTCAAAAAGTTTCAAATCATGGAAAACCAGCAATAGTAGATTTTTTTACATTTGCTGATAGTGTTAGCAAGATAGTTGGAAGTTTTGAACTAGAAACTGCTACATGTAAAGGCAACCTAAGCAGTCCATATGAATATGCACGAGTTATACTAGATGGTTCTGATATAGGATATATTTCAAGAGTTCATCTCAATATTGAAAAAGAGCTAGATTTAAATCGCACATATATATGCGAACTAGATATGAATGCTCTTTCTTATAAAAGAAAAATAGTAAAACCTTATTCAAAATTTCCTGAGAGCATAAGAGACTTGAGTCTTATGATTTCAAAAGATATGCGTTTTAGTGAACTAAAAAAATATATTTGCTCAATTGCTCCAAAGGAGATGGTAAAACTCTATCCTATAGATATATATGAGGATGAGTCTTTCGAAGATAAGATTAGTTTGACTATTAAGTTTCATTTTCAATCAGATGAAAAAACATTTGAAGATGAAGATGTTTTCAATATGCTAGAAGAGATAATAAAAGCTATAAAAAATAAGTTTGGTATAACAATTAGATGAGTAGTTTAATAGTTGCACCAAAAGGTGAATTTGTCTTTGAAACAGACAAAATAGCAAGTGATAAATCTATATCGCATAGATGCGCAATTTTTTCTCTTTTGAGTGATAAACCTTCTATTGTAAGAAATTTTTTAAATGCTGAAGATACGCTATGCACTCTTAGTATTGCTGAAAATCTTGGAGCAGTTGTAACAAAAGATGGTGATAGCATGATTATAACTCCTCCATCAGAGTTAAAAGAACCAGATTGCATACTTGATTGTGGTAATTCTGGAACTGCAATAAGACTTCTCATGGGATTTTTATCTTCAATAGAAGGCTTTTTTGTACTTCATGGAGACAAATATTTGGCTTCTAGACCTATGAAAAGAGTTGCAAATCCACTTAGAGCTATTGGTGCAAAGATAGATGGACGACAAGATGGTGAATTAGCACCAATAAGTATTAGAGGAACTAAACTAGCACCGTTTAATTATGATAGTCCCATTGCTTCTGCTCAAGTAAAGAGTGCCTTGATACTTGCAGGACTTCATGCCAATGGAGTTTCAACTTTAAGTGAACCAACTTTGAGTCGTGACCACACAGAAAAGATGCTTAGAGGTATGGGTGTAGATATACAATCAGATGAATGTCAAGTTACACTAAAACCAATAAACAAGCCTTTAAAACCATTAGATATAACAGTACCAAATGATCCATCAAGCGGTTTTTTCTTTGCAATAGCTGCAGCGATTACTCCAAACTCAAAAGTAACTCTAAAAAATATGTTACTAAATCCTACAAGAATCGAAGCTTATAAAATTTTACAAAAAATGGGCACAAAAGTAGAGTTTATAGAAAAAGATAACACTTATGATAGTTCAGGAGATATAGTAATCGAGTATGCACCATTGCATGGTGTGGTTGTTGAAGATAATATTGCATGGCTTATAGACGAACTTCCAGCACTAAGTATTGCCTTTGCATGTGCTAAGGGAAAAAGTTTAGTTAAAAATGCAAAAGAGCTCAGAGTAAAAGAGAGCGATAGAATCTCATCAGTTGTAGAAAATCTTCAAAAATGTGGCTTACATGTAGAAGAGTTTGAAGATGGTTATGAAGTAACTGGTGGAAAGCTCAAAGATACAACTGTAGATAGTTTTGGAGATCATAGGGTTGCTATGAGTTTTGCAATAGCTGGATTGAAAACTTATATAACAATAACAGATACAGAGTGTATTAAAACTTCTTTTCCAAATTTTATAGAGCTTTTATCAAATATAGGGAATGTAAAATGCAAATTAAATTAGCTAAAAATTATGGTTTTTGTTTTGGTGTTAAAAGAGCAATTAAAATTGCAGAGAGTTCAAAAAATGCATCAACAATAGGGCCTTTAATACATAATAATGAAGAGATAAACAGGCTGAAAGTTAACTTTAATGTCGATACATTAGAAGATGTAAGTCAAGCAGATGGAGTACAAAAGGCAATTATACGGACTCATGGCATTACAAAAGGGGATTTAAGTTCTTTAAAGAAAAGTGGTACACAAATCATCGATGCTACTTGTCCTTATGTTACAAAACCTCAACAGATTTGTGAACAAATGAGTAATGAAGGTTATGATGTTGTTATATTTGGAGATGAAAACCACCCTGAAGTAAAAGGTGTACAAAGCTATGCTGTCAATGGCGCAAAAGTAGTAAATTCAGTAGAAGATTTAAAAGACAATAGACTAAATAATAAGATTGCAATAGTTGCCCAAACAACTAGAAAAGTAGAAGAGTTTTTGAAAATAGTGAATTATCTAACGACAAACTACAAAGAAGTAAGAGTTTTTAATACTATATGTAATGCAACTTTTGAAAATCAAGATGCAGCAAAAGAGTTAGCAAACGAAGCAGATGTCATGATAGTAATTGGTGGAAAAAATTCATCCAATACAAAACAACTTTTTAGTATAGCAAAAGGGAGTTGTTGTGATAGTTTTTTAATAGAAAATGAAAAAGAACTAAAAAAAGAGTGGTTCGATAATAAAAATTTATGTGGTATAACCGCTGGTGCATCGACTCCTGATTGGGTTATCGAAAAAGTTATTGGAAAAATAAGTAAAATTAAAGTATAATAGTGAAATTTTATATGTACTGAGTATACCAGCTCAGTAATAAGCATATAAAAACTAAAATCAAAACAAGGGATTACAATGGTAAATGAGGCGAACGAGACAGTTCAATCTGAAGCTGTAGAAGAGATAGAGGAGATGGATTTTGCAGCAATGCTAGATGAGTATGAAAAAAAAGACTCTGGAAGAGATGCACTAATTGATGGTGTTATTGTTGAAATTAAAGATGATGTTACTTTAGTTGATGTGGGTAAGAAGTCAGAAGGACGTCTATATACTTCAGAACTAATGGATAGTGAAGGTAATATTACATATAAAGTAGGCGATACAATCAAAGTTGTTATTTCTGGTTTCAGAAACGAACGTCCAAATGTTTCTCATAAAAAAGCTCTTCGTAAAGAGCGAGTGAAATTATTTATTGCTGATTATAAAGAAGAAGAAGATACTATTTTTGATTTAAAAGTTATTGGTAAGAACAAAGGTGGCTTCATTGTTGAAAATGAAGATGGCGTTGAATTTTTCCTACCTCGTTCACAAGCAGCTGTAAGAGACATGAATGCTCTTATGGGTAAAAATGTAAAAGTAAAAATCATAAAGATAGATAAAGACAATGAGTCAATCGTTGTATCTCGTAAAAAATGTTTAGATGATGACAGAAAAAAGAGAAGAGAGATAGTCCAAGAGTTAATCGATGCTGATGAAGTAGTTGACGGAACTATTAAAAAGATTACAACTTATGGTATGTTCGTAGATATTGGTGGAGTTGATGGACTAGTTCATTATAGTGAGATAAGCTACAAAGGACCTGTCAATCCAAGCACTATCTATTCTGAAGGTGAAGTTGTTCCTGTTAAAGCTATAAAGTATGACAAAGAGAAGAGACATCTTTCATTATCTATCAAAGCAGCTATGCCAGATCCTTGGGAAGAGATTAAAGACCAGTTAGAAGTTGGCGATTCTATCCAAGTGGAAGTTAGCAATATTGAGCCTTATGGTGCATTTGTTGATCTTGGAAATGACATAGAAGGTTTCTTACATATTTCAGAAATTTCTTGGGATAAAAACATCAAACATCCAAAAGATTATATTAGTGAAAATCAAGAAATAGAAGTTGAAGTTATTGAGATAAATTGTGATGAAAGAAGATTGAGAGTCTCTTTGAAAAATGTTCTTCCAAAGCCATTTGAAGAGTTTTTGAAAAACTACAATACTGGTGATGTGGTTAAGGGTATAGTTACAACTATTACAAACTTTGGCGCATTTATCAAAATAGCTGGTATAGAAGGACTTCTACACAATGAAGATGCTTCTTGGGATAGAAGTGACAAATGTAAAGATCTTCTAAACAGTGGTGATGAAATCGAAGTTAAAATTATAAAGATTGATGATATTAATGAAAAAGTATCTTTAAGTAAAAAAGAGTTAGAAGATAGCCCAATCGCAAGTTATGCTAAGAGCCACTCAAATGGTGATATTGTAACTGGTAAAATCAGAGATATAAAAGACTTTGGAGTATTCGTTGAGCTTGAAAATAATGTTGATGCATTAATTCGTACAGAAGATTTACTTCCAAGTGATGAAGAAGAGTTAAAAGTTGGTGACACAATTGAAGCTGCAATATCTTTCATAGATGATAGAAAAAATCGTATTAGATTATCTGTAAGAAGACTATCTAAACAAAAAGAGAGAGAAGTATTAAAAGAGATCAACAAAGAAGACAAGATGACTCTTGGAGACATCCTTAAAGATCAACTGAAGTAAAATATGCAAAGAAAGGTAACCTTATCGTTATTTGTGCTGTTGATCATTGCTTTAGGAGCGTTTTTATCAAACCTTCTTAGCGATGACAATAGCATTGTGCAGATAGACGAACAGTATCTTTCCCCTTTACAACAAAAAAGTAAAGATATACATAAAAACAGAACTTGGTCAGAGGCTCTTGTCTCATCAAAAAAGGCTAAGTTCTCATTCCCTATAAATGAACTATATATGCAAATTGATTTGAAAAAGTACATCCCTCCAAAGACAAAATCTTATAGATTGGTTGTAGATAGGGCAGATCGCTACTCTATTTTTTGCATAGTTCAAACACTGTCGCAGATGAATCTACCATATGTTGTTGAAAAGAAAGATAAAGTTCCTCTCATATATGTTGGTAGTAAAACAGATAAATCACTAGAAAAAGTAGTAGATAAATTAAAAGATTATGATATAGAATCAAAAATAATTGAGGTATGGTTATGAATAAAAAAATAATAGTATGTGATGCAATTCATCAAAAAGGTTTTGACTTTTTAAACGCGCAAGAAGGTATAGAAGTTATAGATGCAGTAAAAATTCCAAAAGATGAACTTTTAAATATCATAGGTGACGCAGATGTAGCAATAACAAGAAGTTCTACTGATGTAGACGAGAAATTTTTAAATGCCGCAACAAACCTAAAAGCAATTGTACGAGCTGGTGTTGGGGTTGATAATGTTGACCAAGAGGGTTGTAGTAGACGAGGAATCATTGCTATGAATGTTCCAACAGCCAATACAATTGCTGCAGTTGAACTTACTATGGCACACCTACTGAGTACAGCAAGAAGTTTTACAAATGCAAACAACCACCTAAAACTTGATAGAGTGTGGAAAAGAGAAAAGTGGTACGGTATTGAATTGAGTGGTAAAAAACTAGGAGTCATAGGTTTTGGTAACATTGGAAGTCGGGTTGCTATTCGTGCTAAGAGTTTTGACATGAATATAGTAGCATATGACCCATATATACCTTCTTCAAAAGTTACAGATTTAGGCATGACTTATACTGATAGTTTTGATGATATATTGTCTTGCGATTTTATTACTATACATACTCCAAAAAACAAAGAAACTGTTGATATTATTTCATCTGAAGAGATAACAAAGATGAAAGATGGTGTGCGATTAGTTAACTGTGCTCGTGGAGGATTATATAATGAAAAAGCACTTTATGATGGCATTAAGAGTGGTAAAATAGCTTTTGCTGGCATAGATGTATTTTCGTATGAACCTGCAACAGATCATTTTTTGCTTGATTTGGAAAATATATGTGTAACTCCTCATCTTGGTGCAAATACATTAGAATCACAAGAAAAAATTGCGCTTCAAGCAGCAGAAAATGCTGTTAGTGCAGCAAGAGGAGTAAGTTATCCAAATGCACTTAATCTTCCTATAAAAGCTGAAGATTTACCAAAGTTTGTTGAGCCATATCTTGAACTCGTTCAAAAGATGGGATTTTTATCTGCACAAATCAATAAAGGAGCAATTGAGTCTGTTAAAGTTGAAGCACAAGGTGAAATAGGCGAGTATGTTAAGTCGTTGTTAACATTCGCACTTGTTGGTTCACTCAAAGAGTCTATGGGCGATAAGATAAACTATGTCAATGCTGAGTTTGTTGCCCAAGAAAAAAGCATAGAGGTTAAAGAAGAAGTATTGAATAACTCAGATGCTTATAAAAACAAATTGACAGTAAAATTAACAACAAAAAAAGGTGTTACATCAGTTAGTGGTACAGTTTTTGGTGATGATGAGCAAAGAATAGTTGGAATCAATAACTTTAAATTTGACTTTAAACCGAAAGGTAAAATGATAGTTTTCAAAAACAATGACGTACCTGGTGTTATTGCAGAAATATCTTCAATTTTGTCAAGTGCAGGAGTAAATATAGCAGATTTTAGACTTGGTCGAGATGATCATGGCTTAGCTATGGCGGTTATTTTAGTGGATGCAAACATAGATAAAAAACTTGTTGCTAGATTAAACAACTTAGAAACTTGTATCTGGGCAGAATACGCCGTAATATAATTTTTATAAGCTAATTAGATAATATAAATTTAAGGTAAAGGTCTTAGATCTTTGCCTCTATCTTTAAAGTGATACTTTTTTACCCTTTTTGTATATCATCCCATAACTTCTTCTTATTAACTTGATATTTTTTTATAATTATGATGTATAATAAAATATAATAACATTGCATGCAAGGAGAAGATATGGCAAGAGTTGTAATATTGGGTGGAGGAGTATCTGGACATACTGCTGCTACTTTTTTGAAAAAATGGTTAGGGAGTTCTCACGAAGTTATAGTTGTTACACCAAATAGTATGTGGAATTGGATTCCATCCAACATATGGGTAGGTGTTGATGGAATGAGTAAGGAAGAGGTTGTTTTTGAATTAGCACCTGTTTATAAAAAAGCAGGAATTGATTATAGGCAAGCAAGAGGTCTTTCTATAAATCCTGAAGGTTCAAACTCTCAAAGTAATCCTTTTGTTACAATTGAGTATACAGGACAAGATAAAGATGGACAAAGTGAAGAGTTGACTTATGATTATCTTGTCAATGCAACAGGACCAAAACTAAATTTTGGTGCAACTGAAGGACTTGGACCAGACCATGGACATACTGTTTCAGTTTGTACAGCAGATCATGCAGTCGAAGCCGCAGAAAAATTAAACGATTTAATTGTTCAAATGAAAGCTGGTGAAAAAAAGAAAATTCTTATAGGAACTGGACATGGTATGTGTACATGCCAAGGTGCAGCTTTTGAATATACTTTTAATGTGGAACATAAGCTGAGAGATGAGGGTGTCAGAGACAATGCTACAATCACATATATCTCAAATGAGTATGAGTTGGGTGATTTTGGTGTTGGAGGAATGCATCTCAGAATGGGCGGTTATGTAACTAGCGGCAAAGTATTTGCAGAGTCACTTTATGTTGAAAGAGGCGTAAAGTGGATTACAAGAGCACATGTAAATAAGGTAGAAAAAGATAGAGTTCATTATGAAACTCTTGATGGCAATAACCATGAAGAAGAGTTTGATTTTTCAATGCTAATTCCTCCTTTTGCTGGTGCTGGCATGAAAGCTTATGATAAAGCTGGAGAAGATATAACGACTAAGATATTTAACCCTGGTGGTTTTATGTTTGTTGATGCAGACTATTCTAAAGGAACTCAACCATTTGAAACATGGTGCGCTGATGATTGGCCTTCAAAATGCCAAAACCAAACATATAAAAATATGTTTGCAATAGGTATTGCTTTTGCGCCTCCACATTTGATATCAAAACCAATGAAGAGTCCAAATGGAACACCGATAAATCCAACACCACCAAGAACAGGAATGCCAAGTGCAATGATGGGTAAAGCAGTAGCACAAAGCTTAAAAGATATGATTCTTGATGGAGCAACTGAGCCAACTCACACTGCAAAGATGAGTGAAATGGGAGCAGCATGTGTGGCAAGTGCAGGTAAAGGTCTTTTTAGTGGAACGGCCGCAGCCATGACTATGTACCCTATCATCCCTGATTATGATAAGTATCCTGACTATGGAAGAGATTTAGATGGAACTTTTGGTGAGATAGGATTGGCTGGTCACTGGCTAAAACATATGCTACACTATGCATTTTTATGGAAAGCAAAACTTAAACCATTTTGGACATTAATTCCAGAATAAACCATATATGCAGTAAAAATAAAGAAATACAGAAGTTCCACTTCGTGCTTCAGTCGCGAGGAATTTTCAAGGAATAAATAAAGAAATACAGAAGTTCCACTTCGTGCTTCAGTCGCGAGGAATTTTCAAGGAATAAAATAAAGAAATACAGAAGTTCCACTTCGTGCTTCAGTCGCGAGGAATTTTCAAGGAATAAAATAAAGAAATACAGA
>Ga0256840_1004539_pt1 | contig 10339 bp, 11 predicted proteins | sample 355202metaG_FD_185969 | JGI IMG/M metagenome (GOLD analysis project Ga0256840, IMG submission 185969) | Hydrothermal vent microbial communities from Mid Atlantic Ridge, Atlantic Ocean - 355-202 | ecosystem: Environmental > Aquatic > Marine > Hydrothermal vents | place: Atlantic Ocean: Mid...
AATAAAGTTGAGCGCGAAGATTATGGTGTTTGCAAAGAGTGCGAAGAAAATATCTCCATAGAGAGACTAAAGCTTATACCAGAATCAGAGTACTGCATTGATTGCATGAATGAGTTAGGATTATAGAAACGCAGTAAAAGACAAGGTTTTCTAAAAATTGTTTAGCTGAATTTACTTTGTATCTTACTATAAGTTTCTAAATCATTCTCGATAATTTCTCGTACCCATTCAGGTTCAATTACAAAAAGATGAGGTATCCAGTATTTAATGATTGGAAGTATCTCCATCTCATGAGTTATTTTAACACTAAATTCCATAGTGCCATCCCTGTTTAGGGATTCGACTTTTTGAGTTGGTAGAGGGCGACGCTTAAAGAATTTAGCAGCAGATTTAGTAGCAAATATTTTTACTTCAAATGGCTCTATATCTCGTTGGAACCAAACAGATATGGACTCATATAGTAGAGTATCTAATTCATTATCTGTTTCAAATGTAGCTTCTGTCATTTTTGGATTAGAAATATTTTTGAGATAGTACTTTTTAAGAATGTCATTTTTAAGTGCTATAAGATACCAAAAACCCTCAAAGTTAACTATTTTAAGTGGTTGAATAGTTGTAGTATAAACATCGTTCCTTTCGTTGTCGTAAGAACACTCAACTTCTTTTTTCTCTTTTATAGCAGTTTCTAAAACTTGTATATCAGCAAACCTATCACTAATATCTTCGATATTGAGCTTTGTATAGATAGGATTAAAATCTTCATTCTTGATTTTAGAAAGTAGTTTATGTGCTTTTGTAGAAAACTTACCACCGATACCCTCCGTGATTTTTTCTATAATATCAAGGACTATCTCATCTTCAAGAGATTTAGTTTTCTCAACTCTAAAACCATCTTGCATCTTCCATTTTTTATTCTCTTGATAGATTGGAAAAGAGACCAAACGCTCATTAAAATCCCTTTGAATAGTCCTATCGCTAGTGTTAAACTCTTTGGCTAACTCTTTTACTGATAGAGCTTCACCATCGTTAAGCTTTGAGAGTATTACCGTTAATCTTGTGAGTATTTTATCGTAGTCATGTTTGTATGCCATCCCTTATGTTCCTTTTATTATTTGCACTATTAAATTGTAATCTTCAGTAGTGTACGCATAAATGACCACCTCACAATTTATATCTATATCTCTATTGAAAAAAGTTTTATATGCTTTGACAACACTAATCTTCTCTAGTCCTCCAATACCACAACCCATGAGTGGTAACACTAACTTCATATTGTTTGATTTCTTGTTAGCATACCAAAGTAGATAATTTTCTATATTTTGTAAAGCTTTTTCAATGGTACTTATCGTTGGATTTTTCTCATTATATTTAACACCTTGATTGTAGTTCATCACGGCAACATGTAGTGAGTATATAAAATTAGTAGCCTTACCAGCTGATGTAGCAACAACATCTCCTTGTTGCAAACCACCATCTATAGAGTTTAGTACACCATTCATCTCTGTTTGCAACTCAATACCACAGTGCCTTTTAAAAGCCATAGAAACACCGCTACCAAGTATTAGCTTAGTGTTTGAAGCATTGACGATAAAGTCTGCTTCTTCATTTAGTAGGTTTCCTTGTTTGACTTTTATTGAATAGGACACAGTTTATTTTTCTAAATCTTTCCAAAATTTTATTTCTTCAAATTCTATAATATTAAAGCTATTAATTAATTTTCCTCTTGCTTTCCAAGTTGCATGTATTCCTTTAGCAATTTCTTTAAACTCAGATGGAGTAAATTCATCTGTTTTTGCATTATTGCACCAATAACAGGACATGCAACAGTTATCTACTGTATATTCTTTATTTGGTTCCATTCTATCTATCTCAAGAGTAAATCCCCTTCCACTTTTTGAAAATATCTGTAAATTTCCTCTTAATCTTTGTATCTCATTTATATGTACACCACAGTATGAACAACTCTTTTCAGAATACATTTCTTTCCATGCCTCAAGATTTTTGGTAGTAGTCATTTCTGAGATATAAGTTTCCTGCAAATCTTTAATTGATTTGTAATGATCTTTTGTAGAGTGCTCTTGTATATATTTTTCACATACTTTAGCATTAAAATCTTTTACACCTTCCATATCTTGACCTTGATAATACATTGAAGCAAATCTTTTAATTATTTGATCTGTGATTACAAATGTATTGAAATCTTTTACTCTTCCACCTAAATATTTAGCAAAAATAAACAATCTATATTTCGACCTAAAGCTGTCTTCCATCTTTGTATAAAATTTTGAATAATATTCTTTATAGCAGCTGTCTAATTCCTCTAGTTTATCTTTTGAAATCTCCAACTCATCAATAAAAAAACTTTGAATAGTTCCTTTTTTTAATCTGATATATTGTTCTTCATTAAAAATAAAAAAGTCTTTTATATCTTTTTTAGATGTTTTTTTCATAATTTTGTGTTTTAAATACTGTAATTCAGTTGTCTTCATGTACTAATCCTTTGTTTAAAATTTAATTTGTAATAAATATCTTTTTTATCTCTATCATAAATAATAAAATGATATTTTTCATATAGTTTCATAGCAGGAATATATTCTCTTGAATCATATGTATAAAGATGTAAATATTTTTTATTTAACTGCTTAGCTCTCTCAATAGAAAAATCCAACAATTTTTTACTTAGTCCTTGTCTTCTATACTCCTTATCAATACAGAACCAACCAAGCCAACACATATCATCACTATCTCCCTCTTCGCTATAAATACCCGTTAGACCAATTATTTCATCTTTAGTCGTATCTAGCATTATAAAATACTGCATGCTTGTTAATTCATTTTTCTTCCAGCACTCTTGATAGGTATATTTGTCTAAACTTGCTTGTAATGTTTCTTTTTCATAATTTTTCAAATCAGAAAAAACTTTATCTCTAAGCATGATTGCATTATTTAGAGTATCAGCAGTCAATGGTTTGATTATAAACTTATTACCTATCATTACTGTTTTTCCTAATCATCTGGTGTAACTTCTCCCAAATCCGAACCATAGCCAAAGTATCAAGCCGACAATAAGCAAGTAAATCTTTTTTAATCTCTATTAATTGACTTTTATCTTTTAGCAAATACAAATTAGCAAAAGTATCCATAGCATCACCACCATTTTGGATTGAGCCTAGCTTTTTATAGTCAAGTTCATCATCATCTGGAAAAAGCGTTGGTAAAACAACTTTTATGGAGTATTTACCGTTGAATTTTGGATGATAGTAGTGTTTGTATTGGAATGGGTGCGCAAGGTCTATAAACCTCTCATTTAAAGCCAAAAGTTCATTACTAATATCAGAGCATACTAAAGCCAAGTTTTTAATCTGTGTTATCTCAAATGATTGATTAAAAGCTATGATAGAACCTGTTGGGGTTATATCTTTTAACATTTGCTCAGATAGTGGTCGTCTAGGGTCACTATTTTCATCTCCTAAAAACTCTTTATGCTCTAGTGTTCCATCTTCATGTAAGATATGCAGTGAATACTGAAATGGCATCTGGGCATAAGGTTTTTGATTGTCAAATCGTGGAATAGCGTTTTGAAAAGTCTCAAAGTCAAAGAAGTTTATAGGGTACTCTATGGTGTCTAAAAACTCTTTGATTTTTGGTTTATCTATTTTTATCTCTTGTGATTTATGGTGTTGTATTTGTAGTCGTGCATTTTTCCCTAAGTGAAAATCATCAGGAACATCATCAATGCTAAGTACTCCTTGATAGTAAAGTTTCCATTGTTTCCCCATAGCATAGGATATATCAAAGACTGAATTCTTTTTAGGTATATGCTTCCAGCAATGAGAGTGAAAATCACATCCATGAGGATCGCTACAATGCTTGCCAATATCAATATTTGGCATATCACTTGAGAGCATATCTTCCATTTCAAGAAGTTGTGGTTCTATGTCATCTTGTTTTTCTAAAACTATATCTGTAATATCATCAATGGAAAATAACTCTTTTATATCAAGTTCGCCATCTCTCACATACTTGTTGTTTATATGAACTACATAGGCACGATTTAGATTTATAGCCTTAGAGAGTGCGTACCACTGGATAGAAGTATCGTTAATGTGATACTCTTTTGTATGTGTTGAAGCTTTAACTTCATATATATCCCAAGCATTTCCATTTTTGACTAAAATATCAGCCATAGCAAAGATACCGTTTTCTTTAAAAGTAGTTTCATAGATTACTTCTGTACCATTAGCTATAAGCTCTTTAGTTTTTGCAATCATACCATTGAAGTTAGAACTATCAAACTCTATCTCTACACCATTTGGAAATAGTTCTTTTGCTAAATCTCCTACATCGTAACCAGTATTGAAACTTGATTCTGTTTGACTGCTTGGAGAATCTCTTAGTTCTTGTCTGTTTTTGTATAGCCATAGAGACTTGTGGCATTGTAAGCCTCTTATGTATTGGGATTTAGATAGGGTCAACGTTGTGCCTTGAATTCATTGAAATCATCATTTAGTTGTTCTAAACTTAGATTGTATTCTTTATCTAATTTGTCTAAAGTCTTTGTAAAATAGCTATAATACTCTTTCGCAACACTTTGAGCATTATATTTAAAATCAATCAAATTTTCACTTGCATACGGGTATCGTCGATTTGTCCAACTCCAAAAAATGGATTGTTTAGAATTATTCTTCCATGATTTCAGTTCTTCGTATTTTACATCTTCACTTTTAAACCTTCTAAAAGCTTCTAAGTCACCATTTATAATAGCAATTCCATATGTTCCATTGTTGAAATTTTCATTTTCAAAACCAAACCTAAAAACTATGTCCCAGTTTTCATCTTTAACTATCTTTATTGGTGCGATGTCATTAGCTTTAACGTTTTCATTTATTTGAACATTCCAGTCTTTGTACTTTTCATCGTTACTTAATAATTTTTGCAATCCTTCTACTAAGCTAGTTGAGAAAAAATCTTTTACTATATTTGGTTTTATCTTTTCTATTTCTTCTGTAAGTTTCAAACTTAATTCGAAGCTTTCCTGATCTTTTAATATTAATTCTTCTAACATCGATACATTTCCTTTATGTGCATTTGTAATTTTTTGAACAATAGCCTTGTAGTTTTCAAAAGCTTCATTAAGATTTGTAATGTTTCTAATCTCATTCTGACAACTATCTATCCATTTTAAAATATGTTTTTTAAAAGAGATGTTTTTGGGCTTAACATCTCTGCAACTTTCTGGACTTGCATCTTTGCCAAATAATGTTAAATAATAAATTTGAACTTCTTGAGTACTATGTTCCTTTGCTTTTGATTCTAAGTCTTTAGCATAATCAGAAATTTGATTTGTCAAATCACTAGCATGGATTTTCATCTCAATGCCGATATAATATTTTGTACTTTTTATAGTAAAATCAATTCGCCTGCCATGATGCGTGATTTCTTCTGCTTGTACACTTAAAATTTTTCCAAATTCATCCTTGTGAAACCCAAGGACATCTTTGATAAAATGTTGTAAAAAAAGATCATCTTGATAATGGAGACCCTTTGGATTAATCAAAGAGTAAATGACATTCGAATGCATACCGACCTCTGATGTTTCACTTCGGACAACATTAACCATATTGTAGTCATTAAGTCCCCGTTTTTTTTGCTCATTTTGTTTGATTATAAACTCTTGGAGCTTTTTAAAAAAGTTAGAATATGGTTCTGTCTTATCCATCTTTTTTTATCCTTAACATTGTTTAATTGTACATTTAAATAATTGTATCTAAATCATTAAATTATTTAACTAACTACGCATTATTTCAATAAACCTATAGTATTTTATCAAACACTTTCGACGACTTTATGTCCGTTTACTAAACATAATCCCAAGTGCCCTCGCAATTTCAATTCCAACTCAACCATCTCATCATCAGTTAAAGCTGTAAGTAGAGTATCAAGTCTAATCCGACTTTGATCAAGTGTACAAAGCTCATTGACACATAACTCACAATCTTTTTCAAGTTTATCGCGTTTGTTTATCAGCACTCTCACTGTTCCTCCTGTGATGGAAGTAGTCATAGGCATGAGTGTTACACCTTTAAACGCCACTTTATCAATATTTCTATTGGCTACATCGTTTTGAATGATGAGTGCTGGACGAACTTTGCCAAACTCACTGTTGTATTTTTTACCAAAGTTCACAAGATAGATTTCACCGCGTTTCACTTAGCTGTACCCTCTGCGAAGCTCTCTTCTATCTCTGAAAACTCAGCTTGAGCATTGGAGTTTAGTGCCTCTTTATTTTGAAAGAGATAGAGTTCATCTTCTATCTTCTCTTGTACAAGTTTATAAAACTCGTAAGGAAGCACTACACTTTTTGTTATATGTTTTTTTGCATCTTCTACAAATGTAATATCTGTTGGTCGTGTTATGTATGATGGTTTTTTGATAATATCACTTGACGATATTGTAAGCATTATGGACTCCTTGATTTTATATACTATTATATCATACTATTCTATATATATTATTAGCCACAACATTCCCCTCAAACCCAGTAAACAAAACAGTAGCCTTCACATTATACTTACGAACAGTTTCATCAGTTGTTGTTCCCCAAATAACATCAGCATCATAATTAACATTTTCATGTATGATTTCCATTGCTTGGGCAAGGTTCATCATAGGAAAATCAGGATGTATTTTAAAATGTACTAACACACCCGATATCTTATCCATAAAATTATAATCTAAAGATGAATTTTTTATCGCTACATTTATAGCCTTGATTGCAGACTCTTTACCATCATGCTTACCAGTTCCACCAAATACCTCACCTCCATTACTCATAATAACTTTCAAGTCTTCAAAATCAAGAGTTATATCGTTTTCTCCACTTAATAAGATGACTTCAAGTAGCTCTCTTGTCACTTCTTTTGCTTTGCTACTAAGGTTTGTGTGCTCTATATATAAGAGCATCTCTTCTAGTGTGTAGTCACCACTCTTTATTGATTTCATCTAATCCTCCATTTATGTGTATATATTAGATATAAGCCTAAGCTCGCCATTATTGAAAATATTTTTCTCATCTATTGTCGAGCAAATCCAGATAAATATTTTTAGAGATTTTTTTAAATGTTGCATCTATTCCTTCATCCCTTATCTCTTTAAGAACTTCATTGTTATCAAACGCATTTATATGATTGACTATAGACTGCAACTCTTCTAAAGCACTATTTGCTACATCCATTCTCTTTTTTCCCTCATACTCAAACGGCAAAGTCACACTAAGGTAAACATCTTTACCAATATCTTGCAAAAATCTTACAACATCGGAAGTAGCACCGCTTCCAACCCCTCCACCTAATGAAGCGATGATATAAATATCTTTATAGCCTTTTATCATTTTTTTAACTCTCTTTTTCGCTCTATCATCAAATAGCCTTTGTGCACACTGCACTTGACCTCCACACCCTAGATTGTCATTGGTCTCTTTTTGCAAGAGAATTTTATGGTTTGATTTTTTTACACTTAGTGCTTGTAAATCACTGTTTATATAAATAAACTTATGTTTGGCATCTATCTCTTTGATATGTGAGATAATATTTCCACCACCGCCTCCAATACCTAAAAAACAACTCTCTTTAAAAGAGAGAAGTGGCTTAAGGTCTTCTATCTTTTTTGAGAGCTCATCTTTTACAATTAAGAGTTCTTGCCTAACACTTTGGTTGTCAATAGCATTTTTATATTCAAGCAAATAATTTTTCAGTGCCAACAAAAGTGTAAATATAACAAATATATTGATCACACCAACAATGAGAAGTAAAATGTCTAACATTGTAAAAACCCCATAACATTACCACTAGAAACATTTTTAACAGCTATCTCATCCTCAAGTCTTTGTATAAAGCCTTTAACATCTGTGATAGGTCTAAATCTATTTTGTCTCGTAACTGCAGCAAAATCCCCCAGAGTTAAATATTTTAAACTCTCAACACCGCGTTTAAATGATGGGGATGGTTTTGCCAATTTTAAATCTTTGCAATAAGACAAAAACATATTCCAAGACTGTTCAGGCTTTAAAAAATCAAACTCAAGTTTCAAGTCAAATCTTCTCAAACTTGCTTTATCAAGGTTATCCATCAAGTTAGTAGTAGCGATAAATATTCCCTCAAAATTTTCCATTTGAACAAGCATCTCATTTACTTGCGTTACTTCCCAACTTTGTTTTGCTTGTGTTCTATCTGCTAAAAAGCTATCAACTTCATCAAATACAAGTACAGCCTTTTCTTCTCTTGCTTCTTCAAATGCATCTGCTATATTTTTTTCTGTACCACCAACCCACATACTTATCAAATCACTACCTTTTTTAAGAAGTAATGGTTTGTTCAATGTTTCAGCGATATATCTACCAAATGCACTTTTACCAGTTCCTGCCGCACCGTAAAGACATAGTCTTGCATTTTGGTGCGCTTTTATCCCTTGTGTTAATATTTCTAAATCAGTAGTTGCGTTAATAAATTTAGGGTCATATACATTTGGAAGTAAAGTAACAACCTTTTCTTCTATCTCTTTATAGCCTTGTGCTTTTAGAGTGTTATTTAAAACTTGAGTAAAGGCTTTTGATTTATCTTCTGTATCTATACTACTAACTACTCTTGTAGCACGAGTGATAAGAGCTGGTGCTATATTTTCATTTTCAGCCAATACTTTTATACTTTGCTCATCAAGTAAATTATTAGAATAGTTTTTTATAATTTCAGCTCTTTTAGATTTATTAGGGATAGGTACTTCTACACTAAAGTCGAATCTTCTAACCATCGCATTATCAATACTATAGATATTATTTGTAATCCAAATAGTAGGTATAGTATTTGTTTCAAGTATTCTATTTAACCATGCTTTATTATCTTGTCTTTTTGGAGCAAAAGGACTGTCATTACTATCAAATATATCTTCTGCTTCATCATACATTAGTAAAATATTTTGATTTGAGAGAAGGGCTTGTGCTATTTTGAATGCTTTTAATCTTCTATATCCATCTATAGACTCATCATCTTCATCTGCATAGCTTATTTCAAATAATTTGGTTTTTAATGTCTGAGAAATCGTTTTAGCTAGTTCTGTTTTACCTGTTCCAGGAAGTCCATAAAAAAGAATATTAACACCCTCTTTTTTTGTCTCTATTGCATTTTGAAGATAAGGCATTACAATATCTATATCTTTTGAAATATGCTCGTAGTCTTGAAGTTTTAATGAACTTGCATTGCAGGGTCTTACCGCATCTTTTATCATTTGAGATATGTCTTCATCCAAATTCAACATATCATCGGCAAAACTATCGGTAATTATTTCTATTTTATTACCTAAAGCAAATGTAGAATTTTTGTTAATTATTACTATTGAAGACTTGCTCAGCTTAGAGTTTGATCTAAAAGCACTGTTTACACTTTTTAGAGGTAGATTTAAAATACCACTAATAATTTTTTTGGCTTGAGTAGAGTTTAGACTGCTTCCGAGCAAATCTGCAGTATCATCAAGAACTTCATATTGATTTATAAGTATGAAAAACTCTAATATCTGTTCCTCAACATCATTTAAACTCATAAGTTTTGCAATCTGTTTTATATTTTTAATTAAGATTTTTGAACTTGTAAATTTTTTTCTTTTTTCTAATTTAGCATGATTTTTCTTTAATATAGTGATAACTTCACTGCGTTTAAAATCATCACTATCCATATCTACATATCTACCAACCTCAAGAAAATAAGCGATAGAATCTCTATGAAATCGATTGTTATTATCTATAAACTCTCTAGCTCCACCAAGGTTTATAATGATTCTAAGCATCCAAAGAGAAATCTTATCTACAAACTCTTTATCAACAAGTTGTGTTTTGTCAAACTCTTCAGGTAGTACCTTAGTTCTTCTTCGTTCCATCCCAAACTCCTCTAGTGTTATAGAGAAATTCTACTATCACATTTTGACATCTTTATGTCTGGGTATATAAATCAAATAAAATGTTTCACTTTGTTGTTATTTAGATTATATTGTCCAACACTCATACGAGGTATGTTTTAAATTTTTATACAACTTTAAACTTTCGTATAAAGCCACTCTCGTTTTGAGTAAAGGTACCAGTAGATTATCCCTTTTATCAGTGTTTCAATATTCATAATAACAAATATTGCCACAATGCCATATCCTAACTGATAAGCAATATAAGAAGGTAAAACGCGTAACACCCATAAAGACGTGACATTTACTTTTAGGGTCGTTTTAGTCGCACCTGCACCACGGAGTGCTGCTGAGTAAACGAACATTATCGCAAGTGGTATTTGTGCAAGACCGACTA
>Ga0256840_1004540_pt1 | contig 10338 bp, 9 predicted proteins | sample 355202metaG_FD_185969 | JGI IMG/M metagenome (GOLD analysis project Ga0256840, IMG submission 185969) | Hydrothermal vent microbial communities from Mid Atlantic Ridge, Atlantic Ocean - 355-202 | ecosystem: Environmental > Aquatic > Marine > Hydrothermal vents | place: Atlantic Ocean: Mid...
TAATGAAATCTAGTAAATGGTTTTTCACTAGCGTATAAATAATCCATTTTCCTTGTTTTTTTGTGCTTAAGTACCCCGACTCTCTCATTTGTTTTAAGTGTCGCGAAACAAGGGGTTGGGAAAGTTTAAGTGTATCGCATATTTCACAAACACAAAGTTCACCTTCTCGTTCGAGAAGTACCAAAATCTTTACTCTATTTATGTCACTTAGGATTTTACCTAATCTAACTAGTTCTTCCATCTTATCTCTTTTAAAGTTTTGTTATATAACAATATCGTTATATGAATTATAGCACAAAAGGATATAAAAATGAAAAAAATAATTTTAGCTTTGATGGTGATGTTTGGATCACTCTATGCGACAAGTGGAGAAGATGTATATAAAGCCCATTGTATGAGTTGTCATTCGATGCAGAATACGAAAAGCTTTAAGATGCGAGCTCCAGGAATGCCGATGGTCTCTATGCGACTCAAAAATAGTCTCAAAGAAAAAGAGGCATTTGTTACTTTCGTAACTGATTATATTCAGAATCCTTCTCAAGAAAAAGGACACTGTATGCCTATGGCTTACAAGCGTTTTGGAACTATGCCTCCGATAGGCAAATTACTTACGAACGAGCAAAGAAATGCAGTGGCTTTGTGGCTTTATGAAAATTTCAAAGGCTCTTGGTCAGAGTCGATGGGAGGAAAGTCTTGCGAGATGCGTAATGCAAAGAAGCAAAATGCTATGAAGTGTGGTGCTGGAAAATGCGGTGGAGCTGAGTCTACTCAAAAAAATAGTGCTAAGTGTGGCGCTGTATCTATTCCCACTCATTAAACAAGATGGAATATCTTACAGCATTTGGCATTGCTCTTTATGATCTGAGCAATGCGATGGCACCTTATATCCTTTTTGGACTTCTTTTTGCAGGAATACTCCATGAGCTAGTACCTGACACGATTGTTAAAAATCATCTCGGCCATGACTCCATAGGCTCGGTGATAAAAGCGACACTTTTTGGTATCCCACTACCTGTCTGCTCTTGTGGTGTTATCCCACTTGCAACAAGCATCAAAAAAAGTGGAGCATCTAATGGCTCGACACTCTCTTTTCTGATCTCTACTCCTATAACAGGGGTTGATAGTATATTAGCAACCTATGGTATGTTTGGCTGGGCATTTACACTGTACCGAGTAGTAAGTTCCCTTGTTATCTCCATAATCGCTGGAATATTGGCAAATATTTTTCCTGAGAAAGAAGACAAGATAGTTGCTGCAAGACCTACTTTTTCTATGCAAGCCCCTGCACAAAAGCCATCTAGTATGAGTTTTACTGCTGTACAAATGCCACAAGAAGAAGTAAGTTCTTGCTGTAGTTCTACAAACTGTTCAAGTGAAGCTAAGAAACATTTTTCGCTTATAGCAGCTATAAAATATGCTTTTGGAACTCTACTTGGAGATATTGCTTCACCGCTATTAGTAGGTTTGCTCTTAGGAGCTCTTATCACGGTGGCCATCCCACAAAACCTAAGTGAAATCCTCATTGAATATTCATGGCTCTCTTACATCATAGTCATTGCTATCGCCGTGCCAATGTATGTTTGTGCAACAGCTTCTTTACCAATAGCAGCAGGATTGATGCTTGCAGGCGTTTCTCCTGGAGCTGCGTTTGTGTTTCTCTCAGCAGGTCCTGCAACAAATACAGTAACAATAGGGGTGGTAAAAAAGATGCTTGGTACGCGAACACTTTATATCTATCTTGGTACTATTGTGTTTGGGTCTGTACTTTTTGGTTTTGGACTTGATTATGTACTGCGAGATGTAGATGTAAAAGAGTTAGTTCATATGGATGAGCATGCAAGTATCTTAGCGGTTAGCTCAAGCCTTGTGCTATGGATATTAGTGTTTTATTATAGCATCAAACCCTATTTTATGAAAAAAGAGAATTGTGATGGTGGGAGCTGTTGCTCACTTTAGAGTACAATAGACTAATTTTTAAGTGAAGATTAAAGCAAGAAAGAGCTCACTAATCCAATAAGTCCTCCAAAGACTAATCCCTATACTTTTTCAATCTTTCTTAAAGTTGCTCAAATATCCCTATTTGTAGTCCCTTAAAGCATTTATGCTTTTTTTTGATTTTGTAATATTTTACAGTTTTATGCTATTTTACTACAAAATGTAGTAAAATAATGTAGTAAAACATTATGGCTTTAGTAAAGCTTGCGAAGAGAGAATAAATGGGTTTTAGAAAAGTACGAGGTAAAAAATACAACAGTATTTATGAATATTATAAAAATTCTGATGTCGATAAAAGAACAGTAGCTTATTATATTATGTATAGGGATATTGATAATATTCCAAAAAAAGTTAAATGTGATGCTACAAACAAAGATGAAGCATTAAAAATTCTCAATGACAAAAAAGCCCAATTAACAAAAGATAGAGCAGAAATAGAAAAAGATGATTCTCTGTTAGCTAGAAAGATAATGAATAATAATTTAAAGCTTGAAGATGTGGCTAAAATTTATTTTCCTACAAAAACAGCTAAAACCACTAAAATGATTGAATCAGCCTTTAACCGGCATGTAAAGCCAAAACTAGGTGAAATGAAAATTAGTAAGATAAAAACTGATGATATAAAAAAACTTAGTGAAGAATTAAAAAAGACACCAGCACTTAGGGGTGCACAGAAAAAAGCAAAACCAGATGCAGACCCATTAAATCCGAGGACAGTCAAAAAAATCATTAGTAATCTTAGAGCTATGTTTAATTGGGCAATTAAAGAAGGATATGTAAATAAGAACCCAGTTGTAGTTGCTGATATTATAAAGACAGATAAAAACGAAGCTGGTAGAGTTTTATCGGATACCGAACTTGAAAAGCTTTGGAACTTAGATGAATTTCAAACAAAGCCAAGGTTATTACTATTTTTAAAGGCTTGTTACCACACAGGAGCTAGACCTGCTGCTGTTATGACAATACAAGTTAAACATATAAAATTTGAAAAAAAGACCGTACATATAAGAGCAATGAAACAGGGGAAACCTTATGATGCACGAGTAAGTGAAGAGTTGTTAATGATGTTTAAAGAGTGGATTAACAAACATGATTTAGTACATGATAACTATATTTTCTTTCCTATGCAATTATATAAAAGAGCCATTACGGATGAAGAAAAAATGGCTATTAAAAATACACATACAAGATATCAAGGTTATGCTGAACATTTTAGAACTATATTTGACAAACATTTTAATCAAAATGTAGGAACTTATGATAGTGCTTATAGGGTAACAGTATACACTATGAGAAGAACAGCAGCAACGAATGTTTATAAAAAGTTTGGAATTGTTCATGCAAAGAGATTTTTAAACCATACAGAAATAGATACAACTATGAAGTATCTTAACATTGATGATGATATGGAGATGATAGATTATGGACTATAAAATTATCGTGACAGTTTTATAGAATTTATGATATAATTTAGTCACGATATAAAAGGAGAAAGTACTATGACAATTATAGATAAAATAGAACGACAGATAAATACTTTGCCAATTGATAAAATAGTACCATTCTCATATATTACACTAAAAGATGTATCAAAAGACACGATTAGAAAGTACCTGCATAGACTGCACGATAGAGGACTAATTTCTATTGAGAAACGAGGTTATTTTAAAAAGATAGAGCCGTTTAACGAATTTTTATTTGTATATGGTTCACTGAAAAAAGGCTTTGACAATCATAATCTATTGGAAAAATATGCCAAAAGGGTAGGTAAAGCTTCTACAGTTGGAAAGTTTGCAATGTATGAGGATAGTTTTGGTAATTATCCATATTTGGTAAAAGAACCTGTAACTAAAGTAATGGGTGAACTATATAAGATAAAGCGAAAAGAACTTTTAGATAAGATTGATGAGTTTGAGGGAGCACCAGAGTATTATCAAAGAAAAAAGATAAAAGTAAAGACACATAAAGGTATAAATCTAGCGTTTGTATATATTAGAGAGGATGAAGAGATACCTAAAGAACAAGAGCCATTAAAAGTATGGGAGAATAATACTAACTATAAGGTAAATAAACTAGATAATTTCTTAGAGAGATTAAACTAACATGACGACAGGCACTACAAAAAGATATAAAGTTTCTTCTTCTAATAAAAGCTTGAGTAACCTACAAGTGCAAGAGGATGATTTATATCAATTTGGGTGTGAATTTGAATTTTATATAGATACCAATAGATATAATTTTCAAGATGCAGTTAGGAATATTAAAGATGAAATTAGAGATTTTTGTGATGTTGATATTTTAGTAGATTTAGTAGCACTTCCGCAGGATGAAGATAAAAATCATTGTGTCCAGATAAAACCTGACCAATCATTAGAGGGTCATGGTGTAGAGATATCAATTCCTATCACAACACAAAATGGTGTGCAACATTATATAAAAAACATTCTTCCACTTATTGAGAAGTATGGATACACAAATGAAGATACAGGTTTACATTTTCATATATCAACAACTAAGCAAGATGGTATAAATTTCAATTTCTATCTTTATATGCTCATTTGTCATGATAAAAACTTACTATCTTCTTGGTTGCCAAGAAGTGGGTACAGTCATAATGTCATGGATATACTCTCTAAAAACACAAAAGCAAAATCAAGAGAGATTAAAAATAAAAAAGGTACTATCTGGAATCTTGAAAGAATAGATACTCAGCATGTAGAGATAAAGGCTATTGGCGGGGTAAATTATCACAAAGAGATTGATAAAATTTTGCAAGAATTTGATTTGTATATTGAGTGTTTTGATATGATTGTTAAAGACAACAATTCTCAATATAGACAGAAATTGATAAATGAACATAAGAGTTTGATTAGTTCTGTTAGTCGATTTGAAAAAGAAGAATTTGCGAAAGTTGTTGATGAAGCTGGTCTAACAGAATAGTATATATAAACTCGTAGGTGAGAACATGGAATTAATTAATAATGATATGGGTGAGAAGCTTTTAGAAATAAATAGAAAAAAAAACTCATGGGATGAATATACATATGATATAGATATGGTTGCAAAAAATCACAATCTTAGATTAACAATGAAATCATCTAAGTCTCCTGTAAAATATGAAATTCCATTAAGGAATAATGTACGATATACATATATTCAAAATCTTGAAGATTATAACTTGTCTAACAGTTTAGTATTGGATATGATAATTAGGAATAAAGAATTTCAAAATTATCTATATTATGTGCAAGTTATTGATTTTGAATTTGAACATAAGTCTCCTACATTAAAAGAAGAACGCTATAAAAAACTCAAACAAGGATTAATAGAGAAATTTGGTTTTAATATCGAAGATGAGCAAAAATTTCTGTTTCATCCTTATGTCAACGAATCTATCGTACAGAATAATGAAAAAATATTACATGATTTTTTAATACTAAATTCACCATTTATTAGTGACTTAAAAGATGGATTACTTAAAGTAATGAACTTTTATTTGCAGAAAAAACAACTTTACCAATACATCAGACCTACACATTATAAATTAGTAGAACCCAGCGATATAAATAATTATTCGGATAGAGAATTACATGCAATGATAATAGATCCAGAAACTATGCAACACGATTTTATGCGTTATGATGTATATAAGAGTAGAGGGACATATTTACCAAGAATTGGTGATTTTCTATACATTATACCTCCAATGAAAGAAGTTGTTTTAACTGAAATATCTGATGACCTAATAGATAAACATCTTCATGATATTTGCATACCAATCACCACCTATGGAGAAGAAAAATTAGTTTCATTAGGCGAAAAAAATTTCCCAATAGATTTTTTAGATAAAGATTTTATATCATCAATATCTGATGATGATTATATTGATTATTCTCATCAAGATAGCATACAGTTAACTAATCTCCCAAATATAAAATTAAAAAGTACAAAAAGTATTAATATAAGCTTGAACATTGATTTACCAAGAGAAGAGCTAATAGCTTATGTGGATGAGTTGAGAAACAGTAATGATATAAAATCATTTGCAGAAGTTTTTAATGAAGAAATTGAAAAAATTAAAAATCCAAAACAAATAAAAGTAATTGCTAAAAAACGAGAACTACGAAATAGAGATTATGCAAATGCATTTTATATATATGATTTATATAAAATTATCGGAAAAGAGTTTCATAAAAAAGAGCTTGAATTAAAAAAAGAAGTAGAAGCTCAAAAAACAAAAATATCTAACAATGAACAATATGGAAAAGAACAAAAAAAGCATGAATTTGACAAAATTGAAGAAAGATTACAAAATCATCTAAAGCTGTTTAATAAGACAGCTTTAGATGATGAAATATGTAAACTTACAAATATAGAAATAAGTAAAGTGAGGGCATTGCATGCACTCATGACAAACTATATTGATGAATATAAGTTTAAAAATATAATTTTAGGTAAATAATCTTCTATAAATCACTTTTTATAAATTAGTTAAAATACAAAAAATATCACTAATTTACCCCCCCCTAGCACTCCCCTTATTTAAGTCATTTAGGATAAATGCACCTTTTTTATCCTAAATGAAATCTTCTATTTTTCTGATAAATTTTCACCATATTTAAACAAGGAGGCATACAATGTCAATGTTAGACAATTTAGAACAAAGGTATCAAAAGCTACTGTTATCCAAAAAGGAAACAGCTAGTGAGTTGAATATTTCACAAGCAACATTAGACAGGCTACGAAAGTCTGGTGAAATAAAATCTAAAAAAGTCGGTGGAGGTATTTTTTTCACTCTTAGTGAAATTGCCTCATTCTTAGATTCATAGAATTTGGGGTCTAAAATGAATAAAATACTTGAGATGAAGCAAAATGAAGACGGTAGTTATGGAATAGATAGGGAACAAAATGAAATAAACGCACTAGTCAAGGAAGGAAATGATTTAGTTTCTGTTTTTTCACATGTTATCAAGAAGTTACATATGCAAATAATATGTTTATGCAGGTTGCACAGAATACCTTAGCAGGTTATTAAATGCTTAGAGTCTTATTATAGCTTCATCCTCACAGCACTGCAAGGGTAGTGTTGTGTCGATGAAGCTTTATCGGGTTGCCAATGTATCCATGTAATGCATCTGTATAGATGTAACTATTGGAGAAAATATATAATAATTAATAAGGAAATATCGTGATGAATAATAATTTTACAGGTTCGCATTTACCTGCTAATTTAAATGTAAATACTAGTGAGTATATCGTCTTAGATACGCTACAAGCTGAGATTGTTAGTGAAGAATTGGAATATCAAAACCATAGATTGCAAAAAAATCTTTTACAACAAGAAAAGTATGTTCAAAGATATTGGCGTAATGAAAATGATAAACAGATAATTACAGATAATGAATGGAACAAATACAACAGTTTAATTCAAAATGAACGATTGTTTTTATCTAACAATTATATTTCAAGAGATGATGATATATTTTACTATCAGCCAAATCATAATCATAAAGTTATCTCAGGGACAAAAGAGGAAATTGAACTAGAAGTTAGTAGTCGAAATCCTTTTAATTTGTGTATTGTAGATGACATTAATGATATAAAAGGGATTCGTTTTGAAACGGTATATATTTCTATCAAGTCTATTGATGTGTTATCACAATGTGTATATGACCCTGATAGTCGCTATGGAATAGTAAACTATTTTAATGGAATATCTCAAAACGATTTTATTTCAACAGAATATTTAGACGAACGATTTAACAATTATTCTCTAAGTAAAGAACCTTCGCCAGTGCTATATGTTATTCAAAATATTACAACATATAAAGACCATGCTTTTTTAGCTAATAGGATGGGCAAACATTTTAAGAACCTAAAATCAGATAACACTATCGTTTTAATTCACAATCAAGATGTAGCTGATGTAATATGGAATAATATTATTACCAAAATTTATGGAAAACATAATGTGAAAGTTCTTAGTGATGAAATCTTAGATACTCAATCGATTGAAGAGATACTTGATAAAACTTTATATATTAGAGTTGATTCTATACCAGACGATTTTGAGAAGCAAGAAAAATTTAAACAGCTCATTACTTCAGTATCAATTGGTTATTGTAGAGTTCAATTTTTTATTACTCTTAATGAAGCTCATCCATTCTTAGAAGAGTTTTTAAGTGCAACTAATATAATATTTCTGGATTCAATGCAAAATATTATTCAGAAGTTAAAAGTACAAGATAAAATTGACTTAGTAAGACAGATTGATAATAACCTAATGTGGTTTGCAAAGGAGCTATCAGCTATTGGATCGTATCCTTTAAACGAATATGATTATAATAATAGTATTGAAAAACGAAGATATATTAATCATATCTCCAAAATTGATGCTAACGGAATATCAAATAACAGCATTTTAACCCCATTTGACAATAGTATTAATATGGCAATTCCATTGGAAGCAAGATACAAGCATATGATGATTACAGGACAAACTGGCTCTGGGAAAAGCGAAATGGCAAAAGCATTAATTTATAATGATATTATAAGAAATGATGGAGTAGTTATTTTACTTGAACCCCATGGAGACATAGCTGAACAGGTTGCAGAACTGCCTATTGAAAAAGAAAGACTTGTTTATATCGACCTTACACTGCAAGATGATATGGCTCCATCAATAAATCTTTTCTACTTAACTTACAAGAGTGAAAAAGAGCTACAAGCAAGAGCGAAAGTGATTGTATCTGTTGTGAAAAGTGTCAATGATACAGAAAAATTTACTGGTGCAATGGAAGATGTTCTTTATAACATTGTTTGTGTACTACTAAGAGCAGGAAAAAGTGATTTTTTTGAAGTGATAAGATACCTCTATGCAAAAGATAAAGAGTTATTGCAACTTGGTAAAAATAGCCCAAACATGTTAGAAAAAGAATTTTTTGAGAATGACTTTGAAAACATAAAATCAACAAGAGATGCCGTAAAACGAAGAATCAAAAAATTACTGAATGACCCATTACTGGCAAATCTATTTAATGGTGATTGTACGATTGATTTAGAAGAGTTAATGAATGAAAAAGGGAAGGTTCTAATCTTTAGAATCCAAAAAAGTGAAATGTTAGATTCTTATGCTTATTACGCTAGATTTATCATTGGGTTAATTCAAACAATAGCTTTAAAGCGTGCAAGAAGTAAAGAAGCTGATAGGGTTCCTACATATTGTTACATCGATGAGTTCCATAATTTTATCACTTCTGCAATTGAAGAGATTTTAACAGAAAGTCGTAAATACGCATTATACATGACTCTAATCAATCAGTCAGTATCGCAAATTAAAAATTCAGCATTAAGAGATATTATTCTTAGCAATACTAATGTTAAATTAATTGGTAAAAATAGTAATAAAACATTGGATGCGATGAACAATACACTTAATACAAAATTAGAAGATGTTGAAAAACTATCTACAGGCGAGTTCTATCTATCTATTGGAAATGGTGATATTGTTAAAGTTAAAAATAGTGATGCTTTATTAAATCATAAAATTAATATTTCACCAAGTAAATGGGGTGAAGTAAAGCAATACCAGCTGGATAATTATTATCGAAGCACCAAGTCTTTTCATGTTGAATTATCTGCTGATGAATTAAACCAAAAAATTGATAAATTTATTGTGGCTATTCTTTCGAGAGAAATTTCATATTTTCATAAAGTCCAATCGAATCAAGAGCTATACAATGAATTAATCTATAACTTTAACGATACATCAAATGGAGCATTAGGATATATTTCCAAACAAGACCTTTACTTGTACTTCAATCTTGTGCATGAGAATAACTATTTTGAAGAAAATAAAGCACTTTTGAAACTGCTTAAAAAAGATAGCTTTTTCACACAAAAAGTTGATAATAATAAAACCTACAACAGTAAAAAGAGATTAATAATAACTTAGGGTGGAAGTATTCGGCTTTCATCCTATTGTAATTCTGATAATTTTATTGCTATTCTATAAACACTATTTCATTCTCGAACAAGCTTGGAATAGTTTATAGAATGCCTTATCTACGGTCTTTATTCCACTTTTTAACATATTAGTATTTTCTATATTTTGCTATCTAATTGAAATTACCACTAACTTTATCTGTATCACTTTTATAGTATCGTTTCTACGATAATATAAAAATATACTACCCTAATATGCCAAGACAACTATCTAGTCAGTCCTGAAAAACCAACTTCGACTACCAAATCCTAAAAAGTGACCCTTAATTTTTACTAAGAATATTTTTTAATCAGCAATAAATATTGCATTAACAGTATCGTTCTTTGCATTTGCTTGAC
>Ga0256840_1004541_pt1 | contig 10336 bp, 7 predicted proteins | sample 355202metaG_FD_185969 | JGI IMG/M metagenome (GOLD analysis project Ga0256840, IMG submission 185969) | Hydrothermal vent microbial communities from Mid Atlantic Ridge, Atlantic Ocean - 355-202 | ecosystem: Environmental > Aquatic > Marine > Hydrothermal vents | place: Atlantic Ocean: Mid...
CTGTTAAAAATGTGCAGGTTTTAAAGTATGATCAAAATACAAGCTATCTAGTCAAGAAGATTGAGCCTCTACATGTAGAGATAGAAAAGTTCAATTCTAGGGAGTTTATGCCTTGGAGTATTCAACAGATTGGCATTTCTAAAGATAGGGCTTCTTGGGCAAATTTTGTTTATAGAAAAAAAGATAAATATTATGCTGAAAATATTTCACTTTGGGACTATAATGATATAAAAGATATCATTAAAAAGACAAATTTTCAAGCATATAACAAAGATACTAGCTATGCAATTGCAAATAGAAATATACAAGTGAGGAATCTACCCACTTACAAGCCATTTTACCTCAATCCTTTAGATGCTGGAGAGGGTTATCCATTTGACTATATGCAAAATACTCGTTTGCATGTAAATACTCCCTTGTTTGTCTCTCACTACTCAACCGATAAGGCTTGGGCTTTTATCCAAAGTCCTGTTTCAACTGGCTGGGTCCCAACTGAAAGTTTTACAATAGTAAATACAAAACAGAGGTATGAGCTAAAAAATAGTAAAAAAATAGTTCTTATTGATGATAATATTCCTATATATGACTCAAAACAAAACTATGTTTTACATACAAAGCTTGGTGCGATAGTTCCTTATGTTAAAGAGGATGATAAGTTTTACTACTCATACATTTACACAAGATATGGTAACAAAAAAGAGATACATCTTTTAAAAGAAAATACAAATATTATGCCTTTAGAGTTTAACCAAAAAAACATCTTGCATGTTAGTAGCGAACTACTCGGTGAAAAATATGGATGGGGTGGTTTTTTAGAAAATAGAGACTGTTCATCTATGACAAAAGATTACTTTGCTACTTTTGGTATATGGCTTCCTAGAAACTCTTCTGCACAGAAGGACTCTGGTGAATACTTAAAGTTTGATAACTTGAATAACAAGGAGAAAGAAGAGATGATTTTAAAGCATGGAGTAGCTTTTTTAAGTCTTATATACCTAAAAGGTCATATTATGCTTTATGCTGGTGATTTTCAAGGCAAAGCCATGGTAATGCATAATATATGGGGTATAAAAATAGAGCAAAATTCCAAAGAGGGAAGATATATAATTGGAAAATCAGTCATATCAGATCTCTACCTAGGGGAAAAGCTGAGTGATGTAAAAAAAGATGCTCTTCTGATTTCAAGGGTTGAAGGTATTGTTATAAAACCAAAGCAAATAGGTTTTGGAGTAAATAGGTTTAAAAATGCCTATCCAAGTATAATCAAATACACCAATAATACTCTGTTTTTCGATAATGGTGATTCTATGATTTACAGTGACTATATAGAAAAGACTTTTCAAGAAAAATTGGATGCTCCAAGTCTAAAAGATACTCTTTCACTAAGATACCCAGCATTTGAAGAGATAAAACCTCCAAAACAAAACTATGATCCAGGAAGATTTAGAAATAATGAGTTACTTAAAAAACTATATGGTAAAAATAGAGTTGAGATAGAAAAAAACCTAGTAGAAGTTGAGTGGCTAGATGGCAAAAAACTTCTTTTTAATTCTAAACAAAATGCTACTACGCAACTTCGAAAAGTAATAGATGAACTCAAAAAACTACCAAAAAAGTACAATCAATTTGTAACCAATATAGCAGGAACTTATAAGTACAGATATATAAAAGATACCAATAGACTAAGTGCTCATAGCTATGGAATTGCAATAGATCTCAATATAAACCAATCAGCATACTGGAAGTGGGATAAAAATTACAGATACAAAAACAAAGTTCCAAAAGAAATAGTCGATATATTTGAAAAATACGGTTTTATATGGGGTGGACGATGGTATCACTACGATACCATGCATTTTGAGTATAGACCAGAGTTATTTGATAGTATTGATTAGTTTATCTTCTAACCAAGTAAAATAGCAATTACTGCACTCATGCAAATCCTTAACAAATAGAACTTTTTTTCCACTATTTACATCAATATTTTTTTTAATATTTATTAACTTAGATCCACACTTTAAACAGATATTAGATGTATCTTTAGATTTAATTTTTTTTTCTTTTTTTTCATTATTTCATTCATAAACTCAGAAGCAAACATTCCTCCTGGAATTGCTACAAATCCTATGCCGATTATTGCTATAAATGATGTCAAAATTCTACCTAAGGGTGTAATTGGATACAAGTCCCCATATCCTATAGTTGTTAAAGTGGCAACAGACCACCACATAGTAGTAAATATATCACTAAATGCCTCTGGTTGTGCTTCATGTTCAACATCATACATAATAAATGACAAAATAACTATAACAATAAAAGTAAAAAAAACAAGGACTATTAACTCCTCTTTAATATTACCAATAATTCGTTTAATTAATCTCATAAAAACAATGTATTTTCTTGCTCTAAAAAGTCTAAAAACTCTTAATAAGCGAAGGCTTCTAATAAATGAATCGCTAACTCCAAATGTTACTAAAAAATAGGGTAAAATTGCTAAAAAATCTATTATGGCATATGGGGTTAAAATATACTTAATTTTACCTTTAATACCTCTATATCTACTTAAAAATCCAGATGCATAGAGTCTTAAGATATACTCAAAAATAAATATTGGCATAATAATATTCCTAATCAGCTGAAAAATATCTCCATACTTTTCATTATAACTAGAAACTGATATAAGCATTAAATTAACTATACTTGCAATAATCAAAAAATATATTAAGCCATTAAAAAAAAGTCCTAATTTACTTCTGCTTGGATCTTCAAATATGATGTACAATTTTTCTTTCAGAGTCATAAGTATCTTTTACTTTCCATCATCAATCAAAGGCTTCTCATCAAACTCAACTCTCTCAATTCTCTCGAATTCACTTGAAATTTTATTTGTAGAAGTTGTAATTTCTTTAACATCTTTGCTAACTGTATCTATATGCTTAGATAGATTATCCCATCTTTTTTTATATAGTTTAAAATTTGAAGAGAGTTTCATAAGCTCTTCTTGAATTTTCTTTGCTTGTTCTTGTGTTTTTATATCCCTAACAATAGCTGTTATAGTTGTTAAAAGAGCCATTAGAGTTGTTGGGGATGCTATCCACACACCTCTTTTCCTTCCATACTCTACAAGCTCCTCATGATAAGCATTGATCTCAGCAAATATCGCTTCAGCAGGTAAAAACAGTATTGCCATACTTGCAGTTGTTCCTTTAATAATATACTTTGATCCGATATCATTAATATGTTTTTTAATGTTTTGCTTAAAGATACTTTTATAGCCCTCATCTTCTACCATACGAGTATAGTTTTCCATTGGAAATTTTGAGTCAATTGCTATGATTCCTAAAGGCTCAGGAGCTTTTATAATTGCATCTGCGATAACTCCACTATCAAAAGAATACTGTAAATCATAAAGATCCTTTTTATCACCAAATATAGAATTTAATATAGAATTTAATTGCACTTCACCAAAAATACCCCTTGATTTTTTGTCAGTAAGTACACTTTGAAGTGAATTGACCTCTCCACTAAGAGACTCTATTTTCTTTTGTGCTTCACCAATTTTTGCAATTCCTACAATGATATCTTTAAAAGTTTTATCTATATTTTCAAAACCCTTCGAAAGTCTTTTTTCTACTTTATCATTAATATTTTGTAGATTTTCTTCAACCTTTTTGGTTAGTTTTTCTATATCCTTGCTACTTTGAATTTGTATATCTTTGCTCATTTCAAAGAGAGACTTCTGTTGTTCTGTTCTCATCTGTTGCTGTGCATTTGAAATCTTGATAAATAGTTCTGCATTTTTTTCTATTTGTGTTGTACTATTTTTAGAATTCTCAAGCAATTTTTGCTCTATCTGGTTTATTTTCTCATACAAAAACTCTTTTTGCTCTACATGTAGAGCTTTTATTTGCCAAATTATGGCAATAGTGCACACAAAAACCAATATGGCTAAAATAGCTAATAATATCGTGTTATCCATCTAATTTTTTTCCTTTTATTATAGTGTATAAGACAGGTAGATAAAAAAGATTTAACACTGTAGCAAAAGCCAAACCATATCCAAGAGAGATTGCCATTGGCTGAAGTATGACTGCTTGTCCTGCTGCAAAAAATATAAGAGTAGAAAGCCCCAAGATAGTTGTTATTGATGTCAATAAAATTGGTCTAAGTCTTCTTGTAGCAAACTTTATGATTTCTTCAACAGAAGTAGCCTTTTTAATAAAGTCCATCATGATAATACCATCATTTACAACAACCCCACTAAGCCCTACAATACCTAAAAGTCCAGGCATTGTTAAGTTTATTCCCATAAAAAGATGTCCTAAAAAAACACCTAAGAGAGAGAGGGGTATTGTTGTTAAAAGCGTCACAGAAAGAAGTATTGAATCAAACATCCAGACAAGTGCCAAAAATATGAGAAAAATTGCAATAATAGCTGCCTCACCCATCTCTTTTTGAATTTTTTGATTCTCCTGTTGTTCTCCTTTTATAGTTACTTTAACACCATCTTTTTTAAACTCTTCTAAAAGAGGTTCTATCTTTGCAAGAAGTTCTGCAGATGTTATTTGTGACTTTTTTAAAGATGCAAAGACAGAGCTTATTCTCTCACCCTCATTTTTATATATATCACTAAAACCATCTTTAAACTCAAAGTCAACTACCTCACTTAATCTTACTTTTTTATTACTATTTGGTATGCCAATATGAAAGGAAGAGAGAGCATCATATGTATCTTTTAATCTATCTTGTGAGCGTATCTTAATAAGCTCTCCATTATAAAACATCTTTGCAATTTCTGCTTTAAAAAAGTATGGTCTTAATAGTGATGCAATTATTTTCTCACTAAATCCTAACATTTGACCATAACTATTTACTCTTAGTTTTAACTCCTTCTTTCCTGCTTTTAAATCATTTTCTACATTATATGCACCATCAATATTCTTAATAGCATCTGTTAATTTTTTAATTGGTACACTTAAATTTTCCCCACTTAAAGCAATCTCAACATCACTTGAAACAATCCCTGCACCTGGAACTATTGCTCTAAACTCTTCAAAATCATCTGTTTTTGAAAGTTCCAAAGTATATTTTTTTATATCTTCTAAAATCTCTGTTGCACTTCTAGCCCTTTTCATATTTGTATCATCATATTCTGGAGAAAGATACGGATTTATATATTTATTAAAAATATTTTCAGGAATTCTATCTTTCAAATCAATAAATATATGAAAGTTATTTTCAGCAATATGTGGTTTATACTTTGCATCAAGCATAAGACCAGATATGGATGCTATACTTGATATTTCATCATCTGAAAACTTACCCAATAGTATTTTTTCAATCTTTGTAACTATCTTTTGAGTATCTTCAATGTTGTTATTGATATTAACTTTACCACTTATATAAATCTGTGTTGTATCAAAATCTGGAAAGAGTTGAAACTTACTATTCTTAGCCAAAACTACTATAGAAGATATTACGATTGTTACAAATAGTACAAACACTGTTTTTTTGTAATGCAACAAAAATCCAAGAATTTTTGAGTATTTTGAGTTTAAAAATGTCCACAAAGACTCATTTTTCTTAGTTTTCTTTTTTACTTTTAAAAAATCTTTTGCATGAAGCGGTAAAAAGTAGAATGCTTCAAACAGAGAGCTTAGAAGTAAAATAGATATCATAATTGGCAACAATCTCATAAAAACACCCATCTCACCACTCATAATAAGAAGTGGTAAAAACGCAAATATTGTTGTAGCAGTTGCAGTTAATACAGCAGGAAACATCTCAACTGCACCATTAATAGCTGCATCTCGTGGTGAATCTCCATTTTCTAAATGTCTATATATGTTTTCAGCTACAACAATAGCCTCATCAACAAGCATACCTAGTGCTATGAGTGCACCTAAGAGTGAGAGCATATTAAGACTATAACCCATAAATTCAGCTGCAATAAGACCTATCATAAAACTAACAGGTATACCAAGTGAAACTACAAAAGCAATTCGCCCACTCACAAAAATCCAAACTGAAAAGCCTACAAGAACTAAACCAAATATTATGTTAGATATAACAGTATTTAGACGATTTCTTATCCAAATAGATGAATCTGAATAGGTTTGAAACTTAAATTCTGGGTACTTTTTCTCAAAATCTTTTAATATAACTCTAATATCTTTTACTAATGCAATTGCATTTCCAGTTTTAGCTTTGTTAATGCTAATAGAAAGATTTGGCTCACCATTAAAGTGCGAAAGTTCATTTGCCTCTTCATAATCAAACTCTGCAGTTGCAACATCTTTTAGGTATATCTTTTTTCCACTTATGCTCAATATAGTATTATTTATTTTAGATATATCTTTTTCTCCGCCATATGTACTGATAAAAAGATGATCACCTTTTTGCTTAATTAAGCCAACAGGAAAAACCTCACTTAAATTTGAAATTACACTAGAAAACTCACCTACACTTATGCCATATGCTCTTAGTTTTTTATCATCAATCTTAAAAAGAAGCTCTTTATCAACATCACCTCTTATGCTTATATCACTTAAGTCTTCTATCTTAGAAAGTCTAGATTTTAACTCATTCGCTACTTTTAACATCTGCTCTTTATCTGCTTTGTCGCTTGCAAGTGCAATAGAAACTAAAGGATAATTCATCTGCATTATTTTTGCAATAGGCTCATTCATATCACTTGGTAAATCTCGTTGCTTTGAAGAGATGATATCTTTAACATCATCTAGTATTTCACCTTTAATTGCACCTTGTTTTAAATAGATAGTGATTTTAAAAAGCCCATTTTGTATGACACTTTCTATTCTATCTATATTATTTAGATTTACTAAGTCATCTTCAATATTTTTTACGGCAATCTTATCTAAAACATCTGGACTCGTTCCTGTATATCCACCAGTAATTGAGATAGAGTCTAGATTAGATGGAGGAAAAATCTCTTTTGGAATACTTCTGTATGCAAAAACCGCCATAACAAAGAGAAAAGTTAAAAAAATATGGTTCAAAACACTCTTATCTACTGCAAATTTTATAAAGTTTCTTATCATACTACTTTTCCAATTCAATAAAAACAGAGTCTAAAACTTGATTTTTAAACCTAATAGACTCAAGTTTTTGTTTTAAATACTTATTTTCTTCATACAAAATAGAATTCTCCGAATATAGTTTATGTATATCTCTACTGATATAATAAATTTGATTTTTAATATAAATTTTTGGCAATACTATCAAAAAAGCTACAGCAAGACTCAAATAGACTAAAAGAAGAAATTTAAAATCTAAATTTCTCTCTTTTGCACACTCTTCTAGTAATTCTTGTTTATCAGTTAAATTGTTCATTTTAGTTTAAATACTCTCATTTTTGAACTTCTACTGCGAGGATTTAGCCTCTCTTCATCTTTTGTTGGAATTACAGGTTTTTTTGTAACTATTTTTCCCAAAGAGTGATTGTTTCCACACTCACAACGCATGACTCCAACAGGACAAATACAACTTTTTGTCCAGAGTTTAAATGTCTTTTTTACTATTCTATCTTCAAGAGAGTGAAATGATATAATTGCAACTAAACAATCTTTTAATTTTGAAGCATAAATAGATTCTAAAAGCTCATTTAGTTCACCAAGTTCATTATTGACCTCAATACGAATAGCTTGAAAAGGTAGAGTAGCTGGATGTATTTTTGGCTTTCCACCTAACTTTTTTAACACTAGTGCCAACTCTTTAGAACTCTTAAATGGTCGACCTTCTACAATGGTTTTTGCAACTCTTTTAAAATCTCTCATCTCTCCATATTCACGAAAAATAATCTCTAATTCACTCTGAGAGTATTCATTAACCACATTTGCAGCACTTATTTGGTTTTGTGAATCCATTCTCATATCTAGTGTTTCACCCTCAAATCCAAAACCACGACTACTTTTATCTAGCTGTAGTGATGAAACACCAATATCAGCTAAAATACCTCTAATAGGGAAATCTAAATATTTTGAAATTACTGTTGAAAACTTTGCATGTTCAAAAATGACTCTATTTTCAAATTTTTTTAACCTATTTTTACTAAACCTAATCGCCTCTTCATCTTGATCACAACAGATAAGCTTTATATTTGGATTTTGTTCCAACAAAGCCTCACTATGTCCACCATAACCAACAGTACAATCTACTATGTAGCCATCATTTAGATTAGAAAATGTCTCTTTAACTTCATTTAACAGTACGGGTATATGGGGAATATTCATTTATCTCTACTCTTTTTTCTGTTATAATACCAAAAAAAAGGTTAAATCAGTGTATGAGTATCTACTAAATGACTTAAAACATGTTGCTCTTTCTATGTTTAGAAAAGACTTTATAGGAATTTTTCACGGCTCATTATCAGCAAGAATTGAGCAAAATAAGTTTTTTATAAATAAAAAAGATACTATCTTTGATGATGTAAAAAATGATGATTTTTTGGAACTATACTCCAAAAAAGATTACCGATGGAACGAGGCAAGTTTTGATGCAGATATTCACCTACACATATATCAAAACATCAACGAAGCAAAATATGTTTGCTATGCAATGCCACCATTTTTAACCGCATATTCACTAGAGCATGAATCAATAATACCAAAAGATTATTTTGGCTCTGTAAAATTTAACTCGATAGAAATTTATGATCCTAAGCAGTTTGATGACTGGTATGAAAGAGCTGATATAGAAATTTACAGATATATGAAAGAGAAAAACACCAATATTATGGTCATAAAAGGATACGGGATATATGCTTATGACAGAGATATAATTCAGCTTGCAAAGACAATCGCATTACTAGAAAATAGCTGTAAACTTCTATATTATTCACACGAGTTCGGACGAGGTAGAAACTAGTTTTTTTAACTTTTTTTCCAAAAATATCATTCCAAAAGGAACCAAAGAGGATAAAAATGCTAAAAAAGTAAACTTTTTACTCCACCTGTGTTCACTTGATGCCATATATAAAAAGAATACAAATGAGAAAAAAAGTAAACCATGAGTCATACCAACAATTTTAACAGGTATTGGATTACCACCAATATATTTAATAGGCATAGCAATAAACAGAAGTGTTAAAAAGGACAAACCTTCAATATAGCTAGCAATTCTAAATTTTTTTAACAATTTAAACTCCAAGTAATTTTATGGTATCATACCAATATATTATAAACAAAAAAACAATAAGGAAGAGTGATTTTAAAAGTTCCAAAAGGCATAGCCAACATAGATATGAGCAATATAGGCGACAATCTGCTTTATTACAAATATAGCATTAGACATCTTGTAAAACTTGAGCAACAAGGTGTAGATAAAGAGTCCCCAAACTTTTTAAGCTCGTACCGCTCTTTTGCTGGTGCTGTTTATGAAAATTATCTATACGAGAAACTTCTAATCTATGCTAAACACAATCCACAATTAGGTAATTTTATACTCAAAGGTCCACATGCTCCTAAAAAAAGCTCCATTTCAAATGCTCTACATGTAGACATGCATGGACAGATTGTATACAAAACAAAATCAATAGAAATTGGTGAGTTTGATGCACTATTTTTCAATGAAAAAGAGATTATTTTTGTAGAGATGACTCTCATAAAATCTGTAAAAAACCTAAAACGAAGACTTAGAAAAAAGAAAGCTCTCTTAGAAACTCTGTTTCCAAATAAAGAGATAAAAGCTCTAATTATACTTAATAAAGGTGCAGTTGGGGGTAATAAAATGCCTGATTACTGTACTGTTTGGTTTACAAAGCCATTTGATGTTGAGAATATATACAACCATCTAAAATCTAATAAAAATTACAAAAGAAAACCCTTTATCAAACATGTTGCAAAAAATCTTGTTGCAGATTCTGAACTAAAAGTATTTCCTTTTAAATACTATAACTCACTAACATGGATGATGCATAAACTCAGATCAGATCAAAAAAGCATACTAAATATGGAATTTTTAAAAACCTCTACATGTACGAGGTATATTGATCTTTTTACAAAGGTATACTTAGGATATATGGATAAACAAGATTTTGAATCACTCTATCCTGAGGTACCAAATATAACTGAAAAAGTAGCAGTTTGTATAGAAAAAGAGCATACAGATAAGCTTGTATTGACATATTTTATGCAATATAGTAGAAAAAATCTCATTAATGTTGTTATAAAAAATAAAAAAGCAACTTTAATTAAAAAAGATGTACACGGTATATCTGTCACTGAGGTATTCCACATCTTAAGAATGATAGAAAAAAAACATAAAATTAGTATAAAAGAGATAAAAGAGACAGAAAAACTACTTCGTTCACTTGATT
>Ga0256840_1004542_pt1 | contig 10334 bp, 9 predicted proteins | sample 355202metaG_FD_185969 | JGI IMG/M metagenome (GOLD analysis project Ga0256840, IMG submission 185969) | Hydrothermal vent microbial communities from Mid Atlantic Ridge, Atlantic Ocean - 355-202 | ecosystem: Environmental > Aquatic > Marine > Hydrothermal vents | place: Atlantic Ocean: Mid...
CAGTGGCTCACCCGTGAAGGCATCGCTGTTATACATGTGAAGAATAAAAATAACTTGCTAAAAATCATTAGCTTAGAGCTAAATAATAGTACTGTAGAGCAATAAATGTATGATGACGTAGTCAAGCCCAAGAAAATTACAGCTCTGTGAAGGTTTTAAGTGTTAGCGACTTCCCTTTTAAATCATTGCAACAACTGTTCCAGCAATATCAGCTTCAATTAGTTTTAAAATCATTTAATGAGGATATTCCTGGTAGTTACTGGGGTGAATCTGAAGCTGGGCTCATAACAGATAAATTATACATCCGCCCCGACACCCCTATTCACTCCTTATTTCATGAAGCTTGCCATTTCATCTGCATGGATGATCAACGAAGGAAAACGCTAAATACTGATGCAGCAGGTGATTATGACGAAGAAAACGCAGTGTGTTTTTTACAAATAATATTAGCTGATAATCTTCTAGATTTTGGTAAAAAACGCATGATGCAAGATATGGATAGTTGGGGTTACACCTTCCGCTTAGGTTCAGCAGAAAAATGGTTTATGGAAGATGCTGAGGACGCTTTCAATTGGTTAATACAACATGACATTGTAGATACAAAGAAAATACCTACCTTTAAATTACGAATAAATTAAAGCCAGCCACGCTTTTGCGCAAGCTTAGAATACCAAACTAAAATACTTGAGACTATGAATGGCATACCAGCCATCATGCTTAACTGAGGGACTTCAAAACCATTAGTTACTGCGGCTACTTGGAGAACATGCACCACCACTACAATCGTTCCTAAAAGGGATAACAGTAAAAAGTAAAAAGATATAGACTTTTTAAAAAGCAATAAAAGTGAACCAAGTAAACCAAGGAAAACCGAGACAGCAAAACCTGCGGTTGCCCAGTCTGGCCTATTTTCAATTACAGAACGCTGTAAATCGGGAAATGATGCAACAAATTCAGGATTCATTATTTGCATTAAATAATTCATTACACCCAAAGCGCTCCAAAGAACACCTAATAGCGTAATTAACCAAAAACTCCAATGTACTTTTAATTTTATCATACGTTTCCTGTTTTAATATTTACTCATTGCTGTGTAAAGCATCATTTAGACCACCCCATAAAGAGCCGTCAGTTACAATCGCCTCTACTGCACCTGTTTGGCTATGACGCCTAAACAATAACCCCGACTGGCCTGATAGTTCACGTGCGGAAACAATACTACCATCAGGCATTTTAACCTTGGTCCCTGCGGTTAAATACAAACCTGACTCAATAATACAGTTATCGCCCAATGAAATACCCAAACCAGCATTGGCACCAAGCAGATTCTTTTCTCCCATTGAAATAACCTGAGTTCCTCCCCCTGAAAGCGTACCCATAATTGAAGCACCACCTCCAATATCTGAGCCATCGCCCACGACCACACCTGCACTGATACGCCCTTCAACCATAGAAGAACCTAAAGTGCCGGCATTAAAGTTACAAAAACCTTCATGCATGATAGTTGTACCTGAAGATAAATGTGCACCTAAGCGAACTCGATCTGCATTCGCGATACGTACACCTTCGGGGATTACATAGTCAGTCATGCGAGGAAATTTATCGATACAAGTGACATTAAATTGATGCTCATCCGTAGCAATTAAGGCACGTAAATTTTCAACTTGAGTAGGTAGTACAGGGCCAGCAGAGGTCCATGCAACGTTTGCCAGCAAACCAAAGACACCATCTAGATTAATTTCGTTCGGTTGTACCGCACATTCTGATAACAAATGTAAACGTAAGTAGGCATCTTCAACCGATTTAGGAGCGTCATCAATGGAAGTAATTTCAACCTCAACAAAATCACTTTTAATTATCCCTACTTTTTGTGCCAAGCAATTACGCGCAATTTGTTTATTTGAACGTGGGAACCACACATCTAAGGTCGTTCCTGATTGTGAATCAATGTAGCGGTGTCCAGTGCGTTTAATGGTCATGAGTCATCCTGAATGTTTAAATAATTTAAATAAGAGGGGAGTATACTGTGTTTTTAAAGGTAATATGAGATGAATTCTAAGGATTTAAAGACTCAAATGGATTAGAATTAATGAATCATATAAACCCATTTATAGTAAAGGATATAGCATGTTTGAAACCAATGAATATTTTGATGGCAAGGTTAAATCTATCGCATTTGAATCAACGTTATCATCTTCGGGAAACTCATCAATAAAAACAACAAAGCCAGCCACAGTTGGCGTAATGGCAGCTGGGGATTATGTGTTTAATACAGCAGATAAAGAAAAAATGATCGTAGTCTCTGGTGCTATGCGGGTTAAATTTTCAGATTCTGATGGTATTACAACTTTCCAAGAAGGAGATTCTTTTGAGGTTGATGCAAACAGCTCTTTTGATGTCAGTATTCAACAAGAAACTGCCTACCTTTGTATTTATGGATAATCAGTCATGACAATAAGTCTAGGTACGCCGCTTTCGCCAACCGCCACTAAAGTTTTATTCTGTGGGGGTGGCGAGCTTGGTAAAGAAGTTGTTATCGAATTACAACGTTATGGCGTTGAAGTGATTGTAGTTGATAGATACCCCGATTCACCTGCGATGCAAGTAGCTCACCGAAGTCATTGTGTTTCCATGACTGACGGCGTGGCATTACGGACAGTGATTGAATTAGAGAAACCGGATTATATAGTTCCTGAGATTGAAGCAATTGCGACCAACACCTTAGTAGAGCTTGAGAACGAAGGCTTTAATGTCATCCCCACTGCTAATGCCGCAAAGTTGACCATGAATCGCGAAGGTATTCGTCGCCTTGTGGCAGAAAAGCTGGCCATTAAAACATCCCCTTACCAGTTTGCTGAAACCCGTGAAGCATTTGATGCAGCTATAAAAGAAGTGGGCATCCCTTGCGTAATTAAACCTATAATGAGTTCATCAGGTAAAGGCCAAAGTACTATTCAATCTGAATCTGATATTGATACGGCTTGGGATCACGCACAACAAGGTGGGCGTACAGGGGCTGGGAAAGTAATCATCGAAGGTTTTATTGATTTTGATTATGAAATAACCTTGCTCACAGTTCGACACCTTAACAGTAGTAATAATAAAGAAGTTGAAACAAGCTTTTGTGAGCCCATCGGGCATCTACAAGTCAATGGGGACTATAGGCAATCATGGCAACCACAAAATATGTCTAGTAGCGCTTTACAAAAATCACGTGATATTGCGACAATGGTTACTAAAGCCTTAGGTGGACGTGGGATTTTTGGCGTAGAACTTTTTATAAAAGGGGATGATGTTATCTTTAGTGAAGTCTCCCCTCGTCCGCATGACACTGGAATGGTTACGATGATTTCACAAGACCTTTCTCAATTCGCGCTTCATGCACGAGCTATATTAGGACTACCTATCCCAAACATTTATTTTCACGGGCCATCAGCCAGTAGTGTTCTTTTGGTAAAAGGAAAATCCACGCAGCTTAGCTTTCAAAATATTGATAAAGCCCTCCAACAAGAAAACACCCAAGTACGCTTATTTGGAAAACCGGAAGTTGCTGGTGAGCGCCGTATGGGTGTTGTTCTTGCTCGTGGCGAGACAACCAAAATAGCTATTAACAAAGCTATTCAGAGTTCAAAATCTGTAACAGCGGTATTATAAAGGAGTCTCTGAATAACCTAGCTGAGTTCTGGCAACGCCAAGTTTTCAAGTTCGAGGCATTGATTTTAAGCATAGTTATTCTATGGTTTAAATCAATAACGAAGAAGTTGGAAACTTGGCTAAGCCCTGTAGGGCGAGCTTACAAGGCATCAATTCCGTTGTTGTTATTTTTTGCGAAGGGAGCGACCATTCTCAAAAAATACGCCTAGGACTTGATACCTTGTAAACTCGCAGAACCCAGCTAGGTTATTCAGAGCTTCCTAAAGAAAAGCCTTTGTCAATAAAAAAGCGCAGAGTAAATATTGTCATTATGAGACCTTTTCATTTGTCAGTGGTGTAAGAAAAGTTGAGTGAAAGTTTAATCATTTTGCTTATCATTCGACTCGTTCGAAGGTCTCACTATTATTTATTTTTCAGCGTTCTTCCTCATCGTTAAGACCTGAAATCTGAATTAATCGTTATTAGCCAAACGGTTCCATGTATCTATCACTGTATCAGGGTTTAATGAGACACTATCAATACCCTCTTCCATAAGCCATTTTGCTAAATCGTGATGATCTGATGGCCCTTGTCCGCAGATACCGACATATTTTCCCTGCTCTTTACAGGCTATTATTGCCATTTTAATCATCGCTTTTACGGCGGGGTTACGTTCATCAAAACCTTCTGCCACTAGGCCAGAATCGCGGTCTAAGCCTAAGGTTAATTGAGTCATATCATTAGAGCCGATTGAAAACCCATCAAAGTATTCTAAAAACTCAGTGGCGAGTACTGCATTGGATGGCAGCTCACACATCATGATATGGCGGAGGCCTTGTTCAGCACGTGCTAGCCCATTTTGTGCCAATAAATCAGTGACAGCTTTGGCTTCCTCAAGGGTTCTTACAAATGGAATCATCACCTCAATATTATCAAAGCCCATTTCTTCACGAACAAACTTGATCGCTTCACACTCCATTTCAAAACAAGAACGGAAGCTTTCATCAATGTAACGCGCTGCACCTCGAAAACCGATCATGGGGTTTTCTTCATGCGGTTCATAGTTTGGCCCTGCAATTAAATTAGCGTATTCATTGGATTTAAAGTCAGACATGCGCAAGATGACGGGCTTAGGGTAAAATGCAGCTGCTAGAGTTGAAACACCTTCGGAAATCTTTTTAATGAAAAAATCTCTTGGACTATCATAAGCTTGAGTGCGTTCTTTAATAATATCTTGGAGTTCTTCAGATTGCTCCTCCAGCGCTAACAACGCTCGTGGATGAATTGCTATCATATTGTTAATGATAAATTCCATACGCGCTAAACCGACGCCTTTATTGGGTAATTGGCAAAAATCAAAAGCACGGTCTGGGCTACCGACATTCATCATGACTTTCAAATCAAGCTTTGGCATTGTGTCGATTTGTGTTTTATTAACGTTAAAATCTAAAATTCCTTTATAGGCGTAACCCGTGTCACCTTCGGCGCAAGATACGGTAATAGGTGTGTTATCTGTAATAGTCTGGGTAGCATCACCACAGCCGACAACGGCAGGCACGCCTAACTCACGGGCAATAATGGCTGCATGACAGGTTCGTCCTCCTCGGTTAGTAACGATGGCAGAAGCACGTTTCATAATTGGCTCCCAATCGGGGTCAGTCATATCGGTTACTAACACATCACCCGGTTGGATCTTATCCATATCATCTAGGCTTAGAATGATTTTTGCGGTACCAGCTCCTATACGTGAGCCAATAGAGCGCCCTTCAGCTATGACCTTGCCTTTCTGTTTCATCTCAAAGCGCTCAATCACGTTTCCAGATTGACTTTGTACCGTTTCGGGCCGGGCTTGTACAATGTATAAACCGCCATCGTTACCATCTAATGCCCACTCAATATCCATTGGACGTTGGTAATGTTTTTCAATAATAAGCGCTTGTCGCCCCAGTTCCTCTACTTGTGCATCGTTGATACAATATTTAAGTTGTTGGTCTTTTTCCACATCTACGATGGTGACAGGCTCATCACCAGCATTATCGTAAATCATTTTAATTAATTTACTGCCACAAGTACGGCTTAAAACAGCGGGTTTACCATCTGCCAAATTACCTTTATGGGCATAAAACTCATCAGGATTTACAGCACCCTGTACTACCATTTCCCCCAAGCCGTAACTACCGGTGATAAATACGACTTTATCAAAGCCTGATTCGGTATCTAGGGTAAACATCACACCACTGGCGGCAATATCAGAGCGCACCATTTTTTGTATGCCAGCTGACAATGCCACACCTTCATGGGCAAAGTTTTGGTGTACACGGTATGAAATGGCACGGTCGGTAAACAGTGAGGCAAAAACCTTGCGAATCGCCATTTTAATATCATCAATGCCTGCTACATTTAAAAAAGTTTCTTGCTGACCTGCGAATGAGGCATCCGGCAAATCTTCTGCAGTGGCGGAGGAGCGTACTGCCCAGGTAACATCAGTTCCGTAATTTTTTTCGAGTTCGATATAGGCTAAATTAATATCCGTTTCGAGTTGCTCTTGAAGCGGTACTTGCATAATCCATTCACGGATTTTCTTGCCTGTTTTAGCTAATGCATCTAAATCATCCGCATCAAGTTCATCGAGTAAGCTATTAATCCTTTTACCCAAGTCTTCATGTTCAAGAAAACCTCGGTAAGCATCTGCTGTGGTTGCAAAACCACCTGGAACATTAACACCTAAATTAGTTAGATTTTGTATCATCTCACCTAGAGAGGCATTTTTACCCCCTACTTTGTCGATATCATTAATGCCTAACTCATTGAGCCAGATAATATTGCGGGTACTTTTCATTCGCAGTTTTTCCTTATTTACTTTATGTAGCTAGGATAGAATCCTAGGATTAAGATGACTAAGAATTAAATTAAAAAATTTGAAAAGGATTATCTTTACGATCATTTTTTACGTTCCCAGCTGTGCAAGGTTTTTTTTAGGTTTCCGGTTTTGTGCAATTTGCGCACAATCTGTGCAGCAAGTTCTTCTATAGACTGGCTAGTTACATCCATAGGGTTTAAGTGATATTTAGTATATAAATCTTGCACTTTCTTGATCTCATCTTTACACGTTTCTAAAGCAGCGTATTGACTATTTGGCATGCGTTTTTCACGAATTTGGTGAAGTCGCTTTGCTTTAATCTTAGTTGCAAAAATTTTGTCTCGACTCTCAAGTAAAACAGCAGGTAATTCGTTACGCTCAAAATCATCTTCTGTAATCGGATAATTAGCCGCTCTGATACCGAACTTAAGCGCTAAGTACAGCGAGGTTGGTGTTTTCCCCGAGCGTGAAAGGCCGACAATAATGACATCAGCCTCACCTATTGTTTTTAGCACCATCGCATCATCGTGTTTTAACGTAAAATTTAAAGCATCAATACGTGAATCATAGACTTTCTCATTGACTAAACCATGACTTAAACCTGATTCAAAAACAGGAGTGGCTTTTAAATCATTACCAATTTTATCTAAAAAACTATCAAAGACTTCGTAATAGTGACAGTTTGCAAGCTGTAACAAGTGGTTTACTTTTTCCTCAGGCATAGTTGCAAATACTAATGGACGAAAGTTTTCTGATTGAGCTATTTGATTAATTTCACCCACCAGTTTATTTACCTTTTCTACACTGTCTACAAAAGGTCTTTGAATATAGGTAAAGTCGATTTGTGGGAATTGCGATAATAAGCTCATACCTAATGTTTCAGCTGTTATGCCGGTACTTTCTGAAATAAAAAATACGGTACGCTTTGGGGTATTTTTAACCTCTGTCATAACGTTTGCTTTATAAAGTTGTTAGTTAATTTGACTATAGTTGCTATTTTTAACTTTGCTGGTTTTTTCCACAAAAATACTCATTTTAATTGATAGACGGCATTTTTCTTGGAAAATGTAAGGGTTTTTGTTACTCAAATTTATGCTTTAATAAGGTCTTATAAATTACAATTAATCTAAGAGGCCTTTAAGGAAAACCTGATTAAGTCCCATTAATTCTGGCAACGCCAAATTTCCAGCATCAAGGCATGTGAGCTTTTAATGCTTACTGCCTTTAAAGTGAATATAACACAGAGGCTGGGAATTTGGCTAAGCCCCAAAGGGTAAGGCTCTAGGGCAGCATCTCCGTTGTTGTATTTCTCATGAAGGCAGTAAGCATTCATTTCAAAATACGCCTAGGATATACTGCCCTAGAGACTTACAGAATTTTATGGGACTTAATCAGGGTTTCCTTAACGACACAGATGACGAGTAAATATGTCTGAAATTCCACTGCTTTTGTTGGAGTTTCACCCAATATCTCTTTCGCAACTGACCCGTTCAAAGAACCTCCTATAGGGTATAAAAACAATGACTAAAGCTTTAATAGACGCACGTATCACTCCTACCGTACATCTTAATGTATTGTCACAGCAGGAGGTGAGCAAACTACTCGATACCAGTAGTAAGGGGCTCTATAGATTATTTCGTCAGTGTGCGTTGGCAGTATTAAGTCACGGTAATTACACCGATGATGCTAAAGAGTTACTAGCACGCCATGCCGCTTTTGATATTAAAATTATTCAACAAGATCGTGGCATTAAGCTGGAAGTGACTGGCGCGCCCGCTGATGCTTTTGTTGATGGAGAAATGATTCGTGGTATTAACGAGCACTTATACTCGGTGCTACGTGATATTATCTACTCAAACGATGCCATTATTGAAAACCCAGCCTTTGATTTAAATAATAGCGAAGGTGTGACCAATGCAGTGTTTCATATTATGCGTAATTCAGGCACCTTACATTATGGGAAAAAACCCCGTTTGGTAGTTTGCTGGGGTGGTCATTCAATCTCACGTGTCGAATACGATTACACCAAAGAAGTCGGTTATCAGCTTGGGCTTCGTAAACAAAATATTTGTACTGGTTGTGGACCCGGCGCTATGAAAGGCCCCATGAAAGGGGCTACCTTTGGGCATGCTAAACAACGGATTAAAGATGGTCAATACTTGGGAATGACAGAACCAGGAATTATTGCTGCAGAATCACCCAACCCCATTGTTAATGATTTAGTCATCATGCCCGATATTGAAAAACGCCTTGAGGCTTTTGTGCGTATTGGTCACGGTATTATTGTTTTCCCTGGTGGTGCTGGAACGACGGAGGAGATTCTGTATATTCTCGGTATTTTGCTGCATCCTAAAAATGCGTATGTACCCTTCCCGCTTATTTTTACAGCCCCTGAAAGTTCACGTGAATACTTTGAACAAATAGATGATTTTATTGGTGCAACGCTTGGCAAAGATGCGCAAAAGCGGTATGAAATTATTATTGATGACCCTGAAAAGGTTGCTATCAAAATGAAACAAGGGATTAAGAAAGTACGTGATTTCAGACGTGAACATAGTGATGCCTATTACTTTAACTGGTTGCTCAAGATAGATGAAGAGTTCCAACAGCCGTTTGAGCCTAGTCATCAAAATATGTCAAATTTAGAGCTTCATAAAGACTTACCCAAGCACATTCTTGCCGCAAATTTACGCCGTGCATTCTCAGGAATCGTATCGGGCAACGTAAAGGATGATGGTATTCGCGCGATTGAAAAACACGGGCTTTTTGAAATTACAGGCGATCCCGATATTATGGCGCGTATGGATACATTGTTAAAATCATTTGTAGAACAAAGCCGCATGAAATTGCCTAGCGATATTGCTTATAAGCCTTGTTATAAGATAGTGACTTAAATTACGTTCACCAAAGCTTACTTTTTTTATAAGTTCTGCCAAGATTTGTGTTTCTTAATTAAGCCTAAAGCATCTGTTAATAAAGTTTTCCCCGGTTCGGTATGAAACCAGGTTGATAGACCAGAGGGATGTGGTAACGGTATGCAATCTACCTGTAGGTGTGGTGTATCAATCACAAATTGTTTACCTACGACTTCATCGAGTTTTTTTGCTTGTAAGTATTGCGAAATAGCTAGCTTGCCAATAGGAATAATTAGCTTAGGTTGAAGTAGCTGGTACTCCTTTTCTAACCACTCTTTACAATTAGCTATTTCAATTTTAGTAGGGATACGATCACCACTGCTTTTCTTATTTTTACCTGGGAAACAACGACATACAGCAGACATGTAAACTTGACTTCGAACGCCCTCCTCATCAACGCCAATCGATTCAAACCATTTGAATAAGGTTTTACCCGCTGTCCAACCAAAAGGCTTTTTGATTTTACCCTCATGAATTCCTGGTGCTTGACCAATCAGCATAATGGATGCATTAACGGCTGTGCCAGTAATGACAGGTTGAATCATCTGAGAACATTTAGTACAGGCTTGTAATTGAGTTTGGTGCTTAATAATTTTATCGAGTATCATAATTATAAATGTAATATTCCCACTTACTAAAAGCAAGCAAGCTATTACCCAATCCCAAGATAGAAACGCGAATGAGAGCGCAAAACTTTGTTTTCATAGGATATTATCGAAAAATAATCATTTCATCCGTAGATTAATCGAGTATTTTTGGGATGTTCTATGGAATCAAAGGCTTGTGCTATCATCGTATTTTCTATCTGGGGGTTAAGGTATTATGAAAAATACACAGAAACATTCGCAATACTTAGATCATGGTATCTTTCTTATTGATGCAGAATATGGCGACTCAGGAGTGGCTGCTATTTATCTACTTGAGCA
>Ga0256840_1004543_pt1 | contig 10333 bp, 3 predicted proteins | sample 355202metaG_FD_185969 | JGI IMG/M metagenome (GOLD analysis project Ga0256840, IMG submission 185969) | Hydrothermal vent microbial communities from Mid Atlantic Ridge, Atlantic Ocean - 355-202 | ecosystem: Environmental > Aquatic > Marine > Hydrothermal vents | place: Atlantic Ocean: Mid...
TTATTAATTCACCTTTATTTACATAAACCGACCTTACGTTTTTTAAAAGCAAGCCGTCATTTTCATTATAAGTAGTTATAAAATTATAATTATTACGTTCGTCTTTTTTATAATGTAAAACACCAACATCGGTTGCTAACCATAAATTATTGTTTTCTATAAAAGAGTCGTTAATACTTAAGTATTCTGTTTCTTTTAAAGGAATTGTTTTATTTAAATCTGTTAAAAAAGCGCCGTACGAGTCTGTACCAACTAACAATAGGTTTTCGTTTAATTTATTTAAACATAAAATTGGTTTTTTAATCCATTTATTTGATACACTATCTCCAATTGTGAAATTTTGTATATTGTCATTATTAAGTGTTTTTAACCCGTTAGAAGTAGCGATGATTAATTTGTTTTTAAACGAAGTAAATGTTCTAATGCCATTGATTAAATAGCGCTTATTTACACTAAGATTCTGTGTATTTAGTTTATTTAAACCAGAGGTAAAATTGCCGTATAAATAATTGTCATGATATACCAATTGTCTTGCTATTTCATTAAAAAAATTCTCTTTTTTTAAGGCGTAGTACATGCTTTTTTTACCGTTATACATTGTGGTTATTTTATTAGATGTAATAAAATATTGTTTGTTTAATTCTTTTATATCATAAACACCATAACTAAAATTTACATCTTTAATATAAGGAGTAAATTGTTTAGAAACACAATTATATTGATAAAAACCTTTGTTTAATACTGTCGCTATTATATGGTTGTTGATTTTTTTTATTTTACCGATTCTATTATTTATTAACGAATAAACGGCATTTTTTTTAGATGCTGATAATTTGTAAACTCCATTAGTTAAAGTGGCAATCCAAACATTATTTTGTTTATCAATAAACGAAAAATGCCCTTTTAAATAATCTGGAGTATAATATGTATTGGTTAAATTATAATTTTTATCTAAGACAGACACAAAACCAACACCTGTAATTTGAATTTGATTGTTTACTTTATGAATACGTACGTATTTTGATTTTTTTATATTTATAACATCTTTAAACCAAATTGTTTTTAGTTTATAGGTGTTTAAATTTAATATAGTGTAATTTTTATCTGACAACCAAACATAAATACTGTCGTTAATTTGCGATCTTGTATGCGAATATTCAATTGGTTTAACATATTTAATTTTTTTAACTACGACATTGCTTTTATTAAAAAAAAGGATTGTTGGTGTTTTTTTATCATATTGAAACCTGTCTAATACCGGATGTTTTAAAAGGTTTATATACCGCCTTAATTTTGAAAAGTTACCAAATGTATTGTGTTTTTGCCAATGTTTATTAATTAGTTCATAATGCGCTTCAGAATTATTAAAAGTAACTTCATTATTAATAATACTTCGGTTTGTTGGGTTGAGTATTTCGCCTTTTATTTTACTGGGAAAAGCATAAATACTATCGTTTTTTATGTAACCAATTTTAGGTGATTTAGAAAAATACCATACTTTACCATCAGGAGCAGCTATAACGTTCCAAATATCATTAGTTGCTAAACCTTTACGAATAGTAAACTTTTTAAAATCGGTGCCGTTATATTTCACCATACCTTTATCGGTAATAAACCAAATAAACCCATCAACATCTTGTGTAATACGGTAAACATTATTACTTGGTAAGCCGTTTTTTGTACTGTAATTTGTAAATTTTTGGGCAAAGCAAAAAGAACTCCATATCAAAGATACTAATAAAGTAATATGGAGGTTTTTCATTTTGATTTTTTATTAAAAAAGTAAAGGTAAGAATTAATCAATCAATAAACCCCAATTACCTTGATAATGACCAGATATGGCGCCAAGTGTATAATCAATATTTATTTTCCCTAAAATGCTACCATTAGCAGGTGTGTAACTGTTTACAGTTACTGTTCCTGCGCCAGAATTAAATGTTCCTTGCCCATCATCACCCATACCAAACTCCACACCATTTATAAAAAAAGCAGGTGTAATAGCATTTACAGCTAAATTATGTCCAACAGTAGTGTTACCACTATCTGCATTATAAACTCCAGGAATTATATTTGAAGTTAAACTGCCATTATCTACAAAACGCAATTGAAAAAACGCAAAATTTGTAGTGTTTAGCGAAAAAAGCCAATCACCAGATGAACCAGGTTCGTTAGGGTCATTTACATACATTCTACCATTTGTACAAAAAACATTAATATGTGTATTGTTTGTTTCGATATAGCAATTTGGTGTGTCGTAATTTGTTCCGGCAACAGTAAATGTATTTGCTGGTTCGCTTATATCATCATTTTCATCACAAGAAACTTGTGATAGAATAAATAATATTAATACTGTTTTAAATATTGTTTTCATATTTATATACTTTATTGGTTGTTAAAAATAAGTTGCATGCTTTTTTAATTTATTCTACAAATTAAAGTTTAAAAAACCACAAGTTTAATTTTTATTCAAAGATTAAATTTGTGGTACACTAACAACATTTCAAAAGTAGTTAAATTGTTGTTGTTGTTTTAGGTTCATTCCATAAACCAAGGTGTTTTTTAAATTAAACAAGCTTTTGGTTTGATTACACAAATTAAAATGAGTTTTAATTAATCGTTAAATTAATTAAAACTCATTGTTAAAAGTAAAAAAACAAGTTTTTTAAAGTTTTATAATTTTCTTATTTAATACCGAACCGTTTTCTAAAGTTGCTTTTATAAACAAAATAGTACCTTGGTTAATGTTTTTGGTAATACGGTATTCTGAACTACGTGTTTGTTTGTTTAAAATTTGTTTACCTAAAATATCATACACTTCTAACTTGTTAATAATACTACCATTAGTTGTTTTTACTAAAATAACATTATTTGTATTGCTAACTATTAAATTTTCACTTAAAACATAATCTGTTTCACTTAAAGTAGAGGTTCTAAAAAGTAATTCAAAACGGGTATTAAAAATACCTGTTTCTGAAACTGTAAAAACATAATCGGTATCACTTAAATTATGAATACGATTTAATAAATTATCTCTTAAATAAATTGTAAAATTTTGCATGTTTTCTAAATGATCAATACTTATTGTTAAGCTAGTAATGTTTTCGTTTGCTACATTATAACCTAACGGAATAACAGTATCATCTGCTAATACAGGTAATGCTTGTATACCTAAATATTGATTGTTTTGATCTATAGAATAAATTATTGCCACATCATTAGGGCTACGTCTACCATCGTATGCTGTATCAAAACTATTGGTTGTATTTGGCAAAAAGGCAACTAACATTTGGTTAAATACACCTTGGTTATTCGCTAAATTCAACCAAATTTTATTATCTGTTGGCAATGTTGGTCTTCTAAAATCTGTATTATTACCTGTTTCTCGCATGTCATTATTAAAGGTAAGTGTCGATATTATTTCTTGACCAGCAGTTATGGTTTCATCTCCTTCGGCTTCCATAAAGAAACCTTGACCAGAAGCAATATAACCTGTTGGTGCTATTCCTCCTGAAATTGCTGCCGTTCCACCAGATAAATTCCACATTGCATAATCATCACTACTATAAACACCACCTACTAAAGTAGTATTGTGTGTCCAAAAATATAAAGTACCTGCCGTTGGGTTTAAAACTGGATTCAATAATTTTATACCATTAATTGCACATGGATATGGGTTACCAACTAAATTACTATCATTATCTAAATTTGCTGTTGGACTTCCATCGCCTTTAAAGTGTAAATTCCGTGTAATTACACCATTGTTATATGCATTTTGAAAACTATTTTGACCTATAAAAATAGGGTATGAGTTGCTATTATTTCCACGAACAATATAACCATTACCTGCTTGCATTGGTGTAGCGGTGTTTGTAATATAATCCCAATCTTGAATAGTTTCATTAAACTCCCATAAATAACTCATATCAGCCCAAGACGAAAACACATTTAAAGTTTCGGTTGCTGATGGTGATGAAAAGTAAGTAAAACGAAAACGGTCATCTAAATTTGTTGTGTTTATATTCGTTTGAAAATCTCCTGCACCAGTTACTGTACTTGTATCATCAATTTGTACCACCGAACCTGTTGGCTCTACTCGTAACATTACATTATTAATAATGTCTTTTTTAATTTGAATATACGAATTTGCTGCTACAGTTAGCGTTGCATTTACCGTTAATTTTCTTGCTGAAAAATTGGTAATAGATAAATCATCGTCAATTACTGCACATTTATTTAGTGTAGGTGTACCATTAGTCCAACCTGTTGTTGTATAATTTGTATTGTAGTACGTATTGTTTAGGTATAATTTTGCAATTCGCACACTTGCTGTGTTTTGACCTGTAATTAATATATCTAAATCAAAATCATTATCGATATCTGCAAATGCCAATGAACCAGAATCTGTTCCGTCAAAAGGTGTTCCTAAAACTTCGGTAAAAGTTCCTGTTCCGTCATTATCATAAAGTTTGGTTATTCTACCTAATCCTGTAGCAAGACCAGACATTATTAAATCTTTATCGCCATCGCTATCCATATCGCCAAAAGCTACCGAACTTGCAAACATAGGGTCAAAAGGAGTACCTGCAATTAAACTAAAAACACCTAAACCATTATTACTGTATAAATTTGCATAGTATGTTCCACCATTATAACCTGTAATTAATACATCTTGATCGCCATCGTTATCTATATCGGCAAATTCGTTATCACCTCTAAATACGCCTTGAAAAGCTTGTGCACTTAAAGTAAACACACCAGCACCATTATTAATATAAAGTTTTGTGTGATATCCTGCATTGCCACCAGAAATTAATAAATCTTGATCGCCATCACCATCTACATCGGCAAAATCTGTTGCACTTTTACCTAATGCTTGAAAACTCGTTGTTGCATCTAATGTAAATGTTCCACCTGTATTTTTGTATAAACTTGTACTTGCGTAACCTGTTATAACTAAATCTTGAAAACCATTTGCATCTACATCAGCAAAAGCTAAAGAAGCAAAACCGTTAAGAGAAAAAGTATTTGAAGCATCTAAAGTAAATACACCTGAACCATTATTTAGGTATAAGTTGATTACTTGGCTTCCAGCGTTTCTACCAGTTATAACTACATCTTGATCGCCATCATTATCTACATCGGCAAAAGCAACAGAACCATCAGATACGCCTGTAAAAGGTGTTCCTGCAACTAAGGTAAATACACCTGCATTATTGGTGTATAATTCGGCTATTTCTTGATTAGTAGTTGTTGCTCCTGTTATTAAAACATCTTGGTCGTTATCGCCATCTACATCGGCAAAAGCAATAGCACTTTTCATTACACCATTAAAAGGTGTTGTGTTATCTAATGTAAAACCATCTGTTTCGCAAAGTATAAGTGTTGAAAAAGTAAAAGGACCTTCCCAAGCACTGGTAACGGTATTGTTACCGCTACAATCTGCACGAACATAAAAATCGTAATTTGTGTTTGGTATTCCACCTGTCCAGATATATGGATTGGATACGTTTTCTTGTGTAGCTGTACCTGTTGGTATAAACCCTTGTATGCCTATTTCTAAATCCCAAACTGTTGCAGCGCCATTTTCTTGCCAAGCTAAAGTTGCTCCTGTTGCAGTTGGTGTACTTGCCGATAAACTGGTTGGATGCGAACAAGTACTTGGACAGTTATTACTAAAGGTAGAAGCAGGATCTACATCTGCCCAGTTTGTTGTAGAATATATAGGACTATCTACTTGAATACACAATAAATTAGGTGTATTAAGTGTATTAAAAATAGTGAAATTTGTATTGTTTCCGTTTTGCACGTTTACTGTTGTTAGCGCTGAATTATTATTTGCATGGAATATGGTTAAGTTAGTATTAACACTTACATCTAAACCTGTTAATTGATTGAACCTACAATATAATGCTTGCAATGCTAAGTTGTTTGTTAAATCTATACTGACAAGTTGGTTATTTGTACAGCTTAAAGTTTCTAATAATGTGTTTTGACTAACGTTTAAGTTTGAAATACTTGTATTTGCACATTGCAATAATTTAAGTTGTGTATTTTGACTGATGTCAAATGAACCCAAAAGATTATTTGCACATAAAAAACTTTCTAAAAGTGTAAAATCTTCAATACCTGTTATATCTGTTATTCCTTGTAAACCAATGTTTAGAGATAGTACTGTATTAATACGACTCGTAGTAACATAATCATCATTTGCAATACCATTACCCATACTTGTTGGGTCGCCAAGAGGTACAATTACACCACTTGCATTATGTGTTTCTAAATAGGCTTCAAAATTATTATCAGGAACGTAAGTTTCTCCTAAAGGACAATGTGTGCTAAAAGTACTTGCAACATCAATATTTGTCCAGTTTGTTGTTGAATAAGCAACATTATCTACTTCAATACATAGTAAATTGGGATTATTATCCGATTGAAAGGTAGTAAAGTTGGTGTTATTTCCGTTTTTAACATTTAAACTCGTCATATTGTTATTATGACATCTTACTTGTGTTAACGCAGTATTTGTAGATAAATCTAATGTGCTAATTTGATTATGGTTACAAAGTAATTGTACCATATTTACATTTTGACTTAAATCTAAAATTGTTAATTGATTTCCGAAACACCATAAACTTTGTAAAGCTGTATTTTGACTTAAATCTAATGATGGTATTTGGTTGCTATTACAAAGTAATTGCGTTAGTAAAACATTATTACTTACATCTAAGTTGTTGATTTGATTTTGATAGCAATGTAAATAAGTTAGTTGTACAAAATCTTCAATACCTGTCATGTCTGCTATATTCAAATTAGGAATAGACAAACCTCCTACCGTATTAATACGACTTGTAGTAACATAATCATCGTTAGCAATACCATTACCCATACTGGTAACATCTCCTAAAGGAACAACCGTACCATTAGCATCATGTGTTTCTAAGTAAGCTTCAAAATTATTGTCTGGAACAAAAGTTTCTCCTAAAGGACAATGTGTATTAAAAGTACTTGCAGCATCAATATTTGTCCAGTTTGTTGTTGAATAAGCAACATTATCAACTTCAATACATAATAAATTTGGGTTGTTAGTTGCATGAAAAGCAATAAAATTTGTGTTATTACCATTTTTAACATTTAATGACGTTAATTGATTGTTTTGACAATATAATTCATTTAATGAGCTGTTTATACTAACATCTAATGTTGTTAATGAATTTGTATCACAAGCTATATATTGTAAATTCAAATTTGTACTAACATCTAATGCTGTTAATTGGCAACCTGTACTTAATAGGTGTGTTAAATTAGTATTATTCGATAAGTTTAGTGTTCCTAATGGGTTGTTTGAACAATGTAAATAAGTTAACGCAGTATTTGAATTAATATTTAGCGAAGTTAATTGATTAGTATTACATGTTAAAGATGACAATAAAGGGTTTGTACTTGTATCTAATGTTGTTAATTGATTATCTCCACAATTTAAATTTTGTAATGCTACATTTTGAGATACATCTAAATTGATTAATTGGTTGCTACCACAATATAAAACTTGTAAAGCTACAAAATCTTCAATACCTGTCAAATCAGCAATGCTTAATGAGGTAATATTTAAATTAGTAACTGTATCAATATGACTTGTAGTAACATAATCATCGTTAGCAATACCATTGCCCATACTGGTAACATCTCCTAAAGGAACAACCGTACCATTAGCATCATGTGTTTCTAAATAGGCTTCAAAATTATTGTCTGGAACAAAAGTTTCGCCGTAATGACAATTTAAGCTAAAACTACTTGCTGGATCTATTTGTGTCCAATTTGTTGTTGAATAAGCAACATTATCAACTTCAATACACGTTAAATTTGAATTGTTAAACGCTTTAAACAAAGTGATGTTTGTATTATTACCATTCTGAACATTCAATTTAGTTAATTGGTTAGATTGACAATAAAACTTAACTAAATTTACGTTGTTACTTACATCTAAATCTGTAAATTGATTAACGTGTAAATATAAATTTTGTAAATTTGTATGTGCGCTAACATCAATAGTTGTTAATTGGTTAGACGAAGTATTTAATTCTATTAAAGTAGCAGGATTTAATATCAAATTATTAATTTGATTGTTCTGACATCGTAAATAGGTTAATGAAGTATTGGCACTAACATCTAAGGCAGTTAAGGAATTACTGTTACAATAAAAACGCACCAAATTAACATTATTACTGGTGTTTAAAGAAGTAATTTGATTGCTATAACAATAAAGTCTTTGTAATTGAATATTGGTATTTGTGTTAATTGTTGTTAATTGATTTGCGTGACAATACAAATAAAGTAAAGCAGTATTTGCACTTACATCTAAAGAGCTTATTTGATTTGTATTACAATAAATCCTTAATAAATCAGGGTTTAACGAAGTATTTAAAGCAGTAAGTTGATTATTTTGGCAATACAAATATTTTAAAAGCGTATTGGTTGAAATATTTAAAGTGCCAATTTGATTATTCTGACAATATAAGCGAAGTAAATTTGTATTAGTCGCAGTATTTAGATTGGTAATTTGATTATTATTACAATACAATCTAATTAAGTTAGTGTTTAAACTTACATCTAATGAAGTAATTAGGTTGTTATCACAATATAAGTGCGTCAACAAAGTATTAGCGCTCGTATTAATAGTGGTAAGTTGATTATTACTACAATATAATTTTCTTAAATTAAGATTATTTAGAACATTAAGACTTGTTAAATTGTTAGTTTTACAATTTAATGTTTTTAGAGCCGTAAAATCTTGAATACCTGTTAAATCAGAAATATTTTGTGAGGAAACATTTAAAGATGTTAAGCTACTAATATTTGCGGTTGGTACTTGTCCATCATTGGCTATGTTGTCATAAGCACTTAGTGCATTTTCAAAGTTAGCATCTGGTATTGCGGTGTATTGTGCAAAACTTAGTGCATTAATAAATAAAGTAAGGAGTAAGAGTTTTGTTTTCATAGTTTTTTTATTTTATTATTAATTTTTGTACTGTTTTAAATGAGTTTGAATGAATTTTTATAAAATAGATGCCTTGATTTAATTCAGATACATCTAATGTGTTTTTGCCTTGTTGTAGTTTTCCGCTATTTAATAACTGACCGTTAAAACTATAAATACTATAATTACTCATAACATCTATTTTAATATTTAAATTATTGTTTGCAGGGTTTGGGTAAATTTCTAAATTAGTTAATAATTCTTCTTCAACAGATAAAGCATTACAAGCTATTTGACTATTTACAAAAGTTGATGTTGCGTCTTTATAAGTAGACCAATTTACATCGCTCCAAGTAGCATTGTCTACAATTATACAGGTTAAATCGGGATTATGATGTGAAAAAAAAATTGTGAAATTTATATTATTAGTGTTTTTCACATTCAAATACGTTAATTGATTATAAATACAATTAAAAGATGTTAAATTTGTATTCATACTTACATCTAACGATGTTAATTCATTAAAGATACAAGATAATTGAATTAAAGAAGTATTATTAACTAAATCTAAAACAGGTAATTGATTGTAAGAACAATTTAAATATTCTAATGCTATATTGGTACTTAGGTCTAAAGCAGTTATTTGGTTTTCATTACAATGTATAGAAATTAATGCTATATTAGTACTTGTATCTAAAATAGATAATTGATTCTCGTAACAAACAAAATAATTTAAAGCAATATTTGTACTTATATCTATTGTTGTTAATAAATTTTCATTACAATTAAAATGAGTTAATAAAGTATTTGCGTTTACATTTAAAGAAGTTAATAGATTGTCAGAGCAATATAAACGTGTTAATAATGTGTTGTTGCTTATATTTAAGTTAGATAATTGATTAGAACCACAACTTAATATTTCTAAAGCAGTATTTGCAATTATATTTAAAGAGGTTAATTGATTTGATGAACAACCTAATTCGTTTAACAATGTATTAGAGCTAATATCTAAAGAGCTTAAATTGTTTGAAGAACAAAACAATTTAACTAAAGAAGTAAAGTCTTGAATACCTGTTAAATCATAAATACCTTTATTAGTTACATTTAAACTGTTAATTGCACTAATCATATTAGTTGGCACTTGTCCGTCATTTGGTATATCGTCATAAGCACTTAGTGCATTTTCAAAGTTAGCGTCTGGTATTAGCGTGTATTGTGCAAAACTTAGTGCGCTAATAAGTAAAGTAAGGAGTAATAATTTTGTTTTCATGCTGCTTTAAATTGTTTATTTAGGAGAAATTAAAAATCGCTGTAATTTTGGTTACAGCGATTTTAAAATTATTTTTATTATTTAATAAT